>Ga0207689_10000218_pt1 | contig 50700 bp, 30 predicted proteins | sample KBSMisM52_FD_184312 | JGI IMG/M metagenome (GOLD analysis project Ga0207689, IMG submission 184312) | Miscanthus rhizosphere microbial communities from Kellogg Biological Station, Michigan, USA - KBS Miscanthus M5-2 (SPAdes) (version 2) | ecosystem: Host-associated > Plants > Roots >...
CCTCGGTCTGCCACCTGGGAACAATCGGTCGACTACCTCGGAGCGTGATCTCAATCGTCTCGGATTTTTTCTCGGAGCTGGCGCGCAATCGAATGTCGACGAGGGTCCAACTTCCGCCCCACCTGAGTCAGATCTCCTCACGGCTGAAGAATTGGGCAAACGGGTTGCACTCGTTACGATGCAACTCGTCAGAGGACGGACTACGGACGGGAAAGCAGCCGAGTTGGCCAGGGTTTAGCGTTTATCCGAACATAACCTCGAGTCTTTAGATGGATTCGGATCCGTAAGCGTTCGTTCATTAGAACTTTCAAGTCCCCTCATATCGCCAATTCCCTATTAAGTTTCGGGTTCGAGTGGGAACATGCACTCGATTCGCAGTTCCTGTGCGGTGATCGATTGCGGAACACCAACCGTCGTGATAAATGAAAAATAAGAAAAGCGCTCGGAGGCCTTTATGAAGGTGATTGGCACCACTGGACTGTGAGTCCGTGGAACCGTGCTTAGAGTCTTCACTCCGGGATACTTTTCAAGCTTCTTCAACAGTTCCGTGGTCTTTTGATCCACAACATGGCCAACACATTCGCGATGAATCCGCTGCAGAAGTCCGGCCGCCACCACCTCCCAATTTTCGACGAATGGCCGCAATCCCGCGGGATCAAACATGAGATCGAGCAGGTTGCGCGGCTTCGGCCGTGCCTCCAAGTCGACAAAGGACCCGAAGAAGCGTAGCGCGGCTTCATTCGTCTTGATCACGTTCCAGTAGCGGTCCAAAACCAGCGCCGGGTGCGGTTCCTGTTGAACCAATACTCGATCGATGGCTTTTGTAACCGCAGCCATCTCCGGAAGCTCCCAGGATGATTCTTCGTAGATCGGCGCGTAGCCGGAAGCGAGAAGCAGGACATTCCGCTCGCGTAGCGGAATGTCCAACTTCTCTGAAACGATGAACAGCAGGTCTTTGCTGGGAACGCTGCGTCCGCTCTCCACAAAGCTGAGATGCCGTTGCGAAATTCCAGTGTCAAGAGACAAATCGAGTTGACTCTTGCCCCGCTCGTGGCGCCAATAGCGGAGCAGATCGCCGAGTTCATCGTGCTGATGTTGCTGCGTTTGCATGGCTACCTCAGAACTGGACGGGACCGACCGCTCCGAACCACCTACGGACCTTGCTAGGGTCTTTCTCATCCATGTAGAAAAATGCGTCATCACAGGCTTGACGACCGGTTTGCTTTTATCGTCTGGCGTCATCGTAACCGTACCGCGAAATACCTTCAGCGAGCCACCGTCCCAGTATTCGACAACTTCGTGCAGGGCTGTGAAGCCGTTATCGATGAAGGCACGCAGGTTATTGCGGATCTGCTCGCGTCCATGCCAATCCGCGACGCCAAGATTGCAAATCGCGTCCTCGGTAAAACAGTCGAAGCCTTTGCCGAAGGTTTTGTCATCAATTTCTTTCCAGAACGCAAGCAGCCATTGCGGCGGCTCGGTTTTTATCATGGTTCGGGTTGTCACTTCCTTTTCATCATGTATCAGGGTCGTCATTTTGTTTCTCCTCATATCAGGCGGCGTCGCCTTCAACACCACCAATATGGGCTCGATTGAACATGCCCGCAATTACGTCCGAAGTAATAAATCAAGGAGGGAACGGAACCCAGTCTCCACACCCCATGAACATCGGCTATCCAGTACGCGAAGCTCTTGAGTGGGGATCCAAAAATTCATGCATCATGCGTGAGGATTTATATTCCATTCCTTTGACAAAAAAATCGGGCTGATCCCCCGCGGTCAGCCCCTTCGTTGCCCAATCGAATTTTGGTAGCATTTTGGTAGCAAAGGCGCCAATTGTGCCGGTTTTACCGACTCCGCCGACTCATAAGTCCTTTGCCGTCAATAAGTGCCCTGTTGCCTAATTCCATGGCATGGAAGAGGTCGTCGGTTCGATCCCGACCAGGTCCACCATTCATTTCAACAACTTCCGTCCAAAATCTGGGAACAATAACAGCACCGTGGGAACAAATGGGAACACTAACTTCCCACAGCCTGCTCTAGTTCCGGTTGCCTTGCAAACAGCACATCGACAGCTTTCCTCTGAGCCACACGCTTTTTTGCCATTCGGGCATGCGTGTAGACCTCCATCGTCGTGCTGAGTTTTGCGTGACGCATGAGTTCCTGCACCACTTTTACTTCATTACCATTGTCCGCTAACAATGAGCTGTAGGTATGTCGGAAAGTGTGTATGCGCCTTTGGATGAATGGATTCTGAACGCCCAACCAGTTCGTGTTCAGCGTAGTGCATTGCGAGGTCAGCGAATGTGACGCCCCGTCGCAAATCCACTGGGTTGAGCTTTAGATGTGACCGCTCAACTTCTGCCTACGCTCTTTCTTTGTCGGGAACATCGCGTACCAATCCAATAGGTATCTTGTTCTCCACCCGTCTGCCGTCAGATGTTCGTCGAGTTCGAAAATACAGCACCCATGTTTCGCCCTGAACGCGTTTCTCCGTCTTTAACCAACCTCGTTGTCGTCTTTGCGCCATAGTCTCCTCCTTGCGACTGCCTTGTCGCTCACTCAATTCTCGAACGGTCCAGTGATCACAACGTGCTTCTTAAGGGCGCGGCGTGAAAGTGGGTGCATGCTTTGAGGACATTAACATTCGGGGATCTGATTGGCTCCCGCAGGTAAGGGAGAATGGCTTTCGCGGGGTTTTGCTAACTTCTGCTTGCCGACCATCCAAAACAATCGAACTGCGATGACATGAGTGACCCGCACATGCTCTGTAGCTGCCAACACGAACTCTCATTGGAGGCCAACGCGGCGGGATAGGTCGGTGAAACGTGGGTCGCTGCGAATCGGATCAAAGATTGGGTGGACTTTGAGGAACAGCAGTATATTCGATTGTTCCTTGTAAGCTTCCTCCAACCAAAAGAAAGCCCGATTGTAATCACCCAGACCGAGGTATGCCTTGACGAAGGCGGCAGTGGGAATGTAGCCCGTCTTTTTGCGGCGCTGTAATTCTGCGAGTACCCGAAGGGCGTCGGCGCGACGGCCCGATTGCGCATAAGCGTACACCAGAAGGCCAGCAATACCTGGACTGCGATCAGATACGGAGACCGCTCTCTCCAACACCGGAACCGCTTCCTGGGGACGACGCTCAGCAGTCAAGACAAAGCCGAGTATCCATAGAGTGAGTGCGTCGTCTGGCCGGACGGCCAGCGCGCTGCGAAGCTCCTGTTCTGCCTCCTCATATCGTCGGGAACAGAATAGCGTCCATGCGAGGTGGTCAGAAGCTGAGAAGGAAAGCGGATCCAGGGTCCGGCCACGCCGCGCTGCAACTACTCCTTCGTCTGCACGCCCTTGGAATGCCAGCCACAAGCCGAATTCTGCATTGGCTGTGGCGTTATTCGGACTCAGTTCCAGAGCACGGCGGTATTCAGCTTCAGACTCCTTCCAGTGCCAGTATTGCGTTGCCATTCCGGCGAGCAGCAAGTGCGCATCCACCAGTTCCGGATCTAACTCCAGCGCTTTTCGAGCATTGAGTACGACCTTGGGCCGCTCCTCGTTTGCGATGCCGCCGATAAGCACGGTGCCGAGATCCGAATAGGCGCGGGCCAAGCCAGCATAGCTGGGCGCAAATGTTGGGTCTTTGCGAATTGCTTCGTTGAAGTAAGCAATGCTCTCTTCTACGCTGGCTCTGCTATTGAACTTGTCAAGGGCAAACCTGCCTTTCAAAAAACTCTCATAGACTTCCGGAGAGACAGTACGTGCTGCTGCGATCCGCTTAAATTCCTCGCTGCTGACGGTAACTTCGACTTTTTGCGCGATCGCTTGTGCCACTTCGCTCTGCAGCGCAAGGACGTCGCGCGACTCGCGGTCATAGGATTCGGACCAGAAGTGTTCGTCGGTTGCGGCACGAATCAATTGGGCATGGATGCGGATTCGGCTTCCATCTCGCATGACTGAGCCCTCCACAACGGCATCCGCTCCAAGAGTCTTGGCAATCTCCGGAACCGAGAGTTTCGTGTCCTTGAAACGCATCACCGACGTGCGGGAAATGACGCGCAGATGCTGTATTCCCGCAAGCCGTCCGATGAGCTCCTCGGTCATTCCGTCGGCAAGATATTCCTGCGTTGGCTCACCGGAGAGATTCTTCAAAGGTAATACGGCCAGCGACTTGATGGCCGGCTGCTGGGGAGTCCGAATGTGCCAGCTACGGAACAGGACCAAAGAAAACGCTAGGACGGCCAGCACGGCTACTCCAGCGACTGCCAGCCTCGGCGGCGATGCAAGTCTTCTTCGGTCCTGCGGAGCCGCGGCTGCAGAAGTGCCCGAGTGTGCGACCGTATACTCACCGCTAAATTTCGAAAGCACTGGCGATTGAGCGACTGGCCGTGAGTCGCTCACCGGAGCTATGAAACGGTACCCCCGCCGCGGAATCGTCTCCACATATCGGGGTGTATCAGAGGAATCGTCCAATACCTCTCGAATTCTAGCTATCGTGTTGTTCAGTCCATGATCGAAATCAACGAAGGTGTCGGATGGCCACAGTTTGGAATGCAATTCTTCGCGCGTTACCACTTCGCCGGGACGCTCGACCAGCACCGCCAAAACTCGAAAGGGCTGACCCGATAGCCGCAGCCGTATCCCGTTTTTACGCAGTTCTCCTGATCGAAGATCTACCTCGAAAGAGCCGAAGCGGCGGACGGTGGGAGCCTGAGTTGCGCCAGGCATAAACATCCCTGAGAGCGAAGCGTATCACAAATAACACGTTCGGAGATGGGCCCTGATCTCATGTGGAATGAGGAGTTTACCTTCTGATTCAAATTTGGCATGGAAAGGAGGGGTGCGGGATTGTGGACTTGACCGGCACATACGAGGATCGCGTCGGCCACGCAGAACGGGGCCAGACGGAGGAGCAGAAAATGAAAATGATTATTCAGTGTGGGCTCGCTTTGATCTTGATCGCAAGCAGTTTGGCGACGAGAGCTGCCGCGGGAGACGTGATAGCGGATTGCAACGCGATCGCTGAGAAAGAGATAAAAGCCGCGAAACACCCGTTGCCAGTTACCTCGGTCGAATTTGCAATGGTGCACGTTGCGATCTACGACGCGGTCGAATCTATCGACCGGCGCTATGAGCCCTATCACGCATCGGTACCTAACGCTTCTGGCTCGATGAGCGTAGCTGCAGCCCAGGCTGGGCACGACGTGCTGGTGGGACTATTTCCGGCACAAAGTGCAAACATTGATGCCGACTATGCAGACGCGCTAAACACTTGTCGCCTTGATCTCGGTGATCCCGGAACAAACGTAGGCCAGCAAGTAGCAGCAGACATCCTATTCCTGCGCTCGAACGACGGACGCTTCCCGCCTAACCCGCCGCCGTTCTTCGGCAACAATGCAATCGGCCAATGGAGACCCACGCCATCACTGCTGCCGGGGCTGCCGCCATCATTCGCGCCAGGTCTCGTTCCATGGATGGCGAGCGTCACTCCATTCAGCATGAAGAGCAACTCACAATTCCGCCTTGATCCGCCACCTGATGTGACCAGCGACACATGGGCTGCAGACTTCAACGAAGTAAAAGCAGTCGGCTCTCTGACTAGCACAACGCGCACCCCTGAGCAGACCGACATTGGCTACTTCTGGGCCGATAGTGGGCCGCTGCTGTGGCAGAATGCGCTGCGATACACAGCGCGTACTTATCTGACCAAGATTGGCGACTCGGCTCGCATGTTTGCACTGGCGGATGTCGCGCTTGCCGATGCTCAAATCGCTTGCTGGGAGAGTAAGTACTTTTACAATTTCTGGCGCCCGATGACGGCCATCCAATTAGGTGACCAGGACGGCAATTCGGCCACCGAAGCTGATCCTAACTGGCAACCACTCATCAACACCCCCAATTTCCCCGAGTATCCATCCGGTCATGCCAGCGTTAGTGGTGCGGTCTCACATATGCTGCGGCTTTTCTTCGGCAGCGACCAGCTCAATTTTCAAATGACCACCACCAACCCGAGCGCCATACAGAAGACCCGAACCTTTGCACGCTTCTCGCAGGCTGAGAACGAGGTGGTTAATGCCCGCGTGTACGTCGGCATCCATTTCCGCAACTCGGATCGAGCTGCCCGTACACAGGGCCTTCGCGTGGCCAATTGGGTCTTCAAAAACTATTTACGGCCCATAGGTGACCCGCGCTTTGGGCAGTAGAAATAAGGCAGTTTCGGGTTGCAACGTGTCCAAGGAGAGCAAATATGCCTAATTCCCGCCCGTTAAGGACATCAGTTATTTGTCTGGTGATCGCTTTGTTGCCTTGCCTTCCAGCATTGGCGCAACTTACCGATCAAACTCAAGCGCCCAACACCGTCAGGGTTGGCATCGCCAAGTCTTTGCAAGATGAAATCGGAACCGGGCGTGGCGATGCCAACACTTGGAATTCTTCCATCTTCATCATCCAGCGCGATCCCTTCCGCTCCATCCGCCGCGGCCGTCAGCTCTTTCAGCGCAAGTTCACGCGCCTGCAAGGCCAGGGAGCAAACGAGGGCGACGGCCTCGGCGATCTGAACACAGACGGCGCGATCGGCGCTGGACTCGCCGATAGTTGTGCGCTTTGCCACGGGCGTCCGCGCGGGTCCGCCGGCGTTGGTGGCAACGTCCCCACACGTCCTGACAGCCGCGATGCACCGCATCTGTTCGGCCTCGGGCTCAAGGAGATACTTGCAGACGAAATCACCACCGACCTCCGCAACATTCGCCAGCAGGCCATCACCCAAGCAGCCAAGAGCGGCCATTCAGTAACCTTGTCGCTCCAAAGCAAAGGGATCAACTACGGTTCCATCTCTGCGGGTCCATCTGGTTCGGTTGATACTTCGCACGTCCAAGGCGTCGACCTTAACCTGCGTGTGAAGCCGTTCTTTGCCGAAGGCAGCACGATCTCGATTCGCGAATTCGTGGTCGGCGCGCTGCACAAAGAAATGGGATTGGAAGTGAACGATCCCGATCTCGCGGCCGCCAGTGCCGGGCAGAAGGTCACCACTCCGGCCGGCATGGTGCTTGATGGCACGCAGGACAAGGTAAGCGCCCCGCCGCCACCCGACGCGGTCTCGGGCCAGTATGAACTTGATCCTGCGATTGTCGATCACCTCGAATTCTATCTTCTGAACTACTTCAAGCCGGGGCTCGGGAAACAAGATGCCAGCACGAATCTTGGCCGAGCTGTTTTCAATCGCATCGGGTGCGCTTCCTGCCACATGGCCGACCTGCAGATCAATCACGATCGCCGCGTGGCCGACGTCGAAACCGTCTACGACCCGGTCAAGGGAAACTTCAATAGCCTGTTCGCATCCGCGCGCACCATGATCAAGAGCCTTGACGATGGCAGCGGATATCCGCCGCTGAAAGTTCCGCAGGCGAATGCGTATCTCGTAAAGAATATCTTCAGCGATTTCAAGCGCCATGATCTGGGGCCGGGATTCTACGAGAAAAACTATGACGGCACACTACAGAAGCAGTTTCTGACGCGTCCGTTGTGGGGCGTTGGTTCAACCGGTCCGTACGGACATGATGGCCGCAGCATGACTCTCGACGATGTGATTCAGCGTCACGGAGGAGAGTCGCAGGGCTCCCGCGATGCGTACGCGAAGCTCTCCGGCCCCGAATCGGCGGCGCTGCAGAAATTTCTGAATTCGCTGATTCTTTTTCCACCGGACGACACGGCCTCGAACCTCGATCCAGGAAATCGCAACGCGCCCAACTTCCCTCAGTTTGGACATGGAAGTATCAAGCTGACGGTGCTGTTCAACGATCCGACGGATGCGGAGTGAGCTGGTCTAAGGGGCATCCGGCCCTTCCACGCGGCCTGGGGGTACGGTTGTAGGTGGCAGTTTACGGGCAAACACGAAGTAGCGCAGTGATCGACTGTTCGGCCGTCAGTACGCGTCGGTCGGAAACTGGCGCGAAGATTTCGAAGTGTTCAGGCCATTTTTTTCAGCCCACAAAACAGCCCACAAAACTCTCGGCTTAGAGTGCCTTTCAATGACTTACGGTGTCGTCCGTGCGTTCCAAGTCATTGTAAATACAACCTGAGGCTGTTACGGCCCCTCCGCCAGTTCCCGCAGTTTCCAATCCCAGGATATCTCCCTTAAGTGGAGCGTTGGCTGCTTGGCCATTTTCCTTGATCTTACTTGGAGCATTTGCGGTTACCTCCAGCGCGCTCCGCCGCATGCCAATCCGGGACGTTACCGACACGCAGGCATTCACCAACGCTTTAGAAGCGTGGCATTCTCTCGTGCTAACTGCCGGTGCTCGCAATACACCGCGCACTGCGAAGCGCTTTCAGAACAGGGTGCGCTACCTGGCGATGCGGCAACGAGCGACCCAGCTTGGACAGGCACTGTCAAACGGTGAACCTTTGCTGCGCAAAATCTATAAGGCGAAGCCGACCGATTCCCTAGTGGAGCAACCGGTTGTCATCCCCGAACCTTTCCTTGTTGCCTTTGCCGCCATCGATGAATTCCAGCCTGATTGGCTACACGACCCGGATAAGTTCCGAAGGATCGTGCTACCGGCACCAGGGTCGGAGAAGGCGTCCGGTCCAATTGAGGTTCAGCAATTGCCCGTCTTGCAAAAAGCAAAGCGTGACGCGAATTGGGTTTCCATCTCAAACTTTGAAGATTGCCGAAATGCTTATTTCATTCTCTCCAGTGAAGTTGAGGAGAGGGTGAGCGCAAGTTGAACGACGACGGATTTCCTTTGGGAGGTTAAGCGGGCAGTGCTCGGGAGTGCTTCACACCAGGAGCAGCCCTAGTGAGATTACGCTTCCCCCCTCCAATTCTTATTATTGCTCGCTTTCCTCGCAACGACTGGTATAGGCCGATCACCGAACGGAACCATCAGTGGGTTGGTGCTTGATTCTTCCGGCAGCGCGATCGTTGGTGCCGACGCGAAAAGCCCTCCTGAATTTGTACCAACTTTGATTTGTCAAAAATTCTCGCGCCTGGCCCATACTTCCTGCGCCGTCTCGGCGACCAATTGTAGCTTCGCCAGTTGGTCCGCCGCAGTTACAAGATTGCCTTCCATAGTTGACGCAAATCCGCACTGCGGACTGAGGGCGAGCCGCTCTAGCGGGATGTACGCAGTGGCGCCTTCAATTCGTTGCTTGATCTCATGTTTGTCCTCCAGTTGAGGTTTTTTCGAACTCACCAACCCGAGTACTACAGTGCGATCGTCCGGCACCTCGCGTAACGGCTCGAACCCACCTGAACGCTCGTCGTCATATTCAAGGAGGAACCGATTGAATTTCGTGTTGCGAAAGATGCGAGTGATCGGTGTGTAATCGCCGGAAGCATAGAACTTGCTTTGATTGTTTCCCCGGCAGAGATGCAGCCCGAACACGATGTCCGGGTGGCGCCCAATCACCGCGTTATCCATCTCGATGGAAAGATCAAGGAGACGATCAGGATCGTTTCCGCGTTGCCGATAACCCTCGCGCAATTGCGGGTCGAGTAGTGCTGTGTATTGTGGCGAGTCAATCTGGATGTAGGTGCAACCCAGGCGAATCAACTCCGCAACTTCATCACGAAGAATGTCCACCAGGTCGGCAAGATAGGCGTCGACCGTGGCGTACGCCGCGGAGGATTTGCTGTGATCGTAGTAAGCCGCAGCCTGTTGTGCGCTAATCATCGTTGTCTTCGCCGGACGTTTAGTGCGGGCGCGAACATAAGTGAATTCCTCCGCGCAAAGCGGGCGCTTGCGGCGCAATTTGGACACGACAACCGGACGCGGCAGAACAAGTTTCTCCCCTTTTTCATCGCGGAAGGGAATCGCCCAGCCGCCGTGTTTGTCGAAACCTTCCACGGCATCAATGAGGTGGCCGTAAAAGGCATAGCGGCGAACTTCACCATCAGTGATGACTTCGATGCCAGCTTCAATCTGAACCGCGATGCACTCATCGACAGCGCGGTCTTCAATCCGCTTGAACTGTGTGTCAGTAAGTTCTCCCAAAGCAAACTGATCGCGTGCCTCCTTCAGATAAGTCGGGCGCAATAGACTTCCCACGACATCGCTATGAAACATCGGTGACTCCTATTCGTGCCAGCCCTGCTAATGACAAACTCCAGATGCCGGCCGTCAAGATCCGGTGATCCCCAATAGCTTGCACGCATTTTTTTTAAGGATCAATGGGCGAACTTCTTCTTTGATGGCGATTTTTTCTAAGTCAGCCAACCAACGATCGGGTGTGAGCAGAGGGTAATCGGAACCGAACAGGACCTTGTGTTTCAAGAGTGTATTCGCATATTGGATCAGTTGGGGGGCGAAGTATTTTGGTGACCACCCTGAAAGATCAATGTAGACATTTGGCTTGTGCAAGCAAATGGAAATGGCTTCGTCCTGCCAGGGAAATGAGGGATGCGCCATGATGATCGGGAGCTCCGGGAAATCAACCGCTACATCATCGATCGGCAATGGGTTTCCGTACTTGAGACGGACGCCGCCACCACCGGGTAATCCCGTCCCGATTCCGCTGTGTCCAGTATGAAAAATTACCGGCAGCCGCGCTTCGGCAAAAACTTCATACAGTGGATAGGCAATGCGATCGCTGGGTGAGAATTGTTGCACGGGAGGATGCAGTTTGAGACCTCGCACATTTCCTGTGCCAAGAAGCCGTTTTGCTTCCTGTACACCCTCGGCTCCACGGTGTGGGTCGATGCTGATGAAGGGAATTGCGATGTCAGAATTGTCGGCCGCAAAGCTCAAAACTTCGTCATTGCGGACTGCCGGTTTGCCTGTCAGTTTCTCGTCGACGGTAAATACAACAAAGCCAATCTTGCGCGAACGGTAATATTCCGCCATTCCTTTCCGATCGCGAGCGGCACCGGAATCACCAAAATATTTCTTCGCCGCAGAATCGATCGTGTTGTCCCGCTCTGGTTCTAGATGGACGTGCATATCAATTGCCGTGAGGGATGCTGTATTACCGTTGAACAGTCCCATTTTCCTCTTTCCGCCTAGTTTGAATTGGATTCCGTGCGGAGGCACAGAATTCCCGGGAAGTGCGTAAATCGACTCTGCTCTTCATTTCGGAATTCATGTCAGAAGAGGAAAGCCGACTTATCGGGCATCATACTATTGTGGTATTGTCACATTGCATATTGCGTATTGACAAGTGAATCGGCCCGAACAAATTATTAGTTTTGCCGTTGTGAATATCAAAGGCTCCGGCTCGCGGAAGTGATCTCCGTGCTGGACGGTTGCCGTTACCTAGACCGTGGAACAGACTCCAATCCGGACACCGCAACGTCCTCTGAGACGTGCCAATGTCGCTTCACTCCGCGCCGTCTTTGAGTCGCAACCCGATGGGCGGATCTATGGGCATTCGACCGAGACACTTCAGGAATACCCGCTGCGATTGACCGATTGTTTGAAACGGTGGGCCTGTCACGCGCCGCAACGGACCTTCCTGGCCCAGCGCGGAGTCGATGATAAGTGGCAAATCATTACTTACTCTCATGCCTGGATGCGGGTCCGTCGGCTGGCGGAAGGATTGTTGAAAGAGGGCTTATCTCCGGACAAGCCGCTTATGATCCTCTCAGGAAATAGCATTGAACATGCTTTACTCGCGCTCGCCGCAATGTACGTTGGGATCCCCTACGCACCGATTGCACCATCCTACTCTTTGGCCGTGCGTGAGTATGGTGCCCTAACGGAAGTTTGGCAAAACTTCGGTCCGGGTATGGTTTTTGTCGAGGATGGGACGGCATTTACGCCTGCCCTGAAGGCCGTCGTACGCGACAGTCGAGTTCGTATCGTTTATCACGGATCACCGCCAGTAGAGTTCAACGCTGTACCTGTGGCCGAATTGGAAAGTGCAGCATCGTCTTCGGAAGCGGATGATGCTAACCTCGCGAGCGGGCCGGCTACCATTGTCAAGGTGCTGTACACCTCGGGTTCCACCGGCCTTCCAAAAGGTGTCATCACTACCAACCGCATGCTGACTTCGAATCAACAAATGCTGCGGCAGGTGATGCCCTGCCTGTCTGAAGAACCACCCGTCGTGTGCGATTGGCTGCCCTGGAATCACACCTTCGGAGGCAGCCACAATTTCGGCATCGCGTTGTACAACGGCGGCACGCTCTACATCGACGGTGGGAAGCCCGTCCCTGATCGGTTCGCTGAAACGGTTCGCAATCTACGCGAGATTGCCCCTACGGCGTACTTTAACGTCCCCAAAGGCTATGAAATGCTCGTCCAGCACTTACGAACGGACGCAGTCTTACGCAGAAACTTCTTCAGTCGTGTGCAACTGATGTTCTTCGCGGCTGCTGGCTTGAATCGCCGTACTTGGGACGAACTGCAAGAAATCGCATTTCAAACCTGCGGGGAAGAGATCGCTGTTGTGACTGGTCTAGGAGCTACCGAGAGTGCGCCCTACGCCTTCTCTACCAGTAGGGAAGGTTCTGCTCCCGGTTGGATCGGTTTGCCTGTACCCGGTGTCGAACTCAAACTTTCGCCCATGGGGAATCGAATGGAGGCGCGATTGCGTGGTCCATCCATAACGCCTGGATATTGGCGGCGGCCCGAGTTGAACAAAGTCGCCTTTGACGACGAGAACTACTATTGCATGGGAGACGCCGTAGCATTTCAGGATCCCTCCGATCCGCAAAAAGGGTTTGTCTTTGATGGCCGGCTCAATGAGGAGTTCAAGCTCTCGACGGGCACCTGGGTTCGCACCAGCATGCTGCGCGCACGGTTATTAGCCCATTTCGACGGTCTTCTGCTGGATGCTGTTCTGGCTGCTCCCGACCAGGATTATGTAGGGGCGCTGCTGTTTCCTAACGTGGAAGCTTGCCGGCGATTGTGTCCCGGCTTAAACGAATCGGCCCTGGCCAATGAAATCATTTCGCGGCCCGAGGTTCAATCCACATTTCAGGCGCGGCTTAAGTCTTTTGTTCCTGAAAACCCAGCAAGCTCGACTCACATCCGTCGAGCGATTTTGCTGGACTCCCCACCTTCGATGGAAGCCCGTGAAATCACCGACAAGGGAAGCTTGAATCAGGCCGCCATTCTGAAGAATCGTGCATCGTTCGTGGAGCGGCTGTATCAGGAATCTACGGACGGCGATGTAATAAGAATCGATGATTCCATATAAGTGTACGGAGATGGACCAGTAATCCAGGCTTTCCAGGCTAAACTTCTGTTTCTGCTCTGCAAAACGGAAATGCTCCGTGATTGCTCCGAACCAAACGTCCGGATTGAGGGACTCACTCTCTAGAGCCGCGAGAATTAAGTCGGCTGAGCAATTTCCTTTGGGCATAGCTTTTCAGGTAGGTTCTGCAGTGCGAAACGTGGCAAGAATCTTGACGATGACCCCGATCCGATGAGAGCTTGGCGCGCGAAATAAATCGGCGAAGGCCGCTACGCAAAAATCATAAGTCCGTCGCCCAAACGGAAACTTATTCCAATCCAACACAAGGCTTTTGGGGAGACTCTTGAATGCAAATTAGTCAACACAAGATGCTCGTGGATCGTCGTAAGTTCTTAATCGATGGTTCGATCGGGCTGGCGGCTCTTGCCGGTAGTTCCGTGATAGGCGCGAGCCGACTCGCGTGGAGCCAGGCGAGCCCCGAAACCGTAGAGGTGAAGACTGCCTATGGCCGGCTTCGCGGCAAGCGTACTGGTGACCTAGTTACCTTCAAGGGCGTTCCTTATGCAGGTTCGGTCTCCGGCTCCAATCGTTTTAAAGCGCCGCCGCCGCTCATTCCTTGGACCGGTGTGCGGGATGCAATTGATCCAGGCCCTCCCTCATTCCAGCCGAACAAGCGCTTCGGAGAACCCGACCCTTCCGAAGACTGCTTAGTGCTCAATATCTGGACTCCAGCTGTGGACCACCGCCGGCGGCCGGTCATGTTCTACAACCACGGCGGCGGTTTCGTTATCGGATCCGCAAGCAGCCGGAACCAGGACGGCAGTAACATCGCGCGTGAGTACGATGTGGTTGTAGTTGCGAGCAACCACCGTCTCGGACTTTTGGGATATCTATTCTTGGCAGATCTTGCGGGTGAAGAGTACTCCACTTCCGGTAATCAGGGAATTCTTGACATCGCTGCGGCGCTGAAGTGGGTACATGAAAACATAGAGGCGTTTGGCGGAGATCCGCACAATGTAATGGTGTTTGGCGAATCCGGAGGTGGCGCGAAGACTTCATGCATCTATGCACTTCCATCCGCCAAAGATTATTTCAACAAAGCATCGATTGAAAGCGGCCCAGGCGTTCACATGATGCCCCGAGCCATGGCCACCGACACCGCCAAAATGGTTCTTGCTGAACTCGGATTGTCCGATACGGAGGTGGCCAAACTAAAAGATGTCCCTGCCGCAAAGCTCGTAGAGGCGCAAGGTGCAGTTGCCAAAAAAGCTCCGGGAAACCTGACGCTGAGTGGTGGCAGGAGGGGCATGGTAGTTTCACGACCTGGCGGGTTCGGTCCGGTCGTTGATGGAACTTATCTTCCACACGATCCATTCGATCCAAGCGCACCCGCATTCTCCAAGGACAAACCCCTGATGGTGGGAACCAACAGAGATGAAATGGCGTTCTTCTATTGGGAACGCAAGGCCACAGACTTGTTCACTTTGACCGACGATGGCCTGAAGGCGCAACTGGACAAGGATTTCGGTGCAAATGCGGAAAAGATTCTGGCGACCTATCGCCAGAGCCGGCCAAACGCATCGCCGTCTGATCTCTACATTGCCATTTCCACTTCCCGCGCGATGTGGCTTGGCTCGGTGGAAATTGCCGAGAAGAAATTTGCACAGAAAGGCGCCCCAGTCTATATGTACATGTTTACTCACGAGTCGAACATGATTGTCCCGGGTACGACGCACCGGCTTGGAGCAGCCCACGCCACCGAAATCTGGTACAAGTTTGACAATGTGAATGAGGAACCGCCTAAAAATTTTCCGGGTCCGCCGCTCATTGGAGACGATCCGGACCGTTTCAAGGCCGCAAAGAACATGAGTGAGATGTGGGCAACGTTCGCGCGGACCGGCAAGCCCGGTGCCAAAGGACAGCCACCCTGGCCGGCATACACGCTGCCAAAACGCTCGACCATGATGATCAACACGGAATGTAAGGTAGAAGATAGTCCGTTTGGCTTGGAACTCGCGCTTTGGGACAGCCTTAATTTAGAAAAAGAAAATTCATAGCCGGCAGTGTCACCTTGATGTGACTGCCAAGGGAGAAAGTCCTTGATGAGATCTCGAATGAATCTTCGGGTACTAGGAACAATTTTGGCTCTCAGTGTTTCCGTGCTGGCCCAGGACAAGTTGCAAAAGGAGTTTAAGAATCCACCAAACTCTGCCAAGCCGCGCGTGTGGTGGCACTGGATGAATGGCAACATCACCAAAGAAGGAATCAAACTGGACCTCGAATGGATGAAGCGTGCCGGGATCGGAGGATTTCAGAACTTCGACGCCGCGCTGAACACTCCGAAGCAGGTTGAGAATCGCCTCGTTTACATGACCCCGGAGTGGAAAGACGCATTCAAATACGCAACCACCCTCGCGGACAAGTTAGGCCTGGAGGAAGCCATCGCTGGTTCTCCAGGATGGAGTGAGTCTGGCGGACCGTGGGTAAAGCCGAACCAAGGGATGAAAAAGTTCGTTTGGAGCGAGACCACGGTAGAAGGAGGGAAGCCCTTCACAGGAATTTTGTCGGCTCCGCCATCGGTCAGCGGCCCGTTCCAGACTTTGCCGATTATTCCGCGGCTCTCCGCCTTAAGCGGGGAAGCGCCGAAGGTTCCGCAGTTTTATGCAGACACCGCCGTTATCGCATACAAGTTGCCAGAGGGAGAAAAAGATCTCGATCAATCACAGGCCAAAGTGACCTCCAGCGGCGGAGAGCTTGATCCTGCAGTTTTAGCGGATGGCGATCTGATCAAGGCAACATCGCTCACCCGGGCGCCGGTTGGCCAGGAGGCATGGATTCAGTTCGAGTTCCCAACGCCGCAGACGGTGCGCGGCGTGGTTTTTGTGAAGGGAAGTTTTGGCAGCAACATTGATGATTTATTCGGACGCGGTGTTGATGGCCCTGACTTTCAGGTCAGCGACGATGGGCAGAACTTTCGCAAGCTCGCGACCAACCCCGGCGAAGGCGCCGGAGAGCATACTCTGTCTTTTTTCTCGGTAACGGCACGTTTTTTCCGCGCCAGCTTTGTCACTCCGCCGCCTGCTCCGCCGCGCCGGGAGTTTGACGTGGTCGTAAACACCCTCGCTGCGCCTGCTTCTACCGAGTACAAAATCGCCGAGTTGCGCTGGCTCTCGGTTCCGCGCGTGAACCGTTTTGAAGACAAGGCCGCGTTCGCGCCGGTGCGTGATCTGAATCCGGTTGTTACGTCGCCAATTGCTGCACAAGACGCAGTGGCGAAGGCTGACGTTGTGGACTTGACCTCGAAAATGAGTGCCGACGGCACTCTCAACTGGACGCCGCCCGCTGGACGCTGGACCATCTTGCGCTTCGGTTATTCGCTCACCGGAGTAAGCAATCATCCGGCTTCGCCAGAGGGCACCGGCCCTGAAGTTGATAAGTTAAGTCGCGAAGCAGTCAAGGACTACATGCAGCAGTACCTCGACAGCTACAAATCGGCGGTTGGCGACCTCATGGGGAAACGCGGGCTGCAATTCATGATCAGCGATAGCTATGAGGCTGGCGCGGCCAACTGGACCAACGATCTTTTCGCGGAATTCTCCAAGCGCCGCGGCTATGACATGCATCCTTGGATGCCTGTGCTGGCTGGACGAATCGTCGATAGCTCCGAATCGAGCGACCGCTTCCTGTGGGACTTCCGCAAGACGCTCACCCAACTGATCGCGGAAAATCACTACGACCAAATCACGGAGATTCTGCACCAACGCGGTATGGGCCACTATGGCGAATCGCATGAAACCGGACGTGCCTTTATCGGCGATGGCATGGAGGCCAAGCGTACCAAGGACATCCCTATGGCTGCGATGTGGACGCAAAAGCCAGGAGTCAACAACGAACTCTACGGCTATGACGCGGACATTCGCGAGTCAGCTTCGGTGGCGCACATCTACGGCCAGAATTTGGTGGCTGCAGAATCTATGACAGCTTCTTCCGGGGCATGGGTGTGGTCACCCTCGACCTTGAAGCCCACCGCCGACAAGGAAATGATGATGGGTCTCAACCGCTTTGTCATACACACATCGGTCCATCAGCCGCTTCTCGACAAGAAACCCGGCATCAGTCTGGGGCCTTTCGGGCAATGGTTCACGCGCAATGAAACCTGGGCGGAAATCGCCCAGCCGTGGACCACATATCTGGCACGCAGTTGCTACCTGCTTCAACAAGGCAAATTCGTATCGGATGTTCTCTACTTCTATGGGGAAGATTCCAACCTCACCGCAATTTTCCGCAACAGCTTTCCTGATGTCCCCGCGGGCTATAACTACGACTACGTAAATGCGGATGCCCTCATACACAAGGTATCGGTAACGAATGGCCTGCTGACCACCGAAAGTGGAATGGGTTATCGCTTACTAGTGCTCGATCCGCGGAGCAAGCTGATGTCGCTGCCGGTGCTCAGGCAGATCAGCAAATTGGTCGAAGCCGGTGCCATCGTAGTGGGCGACAAACCGGAAACGACTCCAAGCCTCACCGACGATCAAAACGAGTTCCGTGCTTTAGTAGACAAACTTTGGGGATCCGGTTCTGGCGGCAACGTGGGACAGGGTAAGGTCTACGGCGGTCAGAAATTGGAGAGTGTGCTTAGCACTCTGAATGTATCGCCCGATTTCGAGTACACCAAGCCACAAGCTGACACCAGTGTGCTGTTTGTTCACCGCAAGGTTGCAGACGGCGATCTGTACTTCGTGGACAACCGCAACGATCGCAACGAGAGTTTCGACGCAACCTTCCGCATAACTGGGAAAACCGCAGAACTATGGCATCCCGATACCGGCTTGATTGAGCCCGTTTCCTATAGTTCATCCAATGGCCGCACCACGGTACCGTTGCATCTAGAGCCGTGGGGCACGGTATTCGTAGTTTTCCGTCGCGCGTCCTCCGGTCCCTCTCGCACTTTGCCCGCAGTTGCCGAGCAGCCGGTAGCGACGGTCGAAGGTTCGTGGGATGTTGCCTTCCAACCAGACCGTGGGGCGCCGCCCAAGATCACTCTCGACAAGCTGACGTCGTGGACCGAAAGCAGCGATGATGGAGTTAAATATTTTTCCGGCACTGCAACCTACACAAAAACTCTGAATGCGCCCGCGAGTTGGTTCAAGTCTGGGACGCGGCTATGGATTGATCTGGGCGACGTGAAGAACCTGGCAGAGGTTTCCGTCAATGGTAAGCCACTCGGGATTGTCTGGAAGATGCCTTACCGAGTAGACGCAACCACTGCACTAAAGCAAGGCGCTAACCGGCTGGAGATCAAAGTGACCAATGGATGGGTAAACCGTATTATCGGCGACCGGCAACCGAACGCGCCGAAGCAATACACACTGACTGTGCCCGAGTTTTATCGGCCAACCGCCCCGCTTTGGGCTTCTGGTTTGATTGGCCCGGTGCAGATGATTCAAACCAGCACCTCTTCCGCCAAGTAGATGACGAAAAGCGGATGGTCCCTACATATCAAGTTTTAACTGTAAATACGGTAGTTCTAGGTCGCTTGCCATGTTAGAGAACAAGATCATTTTCCTCGCATTCGTGCTACTCGCGCCTTGCGCGTTTACTATGCTTGCCCAAACACAGCCGCCGCAGTCCGCGGGAGTGAATCAAGCCGCGCCTGCTTCATGGTTCACTGCGACTAAAGCGGCCGACGGGCTCTGGATCATCAGTGACCACGGTGCGGACAATATCTATCTCGTCGAAGGCAGCGACAAGGCGCTGCTTATTGATACGGGCCTTGGCGTTGCCCGCTTGAGTGCTTTCATCAAAACGCTTACGACCAAACCGCTCATGGTGGTGAACACGCACGGGCATCCTGACCACGCCGGAGGCGACTTCGAGTTCAAGTCAGTGTATGCCCACCCGGCAGACTTCTCTTCCATCCAGTCATTCAGCACAAAAGAAGCCAGACAGCGGAGCACCCAGTTCATGGCGCAGGGACCAGCCACTTCTGACAGAATCTCGGCGGAGGAAGCAGCCAGCGCTCCGCAACCCGAAATGCTTTCCGTCAAAGACGGCCAAATCTTCGATCTTGGCGGACGGAAAATCGAAGTCATCGAAGCATCCGGACATACTCCCGGCGAAATCGTTCTACTCGACGCAACCCACAAAATGCTCTTTACCGGCGACAACAGCAATGTTCTGGTATGGCTCTTTCTGCCCAACAGCCAGCCGCTGGAGATTTACTTACAGACTCTAAAGAAGCTCCAAAACCGCAACGCAGAATTCACAACTATCTATCCGGGTCACGGAAAACCCATGGCGAGCAGCTTCATTGGAGAGCAGATTGCCTGTGTGGAGGGCATACTCGACGGCTCTATCAAGGGCGAGCCGCAGCACTTTTTCACCGGCGATGCGATGGTGGCAAAATACGAATCTGCGGCAGTCGCATACAACCCGGACAATCTGCGAGTGAAAAAATAGCAACCGTGCTCTTATCGTAGAATTCCCATGTTCGTTTTATCAATTTATGTTGACAGCGCCCTTGAGTCGAATATCGCGAGATGAAGCGCCCACCAATATCTCGAATTGTCCGGGTTCCACAACCCAGTCCTTTCTTACCGTGCTGTAGTAAGCAAATGCACTAGGGGCTAGTGCGAAGCGAACGGTCTGAGTCTCGTTGGGCGACAAGTTCACGCGGCGGAATTCCTTCAATTCCTTCATGGGACGGTCAACGCTCGAATGGCCATCATGCACATAAAGCTCGACCACTTCCGCGCCTGCCCGCGAGCCTGCGTTGCGAACGTTTAGGCTTACTTCGACCGGCTGGCTAGCTTTTTTGCTGGATGAAACCCTCAGATCGCCGTATGCAAACTTTGTGTAAGAGAGGCCGTAGCCAAAGGGAAAAAGAGGCTCGACGTGACGTTTGTCGAAGTAGCGGTAGCCGACGTAAATTCCTTCCGCATATTCCACTTGAAGATTCTCTCCAGGATAGTGACCATAAGCAGGAGAGTCCTCCCATCGCTTTACAAAGGAGACAGGGAGCTTGCCCGAAGGGTTCGCGTCCCCGAACAAAACACTCGCGATCGCGTTGCCGCCTTCCTGTCCGCCATACCACATGTGCAAAACCGCTGGGATTTGCGCAATCCATTTGTCCATCAGAACAGGACCGCCGGCATTTATTACGACAATGGTGTTCTTATTCGCTTTTGCGACGGCCTGGATCAGTTCATCCTGTCCCGCCGGCAAGTCGAGCGACTTGATATCAAACCCTTCGGACTCAACCGCCGATGACCTACCCACGACAAGGATCGCCACATCCGCTTTGCCAGCGGCACCTACAGCTTCATTGAGAAGTTGTTCGCGCATGGCAGGCGTGTCCTTGCTCTGATCCTCTCCCTCCATCGAGACACCTAGCACGCTGCTCACCTGGATTTGTGAGCCCGCTCGGTCTTGAACTCCTTTTAATGGTGTAACCGAATATTTGGGACGGACCAGCGAACTACCGCCACCGCCGGTCCGAGCAACTGCTGCATTCGGGCCGATGACTACGATGGAGTGGATCTTCGAAGTATTGAGCGGAAGAAGATCGCCGGTATTCTTTAGAAGCACAATGCTTTCTGTGGCCGCTTTGCGTGCTACAGCCTGCTGCTCAGGCGTATCGACTTCACCGGTGGCAACGTGAGGTTTATCGAACAGTCCGCTGATAAACATGATCCGCAACATTCGGCCTAGGTTTTCATCCACCGTAGCGCGGGAGATCTTTCCTGAAGAGATTTCCTGAAGGACTTTCTCGCTCGCCAGCCACCCGCCACCATTTCCTGCAGCCTGGACCCGCGGAGTTTGCAGCCATACCTTCATGGGCTCGCCCCCGGGCATTTCCAGATCCATCCCGGCGTTTACGGTGTTAGCCGTGCTGTAGGTGCTGCCCCAATCGGAGACCACAAAACCTTTGAATCCCCATTGCTTTCGCAATACATCGGTTAGAAGAAAAGGATTTTCCGCACAGTACAAATCATTGAGTCTGTTGTATGCGGACATCACTGACCACACGCCCGCTTCCTGGACCGCAGCCTTGAAAGCAGGAAAATAGATTTCATTCAACGCCCGCTCATCAATTTTGGCATTTACACGATGCCGCTCGAATTCCTGGTTATTGGCGGCGAAGTGTTTAACCGTGGCGATAACGCCCTCGGCTTGTACTCCCTTGATGTACGCCACTCCTAACCGGGAAGTCAGATAGGGGTCTTCGCCATAGCCTTCGAAATTTCTCCCCCAAAGAGGAGTGCGGTTAATGTTGACAGTGGGGCCAAGAATCATGTCCCGGCCTAGGGCCTTCAACTCTTGTGCAATTGCTCGTCCCTGCGCCTCGACAACTTCGGGGTCCCATGTGGCAGCCATGGCAACACTTGCCGGAAAGGATGTGGTGAGGATCTGCGCTCTGGCACCGGCCGCATTAGTCTGAGCGGAAGGCCCGGACCAAGATCTTATGCCAAGCGGGCCATCCGCCATCTTGATAGAGGGAATACCGAGCCGTTCATTGGGTACGGTTTGCATCCAATCAGCCCCGCTCAACATGGCGACTTTTTCTTCCAGAGTCATGCGGCCCAGCAGATCCTGAACACGCCGCTCTACCGGCAATGTTTGGTTCTTGTAGGGCGCGGCTTCAGCAGGTTTCTGACTTTGTGCAACGCCTGATAGGCTTGCCAGGAAAATAAGAATTAAGCAGGCGAAACGCCGCATGCGGACTCTCCTTCGATCGATATGAAACGGGATGACATCTAAAGCAAATTTCCAGTCTCGAACGCCCATGGCTTCGTTACTCCGTGTGCAACGCTTGCATCGGGTCCAACCTGGAAGCACGTTCTGCCGGTAACCACGACGCGAGCCACGCTACGGCAAAAAGCACTATAGGAGCGCACGCAAAAGCCGTAGGGTCCCACGCCTTAACGCCGAATAACAAACTGGCGATCACATGCGTGAGAGCAAACGCTGCGCACACACCCACGACCACACCTGCAAAAGCAAGAGTGATTCCGTGCCGGATGACAAGTTTGCGGATGGCGGGGCGGTCTGCGCCCAAGGCCATCCGAATACCGATCTCCTGATTTCTCTGTTGGACGGAGTAGGCCATTACCGCATAAATGCCAATCGCTGCCAGCGCAAGCGCGATCGCGCCGAAGATTGTCAGCAAAATCATGTTGAACTGTTCGCGCGCAGTCGAACGTCCCATCACTTCTTCCATAGTGTGGATATGGGCTACGGGGAATCCGTCACTCGCGATACGCAACTGCTCGGCGATCGAGGGAATGGATGCATGCGGGTCGTCGCGCGTGCGCACCATCCAGAATAGTGGCTGGATATTTGCGTAGGCCGCGTTATAGTCATCCGACACTTGAGCGATCGGCAGAATCATCATGGGCTCGGCAGGCGTGGTTAGACCACTGTCGTGGAAGTCGGCGATGATGCCGATTAAGGTTTCTACTCCTCTCTGCCCCCCTCCCTCCCCATGGTCGATGTGCTGTCCTATTGGGTCTTCGTGAGGAAAGAATTTCCGCGCGAAAGCCTCGTTAATGAGTGATACACGCGGAGTTCCGGCCTTGTCGTTTTCCGTGAAGTCGCGTCCGCGCAGAACAGGGATCTTGAAGAGGCTCAGATAACCCGGCGTGATACTCATCCATTTGCTCCCGCAGCAGTTTTTTTCGACCGGCCGCCCGACGATATGGAAGCCCCCTGTTCCATCTTGGATATCGATGGGCCGCCAAAATCCGGCTGCGGCCAATTCCACTCCGGGTAAGGCATTGAGCCGGTCGCGGCCATCCCGCAAGAGCCGGGTAAGGCCAGCTGTGTTCTGGTAGCGTGGGCCATTGAGCGACATCTCCATCGTCAAAACGTTGCCAACATCGAATCCAGGATCGACACGATGAAGAGCGATAAATGTTCGGATTAGCAGTGTTGAACCGACAAGGAGAACCAGGGCCAGCGAGATTTCGCTGACGACCAGCAGAGAGCGGGCCTTTCCCTCGCGAAATCCGGTGCCGGAGCGGTTGCCGCTTTCTTTAAGAGTCGAGTTTAAGTTGGAGCGCGAAGCGCTGAAGGCTGGTAACGTTCCAAAGAGGATGCCTGTAAGCAAAGAGACAACAAGGGTGAAGCCCAGCACGCGCCAATCGATGCTGACAGCAGAGCCGTTCTCGCCAATTCGAGGTAGGCCAGCGGGGCTGACGGCTAGCAGTGCTCGCATTCCTGCAAACCCGAGAGCCACGCCGAGAATTCCGCCTGCCAGAGATAGGAGCACGCTTTCAGTCAACAACTGGCGTACTATACGCGCGCGGCCTGCTCCGAGCGCTGATCGAATCGCGAACTCCCGTTTGCGGGCCGTGGCGCGGACCAGCAAGAGATTGGCAACATTGGCGCACGCGATCAGGAGCACCAACCCGACCGCGCCCAGCATCATCAGCAGCGAATTCCGCGCGTCTCCGATGATGCTGTCTCGCAACGGTCCAACCCTAAAATGCGGATCCCAACTCTTCGGGTACTCACTCTGATACTCAGCGCTTGCGGCCGCTAATGCAGTGTTTGCCTGTTCGGGGTTGACACCCGACTGGAGCACTCCAGTTACGTAGAAGAAGACGTTCATGTCGGTGCTGACCGGGTCAAACTGAAACGGGAGCCAAACGTCGGCCTGCACGTCGCCCGTGAAATACTTTCCGATCACACCGACAACTGTGTACGACTCATTGCCCAGCGATATCGATTTCCCCACGATGGCTTTGTCGCCGCCGAACCTGCGTTGCCACAGACCGTAACTCAAGACCAGTACCTTGCCGCCGTGGGGCGAGTCCTCCTGCGCTGTGAATGTTCGTCCCAGTATTACGGGCGCACCATAGACGCGAAAGAAGCCCTCGGTAACGTGAATCCCGTGGACTTGTTCCGGATGGCCGTCGGTGAGGTTAAAACCGGGGCCTGCGTTGTCGAATGCCACGACTTCTTTAAACAGGTTCGCTTGCCGCTCAAGGAAGTGAAACTGCGGGATGTTGTGAAGGTGATTGGCTATGACAGTTGCCGGCACTAGAAAATTCACCATGCGATCGGCCTCAGGATAGGTGAGTGGTTTGAGCAGAACCGTATTCACGACAGAGAAGATCGCAGTGTTCGCGCCAATGCCAAGAGCAAGGGCCAAGATGGCAGCGACTGTGAAAGCTCGATTTTTCGAGAACATCTGCAATGAGTGCTTGGTGTCATCCCAAAGATTTCCCATTTTTTCACTCGCTTCGCATGCACAATATGCTGGACACATCACGGCACCGGACGCGGTCTCGAATATGTGATCTGTTCATAATTCCCAGTCGTTCGACGTTGTGGAACTAATTCAGCTTTTTGATCCAAACGTTTCGCACAGATACTTTTGTTGGCGTGCCCTCAATCTCAATACCAACCATCCCTGGTTTGTTGTTCGATGATTCCGGGTCGTCATCTACGTACACAGCCATCAGCTGCCCGTTGATCACATGAATAAAAGTCCCGCCGCGAGCCATGATCAGGTACTGGTTCCAGTCGTTTACTCGCACGTATCCTGCAAGAGCGTTCCGATCGGCGATGTTGGCCAAGAGCTTCGGACGCAGTCCGGGTGCAGACTCTACAACCTGTCCACGCCATGCAAGAATTCCTAACGGCGTATTTTCGGAATAAAACTGGCCTGTCCATTCGGCGGTAATCGGTGACACCGGGAACCAAAAATCCGCTTGTGGCCCTGTCATCATCCAGTCGAGATTGACCGATTTCTGTCCGGCGGGTAACGGTCTGTGCCACGGCACCCCTGTTTGGCTTCGGTATTGAATGCCACTCCCACCTCCGTGTTCGACCTTGATATCCAGTTTCAGGTCGAAGTCTTTCGCTTGAAAACCGTGGTATGAGATGTAGCTGTTGTACTTCGGCTTTTCGACAGTTGACTCACCGACTATTGCGCCGTTCTCGATCCGCCAGATGTCAGGATCTCCGTTCCAGTCTTTTAACGTTTTCCCGTCGAATATCTCGACGTAACCGGTGCGGTCATTGAAGTCCAAAGGTTCGGGTTCATAGAAGCCGTAGTTGCGTTTGATCCGCCTGTCTACAGGGGCATCGGAGGGACTCTTCGTTTGATCTTTCGGCGAAGTCGTATCTGACTGTGCATTGGCCTGCGAGGTTAAGAAGCATCCAATCGCTATGAAAAAGGCAATGAGCGGTCGACCGTAACAACTGCGGGGCTTCTCAGGTTGTCTAAGTTTCTGCGCCTGAACAACATTTTGGTCTTCCCGCATTCTGCTTCCACCTTTCCGCGCGGAGAGTATAGCGCGCAGAGACCTCTTCACTTCCAGCAGAGAGGTGGTGGTGGCCTTGTTTCGCAGTGAGAAAACTTTGCGTTCATGTAATGAGGACGCCATCAAGGACGAAAAATCGCGTGGAGAGTGCTGGGATCATTTGTCCGAAGGCCAGGACCGGCCGCAAAAAGTTCAAAATAAACGGCCGGTGTGTCAGGCAGAGGTTCAGGTCCGGGTTTCTCACTGCGAAACGCAATGGAGCGGTTGACGTTGCTTGGGAGCGGTGCCAACGTATCTGGCTTGCGAATTCTCGGTGGCTAAGCCCGGCAGGTTGAAGCAACTCAGCGATGACAACGGTGCCAAGGATGTGAAAGCTACGAGAAGACCGAAGGCTGCATTTGTGAACGACAAAATATTGGTGCACAATACGGCGGTGAAAAAAACATGAAAATATTCAGAGTCGTACAGATTGTGAGCGTGCATCTCATGTTAGCTACTTGGGTTTTGTCTCAGGACAAACCCGTGCAGCTGACGATTAATTGGAACAATGTTGTGAGCACGTCCAAAACCACCGCGACTCTGCAGGTCGTCGTGAATCCACCGCTGCGCCGTGGAACTAGTGTGCATGACAACGCCTTTCAGGCTCTTCATGATCTCGGCGCGGACTATGTGCGTTACGTTCCATGGCTTCCGTATCCAAAGCTTGGGGTTGCTGAACTGGAGCCGCCGACAGGTGGTAAGACCTCATGGGACTTCTCGCTGATCGACCCGATGACGATCGATTTTCTCGAAGCGACTAAAGGCCACCCGGTGACACTGAACTTCAGCACCATTCCCCAATGGATGTTCAAAACTGGCGAAAACAAATATCCCGACGACCCCAACCAGGTGGTTTGGGACTACGAGAAAGGGCTTGATTTTCGCGATCCCACCTTCAAAGAAGCGGCAGACTACTACGCTCGCCTGATTTCCTGGTACACGCAGGGTGGTTTCACCGACGAAGCCGGCAAACGCCACGATTCCGGCCATCACTACAAAGTCACCCACTGGGAAGTCTTGAATGAGCCGGACCTTGAACGCAATATCAGTCCCGAGATTTACACGAAGTTTTACGATGCAGTGGTAACCGCAATGGGGAAAGCTTCACCAGACACAAAGTTTGTGGCTTTAGGATTGGCTATGCCTTCGCAGTTGCCGCAATACTTTGAATATTTTCTAAACCCGAAAAATCATAAGCAGGGAATCCCGTTAGATTGGATTTCCTATCACTTCTACGCAATTCCTACTGTAGACCAGACTCCTGAAATTCAACAGTTCACCTTCTTCGCGCAGGCAGATGGTTTTCTCAATACTGTGCGCTACGTTGAAACCATTCGCAAGCGGCTTTCTCCAAATACACGGACCATGGTGAATGAACTCGGTGCAATCTCCGCAGACGATCTGACCCAAGGTGAACCTGGTCACATCACCCAGCCGATCCCAAGCTCTTATTGGGGGCTGACGGGAGCCATGTATGCTTATCTCTTCCAGGAGTTCACCAAGATGGGGATTGATGTTGCCGGAGAATCTCAATTAGTGGGTTATCCCACACAGTTCCCATCCGTTTCGATGGTGGATTGGGAAAACGGTAAGCCCAATCCCCGCTTCTGGGTACTCAAACTCATCAAGGACAATTTTGGTCCCGGAGACAAAGTCGTATCCATCGATGGTGACAGGTCTCCATTTGTCTCTTCTTTGGCGTTAATCACAAAGGGCGGAAAAAAGCGCGTGCTGCTGGTGAACAAGCGTGACCGGCCGATGACGGTCAATATTCCAAGTGCTAGTGGCGGAAGCGAAACTTATGCTGACCAGACAACTGGGTTCGACCCTCCGGCCACGAAGCCAGTGACTAGTGATGATATCCAACTCAAGGGATATTCCGTATCGGCCGTCACGTTGCCTTAAAGCACCACGCACTGCAACAATCGAACCGGGAGGGGATTCAGGTGGAATGGACCAGCAACACGTTCTGACAATCGGACTATTTGGGATTGGGCTCGATAGTTATTGGCCGCAGTTCGAGGGACTGGAGTCACGGCTCAAGGGTTATACGGAGCAAGTTGCCCGTAAGCTTGGACGACCAGGCGTGCAGGTGGTAAATCTTGGCCTGATTGATACTCCCGAAAAAGCCGTCAATGCGGGTCACGAGTTTCGACGTGCCGATGTTGATCTCCTCTTTTTATATGTGAGTACATACGCACTCTCATCCACTGTTCTTCCAGTGGTGAGGCGGGCCAAGGTCCCAGTGATCATTTTGGATCTCGCGCCTACGGCGGCTATGGACTATGACAAATTCAATCGACTGGGCGATCGTACCAAAATGACCGGTGAGTGGTTGGCGTTTTGTTCCGCTTGTCCCGTACCGGAAATCGCGAATGTGTTTAATCGTTGCCAAATTCCATTCTTTCAGGTCAACGGTGTGTTGGAAGACGACCCGGTTGCGTGGGGTGAAATCGATGATTGGATTGAGGCCGCGCGCGTGGCCAACATCATGGAGCACAATCGCCTGGGTGTAATGGGTCATTACTACGGCGGAATGCTCGACATTTATTCGGACTTGACTCAGCAGTGTTCTTATTTTGGTGGTCATGTTGAAGTCATCGAAGTGGATGAACTTGCAGCTCTGCGCAGATCGGTAACTGCTAGCCAAGTTCGCGACAAAGTCGGCGAGATTTGTGAGAAGTTCGATGTGCAGTCCGATTGTTCTCGGGAAGAACTTGATCGAGCGGCGAGAACTTCCGTGGCGCTCGATGGGTTGGCGGCTTCACATCGGCTGGGTTCTTTGGCCTACTACTACAAAGGAACTGGAAACGCTGAGAATGAAGACGCTATCAGCTCAATCATCCTTGGTACGAGTCTTCTGACCGCGCGAGGTATCCCGGTGGCCGGAGAGTACGAAATCAAAAATGTTCAGGCAATGAAGATCATGGACTCTTTCGGCGCCGGAGGTTCCTTCACCGAGTATTACGCCGCCGACTATCAAGACGATGTTCTGCTCATGGGACACGACGGTCCTGGTCACATCGCAATTGCAAACGGCAAGACGAAAGTGCGGCCTTTAACGGTGTACCACGGTAAAGTGGGGAAGGGACTTTCCGTAGAGATGTCGGTGCAGCATGGGCCGGTGACACTTTTATCGGTGGTGCAAACTGTAGATGGAAAACTAAAGCTTCTGACCGCGGAAGGTGAGTCCGTGCCGGGACCGATTCTCGAAATCGGGAACACAAACAGCCGCTACCGGTTTCGTGTAGGTGCACGAAGCTTTCTGAGCCAATGGAATGCCCAAGGTCCTGCCCACCATTGCGCTGTTGGTGTGGGGAAAGTAGCCGATAGAATCAAGAAGCTGGGGGCATTACTCGGTATGGAAAGCGTCCAAGTTTGTTGATTTTCGCGGGCTAACACGTCAAAATCCCCTCCCCCTGCTCAGTTCGCTCTATCATCATTATTCTTGTGTATATCATTATTATTGTGTATATCCCCGGGCCGGAATGTTTATTCAAGGTAAAGGCGTGCCTGGGCGTTCGAAAGAGTCATTCTCGCTAGCAGTTCGTATTCCAAATCTGGTGTAACTTTGCTCCTGTTCCATGATCGAGGTGCCAGAGACACGATCAAAATCACATTCAACGAACCCAAGGTTGAATGTGATCGGTGCAAACTTGTTATCGAGCAAAGCTCTCATTTGCGTGTAGGGCAGCCGGCTGCCAAAACCCCGACGATCAAAATTGAGTCCATTCCTTTGGGCAACGTACCAATGAAACGTCAAGATCGTTGACCGAGGCACAGCCGAGTAACCTCAATGTGCGTTCTATATCGCTGCGAATAATTTCAATGGCGCGCAGGACACCAGCGCGGCCAGCAACAGCTAGTCCGTACGCATAAGCACGGCCGATCAAGACAGCTTCCGCACCCAGGCATAAAGCCTTGACCACGTCGCTGCCGCGCCGAATGCCGCCGTCCATCAGGACTTGGATCTGTTTGTTGACCGCCGTAACAATGTTCGGAAGGGCTCTGATCGTTGCGTCCACACCATCCAGCTGTCTTCCGCCATGGTTGGAGACAACGATTGCCGCTGCTCCATGATCGACTGCGCGGCGTGCATCGTCCGCGGTCAACACCCCTTTTACGACTATCGGACCATTCCAGGATTGCCGAATCCAGCTCAAGTCGTTCCACGTGACGACAGCTCGGCTCAGCGCTGAAGCTACGTCAGTGAGAGGCATCGGACCTTTCCCAGGCAATACAACATTCTTTAGGTCTGGGACGCCTCCATCGAGAAGGAATGAAGCTACCCAGCTTGGGTGTGTGAGAAGTTCCGGAAGATACGGCAGCTTCTTAAATGGATTTGTTCCCAAAAGTTCTTTCATCCCATTGCGTGGATCCCGCTCCCTCATTCCAGCGACAGGCGTATCGATGGTGATGACGAGCGCGCTGTATCCGCATTTCCGCGCGCGCTCAATCGCACCTTCGGCGGCCTCACGACCGCCAAGCAGGTAAAGCTGGTACCACGTTGGCCCCGAGGTTGCAGCCTTTACCTGTTCCAGTGCATAACCCGAAATAGTCGAGAGAATGTAGCCTGTCCCAGTTGAACCTGCCGCCGCAGCTGCCCCTGCTTCACCTGCGGGATGCATTAATCGGCTGTAGCCAACGGGAGCGAGGATCACGGGCAGCGAAATTTCGTGGCCCAACACGCGAGTGCGCAGATCACATTGATCAAAAGCGACGGCCTGCCGCGGAAGGAACTGAATATCCGAAAAGGCGCGAGTATTTTCACGAAGTGTAGTTTCTGCTTCTGCCCCGCCATCCAGGTAATCGAAAACCACTTTGGGCAAGCGCTCCTGTGCCACTTGCCTGATGTCCTCAACATTGACGACGCTCGAAGATCTGATTTTCTTGTATCCGCTTTTCATTCGAATATTGGGTATTTCCCGTGACCTTTTGTCCAAGCTGCCTAGCCGACCGAGTTACCAAGCTGGTTGATGTCTGGAAATGATTTTGGAGCCACAATGGTATTTTCAGGAATCGTTTTCTGTTGCGTGATAGCCTTCAGCAAGAGATCGACGGCCATTCCCGCCAAAATAGGAACAATGGTGGTCGCGTTGAGTATTCGCTTTTGTACCCAGGTTTGGCCGGATTGCGGGAGCCCATCGCAACCAATCACCGCTATGTTCCGCAGCCGATCATCCGAAAGGTCATTTAGGGCTTTCCTAGCACCGAAAGCCATCGCATCATTCTGGGCCACAACGGCCACAATCGCCTGTTGCCGGGAGGTGGGCAAATTCCACCAACTGGAAACCGCCTTTTGTGCACCATCCATTGTCCAGTTGCCACGGAGAGTCGACAGCTGGATATTTTCAGACTTGAACTCCTCCATTCCCATTGACCGCTGCTGCGCCACCGAATCCGTATTCGGTCCGACGATGTAAAGCACCCTGCCGCCTTTGGGGACCAATGTCGCTAGTTGCTTTGCCTGGATCGCGCCTTCTTCTTTGTGATCAGACCTTAGTGCGAAAATCGGCCCACGGTGTTTTGCACGAAGTTCTGAAATATAGTCAACTTCACGATGAAGTATGACCCAGCCCATTCCTGCTGCGGCCGCGGCTTGCGCAACTTGAAAGAGGCCCGTCCCCACAGGCTGGACGATAATTCCTGCAACGCCCGATTCTCTAGAATGAGAGAGCACGCATTTGAGTATCTGTTGGCTCTGCTCCACTGCGTCTCCATTGCAAAAGGCTACTTCAATGGTTGCGTTCTGCGACTTGGCGGCCTCCTCGGCAGCCCGAACCTGGGCAAGCTGGTAGTCGTTATTTTGATGTGTAAGGGCAATGAATATCCGCAGCGGTTGTTTCATTGACGGCCTCTCAAACGAATCAGTTTTCAAACGAGAAAGCTGACAACTTGCTACAGATGTTTGAAAATACAGTGGATCGTTTTGCGAGACCTACTTCGCCCCAAGCCCCAGGTAGTTGCCGTATCCCACAATCACAGTTGAGGCAACCAACAGGAACAGCGCAAGTGTGAGAAGTTGTCCCGCCCGCCTGCCTGCACCTCTCCACTCCTTAAAACCAATTCCCCAGAGACTGCTGAAAATGATGATGCTGGCCATGTGGAGTGTCCAACTGGAGAACTTGTATCGCCCCATCTGGGTTTCGCCCATGGTGTAGAAGAAGAATTGGAAATACCATGTCGTGCCCGCAAGAGCGCAAAGAAGGTAGTTGGACAACATCGGAACCCGCTCAGTCGATGCCTTCTGAACGGGAGGGGCCTCAAGCACCTTAACTGCCTGTGATGATATGTGCTCGACCACCTCGCGGCTTGGTGCGTCGATTGCGGTTTCGAGAGCAAGCTCGGTGTGATTCGATTCCGCATCGGCCCGTGACGTAAAGAACTGATGGCCGGTTTGGTTGCGAAACAGAAGGATCAGACACCAAATGAAGTTAGTGGTGAATCCACCGATCAAGACAATGACCAGCACCGGGAGCCCCTGCCACAAGATTGGAGTTCCGTGTTGAAGCGTCAAGGTTTTGATCGGATCTCCCGCAGCAAGCCCATACGCAAAGCAGGCGCTCATCACGCCTGAAAGCATCGCAACCCCTATACCTTTGCGCAGATTGAACTCCTTGATGGCAGCCTTTTGCTGCTCCGGAGACATGAATCGTTCCTTTGAGATCCCGGCAAAACCAGCTACCGCAATTCCCACGAGGCAAACGGCGACACCCAAAAGAATGACTCGCCCTGAGGAGGTCCCAAGTACTTCACTCATAAATTCGCCTCGAAAGATCGGCGGCATGAGTGTTCCGAATGCGGCACACAGGCCAAGGGCCACCGCCATGCCGAGGGAGAGTCCGAGGTACCGCATGGTAAGGCCAAACGTGAGACCGCCAATTCCCCAGAGAAGCCCGAAGAAAAATGCCCAGAAAAGAGCACTTTCAGGCGCCTCATGAAGAACGGCAAGCAAGTCACGAGTCAGTAGCAGGCCCAGGATCCATGGAGCGATAATCCAACTGAAAAAACCACCTGCCAGCCAGTAGGTCTCCCATGCCCAGCGCTTGACTCCGCGATATGGGACATAGAAGCTTCCTGAGGCGAGACCTCCGAGCCAGTGATAGACAACGCCAACAGCTGGATTTGCTGCCATATGAGTTCGTCCTTAGTCCAGGTGAAATACCTCTTCGAGCGGCTTCATCGCTTGGTCCGGTAGCAACCCCGCGGGTTGTACGAAAAAACCTGCCATTTCGCGCTGCCAACGTTCGTTGACTTCGCGGCCCGCCATACCTTTACGGGCACGTTCGAAATCATCGGTCTCCAGATAGCCGACGAGCATGCCGTCGTCACGAAGGAAAAGGGAATAGTTGCCCCATCCTGTTTCCCGAAGCGCTTCCAGCATCTCGGGCCACACGCTCCGGTGCCGGACCTTGTACTCCTCCAAACGCTCGGCCTTCACTTGCAATACAAAACAGATGCGTTTCATATGCTTGAGCCCTTACTTCTTGGCGCCGGGACGCGTCATCTCGAGATCGAGCACGATTTCAATATCGTCTGCGACAGCTGCAGCAGCACCGTTGACGCCGAAATCCTTGCGGTTGATTTTCGTGGACGCTGATGCACCCATGCGGAAGTTGCCGTAGGGATCTGTGATTGGCGCACTTGGGCCATCGACCTCAAGGATTGCCTCTTTGGTCACACCATGAATCGTAAGATCGCCAGTAACACGCAGTTTTCCCGAACCCGCAGATTCGACCTTTTTTGATTTGAAGGTGATCGTCGGAAATTTGCCGACATCAAAAAAATTTGGGCTACGCAGATCGTTATCACGCATTTGTATGCGCGTGTTTACCGACGTCGCATCGATGGATGCATCAATGGTCGTTTTTGACAAATCAGCAGGGTCGTATACGACTGTTCCACTGGTTTTCTCAAAGGTACCTCTAACAGTCGAGATGCCAAGGTGACGAACGGAAAATTGCGCCGCAGTGTGGGCCGGATCAATTTGCCAGGTTTGGGTTTCTGCGAATGCGTATGTGCCGAAAACAAGGACAGTTAAGAGCAACATCTTCTTCATGCAATGCCTCCGAAAATAGTTGTAGTCATTCGACAGCTTCATCAGCGTAAAAATGCTTCAGTCAAACCACCGTCCACCGGAATTACATGTCCGGTTGTCTTTGCGCTCTGTTCACTCAAGAGCCAGACGATTGCATTCGCACAGTCTTGCGGTAAGATTGCGCGTTTTGTCACGGTCCTTTGTGCATAGAAATCAGCCAACTTCGCGCGAAGATCCTCTGTGGTATCGGCCTCTGAGAACGCGATCTTGTATTTCTCCAGAGACTGGATTACGCGTTCGCGCGGAAACATCGCAGAGCCAGCTACAACTGTCGCTGGAGCGATGCCGTTGACCCGAACGTGTGGCGCAAGTTTGATTGCAAGTTCCCTGATGAGGTGACTCAGCGCTGCTTTGCTAGTGTCATATGCTTCACTCCCGCGCTTGGATACAACCGCATTCGCTGAACTAGTGAGCACAATGGCAGATTGCAGTCTTTGTTCCTCGAAGATTGAAGCGGTTTCAAGGGCAAGTAAATAATTTCCCGTCACGTTTACCAGGAAAGTTTTTGACCATTGAGCGTCCGTCAGTTCACCTTCGGGGCCGGCGACTGGAAAAATTGCAGCAGTATTGACGATGGCATCGATGCCGCCGAATTCAAGGACGGTGAACCTCGCTGCGTCCCTTAGGCTTTGTGGGGAAGCGAGGTTCACCGGCACGAAAGCAGCTTGTTCGGAAGACGAGGCTGCCTTGGTTTCCCCCGCAACTTTTGCTGCTCCGTCCTGGTCGGCATCGGAAACCACAACGTGCGCGCCTTTTTTGGCAAGCATCAGGGCGACCTCTCGGCCAATACCACTCGCACCGCCTACCACCAATACAACCTTGCGGCTGAACTCAGCTTCCGGCGGCATACGCTGCAACTTTGCTTCTTCCAAAGCCCAATACTCGATTCGGAATGCTTCGGACCGGGGCAGCGCAACATAGTTGTGAAATTGCGTGAACTCTTTTGATTGCTCTGCGGTTCGGGCTTGTGGTAATGGATTTGGCGCGGGGCCATCTTCCAAAGTATTCGCGCCTTCCATGACGTGGATGGCATTGATAAAAAATTCCGTAGTAATCCTTGCTTCCTTCTTGCTGCGTCCGAACCCAAACAAACCCAGCCCAGGTACGATTACCACCGAAGGGTTTGTGTCGCGTAGGTTGGGAGAATCTTTTATGGCATATGCGTCGTAGTATTTCTTGTAATCGACACGATAGCCACCGATAGTCTTTTGGACTAGTTGTTTCAACTCGCCAACACCCTGTTGAGGATCCCAGGCAAGATACATGGGGCAGACTCGTGTTCGAAGAAAGTGATCGGGACAACTGGTACCGAGGCTCCCCAACTCTCTCGCCCATTTCGAGCCAGCAAAGGTAAGAGCATCTGGATGATCCGCGTAGTGCCCGATCACGCGCTTATTGGAGGAGACCGCGCCCCGGAGCAGCGGCAAAATCTGGAAGGCGATTTCTCTGCGGTTCTCCAAGCCTTCAAAGTCAATACCGCCGAACGTCGTCGCCTTCTTTTTCTTGTGTAACTGGATGAATTCGCCCATCTCATCGATGGTGCGGATACTATTCAAGTAACACTCTTGCTGGCTCGTTCCCCAGGTGAACAATCCGTGACCACCCAAGATGATGCCGTCGGTTCCGGGATTGTCTCGAACTGCTTTTTCAATGAGCAATGCCAGCTCAAATCCCGGACGTTGCCAAGGAACCCAAACGATCTTTCGATCAAACTGTTTGTTGAATTCTTCGAGTTTCTTCTTGCCGTTGGCACTCGCGGCTAGGGCAATCGCCCAGTCCGGGTGAAGATGATCGACGTGCGGGAAGGGAAGAAACGCGTGAAGGGGAGTGTCAATGGATGCAGCCACCTTGTTTTCACCGAAGGCCGAGAGGGAATAGTATCCGACCATCTCGTCTTCGTGCGCTTCGCCACGATAAAGACCCTTCAGTTGTTCAAGGCGATCTAAATATAGGATCGCGAACCCTGATTCATTGATTGAGCCAATGTCTCCTCCACTTCCTTTTACAGCCAGCACCCGCACTGAATGGCCAGTAAAGGGGTCGGGTAGCTGAAATTTCGAGCTTGTATTGCCACCACCAAAGTTGGTGATTCTCAGATCGGCGCCCAGAAGATTGGAACGGTATCGAAGCAGGGACAGTTGGTTGTTTCCCAGAGTTCCGGCATGTTTCTCGTCCCAAAGATCCTTCAGGTGAATCATTTGTTCTACTTCAGGCATAAATCATCTCCGTATACTGTTGGAAGCGGGTAACGTGACGCTCCCATTTGTCGGTGTCTCGAGGCTCAAATACCTCTGTTGGAAAAGAGCGGTCGATCATGGCACGAACCTCCGCCAGCGAAGTGCTCACTCCGGAGGCCAGGAGTTGCATCCCGATATTGCCAAGAGCTGTAGCTTCGGCAGGACCCGCCAACACGGGTCTGCCCGTCGCATTAGCCGTGAATTGATTTAGCAGACGGTTCTTGGAGCCTCCGCCGATGATGCGAATCTGACGAATGGGTTCGCGAGTCAAGCGCTCCAAGTCAAGAATGACCTGCCGGTATTTGAAAGCCAGACTTTCTAGAACTGCCCTCACAAATGCGCCAGGTTGTTTTGGTTTTGGCTGTTCGGTCCTTGCACAAAAATCGCCGATTACCCTCGGCATGTCTGCGGGGTGAAGGAAAGATTCGTCGTTCGGATCGACCAAATACTGGAAGGCTGTTTCCTGAGACGCGAGGTTGATTAGCTGAGCGTAATCGTAAGCTTGACCCCGCGACGCCCACGATTGACGGCAACACTGCACCATCCACAACCCCATGACATTTTTCAGGAACCTGGTTGTTCCGCAAACCCCGCCTTCGTTCGTGAAGTTCAGACGCAACGTTTCAGCGCTAATGAGAGGGCTATCAAGTTCAGTGCCCAATAGAGACCAGGTTCCAGAACTAAGAAACGCTGTTCCGGAACGCGCGGCCACCGCCGCCACGGCTGAGCCTGTATCGTGCGAGGCGGGAACTATTACCGAGGTCCCCTTCAGACTCGAAGGCAGTCCCAACTTTTCTGTCACTGTTCCCACAACTGTCCCAGGTTCGACAATATTCGCTGGCAACCCTGAAGGAAGCCCCAGTTTCTCCATCAATCCTCGGGCCCACGTTCGCGTTCGCGGATCTACCATCTGGGTTGTGGTGGCATTGGTAAATTCACATACGGCTTTGCCAGTCAGCCAGTAATGAAATAAGTCGGGCATTGTCAGTAAGGTTCGCGCAGCCTTTAGCAGGTCGGGTGAGTCTCGTTTCGCGGCCAGCAGCTGAAATAGGGTATTGATCTGCATGAACTGAATTCCGGTCTTGCGGTAGATCTCCTGTTTGGAGACCTTGTCGAAAACCAGTTCCATCAGGCCATCTGTGCGCTTGTCGCGGTAGTGATACGGGTTCTGCAGCAACTCACCACGTTCTCCGAGCAGGGCATAATCGACACCCCAGGCATCGACGCCGATTCCTCCCAAACTCACTTCTCCCAAAGTGGATAGACTGCGGCGCATTTCAAACCACAATCGCGGTGCATCCCAGTGCAAAGTGCCGCCGTATTCAACGGGTTCATTGGGGAAGCGATGAACCTCTTGGATACTAATTACTCCTGCGTTGACGGATCCGAGAACCGCTCTGCCGCTTTCGGCTCCCAAGTCGAACGCCAAGAACGATTTTTGCTGTTGTTTGGGCATCAGGAAACTCGATCCAGACCAAAACTCAATTCCGGCCAATGCACAATTACCGAAACATTCCCCTGGCCGATGTAGCCAACGTTTGCAAAAAGCTCATTTGGATTCCCAACACAGGCGATTCCCGTTCGCGCGAAGTTAAGGGAACTTTCTGGCTAACTTTCAGTGCTTAGAATGGTCTCAGGCATACGACGAGACTGTGTTTAGATTCTTCGCACTTCGTTCTTTGGTAATTCGCTCCAAATATCCGCTCGCGAGAAATGCCTTTAAGGGATCGCGGGGCAAGCCTTTGGATTCTCGCCATTCTTGAATTGTCTGGCGAACATCGGTATTAAAGGCGTCCTGCAGGAGCGACTCCGCTCGAATCAGGTCACAATCCCGCTGTGCCGATGAGAGTGACTCATGGTCGACCAACGACGCTTTCGCGAACAACTGTTGCGCTACAGTTACGGTTTGAATCGTTTCTTCAATTTTGCCTTTGAGATTGTGACTCTGGTCGATCATGTATGCGATGTCGGCTTTGCTCTTTGTTTCCCATTCGTAATAAGAGATTTCATGGAAAATCCGAAAGACCTGGTAGGGATCAATCGACCCAATTGTCAAATCGTCATCAGCGTATCGCCGATCATTAAAATGAAATCCTCCCAGCATCTTTTCCGAAAGCAGCCACGCCACAATTTGCTCGATGTTTTGCGCCTGATAGTGGTGGCCGGTGTCAACTAGGACCTTTGCCTGAGGTCCTGCATAACGTGCGAGAAGAATTGCCATTCCCCAATCAGCGATATCGGTGTGATAAAACGCTGGCTCGAACGGCTTATATTCAACAAGCAGTCTCTGCTCCGCTGAAAGATGCGAATGTGCCCCTTTAAGGCTTTCTTCAAACCACGCCTTACGTTGTCGAATATTTGCGGTACCCGGATAATTAGATCCATCGGCCAGCCACATCGAGATATCACGACTGTGAAGCGACTTTGCGATTTCGATGCTGTCGTTGGTGTGTTGCAATGCACGCGCACGGATTGAAGCATCAGGATTGCCGAACGACCCATGCTTGTACACCTGATCTTGGAATAGGTTTGGATTGATTGAACCTGCTTGAATTCCGTACTTCGTTGCAAATTTAGCTATGGTGTTGGCGCTCCCTAATCCCTCGGGAAAGTCCCACAAGACATGAAGTGCGATCGTCGGACAAATGCCGGTCAAACGATGCACTTCTCCGGCATCGCTAAATTTTTCTTCGGTGCTTGTGGCTGCAGCTGGTTGCAAGAACTTGCCGAACCGAGTTCCGGTGTTGGCAAATCCCCAGGAGGGAATTTCGATGCGGAACGTTTCCAAAGCCTCAAACACTCGACTGGTTTCAGAGGAATTCATAAGCCTGCCTTTAACCGTTTTAACCGCGAAAGAGTAACAATCTCGGCACACTTGGTCACGACATTTGTTAATCCTCGGCATTTTTCGCAATGCGAAACGCGAATTAAGCCATGAACCAACTGCTCCTTGCCCCGGAAACCTCACAAATCTACCGTGTTTCTTGCGACTTTATAAATGTTTGCCCCCCGGTGCGGGCTGCGCGATTCCGAATATTTTCAGTCGTTTGTTGAAAGTAGGAGATGCCTTTGGCGCTTGTCGGTTTTTGCAAGGCGAAACAGTTTTTCAAAGTTTTCTGCAACTGGCATACGCGCTTCTTTGGCCAGATGCTTGAGGGAAACGCAATGAACCTGCATTGACAGCCTAAAAACTCTCCTTTATTGGAACTCGCGGCTGGATCAGATTTACTGCTTTTGCTTGTCTGCCCGCGGGGGTTCTTGAGGATTTTGGCAGGCAAAGCTTGTCGCCTCCTCGGTGCTGCCTGCGCCCTGGTAGCGCGGAATTTGAGGATACGGACAGAGCGGACGACTACGTCCGGGAAAGTTGCCCTATGGATTCTCCGGACGCAATCGCCCTTGCACTAGAGATGACCGTGTTTTCAATCGCCAGGGAAAGCAGCGATGTACAAGACACATGATTTTGGGCGCACATAATCGTAGATACACTTGCTAGAACGCCGAGCGAACATAATGTTTTTCGCACGAAATGCATGAGCAGCGGGTTCGCGTATCCGGTTGGGTGAGTCAATACCATCCTGGCAATATCGTCATACGTAATTCATATTGTTCATAAATCACCGCTATACTGATTTGGTATAGGCTCATCCGACAAGTTCGCGCTGGGGGCGTGAGAGCAATGGAACTTCGGCATTTCCAGTCTTTTATTGCCGTAGCAGAAGAATTGAACTTTACTAAGGCGGCGAAACGTCTCCGCATCGCACAGCCGCCGGTCAGCCGGCACATTCGCGACTTGGAGGAGGAGTTGGGTGTCCAGCTATTTGAAAGGAACAGTAACCGCGTATTTCTTACCGACGCCGGGCGCAGTTTCCTAAATGAAGCCAGGGCTGTGGTCCAACATGTATCCCAGGCAGTCGAGGCTGCAAGGCAAGTGAGCAGTGGGTGGGCGGGTACTGTACGCCTGGGAATCGCAAGAGGATTGGGAGATGCTGTTAGCCGGATTGTGAATGAATATCTCCGGATGGCGCCAAGGGTTGAGATCGATGTGCTGAACATGCCCTCGGGATTCCAGAGTGCGGCGCTGATCGATCGCAAAATTGACGTAGGGTTCATGCGTCCACCAACTGATGGAGGACAACTTGTCTCTGCCCCTCTCTTTTTGGAGCCTTTTTCTGTTGTCTTGCGTAAGACGAGTTCACTGGCAAAGCACAAGGCATTGCGCATCTGCGACCTGGAACACGAAACAATACTTCTAATCGACAGGCGCATTTCACCAGGAGTTTATGACCTGACCCTTTCCTTATTTCGCGAACATGGCCTTGAACCAAAGACTGTCGCCACAGGAACCATCTCGGGCGACGAGGCAGGATCCATCTTGGTCGCTTCTGGCAAAGGCGTTTATCTTGCCGTAGGACGAAACCCGATTCATCCGGCCTTCGCAGACCGCTTGATCACATTGCCGCTAAGAGAGACCTCGGCTGTAACTGAAGTTCATGTAGCGTGGCGCCGGGACGAACAAGCCAAGGCCGCGATGGAATTTGTGCAATTTACACGAAATCAATTCAAATCGAAAGCACACCTATTGGATCCCAGGCAAATTTGGGCTAATGGGAACAAAAGCCGCCGCTCTGCAAGACCCTTACCTCGCCGAAAATAATTTTGGCAGTGAAGATTAAATTTCGTCTCTCTCTCTCCTTTCTGAGTCGCTCGGACTAAAGTCGTCAATGCAAGAACCGAACCTGCCCGGTGGATAGTGATAGGATGCTCACCGATTTCGCGAGCTCCTTGCGTATCTCGCCAGAAATTGCAGGAGAGACATTCTGAGCACTCTCAAAGTCAACATTGCTGAGCTGCTTGATAACAGCGACTGGTCAACCTATCAGAAATACCTGACTGTGCTTGTAGCCGTCTCCGTCATCTTTGACGGCTTTGATATACAGATTCTCGGCTTTGCTATCCCTTCCTTGATGAAAGAGTGGCAGGTGGTTCGGAGCACGTTTGGTCCCGTATTGGCTGTGGGCCTGGCCGGCATGGCATTGGGTGCTCCGATTGCAGGATATTTTGGCGATCGCTTCGGCCGACGCATCACCTTAATCGGATGTGTTCTTCTTTTTGGACTTGCCACGATCGCCTCAGCCTTTGTTCACGGTTTTGTTGGGCTAACACTCCTTCGCCTGATGACTGGAATAGGCACAGGTGGTCTATTCCCAAACGCCAGCGCTCTTACTGCGGAGTTTGCCCCGTTGCGGCGTCGTTCGACAGCAGTAAAACTCACACTGGTATGTATCCCTCTAGGTGGCATGCTTGGCGGTGTTCTGGCTGCATGGGTTCTGCCGAGGTTTGGATGGAGAGGACTGTACGGGATTGGTGGTGTGCTTCCCATCCTCTGCGCCGCAATCATGTTTGGGATATTGCCGGAGAGCCCGCGTTTTATGGCACGGCGGCAAGAATACTGGGCCCGCCTTGCTCAGCTTCTGACTCGAATTGGGCATACTCTTCCTGCCAACGTGGTATTTGAGGATCGGCTCGAATCCGCCAATACGCATGGTGTCTCTCCAAGAGGCCTGTTCACTTCGGAACTTGCTCGCGAGACAGTGGGACTGTGGATTGCATTTTTCTTTTGGATTGGAGGAATTTATTTAGTGTTCGGCTGGTTACCCGCGATGCTTGCGTCGCGGGGGCCTGACCTGGCAACTGCGAGTTCCGGTCTTGCGATTTACAATTTTGGAGGCGTGATAGGAATACTGATTTGGTCGGTGTTGATTCCGCTTTTCGGGTCGCGTAGGCCGCTGTTGTTCGGATCTATCGCCTGCGCTGGAAGTGCAGTGGCGCTCATGTTTGTTCCAATTCAAGCGCATTCACTGGGCGCCACTCTAGTCATTGGTCTCTGGATTCACGGATTGCTAGCCAACGCAGTCCAGACCTCCATGTATGCTCTGGCCGCTCACGTTTACCCAACGAGCATTCGGGCCACAGGTATCGCATATGCCGCGGCCATCGGACGAACTGGAGGACTATTAAGCCCCGTATTTGGTTCGTACTTCATTCAAGCGGGAGCCAAAAGCTATTGGACTGCACTAGCAACTGCAATGCTGTGCGCGACGGTTGGTTTAGTCTGGGTGAGTAATCACTATCCGCCGGCCCGAAGGAGCAACTCCTAAGAAAAAAGAGTTTTTCCAAAAGTGACTGCCCCAATGTGCGCCTGCAACGTCAATGCTGTAGACGAAACAAGATCAAACAATTGTCCTAGTCCTTGCGTACCGCATCGAATTCCCGGAAAGTTTTTCCGGTCTTGCTAAGATGCAGCAGCAGCGGAGCCACTTTCCATCGTTCGCCTTGTTGTTGCTCGAACACTGATATCCGTTCGACGATCTTGTCCAAGCCGACCGAATCCGCGTAGAACATCGGCCCGCCGCGCCAAGATGGGAAGCCATATCCGTTGACATAGATCACATCGATGTCGGACGCCCTTGTCGCATAACCTTCATCCAGAGCACGTGCTCCTTCATTGATCATTCCGTACAGTGAGCGCTCGATAATTTCCTCGTCGCTAAACTCGTGTTGGCGTACTCCGTTCTCTTTTGCCACAGATCGGATGAGGCTGACGATATCTTCGTCGGGAATCGCCTCACGGTCCTGGCCGTATCGATACCATCCCTTTCCGGTTTTCTGACCAAGCCGTCCCGTTTCGTAGAGCTTGTCGGCCACCAGGGGTTTCCTGATGCCCGGTTCAGAAAAATGACCTAGTTCGCGGCGGACCCGCCAAGCTACATCGATGCCGGCCATGTCATCGACTTCAAAAATGCCCATGGCCATTCCGAAGTGTTTTAGAGCAGTATCCACTTGCTTCGGCGTGGCGCCCTCTTCGACCAGGAACTGTGCCTCGTACATGTACGGAAACATCATGCGGTTACCAACAAAGCCGCGGCAGTTACCCACAACTACGCCTATTTTCCTCAAGGTTTTTGCAAATTCGACGGCCGTTGCAACGGTGGCAGATGCGGTAGACCGGCCGCGTACGATCTCAACTAGGCGCATCACATTTGCCGGGCTAAAGAAATGCAGGCCGAGCACTCTTTCGCGTCGGTGGGTGCAGGATGACAGCACGTCGATGTCGAGCGTCGACGTGTTCGTTGCCAATATGCAATCTGTTTTCAGGATAGGATCGAGTTCGCGAAATAGCGAGCACTTGAGTTCGAGGTTCTCAGAAGCGGCCTCGATCACCAGATCAATTGTTTCGAAGTCCTGGTAGGTTACCTGCGGAATGATGCGGTCCATCCGTTGCGTAACCTCGTCTGGGGTGAAGCGGCCCTTCTTGATTGAGCTCTCGTAGTTCCGAAGAATTGTTGAGACGCTTCTTTCAATCGCTTCTGGCTTTGAATCCTTCAACAAGACCGTCAGACCAGCATTTGCGCAGGCCATGGCGATTCCGCTTCCCATCGTTCCCGCACCCACGATGCCGACACGTTTAATCAGCATTGATGTTGCGTTCTCTAAGCCCGGAATTCTAGAAAGGGCACGTTCAGCAAAGAAAACATGGATCAATGCTCGACACTGTGGGGACGTAACGCATTCCTCGAATAGTCTTTGCTCAACGGCACAACCTTCCTCGAAGGGCAAGGATATCGAAGCTGCAATCGCTTCAACGACTCTCGAGGGAGCGAGTAAATGGCGTTTGGTCTTTGCTGCCAATTCGCGTCCAGTCTGCATTGCGCGCTCGATTGAGGAGTGCACTTTTAGCGTTGCTTTGCGCTCTCGTGTCTTAGGGTGTGAACGTTTTGCGTCCGCCTGAAGTCGAGCGAACTTCACAGCTTCAGCCCCAAGATCTCCCTCGACAATTAGGTCAAGGATCCCTGCCGCAAGAGCATCGGGTGCCTTTAGGGGTTTGCCGGTGACGCACATTTCGATGGCTTTTTCGATTCCGGCGAGTCGAGGCAGTCGCTGAGTTCCCTCGGCACCAGGAATAATTCCGAGATTCACTTCGGGTTGCCCGACCTGCGCATCGCGTGTCGCCACTCGGTAGTGGCCTGACATTGCAAGTTCCAAGCCTCCACCCAGCGCAGAGCCGTGAATCGCCATAACCACTGGCTTAGTGCAATCCTCTATTTGCAAAAGTAGTTTGTGCAGACGAGGTGGACCGGAGCTCTGGGACCATGCCATGTCTTCCAACTGCTTGATGTCAGCTCCCACAACAAAGGTTTTCCCTTCACCCATAACAACGATGGCTCGAACCCTATCGTCATTCTCCGCGGTTTGAATTGCCTGGCTAAGTCCCTCGGCCACGCTGGTCGATAGGGCATTGACCGGAGGATTGTCAATGAGGACGATCGCCACCTCATCATTCGGTTGCCTCTTGATAAGAACCTGCAAGTTGTTATCTCCTTGACGGCAAACTAAATCGATTCACCCAAAAGACAGCTACGTAGCAACGATGTATTTCCAGCGTTTTGTTATTCGTGCTCTTGCTTGTCCTCGAATCCCCGCTACGGTATTCGGATAAGGCGGGTAGGGTTGCACGACTAAAACGAATGTGTCAATATGGGAGCTGCATTATGACTATACCGAATCGGTATAGGCATAGACGGGTCTTAAAAAATACTGCATAACCTATTTGGTTTGAAAAGTTTAACTGCAGACTTTCTGTGTCAGACCGGATCGGTTGGCTGTATCAGATGGACTCGGGGAAGTTCGCATTATGAAACGCGAGACGCTGGCCAGAGATCCCTACCTCGTTAAATCGGTCATTCATTCATCGAAAATTCTCTCTACCTTTCGTTCGGCTGGCGAGGCTCTGACCTTGAAGGAAATCGTCCAGCGCTCAGGGCTTCCCAAGACTATGTGTTTTCGGCTTCTCTACACCCTGGAAAAGTGTGCGATGGTGGAGAAGGTCAGTACCAACTTGTACCAGGCAACATTTCGTCCGGCCAAACAACGTCTCTGTCGTTTGGGCTATGCTGCGCAGGGAACCAATTACCAGTTTTCCAGAGAAGTTTCCGCCAGCCTCGAGCGCGCGGCACGAGAAGAAGGCATTGAACTTATTGCCCTCGACAATGGTTATAACTCTAAAACTGCGCAACGTAACGCGGATCTTCTCGTGCGCGAAAAAGTTGATCTTGCCATCGAATTTCAAACCGATGAGACAATCGCGCCGATCGTTGCTAACAAATACCGGGAGGCGGGAATTCCAATGATTGCCATTGATATTCCGCACCCGGGTGCAACGTATTACGGTGCGAATAATTATGAAGCCGGTCTGATCGGAGGGCGTTATCTCGGTCGTTGGGCGAAAGACAATTGGCAGTCGAAAGTGGACGAAATCATTTTGCTGGAGCTTCCGCGCGCTGGTAGCTTGCCGCAGATGCGTTTGACCGGCATGCTGGTTGGTATCAATCTATCGCTTCCCACGGCAAAGAATTGCCGTATAACGCACCTGAATGGCGACGGAGAAATGGGCACGAGCTTCGAAATTGTCCGGCGGCACATTCGGCTGTCGAACTCGCGTCGCATATTGGTGGGAGCTATCAATGACGTAAGCGGAATTGGGGCTTTGCGTGCATTTGAGGAGGCTGGACGAACTGAAACTTGTGCTGTCATGGGTCAGAATGCCTCTCCTGAAGGCCGCAACGAAATTCGCAGAACCAACACGCGCTTCATCGGTTCAGTCGCATTTTTCCCCGAGCACTATGGCTCGGATTTAGTGAAGCTGAGTATTGAGATCTTGAACAAGAAAGCGGTACCTCCAGCAGTCTTCGTTGACCACAAACTCGTCACCTCGGCGACCATCGATCACTTTTACCCAAACGACAGTCTCATGCAGACTGCGCCCGCCACAAATAACACCGGACTCCTGCAAGGCACAGTTTAAGTCTGAGTTGGTGTTCAACTTATCCCAGGAAAAACGATTTTGGAAAGACTACCGTGGCATTTTCGTGTCGAATTCAGTTCGCATTGCAAAATGCACCAGAGGCCTGCCAGCTTGCGTGCAGCACCGACAGTCATCGCGTGATTCCAGCGTATATCTGCGCCTTTGAGGCCGCTAAATCGTTTCCAAGACGCGTTTCTCATTGCAGAACAAATGGGGATTGTCGGTTGATCTTGACAACGTTTCTGTACCGATGGGAGCATCCGCCACGCAAAGCCAATGTGGGGTTTGCGCAGCCGTGTTGCCCACAGTGTGCGTCGGTTGCAATCGTTGGAATTCGTCCTCTGTGACGAGGAGGCAGCAATCTATGTCGAGAAAAATAGGTAGTCTTGTCGTGGCACTGTTTCTATCGCTTTCCAGTGCCGTGCTTTACGCCCAAGGAGGTGCGGTTGGCACAATCCTGGGGACAGTAACTGACAGCAGTGGCGCCGTTGTTGCAGATGCCGATGTGACCGTTACCAATGTAGCCACAAACGTGGCTCATTCCACTAAAACTACCGGCTCAGGCGACTATACCGTACCCTTCCTGGCGCCAGGCAGTTACAAGGTGGCAGTGGAAGCTAAGGGCTTCCAAAAGGGCGTGGTCGACAACATCACATTAGTTGTTGCGCAGCAGGCGCGTGCCAATGTGACGTTGAAGGCAGGCTCTACAAGTGAAGTCGTCGAGGTGCAAGCGAGCGCCATCGCACTTGATACAGATAGTGCGGCACTTTCGCAGACCATTACGCAAAAACAGGTTGACCAACTCCCATTGGCAAACCGTAACTTCATCAGTTTGATCTTCCTCACGCCGGGTGCGGTTGAAACCAATGGCGAGCAGGGAACCATGCGTCAAGGTGCCGGCAATGCAATCAGCATTAACGGCAGCCGTCCGGAATCGAATAATTACACCTTGGATGGGATCGCGAACGTAGATACGGCTTTAGGTACGCCGGCTGTGATCCTCTCACAGGACGCCATTCAGGAGTTCAAGATTCAGAGCGGAACCTACTCCGCGGAGTACGGGTTCAGCGCCAATCAAGTAAACATCATCAGCAAGAGCGGTACCAACAGTCTGCACGGTACGGTGTTCGACTTCATTCGGAATGACGCATTTGATGCTTTTCAGGTGAATCCGAATCAGCCCGCTCCAACCAGAAAGCCGGAATTGCGGCAAAACCAATTTGGTTTTGTACTAGGCGGCCCAATCTATATTCCAAAGCTCTACGATGGCAGAAACAAGACTTTCTTTTTGGTGAATTACGAAGGGCAGCGTACCGTCAATGGATTCGTCCAGAACTTCATTGTGCCAACGCCGGCCATGCTGAATGGCGACTTCAGTAACGCAACCATCTTGAACGGTCCGAATGTTGGACAGCCTTTGCCCGATCGTGGAACTGCTCTTTGCACTGCGGAGCTTTCCGCGGGCCGGGGCTGCATGCCAATTGACCCCACGACTGGCGCAGCGTTCCCAGGGAATATTATTCCGACGGCCAGCTTCTCGAAGATAGCAAACGTAACCCACACGATCTTTCCAAGCGCGAATAGCGCGAACAACGTGTTTAATTTAGCGACTGCTCTCCCCAACAACATTGACCAGCAGACCTACAAGTTGGACCAAAATCTGGGGAAGTGGGGTTCCATATTTTTCCGCTGGACCAATGTGGACTTCACCAACCAAAACATCAATGGATCCGCGTCGATACCGGCTGGACAAGGCGTGTTTGTTCAGAACAACAAGAGCTGGACGATCTCGCATACCATTCCACTCACTCACAATATGGTCAACAACTTCCGCTTTGGACATTTGGAGGCGATCTCCAACCAAGGCGGCGTCGCCATGCCGACCGACCAGGTTTCTGCTCTCGGCCTAACCGGAGTATTCACCGACATTCCTGATTCTGTGCGTACATTCCCCGGACTGGTTTTTCAGGGCGGTTTGGCATCGGCGGGCAGTCAGGTGAACGACGCGACCACCAGCGACATCCCAATGTGGGATTTTTCGGACTCGTTGACCTTTATCCACGGAAAGCACTCACTCTCCGTAGGTTTCGACTACCGGACATGGGTACAAAAGCGCAACCTTTCCAATGATTTCCTTGGGCAATGGACCTATAACAATGACACCATTTCCAACAACGGGGCAGGTTGCACGAACGCGACTGGTTTGTGCGGCACGGGCAATGCGATCGCCGACTATCTGCTTGGCTATTACAACAACGTTACTACTTTCCAGCCTGGTCCCTTTGCCAAAGCCGGTGCACCTCCGGGCAACTTGAACCAGTTCCATTTCATGTACTTTGCTCCCTATGTCCAGGACGATTGGAAGGTAACCAACCGTTTAACCTTGAACCTTGGTCTTCGTTGGGACTATCGGAATGTTCCGACCGAGAAGGACAATAAGATGTTCTGGTTCGATAACACGAATCCGAGAGGCGGATTGTGCTACGCGGATAAGACTCTAGGTACCGCCGACGTTCCCGGATTGGGCGGACCGATCGCTCCAGACGGCAACGGATTCTATCGGTACTGCGGCCGCAACAATCCAGCTGATGGCTCGAAAAAGCCGTTCGCTCCCCGTATCGGTTTCGCCTTCCGCTTAACCGACAAAACTGTGCTGCGCGGCGGGTACGGAATCTTCTTCGACTCGACAGAAACCCGAGAGATTGACAACTCGGGCGACATTTACCCCAATGTCGTTCGCGTATCCGACAACGCCACTCAAAACGCCGCACTACCGAAGCTGACGGACAATATGATTGTTCCCACAGTACTTCATCAGGTAATTCCAGACCCGGTGACCGGCGCATATGTGGATGGCAGTCAATTCTTCGCTGTGCTGATCTCGGATCATCCGCAGAACCCCTACACGCAAAACTGGACGTTCTCTGTTCAGCGTGAGCTGAGCAAAAACACCACTTTGGAAGCAAACTATGTGGGGAATAAAGGGACGCACCTGCTGAATCGAACTAACATCAATCAGCCGTTCGCGGCCGCCGACCCGACTATTTGCGACCCCCGTACAGGTGGGAGTTTAGCCAATTGCCCAATTCAGGCGCGCAGGCCGTACCAGAACATCACCGCAGGCCCGGGTTTCCTGGATAGTTTGTGGAACGGATTTTCTAACTATCACGCAGGGAACTTAAAGTTGGAACATCGGACTGGAAATGCAGTCATTGCAGCCATCTACACTTATTCCAAGAGTTTGGACGATAAGTCTGCCGCTGCCGGTGTGGGAGCCCAAGGTGGTGGATTCTCTGGTCACCTGAATGACCATGATCAAGCTCTTGACTATGGACGTTCGGAGTTTGACACCCGCCATCGCTTTGTTGCCTCTTACGTGTACTCGCTGCCGTTTGGGCGTGGAAAGCGCTTTGGCGGGAACATGAATCGGGCCCTGGATGCCGCTGTGGGTGGATGGCAGGTGGGTGGAGTAACCACCTTCCAACAAGGATTCCCGTTCTCCGTCACCGCTCCTGATCAAGGTGGGATCCTCAATGCATTCAGCCAACGGGCGGATCTGGTGGCTGGTTGCGACCCGACAAAGGGTTTCAGCAAGAGTATTCACCAATGGTTCAACACCTCGTGCTTCACGGCTCCTTTGGCTGGTGCCTTCGGTAACAGCGGACGCAATATTCTCACTCAACCGGGCATCAACAACTGGGACATGAATCTTGGTAAGACATTCACCTTTACCGAGCGGGTCTCGTTCCAATTCCGAGCGGAAGCATTCAACGTCTTTAACCACACTCAGTATGGAGTCAATCCCAACGTAGGTGGTGCTGCGAGTTCTATCGCCAACAACGTTGCCAACACCGGGGTTGTTCCATTTGGCGCAATTCAATCTGCCCGACCAGCGCGCGTTATGCAGCTTGGCGGGAAGCTTGTTTTCTAACCGAACTAGATTCTCGGGACCGCCGCCAGGCTTCGGCCTGGCGGCCTTTTTACTTATGCGCGAATATTGTCTTCGGGGCGTGGAGTAAACTGCAAAAATGATCGGGTCAGCAGCCAAAATTTGGTTTGCCGGATTGTGCGTCTGCATGCTTACTTTGGGTGCCGTCGGGCAGGGTTCAAACGCCAGTGCCGCAGAACACTATGCGGAGCAAGGACAGAGAGCACTAGCCGAAGGCAGGCTTCAGGACGCGGAGAAGGCCTTTGAAAAGCTTCGTTCCCTAGAGCCTGGAGTTGCGGAAGTGCATGCCAACCTCGGACTCGTCTACTTTCAAGAAGGGAAATTTGAGGAAGCCGTGTCGGCCCTGCGCCAGACGCTCAAGCTCAAACCCAGCCTCACCAAGACAGACAGTCTTTTAGCTATCTCGCTATCTGAACTAGGTCGCTACAACGAGGCCTTGCCTGGCCTAGAGACCTGCTTTCGCCGTGCCAGCACTGACCCTGAAATCAAGCGAATGTGCGGGCTGCAACTCTTGCGCGTTTACAGCGGATTAAAGAGAGACCGCAACGCCCTGGATACTGCGCTAGAACTCAATCGGCTCTATTCAGATGATCCGGAAATTCTGTATCACACCGGTAAGATATACGGGAACTACGCCTTCCTGACGATGCAAAAGCTGGCTCGAGTTGCCCCCAAGTCAATTTGGCGGTATCAGACCCTTGCGGAGGCACATGAGAGCCAAGGTGCATACGATTCCGCGATTAATGAGTATCAGCAGGTGTTGGCGGCTGATCCGCACCGTCCTGGAATTCATTACCGCATCGGGCGAACTTTGCTGGCACGCTCCCATCAAACTGCTTCCTCGAGCGACTTGGCGCAGGCCTTGCAGGAATTTCAACTGGAGCTGGAAATCAATCCGTCCAATGCGAATGCCTCTTATGAGATCGCGGAAGCACACCGCAATGCAGGTCAGCTTGAAGAGGCAGAGAAACTCTTCGAACAGGCCCTGAACGGTCATCCGGATTTTGAAGAAGCACAACTGGGATTGGGCGCCGTATTGACTTCACTGCAAAGGCCTGCCGATGCTTTGCCTCACCTTCAAGAGGCAATCCGATTGAACGGCGCAAACG
>Ga0207689_10000220_pt1 | contig 50583 bp, 44 predicted proteins | sample KBSMisM52_FD_184312 | JGI IMG/M metagenome (GOLD analysis project Ga0207689, IMG submission 184312) | Miscanthus rhizosphere microbial communities from Kellogg Biological Station, Michigan, USA - KBS Miscanthus M5-2 (SPAdes) (version 2) | ecosystem: Host-associated > Plants > Roots >...
CTCGGCGAAGACGTCGAGTTCGTCGCGAGCGGGCACGTCAAGCTCGCGCGCTCGGAGGCCGACATGGCCGAGCTCGAGCGCTACGCGCGCGATGCGGCCGCGTTCGGGCTGCGGCTCGAGCTGCTCGGGCGCAGCGCGGTGCGGGCGCAGCTGCCGTGGCTCGGCGCGGGCGTCGTCGGCGCGTCGCTTTGCGCCGAGGACGGCCATGCCAACCCGCGCGTCGTCGGTCCCGCGTACGCGCGGCTCGCGCGTCGGCTCGGCGCCGACGTGCGCGAGCACGCGCCGGTGCTGGAGGCGGCGCGCGATGGCGACGGCTTCGCGCTGCGCAGCGACGCGCTCGAGGTGCGCAGCCGCTTTCTCGTCAATTGCGCCGGCGCTGCGGCGGGCGGTTTCGCCGCGGCGTTCGGCGAGGACGTGCCGCTCGCGCCGCTGGTGCCGAACATGCTCGTCAGCGAGCCGCTGCCGTTCTTCATCGATCGCTCGGTCGGCGTCTGCGGCGGCGGCATCTACGTGCGCCAGATCGCGCGCGGCAACGTCATTCTCGGCGGCGGCGACGGCTGGTGCGACGCCGAAGGCCTGCACTCGCGACCGCTCACCGCAGTGTCGCTCGCGTCGATGCGCGACGCCCTCGCGCTCGTCCCCGGCCTTGCCGGCAGCCACATCATCCGCACCTGGGCGGGAATCGACGGCGAGATGCCCGACCGCATCCCCGTGCTCGGCTGGTCGGCCACGACGCCGAACCTGGTGCACGCGTTCGGCTTCTCGGGACACGGGTTCCAGCTCGGGCCGATCGTCGGCGATGTGATCGCCGAGCTCGTCGCGCAGGGACGGTCGACGTCGCCGCTGACACCGTTCGCGATCGAGCGCTTCACGGCGGCTTACGCGCCGGTCGCGCCGTAGGATGCTCTGAACGTCAGCGGCGGACTTCCTTAACCATCAACCGGCTCGTTCCGCTGGACGTTTTGTGTTTTCGCATGTGCAGCGTGGGTGTAGGAGAACCCGCGCTTGAGCTGCAGGAAGTGCTTTTCGTAGAAGTTCCAGCTCAACCATGCGACTGCAACTGACAAGATGGTCGCGAGCGCGATGTAGGCAACAGCATCCAGCACGTGGGCGAGACCCAATTCGGAGCTAGCGCTTGGCAGCGCAAAGAGTTCGGATACTTGCTGAGCGACTCGCGTCGGCGCAGGGGACTGGCTCAGGGGAATAAGCTTGAGCAGCCAGACAAAAATCAGCCCGTGAAAAACGTATATGCCATAGCTGATTTTCCCGACGAAGCGCAGCCAGGTCTGTCGCAATAGCCTTCCCAAGTGCCGATCTCCCGGCGCGGCGAGCGCAACGATCATCAGCGCACCGTAAAACATGGCGACCACGGAATAGCCGACGGTCTGGACGACGGGCGTGTCGTGCGGCCACCCCCTCTGTTGGATGAAGATGGCGCCCCACAGCACGCCGCAGATCGCGAGAATCCATTTTGCCGGAGTGGTCAGCGCTTCCAGCCCGCGAGGGGCACGAGCCGCCAGTGCCAAGAACGCTCCTATTGCCAGCGGATCCATTCGACATGGCAATGTGACGAACGCAGCAACCGGTTCTGCGGCGAGGACCAGGCAGACTCGACAAATCAATGCCGCGACCACCAAAGAAGCGCAGATCGCCGTGAGTGTCTCTCGGCGGAAAGCGAACACGATGAACGGCCACACCAGATAAAACTGTTCTTCGACAGCCAACGACCAGAAGTGTCCGGGCGCGTAGAGGTGTCCTTTTATTGCCGCCAGTATGTTCGAAGCATGCAGCCAAAACGCCAGCTCGGCTCGGCCATGCGTGCCTGCAAAAGACGAATCGAGAGCGGTCAAGAAGCTGTCGAGGCGCCAGGACATTCCATCGAGGCCGCGGATCGCCATCGGCAACGCGACGAAGATGATGACCAGGACGCCCAGATACAGAGGAAAGATCCGCAGAATGCGTCGCACATAGAAGTTGCGAAGTGCGTTTGTCGCGCCCTTCGTGTCATAAAGAATGCCGGTGATGAGAAATCCCGACAGCACGAAGAACAGGTCAACGCCGGTCCAGCCGGAATACAACATTCGCAATCCATAACCGACGGCTCCCTTCGGACGGGGAACGAACATCGTGAAATGGCACGCCATCACCAGCAAGATGGCCAGTCCGCGAAGCCCATCCAGGGCGGGGACATGTACACCGATCTTGGGAACGGCAAGCGTGGCGCGTTGTGACACGGTACGGGCTGAGTTGGGGCCGGCTATCGAGCAATCGAAAGTGTCGTAGAGGACAGGAAATTCGACGCCGTTTTTCTTGCCAACGGCCGCCCGGCGCCGGCGTCATGGCGTTGTAGCAGTTCAGGCAACCGCCGATGCCCTCGCGAGCTTGGCTCATGCTCTCGTCGGCGCGCAGGCACACCTCCTCGTACTTCGCGCTGCGCCACAGATCCGACGAACCCGTTGCCTCTCGTTGCTCCAGATGGGGCTCCTCGATCGCACCCATGAGCGCCAGGTTGACTTCGCTCCCCGGCCGCGTGGTACGCGCCGCGGCTGACGGCCAGGAACTCCGTCTGATCCTCCACCGACGGCTCCTAGCCTCGGGCCGATCATCATCTTGCGTTGAGCAACCCCCTGGGTAGGCGTGCCTCTGGCCGGTCCGGATCAACCCTTAGCGAGCGTCGCGCAGCGCTTTCGCCGGCGGGCCATGGCTATCATGCGGCGGCCCGGCACGAGGGAACGCACGACGGCCGAGGCGCAACAGGGAGCACGCATGAAGCGACATCTCCGCGCCGCTGCCGCGGCCGTGATCCTCGCCGCCGCCGGCGTCCACGCCGAGACGGTGCTCAACGTCGGCATGTCGGCCGCCGACGTGAGTCAGCTCGACCCCGACCGCGCGACGACGACGCAGGACAAGCCGCTCACCTCGTGGCTCTACAACGGCCTCGTGCGCTTCAAGCCCGGCTCGGCGAGCCTCGAGACGCTCGAGCCCGATCTCGCCGAGCGCTGGGAGAGCACGCCCGACAAGCTGACGTGGACGTTTCACCTGAGGAAGGGCGTCAAGTTCCACGGCGACTTCGGCGCGCTGACCGCCGACGACGTCGTCTTCTCGCTCAAGCGCGCCGCCGACTCGAAGACGTCGTCGTTCTCCGGCGACTACGCGTCGATCGAATCGGTCGAGGCGCTCGACCCGTCCACGGTGCGCATCAAGCTCAAGCAGGCGGTGCCGTTCTTTCTCGGCCTCGTCACCAACTACCACGGCGGCATGATCGTCAGCAGGAAGGCGGTCGAGAAGCTCGGCGACAACTTCCGCTTGAATCCGATCGGCACCGGCCCGTTCAAGTTCGAGGCGTACAAGCCGAACGAGAGCGTGACCTTCGTCGCCAACAAGGACTACTTCCGCGGCGCGCCGAAGATCGATCGCATCGTCTATCGCCTGATCCCGGCCGACTCGGCGCGCGATCTCGCGTTCACGTCGGGCGAGCTGGACATCGTCTACGGCCGCCAGGACCAGAAATGGGCCGAGCGCTTCAAGAAGGAGTCGGGTGTGATCGTCGACGTGCTGCGCCCGGCCGAGCTCGGCATGCTGCACCTGAACATGACGGTGAAGCCGCTCGATGACAAGCGCGTGCGCCAGGCGATCGCGCACGCGATCAACCGCCAGCAGATCGTGAGCTTCAAGGGCGATCTCACCGCCGACCCGCCGGTCTCGGTCGTTCCGGCCGGCTATCTCGGCACCGATGCCAAGGCGCCGCTCGCGACGTACGACGTCGCCAAGGCAAAGGCGCTGCTGAAGGAAGCGGGCTTCGCGAACGGCATCACCGTGAAGGCGATCCAGTCGACCTTGCCGTCGATGCTCAACACGGCGCAGATCCTCCAGGCGCAGCTGAAGCTCGCCGGCATCGACCTGCAGCTCGAAACGGTCGACCACCAGACGTTTCACGCCAACATCCGCAAGGACCTGAGCGGCGCGGTCTACTACACCGCGGCGCGCTTCCCGGTCGCCGACGTGCCGCTGACGCAGTTCTTCCACTCGCGCTCGATCGTTGGCACGCCGACCGCGGTCATCAACTTCTCGCACTGCGCGGTCGCCGACAAGGAGATCGACGCCGCGCGCTCGGAGCCCGATCTCGCCAAGCAGAAGGAGCTCTGGGCGACGGCGCAGAAGAAGATCCTCGACGAGGTGTGCGCGGTGCCGCTCTTCGAGCAGCTGCAGGTGTGGGCGCACAAGTCCAACATCGACTTCGGCTACAAGCTCGTCGACGCGATCCACCTCGGCCCGCAGATCACGGAGCTGACCACCAAGAAGTGAGCGTGGCCGGGGCGCCGACATGCTGCGCTTCGTCGTCAACCGGCTGCTGCTCGCGCTGCCCACGCTCTGGGCGGTGCTGACGCTCGTCTTCGTGCTGGTGCGGGTCGTTCCCGGCGACCCGACGATCGTCGTCCTCGGCGACCAGGCGACTCCCGAGGCGCGCGCGGCGCTGCGCCAGCGGCTCGGCCTCGACAAGCCGATCCTCGCGCAGTACGCCGACTTCATGGTCCAGATCGCGCGCGGCGATCTCGGCCGCTCGCTCGTCACCAACCGGCCCATCACGACCGACGTCGCGGCCGTGCTGCCGTACACGATCGAGCTCACGCTCGCCGCGCTCGTCATCGGCAGCCTGATCGGCGTTCCGCTCGGCGTCGTCGCGGCGCAGAAGCGCGACGGCTTCGTCGACTGGCTCGCGCGCATCGTCTCGCTCGCCGGCCTGTCGTTTCCGGCGTTCGTCTCGGGCATCCTGCTCCTGATCGCGTTCGCGGTCGAGCTGCGCTGGTTCCCGGTCATCTCGACCGTGACATCGACCGACCCTCTTTCGCGCCTGCGCGCGCTCGCGCTGCCGTCGATCAACCTCGGCCTGATCATGGTCGCGTACGTCACCCGGGTGACGCGCTCCGGGATGCTGAAGGCGCTCTCCGACGACTACGTCCGCACGGCGCGCGCCAAGGGGCTGCCCAACCGGCTCGTGGTCTGGCGCCACGCGTTGCGCAACGTCCTGATCCCGATCGTCACCGTCGTCGGCCTCTATCTCGGCGTCCTGATCGGCAACGCCGTGCTCACCGAGATCGTCTTCAACCGCCCGGGCCTCGGCAAGCTCATCGTCTCGGCGCTCAACCAGCGCGACTACAGCCTGCTGCAGGGGCTGATGGTCGTGACCGCGCTCGCGGTCGTCGTCGCCAACATCCTGACCGACCTGACCTACGGGCTGGTCGATCCGCGGGTGAAGGCGTCATGAACGCCCCCCGAGCGGTCGTCGTCGCGGCGCCGTCGGCGTGGCAGCGCGCGACGCGCTCGGGCGGGCTCGCGATCGGGCTCGCGCTAGCGCTCGCGATGGTGTTGGTGGCGCTCGCCGCGCCGTGGCTCGCGCCATACGACCCGAACGCGCAGGATGTCCTGCTCAAGCTCGAGCCGCCGTCGGCGGCGCATCCGTTCGGCACCGACGACTTCGGTCGCGACGTCCTCTCGCGCGTGATCTACGGCTCGCGCATCTCGCTCTTCGTCGGCGCCATCGCGACGCTCGCCGGCGTGCTCGCCGGCACGCTCATCGGCGTCGTCTCGGGCTACTTCGGCGGCCTCGTCGACCGCACGATCACCGCGCTCACCGATGTGCTGCTGAGCTTCCCGCAGCTCATCATGGGCCTCATCCTCGTCGCCGTCCTCGGCGCGAGCCTCACCAACCTGATCCTCGCGATCGCGATCACCGCGGTGCCTGCGTTCGTCCGCGTCGCGCGCGCGTCGACGCTCGCGATGAAGGAGCGCGACTTCGTCGACGCGTGCCGCTCGCTGGGTTTCGGCGATCCGCGCATCATGTTCATGCACGTGCTGCCGAACATCGTCGACGAGGTCGTCGTCATGGGGTCGCTCTGGTTCGCGGCTGCCATCCGCACCGAGTCGACGCTCGCCTTCATCGGTCTCGGCGTGCCGCCGCCGACCGCGACCTGGGGCGGAATCATCCGCGACGGCTTCGACAACCTGCTCGATGCTCCGTGGCTCTCGATCTTTCCGAGCATCGGGCTCCTCGCGATCATGATCGCGCTCAACCTGATCGGCGACGGCCTGCGCGACGCCACCGACCCGAGGACGCCGCAGTGAGCGTCGCCACCGCGCGCTCCGAGGCACGAGCCGACGATGCGGCCGAGTCCCCGGCGCTCGTCGTCGAAGGCTTGACGACGTCGATCCGCATCGAGCGCCACTGGTTCGACGCGGTGCGCGACGTCAGCTTCGACGTGCACCGGCGCGAAACGCTGGCGCTGGTCGGCGAATCGGGCTGCGGCAAGAGCCTGACCGCGCTGTCGGTCATGGGACTGCTGCCGGCCGGCGTCGGCCGCGTGACGCGAGGGCGGATCGTCGTCGACGGCGTCGAGATGACTGGGGCGTCCGACGCGCAGGTGCAGGCGATGCGCGGCGATCGCATCGGCATGGTGTTCCAGGAGCCGATGACGTCGCTGAACCCGGTGCTGCCGGTCGGCTACCAGATCGCCGAGTCGCTCGTCGAGCACCGCGGCATGGGCAACCGCGAGGCGCGGTTGCGCGCGCTCGAGCTGATGGAGCTCGTCCGCATTCCCGCGGCGGCCGAGCGGCTCGACGCCTATCCGCACCAGTTCTCGGGCGGCATGCGCCAGCGCGTGATGATCGCGATCGCGCTGGCGTGCGCGCCCAAGGTGCTGATCGCCGACGAGCCGACCACTGCGCTAGACGTGACGATCCAGGCCCAGGTGCTCGCGTTGCTCGCCGACCTGCAGCGGCGCGAAGGCCTCGCCGTGCTGCTGATCACGCACAACCTCGGCGTCGTCGCATCGGTCGCCGACCGCGTGATGGTGATGTACGGCGGCGACGTCGTCGAGACGGCGCCCGTCGACGAGTTCTTCCGCCGGCCGACCCATCCGTACAGCGAGGCGCTGCTCGCGGCGATGCCGCGCGTCGACCGCTCGTCCGATTCCCTCGCGCCGATCCCCGGGCAGGTGCCTGGCCTGCCCGAGCTGCCGAGCGGCTGCCGCTTCCAGTCGCGCTGCGCGCTGCGCGTCGCGCGCTGCGCCGAGCGCCCGCCACTGGCGGCGCTGGCCGACGCGCCGACGCACGGTGTGCGCTGCTGGGTGCGCGCGCCCGAGACGCCATGAGCGCTCCAGACGCGCTGCTCGAGGTCCGCGGCCTCGGCAAGACCTTCCAGGAGCGGCGCGGCTGGCCGGTGCCGAAGACGGTCGCGGTGCGCGCGATCGACAGCGTCTCGTTCGACGTCGCGCGCGGCGAGGCGCTCGGCATCGTCGGCGAATCGGGCTGCGGCAAGTCGACCGTCGCGCGCGCCTGCCTCCGGCTGGTCGCGCCGGATGCGGGAAGCGTGCGCTTCGACGGTGTCGACGTCACCGCCGCGTCCTCCTCGGCGCTGCGCGTGCTGCGCCGGCGAATGCAGATCGTGTTCCAGGACCCGGCATCGGCGCTCGATCCGCGCCAGCGGATCGCCGACGCGATCGGCGAGCCGATCCGCGTCCACGGCATCGCGCGCGGCAGCGCGGTCGAAGCCGCGGTCGTGCGCCTGCTCGACGAAGTCGGCCTGCCGGCGGCGGCGGCCCGCCGCTACCCGCACGAATTCTCGGGCGGACAGCGCCAGCGCATCGGCATCGCACGCGCGCTCGCGCTCGGGCCCGACCTCGTCTTTGCCGACGAGCCGGTGTCCGCACTCGACGTCAGCGTGCAGGCGCAGATCCTCGTCCTGCTCGATCAGCTGCGCGCGCGCCGGCACCTCGCCTTCGTGTTCATCTCTCACGACCTCGGCGTCGTCCGCCATTTCTGCCAGCGCGTCGCGGTCATGTACCTCGGCCGGCTGGTCGAGGAGGGCCCGGTGCCGCAGATCTTCGAGGCGCCGCTGCATCCGTACACGCGGCTGCTCAAGGCGTCGTCGCCGATTCCCGATCCCGAGCGCGCCGTCGCGCAGCAACTGCAGGAGGGCGAGCCGCCGTCGCCGGTGAACCCGCCGTCGGGTTGCCACTTCCATCCGCGTTGCCCGCACGCGATGGCGCACTGCAGCTCGGTGGTGCCGCCGCTCGTCGAGGTCGCGCCGGGGCGTCGCGTCGCGTGTCACCTCTATCCGGCGGCGGCGCCGACGGGCGTCGTCTGATCGAGCACGCCTCTCTCAGTACGACTTCGGCAGGCCGAGCACCTTCTCGGCGACGAACGAGAGGATGAGCTGCTCGGTGATCGGCGCGATCCGCGTCATCGTCACCTCGCGCAGCAGCCGCTCGACGTGGGATTCCTTCGCGTAGCCCATGCCCCCGTGGGTGAGCACCGCCTGCAGCGCGGCGTCGTAGCCGGCGCGCGCGCCGAGAAACTTGGCGGTGTTCGCTTCGGCACCGCACGGCTGGTGATGGTCGTAGAGCCACGCGCCCTTCATCACCATTGCCCACGCCGCCTCGAGCGCCATCCAGCGTTCGGCGAGGGGGTGCTGGATCGCCTGGTTCTGTCCGATCGGACGGTCGAAGACGACACGGTCCTTCGCGTACTGCACGGCGCGGCGCAGCGCATCCTGGCCGATCGCGATCGCTTCCGCAGCGACGAGCAGCCGTTCCGGGTTCAGGCTGTGCAGGATGGAAGAGAAGCCCTTGCCTTCCTCGCCGACGCGGTCGGACTCCGGGATGAAGAGGCCGTCGATGAAGATCGCGTTCGAGTCGACGGCCTTGCGGCCCATCTTCGGGATGCGGCGGACTTCGATCTTCGAGCGGTCGAGGTCGGTGTAGAAGACCGTGATGCCGTCGGTCGGGCGCGCGCAGTCCTCGAGCTTCGTCGTCCGCGTGAGCAGCATGATCTTGGAGGCCACTTGCGCGGTCGACGTCCACACCTTCTGGCCGCGCACGTGGTAGCCGCCGGGCACCTTCTCGGCGAACGTCTTGATCGCGGTCGTGTTGAGGCCGGCGTCGGGCTCGGTGAAGCCGAACGCGACCTGGTCCTTGCCTTCGACGAGCCGCGGCAGCCAGCGCTTGCGTTGCTCGTCGCTGCCGAAGACGACGATGGGATGCGGCCCGAACAGGTTGATGTGCACGGCCGAGGCCGCCGCCATGGCGCCGCCGTGGCTCGCGACCTCGTGCATCATGATCGCCGCCTCGGTGACGCCGAGGCCCGCGCCGCCGACCTCCGGCGGCATCGTGATGCCGAGCCAGCCGGCGTCGGCCATCGCGCGATGGAAGTCCTTCGGAAATTCGCCATCTTCGTCGCGTGCGAGCCAATACTCGTCGTCGAAGCGGCGCACGACGGCACCGACGCCTTCGCGGATCGCGCGGTGGTCGTCGGAGATCGAGAAGTCCATGTCTCCCCTCAGTCCGACGCGCTACAACCCGCCGCCGACGCCGAAGGCGAGCTTCAGCCCGTAGACGCTCAGCGGCGCGACCGCGGACGCGAGCACCCGCCCGACAATCGCCGGATTGAACGGCCAGGTCGAGGCATCGAGCACCTGCTGCTCGTACATGCCGCAGACGACCACTGGAAGATAGGGGCGGTACTCCGCTCCATTCGGCTCAGAACGCAGGGCTTCGCGCGCCGCGGCCAGGTCGCGCCGCACCCTCATCAGTTCCTTCTCCTGCGCCTTGGCCAGGGCGACGTGGATCGTCCAGACCGACATGAAGAAGAGCGTCAGCGCGACGATGACCATGCTGCTGTAGATGATCACGCCTTCCGTACTGCGCAGGCTTTGGGAGGACTGGAACAGCAGGCTCAGGCAGATGCCGCCGACGAACACCAGCGACAGGCTCTGCCCCCATTGTGCAAAAGGCGTCAGCAGATGCGCGTCGAACACATTGAGCTCCAGGCCGGCGCGTGAATGCGAGGCGAGGTGTCGCGACCGCGCCAGACTGCCGTAGATCGCCGCGGACAGCAGCGCGAACATCAGGGCGCTCGTCGTTTCGGAGTACAGCCGAAGCCATCCTTCGCTCCCCGGAACGTCGCGAGCGACCACGAGCCCGACGATCAGGCCGAACAGCATCGAGCCCCACTCGCTGCGATGGCTGACGGGCTCGGGTCGGCCAGCGCCATCGGCAGGCGGCGCAAGGACGTGGAGCGATTGCATCGCGCGCTGCCAGCGCCGATACATGATCGGATGGAGGAGGAGGATGTAGACGATGATCACCGGATTCAGGCCGAGCAGCCCGAGGACGACGCGGACACCCTGCGAGTCCGCGCCCTGCGCATAGGCGGCCAGCGCGAGCAGCAGTGCCAGCACGAGGGCGAGGACGGCAACGAACCAGGCATACCGCGGGCCGAAGAAGGTTTCGAGCTGCCCCAGCAGCGACTGGTTGTTGGAATCCATTCGGCAGGCGAGTCGATGTGCTGGCAGTGATGCTAGTACGCGGCGCCCGGCGGCTTGGGCGACGAGGCGTCGGCGCGCGATACGAGGCGTTCGCGGAATCGCCAGCGCAGCGCGGGACGGCGTAGCGCCGCCGCGGTCAGCCGCGCCGACTTGACGTCACGCGGCATCGGCGCACAGTCGCCGTTGCGGCGGCGATCCAGGGCCGCCCGAAGGAGATCATGATGAGCCTGCTGCGTCCTCTTCCGCTGCTCGTCGCGCTCGCCCTGCATGTGCCTGCGTGCGCCGACGAAGGCCATGCCCATGGCGGGCACCTCGGCAAGGTGTCGTTCCCGACGAGCTGTGATCCCAAGGTGCAGCCGGCGTTCGAGCGCGCCGTGGCGATGCTCCATTCGTTCTGGTATTCGGCCGGCGAGCAGGCGTTTCGCGACGTGCTCAAGGACGATCCCGGCTGCGCCATCGCCACTTGGGGCATCGCCTCGATCCTGATGTCGAACCCGCTCGCCGGCCAGGGTGCGTCGCCGAAGGGCGCCGAGTCAGCGCAGGCGGCTCTCGACGAAGGGCGCCGCATCGGCGCAAAGACGGAGCGCGAGCGCGACTACATCGACGCCGTCGCCGCCTACTACCAAGACTTCGCCAAGCGCACCGAGCGCGAGCGCCAGGTCGCGCGGGCCAGGGCCTACGAGGCGCTGGCGCAACGCTATGGCACCGACGACGAGGCGCAGATCTTCATGGCGCTCTACACCGCCGCGACGCAGACCCAGGCGGACCAGACCTACGCTGCCTACCTCAAGGCCGCGGCCATCCTCGAGGTCCAGTTTCGCAAATACCCCGACCATCCTGGCGTCGCGCACTACCTCATCCACAGCTACGACGCGCCGCCGATCGCCGGGCAGGGGCTCGTCGCGGCGCGGCGCTACGCAGGCATCGCACCGGATGCGCCGCACGCGCTGCACATGCCCTCGCACATCTTCACGCGCGTCGGCGCCTGGCAGGAGTCGGCCGCGACCAACCTGCGCTCGCGCGAGGTGGCCAAGGCGGGCAACGAGCCGGACGAGGCCTACCACGCCTCCGACTACATGGTGTATGCCTACCTGCAGCTCGCGCGCGACGCCGAGGCGCGCCGCGCCATCGACGAGGCGATGAAGGTGCCGGGCATCAGCCCGCGCTTCGTCGCGCCCTACGCCATCGCGGCGATGCCGGCGCGCTACGTGTTCGAGCGCGGCGTCTGGTCGGAGGCAGCGGCATTGCGGCCGCTCGGCAGCAACTATCCGTTCGTCGAGTCGATCACCTATTTCGCCCGCAGCGTCGGCGAGGCCCGCAGCGGCGACCTTGCTGCGGCGCGCCAGGACGCCGCGCAGCTGCAGTCGCTGCAAGCGGCGCTGGCGGCCGCCAACAACGGCTACTGGGCCACCGAGGTGGAGGTGCAGCGACTGGCGGCGACCGCGTGGATCGCGCTCGGCGACGGCAAGGCGGACGAGGCGTTGCGGCTCATGAACGCCGCCGCCGACCTCGAGGATCGCAACGAGAAGCACATCGTGACGCCAGGGCGCATCGTGCCGGCGCGCGAGCTGCTCGGCGACATGCTTCTCGAGCTCAAGCAGCCGGTGGCGGCGCTTCGCGAGTTCGACGCGTCGCGGCAGCGCGAGCCCAATCGCTTCCGCAACTACTTCGGCTCCGCGCGTGCCGCGGAGATGGCCGGCGACCGCGCCAAGGCGAGGGAGTACTACGGCAAGCTGCTCGAGCTGGGCCGCGACGCCGACTCGGCGCGTCCGGAGCTCGCGAGCGCGCGGACGCTCGCCCAACGTTGACTCGCCGCGCAGGCCCGCCCTGACAGCGCCGACCGAGGAGCCTCGCATGCCGGACGATTCTGCCCACCTGCTGTTCGACCTTCGCGACAACGTCGCGGTGCTGACGATGAATCGGCCCGAGCGCCTGAACGCGCTGTCGCGGCCGATGATCGACGGCGCCATCGCCGCGCTCGAGCGCTGTGCCGACGATGCGGCCATCGGCTCCATCGTGCTGACCGGTGCAGGCCGTGGCTTTTGCGCAGGCGGCGACGTGACCGCGATGGGCGACACATCGGCCACCGCCGACTGGACGCTCGAGCAGAAGGTCGACCGCCAGCGTGCGATCCACCGCTTCGCGGGCCTGCTGCACGCTTCGCCGAAGCCGACCGTCGCCGCGATCAACGGCGCTTGCGCGGGCGCCGGCTTCGGCCTCGCGCTCGCCTGCGACCTGCGCGTCGCCGCCGAAGGCGCGCGATTCACCACTGCGTTCGCCAAGGTCGGCTTCAGCGGCGACTTCGGCATCACCTGGCCGCTGGCGCGGATCGTCGGCGAGGCGAAGGCGAAGGAGCTGCTGTTTCTCTCCGACCTGTTCGGCGCCGAACAGGCACTCGAGCTAGGGCTCGTCAACCGCGTCGCACCTGCAACCGACCTGTTGACGGAAGCGCTTGCGATCGCGGCGCGCCTTGCGCGCGGTCCGCGCACGGCGTATCGCTACATGAAGCAGAACATCGACGCGGCGGCGGTCGAGACGTACCAGCAACTGCTCGATCGGGAGGCGTTCACGCAATGCCGCACCGGCGGCACCGCGGACCATCGCGAAGGCGTCGCGGCGTTCGCGGCGAAGCGCGAGCCTCGCTTCACGGGCGCGTGATCGGCGCGCGATGCTTCGCATCCGCCAGATCGTCTTCGTCGTCCGTGACCTCGCGGCGAGCTCCCGGCGGCTCGCGGAGCTGCTCGCGCTCGACCCGCCGTTTCGCGATCCCGGCGTCGCCGAGTTCGGCCTCGACAACGCGGTGTTCGCCTTCGGCGACCAGTTCGTGGAGCTCGTCTCGCCGGTGCGGGCCGGCACGGCAGCGGGTCGTCACCTCGACCGCCGCGGCGAGGGCGGCTACATGCTGATCGTGCAGACCGACGATTTCGAGGGCGCGCGCGAACGCCTGCATGCGCTCGGCGTGCGAACGGTGTGGGAGAAGACCCTGCCGGACATTCGCGCGATGCACTTGCACCCGAAGGACATCGGCGGCGCGATCGTCTCGATCGACGAGCCGGTGCCGGCTGCGTCCTGGCGTTGGGGCGGGCCGTCGTGGCGCATCCAGGAAGGCGCGCGCGGACGCCAGCGGGTCGTCGGCGTGACCGTCGAGGCGACGGAACCGCGCGCGATGGCCGCGCGCTGGGCCGAGGTGCTGGGACGGCCTGCCGCGGTCCCGCGCGCCGATGCGATGCGCGTCGCGCTCGACGGCGGCGCCGTCGACTTCATTCGCGCCCGCGACGACAGTGAAGGCATCGCCGGCTTCGTGCTGCGGGTGGCCGACGAGGCGGCTGTTCGCAGCGCGTCTCATTCGGCAGCGAGCACCGCATCCGATTCGATCGAGGCGTTCGGAGCGCGGATCGTGCTCGAGCCGCTGTCCGAAGCTCCCCGGATGTGAAAAGGCCCGCCCCCGAGACGGGAGCGGGCCTTCTTTGGCGGCAGCGCTCAGGCTGCGCGACGGACGCGCTTCGCGGTCGCGCGACGGGCGCGCTTGGCGGCCGTCTTCGCGACGGGCTGCTCGACCGCGCCTTCGGCGCGAGCGCTCAGCGTGCTCGCCGCTTCGTCGATGCGGGTGGCGATCTCGAGCGACAGCTTCGCCGCGGGCAGGTTGATGCGGCGCGCGGTTTCGACGACGAACATGTCCTTGGTCCACTCGGTCCGCTCGGCGAGGGCTTCGAGGCCCTTCACCATCTGGCCGGAGACGACCTCGATGCCACGGTCGTAGCCCTGCGCGATCCGCGCCACGCCTTCGCCGACGACCGCCGCGACACGCCGCTCAGCGGCGACGATGCGGGCTTTGCCTTCGTCGCCGACGATCGGCAGACGCTCGACGAGCTTGGCGTAGCGGCTGCCGCTGGCGGCCAGGGCACGCTCGGACACGGTGCGATACGCGGCGACGAGGTTTTTCGCGGCATTGCCGTAGTGACCGACGACGTCGGTGGCGATGGCGTTGATGGTGATGGTGGTGGTCATGGTGTTTCCGTTGGGGTGTGAGGTTGCGATGGATGCATCTTCTTCGCAAACCCTAGGGAGCGAAAACTAGCCGGGGCTCGCAATCTAGGTTGCGGCACCTACCCGTGGCCGGAGCCCGCGAACGGCACCTCTATGATCCGGAACCCCCACCAGGAGCATCGTCCATGTCCGTTCGAATCCACCGTCGCTCGTTGCTCGCCATCGCCGCCGCGGCGATCGCGCCGGCAGCCTGGTCGCAGGCGTCGGCCGACTCCACCCTCGCGCAGATCAAGCAGCGCGGAACGCTGCGCGTCGGCGTCACGCAGGCGCCGCCGTGGTTCTCGAAGGACCTGAAGTCGGGCGACTGGTCGAGCGGCGTCGGCGTTTCGCTCGGCAAGCAGATGGCGGCCGACCTCGGCGTCAAGTTCGAGCCGGTCGAGGTGTCGTGGGGCACGGCGATCGCCGCGCTGCAAGGCAACAAGATCGACATGATGTCGATGATGGATGCGACGCCCGAGCGCGCCCAGGCCGTCGACTTCCCGAAGACGCCGCTCCTGTACTACTCGCTCGCCGTGCTGGCGCGCGACGACCTGCCGGTGAAGGCGTGGGCCGACCTCGACAAGCCGTCGGTGCGGATCGCCGTTCCGCAGGCGAGCAGCATGGACAAGTTCCTCAGCGAGAACGTCGCCAAGGCGCAGATCTCGCGCTTCCCGGACAACGCTGCCGCGATCGCCGCCTACCAGGCCGGCCGCGCCGACGCCGTCTGCCTGTTCCATCCGCCGCTGCTTGCGGCGCGGCAAAGGCTCGGCAGCGGCAAGATCGTCGTGCCGACGCCGGCGCAGACGCAGGCTTCGAGCGTCGCCGTGCGGAAGGAAAACGACAAGTCGTTCGTCGACTGGGTCGACAAGGAGATCGGCAAGTTCTATGCGAACGGCCAGACGCAGAAGTGGTACGAGGAGTTCCTCGTCGGCTTCGGCCTCGACCCGAAAGCGTCGCCGCCGGTGATGAAGGAGATGCTCGGCAAGTCGTAGCGATGCACGTCTGGAACTTCGCCCCGGTGTGGGCGAACGCGGATCTGCTGGCGCTCGGCCTTCTCAACACGCTGAAGGTGACCGGCGCAGCGCTCGCCTTCGGCATTCCGCTCGGACTCGTGCTCGCCTTGATGCGGCTCTCGCCGTCGCGGCTGCTCGCGTGGCCGGCCGTGGCGGTGATCGAGGTCTTCCGCACGACGCCGCCGCTGGTGCAGCTGTTCTGGTTCTTCTTCGCGCTGCCGATCCTGCTCAAGGTCGAGATGACGCCGTACGTCGCCGCGGTGCTGACGTTCTCGATCCAGTCGGCGGCGTTCTTCGCCGAGGTGTTTCGCGGCGGCATCGTCTCGGTCGAGCGCGGTCAGTGGGAGGCGGCGCGCGCGCTCGGGATGGCGCCGCGGCAGGTGATGCGGCGCGTCGTCCTGCCGCAGGCGGTCAAGCGCATGATCCCCGCGTTCCTCGAACGCGCGATCGAGCTGATGAAGACGACGACGCTGGTCGCGATCATCTCGTACGCCGATCTGCTGTTCCAGACCAACGAAGTGGCGCAGAAGACGTTTCGTCCGCTCGAGGTGTTCACGGTGACGGCGCTGATCTACTTCTTCGTGATCTTCGCGGCGAGCACGGTCGTGCGCGGCGTCGAGCGGCGCCTGGCGGTGAGCGGCGAAGGGATGGCGCGCTGATGGCTGCGGCGTATCGCTGGAACTTCGCCCCGGTGTTCGAGAACGCCGACGTGCTCTGGGCCGGCGCGATCGGAACGCTCCGACTGTTCGCGATCTGCGTCGTGCTCGGGTTCGGCTTCGGGCTCGTGGTCGGCCTCGGTCGGCATGCGAAATCGCGCTGGATCTACCTGCCCGCGACCGCCTTCGTCGAGTTCTTCCGCAACACGCCGGTGCTGGTGCAGATCCTCTGGTTCTACTACGCGCTGCCGATCCTGCTGCCGTTCGAGATCAGCCCGCTCACGGCCGCAGCGCTCGGGATCTCGCTCAACTCGGCGGCGTTCTCGGCCGAGATCTTCCGCGGCGGCATCGAGTCGATCGACCGCAGCCAGGCCGAGGCGGCGCGCGCGCTCGGCATGACCGCCGCGCAGGCCATGCGCCGCGTCGTGCTGCCGCAGGCGCTGAGGCGCATGGTGCCGGCGCTCACGAACCGCGGCATCGAGATCTTCAAGATGACGACGCTCGCCTCGGCCGTCGCCTACGTCGAGCTGCTGCAGCAGGGCAAACTCCTGGCATCGCTGAACTTCAATCCGATCGAGACCTACACCGTGATCGCGATCGTGTTCTTCCTCTGCCTGCTGCCGATGGTGCAGGCGACGTATGCGCTGGAGCGGCGGCTCGGCCGCGCGGACGCGTGACGACCACGCCGCTGCTGCGCGTGCGCGCGCTGCACAAGACCTTCGGCGACCACGCCGTGCTGCGCGGCATCGATCTCGACGTGATGCCGCGCGACCGCATCGCCATCCTCGGCGCTTCCGGCTCGGGCAAGAGCACGTTGCTGCGCTGCCTCAACTTCATGGAGCTGCCGAGCGCCGGCACCGTCGAGCTCGGCGGTCAGGCGATCGGCCGGGCGGCGCCCGGCAAGGCCGATCCGGACCGCCGCACCTACGACCAAGCGGAGCTTACGCGCGTCCGCCAGCGCGTCGGCATGGTCTTCCAGCAGTTCAATCTGTTTCCGCACATGACCGCGCTCGGCAACGTCATGGAGGGGCTGCGCACGGTGCGCGGCCAGCGCGAATCCGAAGCGCGGGCACGTGCACAGGTGGAGCTCGCGCGCGTCGGGCTCGCCGACAAGGCCGACGCCTACCCGGCGCGGCTCTCGGGCGGCCAGAAGCAGCGCGTCGCGATCGCGCGGGCGCTGGCGATGGACCCCGAGGTGCTGCTGTTCGATGAGCCGACCTCCGCGCTCGACCCCGAGCTCGTCGGCGAAGTGCTGCGCGTCATCCGTGCGCTCGCCGAGGAAGGCCGCACGATGCTGCTGGTGACCCACGAGATCGGCTTCGCGTACCACGTCGCCAACCGCGTCGTCTTCCTCGCCGACGGCGTGATCCACGAGCAGGGCACACCCGACGAGGTGCTGAAGCACCCGACCCAGCCGCGCACGCGCGCCTTCGTCGAGCGCCATCGCGAATTCGACTTCTGACCGACCACTTCTTTTTCGCGAACGGGGAGAGCGCCATGACCGCCGCCACACCGACCGGCCTCGCCCAGGGCGAGAGCGCGCAGGGCTACGTCGCCGATCCGCGCAACGACGGCGTGCTCGTCTACGTCAACGGCGAGTTCGTGCCGCGCGATGAGGCGCGCGTCTCGATCTTCGACAGCGGCTTCGTCCTCGGCGACGGCGTCTGGGAGGGGCTTCGCCTCGTGCAGGGCCGGATCATCAGCCTCGACGCGCACCTCGACCGGCTCTACGAGGGCGCGACGTCGATCGCGCTCGACGTCGGTCTTACACGCGACGAGCTGACGCGGGCCGTGCTGGACACGCTGGCGAAGAACGCCATGACCGACGGCGCGCACGTCCGCTTGATGGTGACGCGCGGCGTCAAGCGCACGGTGAACCAGGACCCGCGCTTCGTCATCGGCAAGGCGACGATCGTCATCGTCGCCGAGTGGAAGACGCCCAAGCCCGAGTCGAAGGCGCGGGGGCTGTCGCTCTTCACGTCGACCTTCCGGACCAGCGGTCCCGACGTCTTCGACCTGCGCCTCAACTCGCACAGCCGGCTGAACCTGATCCAGGCGCTGATCCAGGCGATCCACGCCGGCGCCGACGAGGCGTTGATGCTCGACCCGCGCGGCTTCGTCGCCAGCTGCAACTCGACCAACTTCTTCGTCGTGCGCGACGGCGAGCTGTGGACCTCGACCGGCGGCTACTCGTTCAAGGGCATCACCCAGCGCAACGTGATCGACGCCTGGCGCGCGGCGGGCGGGGTCGCCCGCGAATGCGACTTCACGCTCGCGCAGGTGTATTCGGCGGACGAGGCGTTCGTGACCGGCACGCTCGGCGGCGTGACGCCGGTGACGAAGGTCGACGGCCGGATGATCGGCGACGGCCGGCCGGGCGCGACGACGGCGCGGGCCGGCAAGCTCTATCTGCAGACGGTCACCGGCCAGCGCTGACCCGAAGCGCCGCCAGCGCCACGGTGCTCCACGCGGTCGCGTCGCCGGCGTCGCCGCCGACGACGTCCCAGTGCCAGTCGTGGTCGGCGACGCCGAGCGCTGCGGCGGCGTCGCGCGAGATCGTGAAGCTCGCAGCGGCCGCTGGCAGCCTGGCGCGCACGCGCTCGATGGCAGCGAGCGGCGCGCCCGCGACGGCGGTCGCTCCCGCGCCGATCGCGCCGACGGCGACCCGGCCGACGTGGAGGACGAGGGCCGTCCGCACGGCCAGCCCGAGCTCGTTGCGAAGCGCGGTCGCGACGCGCTCGGCGTCGCGTGCGATCCGGTCGGCGACCGCGAGCGCGCGTGCGAGCGCCGCGGCGCGGTCGTCGTCGGCGCGAAAGAGCAGCAGCCAGCTCGACGCCGAACGCTGGTGCGGCTCGACCGCCGCCGACGCCGCGGCGGCGTGGACGAGCGCGAACGAGCGTCCGAGCGCGTGGATCGTGTCGTGCCCGGCGGCGCTCGTCGCAGCGCTGCCACCGTCGATGTGAACGTCGACGAACAGCACCGCCGCATCGTGATCGCGCGCCGCCGGGGACTGCGGCGCGGCGCGCAAGCGGGTATCCGCGACGGACACGAGCGGCTCGACCGCGATGTCGGCGGTCGGACGCAGCTGGCAGGCAAGGCGGACCTCGGGGGTCGTCGCCGCGATGCGGTCGAGCGCGGCCTGCTCGTCGGCCTTGGGCGGCGGGCAATGCGAGGCGCCGCGCACGACGCGCACCCGGCAGGTCGTGCAGCGTGCCCGGCCGCCGCACATCGCCGCGTGCGGGATGCCGAAGCTGCGGCTCGCCTCGAGCACCGTCCAGCCGCGCGGCACGCTCACGGTCCGCTCCGGATACTCGATCCAGACGACCGAGCGATCGCGTCGTTCGGCGACGCTGCGCCAGCCACGGCCGACAGCGACGAAGGCGACGATCGCGAGGTACATCAGCAACGTGCCTTCGCGCGCTTCGCGCAGCGCTGCTTCTTCCGAGACCGTCGGCCGGGCAGGCGCGGGTGCCGACGCCGATCGCCGGGCGTCGAGCTCGCGCGCCATGGTGACGAATCCGACGCCAGCGAGGACCGGCAACAGCAGCGCGGCGGCGAAGAGAACGAGCTTCCAGGGCTGGAGGCTCCGCCGATGCCCGAACGCGTAGCGCAGGCCGAGGCAACCGTGGATCCAGCCCGGCGCGAGCAGTCCGAGCGAAAGCCCCGACGCGCCGTTCGCCCAGATCCCGGCGACGACGCGCGAGTACTCGGCGGCAAGCGCGAAGCGCTCGAACGCGTAGCGCGTCGCGATGAAATGGCCGATCAACGCCAGCGGCATCGTCACGCCGAGGACGATCCGCAGCGCCTGCAGCGGCGGCATGCGCAGCGTTCGGCGGTCGTAGACGGCCAGCAGGGCGAGCGAGACGTGGATTGCGGCAGCGCTGTAGAGCAGCAGCGTTCCGGGCGGGCTGTGCCAGAGCACGACCGTGACGCGCAAAGCGCGCTCCGCAAGATCGAGCGAGACCAGACCGAGCGCGTGACACGTGAGGTGCAGCGTCACGTAGGTGAACAGCACGATGCCGCTGGCGAGCCGCAGGTCGCGGCGCGTTTGCGGAATCCAGCGGGCGAGCGGATAGAAAATCGCGGACGGGTTGGCGCTCATCGCCGAGAGCATGCCCGCAATCCTTCCTCAGCGTCGCCCGCCCCTCCTACGGCGCGTCATTTCTGCTCCTTGAGATAGGCGATGACATCGGCGCGCGCCTGCGGGTCGTCGAGCTTGAAGAACATCTTCGTCCCGGGCACGAGCGCGCTCGGATTGGTGAGCCAGCGGTCGAGCGTCGCTTCGTCCCACGCGAGGTCGCTGCGCTTCAGCGCGGGCGAGTACGCGTAGTCGGCGACGCTTCCCGCGCGCCTGCCGACGACGCCGCGGTGTTTCGGACCGACGTCGTTCTCGTCGATCGAGTGGCACGCGGCGCACGCCTGATAGAGCGTCTTGCCGCGGGCCGAGTCGCCGCGCAGCGTGCTCGATGCAGCGGCGCTCGGCATCGAGTGCACTGCCGCAGCGATCGAAACGGCGACGATGACGACGGCCGCAAACGCGGCACGGAGGTTGCGTTCGGCAAAGGTGTCGGCTTGGGTCATGCGATCTCCTCTCGAAGGCAGAGCTCAGCCGATCGTGGTGTCGGTGAGCGTGAACGGACCGCGCGCGGTCGCCACCGACACGGTGGTCACGCCGAGCATCGCCCGCAGCTGCTCGGCAGGCACCGTGAGCGGGCCGGGGCCGGCGCCCTGGCCGACGGCAGGCTGCGGGTACGCCGTCGAGCGCGCGGTGTGGAACGTGACGTTGCCCTCGACCTTCTGCACGATCTGGTGGATGTGACCGTTGAGGACCGTCACCGACCCGAACCGGCGCAGCAGTGCGAGCACCTGGTCGGCGTCGCCGGTGCCCCAGCCCCAGGGCTCGTAGATCGTCCAGAGCGGCATGTGGGCGAAGACGACGATCGGCGTGCTGGCCGATCGCGCCTTCAGGTCGGCCGCGAGCCAGGCGATCTGCTCGGCGCCGAGCGTTCCGAGGCCGCCGTCCTTGAAGTCGAGCACGTTGACGAGCGCGACGAAATGGACGCCAGAGTGGTCGAAGCTGTAGTAGCCCTTGTTGTTCGATGCGCTTCCGAACCGGCCGAAGTACTGCGCTGCGTTGGCATCGAGCGTGTCGTGTTCGCCGGGCACGGTGTGCATCTCGGTGACGCGCAGTCGCGCGAGCATCTGCTGCGCGTGGTCGAATTCGGCGGCCTTCGACAGGTGCGTGATGTCGCCGGTGTGAATGGCGAGCGCCGGCTGCTCCGGCATCGCATTGACGAGGTCGATCGTCTGCTGGAGGGTGCCGTCGACGTCGGGATTGGCATCCTTGCGAAAGCCGATGTGGGTGTCGCTGATCTGCACGAAGAGCGGCTTGCCGGCACTGGCCGGAGTGCTCCCGCTCGTTGCCGCCAGCGCCAGATCGATCGGCGTGAAGATCCCGCCGGCCAACGTGAACAGTGTGCCGGCCCCGCCGTAGGCGAGGCACCTCAGCGCGTCGCGGCGCGATCGCATCGAAGGCGAGTCGGACATCTCTTCTCCTCGGTTGTGGATCGAATGTCTTGCTTGACCGGAGCGAACCGACCGATATTCCCGAGGGGCTGGCAATGCCCGAGGGCTCGGCGGGGTGGGCGGAATAAATTCAGCGCACTTTGTGTCCGCGACCCGCCATGCAAAGATCCGGTCGATCAGAGCGACAGGAGCGTCCATGGCCACTGCACGACCCAAGGCAGTCGCGACCCGCTTGCAGGAAACCGAGCGCGTGATCGTCACTGAGTGGCGCTTCGCGGTCGGTGCGGAGACCGGCTGGCACCGCCACGCCTACGACTACGTCGTCGTCTGCCTCACGGCCGGCAAGCTGCTCGCCGAGACCAGGGAAGGCGATGTCGAGACGCCGCTGCGCGCCGGCCAGGCGTATGCGCGTCCGGTCGGTGTCGAGCACAACATCGTCAATGCGAGCGAAGGCGAATTCGCGTTCGTGGAAGTCGAGCTGAAGTAGGGCGCCACCGCGCGCAACGCGGCATGCCTCGTCAACGCCATCTCGAGTAGTCTCGCCAACTCGGACAACGCCCACCCCATGCTGACCATCAATGCACAACGGCTGTGGGACGCTCTCATGGAGCTCGCGCGCATCGGCGCGACACCGAAGGGCGGCGTCCGTCGGCTGGCGCTGAGCGACGAGGATCGCCGTGGGCGCGACTGCTTCGTCGGCTGGTGCCGCGAGGCAGCGATGACGGTCGAAGTCGACGCCATCGGCAACATCTTCGCGCGTCGAGCGGGGACCGATCCCGATCTTTTGCCGGTGGCGATCGGCAGCCACCTCGACTCGCAGCCCTCGGGCGGCAAGTTCGACGGCGCCTACGGCGTCATGGCCGGCCTGGAAGTGGTCCGCACGCTCGAAGACGCGGGCGTGCGCACGCGAGCGCCGCTCGAAGTCGTCGCCTGGACGAACGAAGAGGGCTCGCGATTCGTTCCGACGATGATGGGCTCGGGGGTCTACGCCGGCGTCCACACGCTCGAGCATGCGCTGCAGCAGCGCGACATCGACGGCGTGAGCGTGCGCGACGCGCTCGCCGCCATCGGCTACGCCGGAGCGACCTCACCGCATCGGCTCGGCGCGTACTTCGAGGCCCACATCGAGCAAGGTCCGGTGCTGGAGGAGGAGCGCCGGACGATCGGCGTCGTCCTGGGCGCGCTCGGCCAGCGCTGGTTCGACGTCGTCGTCCTCGGCCAGGACGCGCATGCCGGCCCGACCCCGATGCAGACCCGCCGCGATGCGCTGCTCGCAGCGAGTCGGCTGGTCGGCGAGGTGCATCGCATCGGCACCGGATATTCCGACTACGCCCGCGGGACCGTCGGCTTCCTGGTCGTCAAGCCCAACTCGCGCAACGTCGTACCCGGCGAGGTGCGCATGAGCGTGGATCTGCGCAGCGCGAAGTGGTCGACGCTGGACGCCATGGTCGAGGACCTGCGACGCTGCATCCGGACGGTGCAGGACGAGTGCCGGGTCGAGATCAGCCTCGAGGAAGTGGTCGCCTTTCGGCCGAGCCAGTTCGCCGAAGACCTGGTCGCGAACGTGCGCGATGCCGCGGAGAGCCTCGGCCATTCGCAACTCGACATCGTCAGCGGCGCTGCCCACGATGCGGTCTACCTGTCGCGGATCGCGCCGACGGCGATGATCTTCGTGCCGTGCGCAGGAGGGATCAGCCACAACGAGCTCGAAAGCGCTCGGCCGGAGCACCTGGCCGCCGGCTGCGACGTGCTGCTGCATGCCGTGCTGCGTCGAGCCGGAGCCGTCGGCGCCTGACATGGCGAGCGCGGACCGGGAAGGCGGCGGCGCATGAACGGCGCGAAGAGCCTGGTCGAGACGCTCCGGGCAGCGGGCGTCGACGTCTGCTTCGCCAACCCGGGCACGAGCGAGATGCACTTCGTCGCCGCGCTGGACCAGGTCCCTGGCATCCAGTGCGTCCTCGGCCTGCAGGAGAACGTCGTGACCGGGATGGCGGACGGCTACTTCAGGATCGCGCGCAAGCCTGCATGCACGCTGCTCCATTGCGGCCCCGGACTCGCGAACGGCATGGCGAACCTGCACAACGCGCGGCGCGCGCGCAGCGGCATCGTCAACATCGTGGGCGACCAGGCCACGTTCCACCGCCCCTTCGATCCGCCGTTGACGGCCGACACGGCCGGCATGGCGCAGACCGTCTCGCAATGGGTTCGCACCAGCACGAAGAGCTCCGAGCTCGGTCGCGACGCGGCGGAAGCGGTCCGTGCGGCGCGCACGTTCCCCGGTCAGATCGCGACGCTCATCCTGCCGGCCGACGTGTCCTGGGACGAAGGCGGCATCGTCGGCACACCGGCGGATCCTCCGGCGCCACCGGCGATCGACGGCAACGCCGTCGAGACAGCCGCGCGAATCCTGCGCGACGACGGCCGCGACGTGCTGATCCTGCTGGCGGGTCACGGCCTGCTCGGCCGAGCGCAATGCCTTGCCTGGCGCATTGCCAACGCGACAGGCGCAACGGCGATGGCGGATTTCGTGACGCCGCAGGTCGCGCGCGGGCGCGGTCGGCTGCAGCTCGAGCGGGTGCCCTACGGCATGGACGCCGCGATCCAGGCGCTGGCGAAGTTCAAGCACATCCTCCTCGTGAACGCGAAGCGGCCGGTCGGATTCTTCGCGTATCCCGGCCTGCCTTCGGTGCAGTACCCGCCGCATGCGCAGCTGCAGGTGCTCTCGCGTCCCGATCAGGATCCGGTGGAGGCGCTCGAGGCCCTGGTTCGCGCGCTCGACGCTCCCGAAGCGGCGATCCCCGATCCCGGTCCGCGCCCCGAGGCGGGCAAGGGGGCTCCGAGCCCCGAAGGCTTGGCACAGACCCTGGCAGCGCTCATGCCGGAGGACGCCATCGTGTCCGACGAGAGCGTTTCGTACGGGCGAGGCTTCTACAAGTTCACCCATGCGGCTCCGCCTCACGATTGGCTGCACCTTGCAGGAGGTGCGATCGGAGATGGCATGCCGGTGGCGACCGGGGCTGCCATCGGGTCCGGCAAGAGACGCCGCGTGATCAACCTCGAGGCGGACGGCTCGGCGATGTACTCGCTTCAGTCGCTCTGGACGCAAGCGCGCGAGCGGCTGCCCGTGACGACGATCATCCTCGCCAACGGCAAGTACAACATCCTCGTCGGCGAGTACAGGGCCGTCGGCGCTGCCCCCGGTGCCACCGCGATGAGCATGCTCGACCTCGGCAACCCGAGCATCGATTGGGTCGACCTTGCGAAAGGAATGGGCGTCGAAGGCGGGCGCGCGACGACGCTCGAGGAATGCGCCGATCTGATGACCAGCAGCTTCGGCCGCGCCGCACCGTTTCTCATCGAGCTCGTCGTGTAGGCAGTCAGCCCTCCCGCATCGCCGCCCGCCGTGCCCGCCGCTGCACCGCCTGCATCGCGAGGAACAGCGCGGTCGAGATCGCGATCATGATCGTCGCGACCGCGGTCAGGGCCGGCGTGATGCTGTCGCGCAATCCCGAGAACATCTCGCGCGGCAGCGTTCGCTGGTCCGGACCCGCGACGAGCAGCGCGATGACGACGTCGTCGAACGACGCCGCGAACGCGAACAGCGCGCCCGACGCCATCGCCGGCACGATCGACGGCAGGGTGACGCGAAAGAACGCGACCCGAGGCGTCGCGCCGCACGACGCCGCCGCGCGCGCGAGGCTCGGGTCGAGCAGCTCGAGCGCCGTCAGCACCGGCACCACCACGAACGGCACCGCGATCACGGTGTGGGCGAGGATGAGGCCGGTGAACGTGCTCGTCAGCGAGAGCGGCGCGAGAAAGAAGTAGGCGCCGACGGCGATCAGGATCACCGGCACGATCATCGGCGCGAGGATCATCGTCTTCAGCACCGCGGCCCATGCGCCGCGCAAGCGCGCGAGGCCGAGCGCCGCGAGCGTGCCGAGCACGACCGAGAGCAGGGTGGCCGACAAGCCGACCACCAGCGAGACGCCGAGCGCGCGCAGCCACCGCCCGCCGCCGAGCACCTCGTGGTACCAGCGCAGCGACCAGCCGGGCAGGGGATATGCGAGGAACGATCCGCTCGAGAACGAGAGCGGAACGATCGCCGCGATCGGCGCGAGGAGAAAGACGAGCACGAGCGCGCAGTACGCCCAGTACGCGAGGCGCCATGGCGAGGCGCGACGCGGCCGCGCCGCGAGCACGGTCGGTGCGCCGTGAAGCGAGGTCGTCGCCGAGGTCGCCTCCATCGCGTCGCTACCCCATCGCCACGGCGCGGCCACCCGAGAGCCGGTGCGCGAGCGCGTAGAGCACGATCGTCGTCGCGAGCATCAGCAACCCGAGCGCGGCGGCGAGCCCCCAGTTGCCGGTGTCCGTCGTGTACGTCGCGACGAAGTACGAGAGCATCTGGTCGGCGCCGCCGCCGACCAGCGCCGGCGTGATGTAGTAGCCGAGCGCGAGGATGAAGACCATCAGCGAGCCCGCGGCGATGCCGGGTGCCGCGATCGGCAGGAAGACGCGCACGAACGCGGTCGGCGGCGGCGCGCCGAGGCTCGTCGCGGCGCGCATGTAGTGCGGCGGGATGCCCTTCAGCACGCTGTAGAGCGGCAGCACCATGAACGGTAGCAGCACGTGCGTCATCGCGACCAGCACGCCGGTGCGGTTGTAGATGAGCGTCAGCGGCTCGGCGATGACGCCGAGCTTCATCAGCGCGCCGTTGACGATGCCCTCGCGCTGCAGCAGCACGACCCACGCGGCGGTGCGAACGAGCAGCGACGTCCAGAACGGCAACAGGACCAGCACCATCAGCCAGTCGGCGGTGCGGTCGCGCACCTGGGTGAGGAGCAGCGCGACCGGAAACCCGAGCAGCAGGCACAGCACGGTGACGGTGAAGCTGATTGCCACCGTGCGCAGCAGCACGTCGATGTAGATGCGGTTCGCTTCGGGCGCGCGCTCGATCCGGCCCTGCGCATCGCGGACGAGATCGACCGACGCCAGCAGGTAGAACGCCGACACCGGCCCCTTCGCGCGCTGCACCGCGGCGAAGAACGCGGGGCTCGCGAGGGCGGGGTCGACCTGTTCGAAGAAGCGCGCGTCGAGCGGCGTGGCTGCGTCGGCGCTGCCGACCTCGCGCGCCGCGCGCATCAGCGTGCTGCGAACGCCGTTCACCTCGTAGTTGAGGCGCCGCGCCGCGTCGGCGAGCGTGCCCGCCTCGCGGCCCTCGATGAGGTCGCGGCCGAAGGCAGGAAAGAGGCCGGTGGGCAGCGGCTCGTTCGGCTGCCACGACTCGAGTGCGGCAAGCGTGCGCGGCAGCGCGCGCGGCACCTCGGCCTCGCGCACCGCGAGCGAGAGCAGCCACGCCAGCGGCGCGACGAAGAAGACCAGCAGGAAGCCGGTCAGCGGCGCGAGCAGCGCGACGCGGCGGCCGGCGGCCATCGTCCCTCCGCCTGCCGCCGCGCGCGGACTACTTGGTGCCGGCCCAGCGCGTCCAGCGCTCGGCGATCTTGTCGCCGTTGTCGATCCAGAACTTCGGGTCTTCCTTGAACGACTGGTTGTGGATCGCGGGATTGGTCGGCAGCTCGTCCATCAGCGACGCATCCACCTTCGCGTCCTTCGCGGTGACGCCGTAGCGCACGTACTTCGGCAGCTTGGCCTGGTTGTCCGGGCGGCCGAGGTATTCGACCAGCTTCTCGGCGCCGGCCTTGTTGGGCGTGCCTTTCATGATCACCCAGCTGTCCATCGTCCAGGGCGTGTCCTTCCAGACCATCTTGAAGTTCTTCTTGTCCTTCTCGTTGGCTGCGGTGATGCGGCCGTTGTACGCGGTCGTCATCACGACGTCGCCGGCCGCGAGCATCTGCGGCGGCTGCGCGCCGCTCTTCCAGAACACGAGGTCGGGCTTGATCGTGTCGAGCTTGCGAAACGCGCGGTCGACGCCGTCGGGCGAGCGCAGCACCGTGTAGACATCCTTCGCAGGAACACCGTCGGCGATCAGCGCGACCTCGAGGTTCCACTTCGCGCCGTTGCGGATCGCGCGCTTGCCGGGAAACTTCTTGCTGTCGAAGAAGTCGGCCCAGCCCGTCGGCGCGGTCTTCAGCTTGTCGCCGTCGTACGCGAGCACGAGGTTGTAGATGATCGCGCCGACGCCGCACGGGTGCGTCGTTCCCGGCAGGTAGCGGCCCTGGCCGCCGATCTTGGCGAAGTCCATGCGCTCGTAGAGGCCCTCGTCGCAGCCGATCTCCAGCTCGTCGGCCTCGACCTGGACGACGTCCCAGTTGTTGTTGCCGCCCTTGATCTTGGTGCGCAGCACGCCGATGCCGCCGTCCCACGACTCGTCGATCAGCTTGGTGCCTGCCGCGTTGTACGGCTTGAAGAAGACCTCCTTCTGGCCGTCCTGGTAGGCGCCGCCCCACGAGACGATGGTGAGGTCGTGCTGCGCCGACGCGCCGAGCGCGATGCCGAAAAGCGCCGCCGCGACGGCGCTGCGGATCATGGTGGGAGCCTTCATCGCTTGTTCTCCTCCGGTTGAAAGTCAGTACATCCAGGCGTCGTCGGCGCGAAAGCCGAGGCTCACGCGGCGCCCGGGGTCGAGGCCGGCGGGAAGCGCCGGGCCGATCTTCGCGAACCATTCAGGCGCACGGCCACCCGCCGCGTCGCCGTCGTGCAGCTGCATGACGAGCCGCCAATGATCGCCCTGGTGGATCGCGTCGACGAGTGTCGCGTCGATGCGATTCTCGGTCGGCAGGCCGGCTGCGTCGGCGGCGACATGGATCGCCTCGGGGCGGACGCACAGGATCGCGTCGTCGCCGTTCGGCGCGCCGTCTGCCGACCGCGCGCGCAGCAGCGCGCCGCGCGACGTGCGCAAGCAACCGCGCTCGGCGTCGCGAGCGCCGCGCAACATGTTGTTGTCGCCGATGAAGCCGGCGACGAACGGGTTGCACGGCGTGTCGTAGAGCGACTTGGGCGTCGCGACCTGCTCGATGCGGCCGCGGTTGAAGAGGGCGACGCGGTCCGAGAGCGTGCGCGCCTCGGCCTGGTCGTGGGTGACGAAGACCATCGTCACGCCGAGCTCGCGATGCAGGCGTCGGATCTCGAGCTGCATCTCCTCGCGCAGCTTCTTGTCGAGCGCAGAGAGCGGCTCGTCCATCAGCACGACGCGCGGCTCGAACACGAGCGCGCGCGCGAGCGCGACGCGCTGCTGCTGGCCGCCCGAGAGCTGCTGAGGCTTTCGTTTCGCGAACTCGCGCAGCCGCACCTTGTCGAGCGCGGCCGCGACCTTGTCGCGCGCGACCGAAGCGCTCATCCGGCGCACGCTGAGCGGAAACGCGACGTTCTGCTCGACCGTCATATGCGGGAACAGCGAATAGCTCTGGAACACCACGCCCATGTTGCGGCGATGCGGCGGTAGCGACTCGATGGGCTGGCCGTCGAGGCGGATCGTGCCGGCGGTCGGCGCCTCGAAGCCGGCGAGCAGCATCAAGGTCGTCGTCTTGCCCGAGCCCGAAGGGCCGAGCAGGGTCAGGAACTCGCCGGCTTCGACCTGCAGGTTCAGCTCGGCGACCGCGGCCGCGGCGCTGCCCGCGTACGACTTGCTGACCCCTTCGAACTCGATCAGCGCCACGAGCGCGTCCACTTCAGGGTGTCGTCGAGCGCGCGCGCGGCGCGCTCGACCAGTGCGTCGATCTCGGCCTCTCTGATGACGAGCGGCGGCGAGAAGGCGATCACGTCGCCGCCGAGCACGCGCACGATGAGCCCGTGTTCCTGCGCGCGCCGCACGAAATACGCACCGACGCCGCGCTTCGGATCGAACGGCTGGCGCCGCGCCGGATCGGCAGCGAGCTCGATCGCGCCGATCAGGCCGAGCCCGCGCACGTCGCCCACGATCTCGTGGCCGGCAAAGCGCTGCAGCCCTTGCTGCAGCCTGGGCGAGACGCGCTGGACATGGCCGAACACGTCGTCGCTCTCGTAGATGCGCAGCGTCTCGAGCGCGACCGCGCACGCGACCGGATGGCCGCTGTAGGTGTAGCCGTGGCCGAAGGTGCCGACCGATGCGCTCGTGTCGGCGACGGTCTGGTAGATCGCGTCGCTGACGTAGAGCGCCGACATCGGCACGTACGCCGAGGTCATCATCTTGGCGACCGTGATCATGTCGGGCGCGAGGCCGAACACCTGGGTGCCGAACGGCTGCCCGAGGCGGCCGAAGCCGGTGATGACCTCGTCGGCGATGAAGAGGATCTCGTGCCGCTTCAGGATCGCCTGCACGCGCTCGAAGTAGCCCGCCGGCGGAATGACGACGCCGCCCGCGCCCTGCACCGGCTCGGCGATGAAGGCACCGATCGTGTCGGGCCCTTCGCGCGCAATCGTCTCCTCGAGCTCGACCGCGAGGCGATCGACGAACTGCGCGGGCGTCTCGCCGTCGCGCGCGTTGCGATAGAGGTCGGGGCAGCCCACGCGCACGACACCGTCGATCGGCAGGTCGAAGTGCTGGTGCATGATCGGGATGCCCGACAGCGACGCCGCCGCCATCGTCACGCCGTGGTACGCGCGGTCGCGCGAGATGATCTTCTTTTTCGCTGTCCTGCCCTTCGCGTTCCAGTAGTAGCGAACGAGCTTGAACGCGGTGTCGTTCGATTCGGAGCCGGAGTTCGCGAGCAGCACGCGGCCCATCGGCACCGGCGCCCAGCGCAGCAGCGCTTCGACGAGGTCGGTGACCGGGCCCGGGACCTTGCCGGAGAACGAGTGGTAATACGGCAGCGCCTGCATTTGCCGATATGCGGCTTCGGCGAGGCGCTTCTCGGAGAAGCCGAGCGACGCGCACCACAGGCCCGCCATGCCCTCGATGTACTCGCGCCCTTGCTCGTCGACGACGCGCACGCCGTCGCCGCGCACGATGACGAGCGGGCCTTCCTGCTCGAGCTGGCGCAGCTGCGTGTACGGATGCAGGTGGTGCGTCAGATCGCGGCGGCCCGCCGCGGAGATCTCTGCCGAAATGTCGTCGCCCATGGCGGGCGAGTTTGGCCGAAATCGCGGGCGAAGGGGAGCGCCGCGTTGCTGGCTTGCCGCGCTTGCCCTCTCCCGCGTGCGGGAGAGGGCAAGCACCCTACGGTGCAACCCTGCCGATGAACGTCCCCCAGTTCGCGAGCGACGTGCGCGGCGCATTGGGGATGTACTCGTTGGCGAACCAGATCGTGCCGTCCTGATCGGCCACCGCCGCGGAGTAGTCGCCCCAGCGGCCGGCGCGGTCGCCGCCCAGGATCGGGTAGCCGCTGAAGCCGTCGTCGGGGCCGGCGCCCGGCGCGACGATCGTGATCGCGCCCGTCCCCTTGGCGTCGATCGGCACGTACGCCACGCTCGGATACATCGACGTTCCCGCGATGCTGAACGACATCACGCCCTTGCCGTTCTTGTTGACGCCGACCGACGGGAACAGGATGCCGAGCCCGCTCACCGACACGTAGCCCTGCTTCACGATCGCGCCGCTCAGCTTGCCGCTGCTCACCGACGGCGTCACGACGAAGTACGCGGCACCCGACTGCACCGTGCCGTTCTTGGGCTTGACCACGGTGTTGAGCGACGACCACAGCTTGCCGTCGGCCCAGGTCACCTGCTGCATGCGGTCGTCGTTGGCCGTGATCAGCGGCAGCGCCTGCGCGCCGGCCTTGCCGAACGCACCTGCCTTGATCGCGTCCGCGAGCGGAGTCGCACCGGGGCGCTGCTGCACGTCGGGCGGTTGGCCGTAGACCTGGCTGTCGAGCACGGCGCTTTGCAGCGTCACGCTCGGCACGGCGTCGTCGAGCGACTTCGTGTTGGTGAGCGCCCAGACCGCGATGCGGTTGTCGAGCGTGCCGTTGAAGTCGAGCGCGCTCAGGAAGTACTCGGTGCCGCCGACGCCCCCGGCGTGCGTGCCGCCTTGCGCGGTGATCGCGGGCTGCAGCGTGTAGGCCGGGCCTTCGGCGAGCGGCAGGCCGCTGAAGATCACCACCGGCGGCGTCGTGCCCGCCGCCAGCTGGCTCTTCGACATGGCATACACCTGCGCCCCGTTGAAGCCGTTGGCGAACAACGGGAACTCGTTGGTCGTGACGTAGAAGCCGTGGCTGTCGGCGCCGATGAGCGGCTGGTCGCCGAAGCACGGGCAGTTCGCATGCTCGGGGGTGCCGGTGACGTTGGTCACGTCGATGCTGAAGATCCGCCAGACGCCGGTGGGATTGCCTGTCGCGCTCACGGCGATCATCACTTCGGAGTGGGGGGCGAAGGCGCCACTGACCGGGTCCTGGTCGATCTCGAGCATCGTCACGAACCAGCGCTGCGTGTCGCTGTCGAAGTACGCCTTCGGGTCGGTGGTGAAGGGGCCGAAGAGGCCGCTCGTGCGGTCGATCGCCGCGGGCAGGCCGAAGAATTGATTCAGTGCCACCGTTGCGGCCGCCGTCGAACCGTCGGTGCGACGCACGCGCAGCGCCGTGTTGACCGCTTCGAGCACGAAACCGTTGCCGACGGCCAGGCCCTGGTCCGGTGGTTCGCTGCTGAACTGGTTGCCGCTCGACGCCAGGCGCTGATCGCGGTGCGTGAGGCCCTCGAAGCCGGCGCCGGAAACGGCGCCGGCGATCGCGGTGTCGGCGGGGGTGGGCACGCCGGCGGCCGGAACGCGCGACGAGCTGATCGAGCCTTTGGCAACGCGCTCGAACCGCGCGTCGAACTCCGGTCCCTGGTGGGTCTCGGGACCGACCCCGCCGGTCTCGCTGGTCGCGGCGGTGGCCGAACCGAACGACGTCGTGCCGCGGAAGGTGAGCTGCTTTTGCGTCTGCGCAGCGAGCGCAGCGGTGGTGGCAAGCGGCACGCACAGGGCGAGCGCAGCGACGATGTTCCATCGTTGCATTGGGGAGGTCCTCCTGGGGTTGGGATGCGATTCGCGTCCGCGCCGACTATGGTTGCGGGCCGGGGGTCGGTCAACGGGATGAAGTCCCAGGGTCGCGCGTGCAAAGCTGATCGCAAGCTGACTCGCAGTGGCGTCCGGTCACGTCGACTCGCGATGCTCTTGCCGCGCGCGTGCGGCAGTTTCGGCGCTGACGCCGCGCTGTCCTTCCGTCGTCCGAGTTTCGGCGTTCGCACGACCGCGAGCGCGGTCGGAGACCGCGCATCGGACATCGAGCGCAGGGCTGCGACACCGCCTCGCAGCAACGCGCCTTTCTTGCATCCGCCCGCGATTCATCCGTTTCGGGGACAAGCAGCCCGCCCGATGATTCGTTGCTCGGCCGAAGAGCAGGCCAGGCCGAACCTTCGGTGACGAGGCGAACGCGTCGCGCCGTTGGTCCGGTTCGCGAACCGCGACCCTTCAGCGCCGCCGCAGCGCGCCGATATCGTCGCGAGACCCCCGGATTCTGGCCATGTTGCGCGCATCGTTTCCCGTCCTTCGGGCCGCCGTCGTGGTCGGCGGGCTGCTCGCGCTCCAGGGCGCCGTCGCCGGTGATCGCGATGGCGATCGGCGGGTGACGAACAGCTTCGTCCTCGTCACCGCCGCGCCGCCGACGCCGGCTCAGACGCCGCGGCCGTCACCGAACGGCACCGGCGTGCCGCCGGCCAAACCGGTCGTCAGCAATCCGTACCAGGTTCCGCTCCTGCAGAACGCAGGGACGCTGCGCGCCCGCTAGCGCGGCCAGAGCCCCTGCTGTCGACCGGCCGATCGTCGCCCGGCGGGCGAGCCCGCGGCATCATGGGCCGTGCGCTTCGCAACGAGCACCATGGCGACCCTGCCCGGGCTGCCGCAGACCGACGAGCCCGAGCCCGACGCATTGCCGGTCGAGCCCGACGACGGCACGACGCTGCCAGGGACGACTCCCCCCGAGCCGGGCCACGTTCCCGTCGACCCGCCCCGTGCCTAGCGCGGCGGCGCGCCGAGCCGGTGCACAATGCGCCCGCGCCGTCCTCCGGCGCGACCGCTGATTGCCGATGATTCGAGTCTGGGCCTTCGTGATCGCGCTGCTCGCTGCGCTCGGCTTCGCCGCCTGGGCGTCCGACTTCGTGACCATGCAGGGCGAACGGACGGTCTACACCGTCGACTGCGACGGCGGCGCGTGGGAAGGCGACCGCTGCAGCGGTAAGGTCAAGGCCGGCGATCGCTATCGCTACCGCGCCCTCAAGCCGCACAACGAAGTGATCTTCTGGACCGTCGGCTCCAAGGACCCGTCGGGCAAATTCAGCGACTGCCAGATCACGGACGGCCGCAACTGGGTCTGCAAGGTGTGCGCCGACTCGCCGCGCTCGATCACGCTGCAGATGGCGCAGGGCAAACCCGTCTTCGACCCGAAGCTCGGAACGAAGCCGTTTCGCGCCGTCTCGAAGTGGCGCTGGCTGCTGCTGCAGCGCGGCTACACCACCGGTCGACCGGTGGCGCCGATCACGTCCCCGGCCCCGACGGCCTGACCGCCGGCGACGCTCAGCGCGCGCGGCGGCGGCGCAGGACGCCGATCAGGCCGAGTCCGGCGATCGTCAGGAGCCATGTCTCGGGCTCGGGGATCGTCGCGACGAGGAAGTCCTGCTGGGCGCTGTTCTCGAGGACGTCGATGCGCGCCAGGGCGGCGTAGTCCGAGAGGTGGGTCAGGAAGCCGTTGACGGTGTCGAACGCGCCCTGTGCCGACGGATCCTCGGGGCCGCCTTTGAACGTGCCGCCGAGCAGGCTGAAGGTCGGGCCCTGCTCGTAGATGATTTCCCAGATCGCCGCCTGCATCGCCGCCGACGTGGCGTTGTCGACGACGAACCCCTGCGCCGCGGTGAAGAGGCGGCTGAGCGCGTCGTTCCTGGTCGCGCCGAAGTGCACCAGCCCGGAGACGAGCGTGTAGTCGTAGGTGACGTTGAAGTCGAACGTCTGCGTCAGCTCGGCGCACCAGGCGACGAACGACGACGACGCCGCCGCGTCGATGACGCCGAAGCGCAGCAGGTCGGAGCCGCCGACATCGCCGGTGCCGACGAAGCGGCCGGCGGGACCATCGTACGAGGGGCTGCCGTCGGTGCCGTCCATGGAGACGGTGGTCGGCGCGGCGAAGCTGAAGTCGCTCATGTTGATGCTGACCGCGTGTGCAGGGACGGCGAGCACGATCGCGCCGAGCAACGGCAGGAGCTTGAGCGACATGGCGAAACCTCGTGGACGAGCGCCCGATCGGCGCGCGAGGCGTACTGTAGGGGCAGTCGCGCCGTTCGTCGCTATAGTTTCCGACGGCCGGCGCTGCAGCCGCTGCGCGGAGGCGACACCGGCTCGGATTGCATGGAAGAGACAGCCGAACAGATCGAGTCGGCGATCGCCGCCCTAGAGGCGCAGCGCGCCGTCCTCGGCGATGCCGTCGTCGCGACGGCGATCGCCCCGCTCCACGACAAGCTCGCGGCACTTCGCCTGAGAAGCCCGAGCGAGCAGCAGCGCAAGACCGTCACCGTCCTCTTCATGGACGTCGTCGGCTCGACGCAGCTGACGCAACGGCTCGACCCGGAGGAGGTGCACGCCGTCATGGACACGGCGCTCGTCCGCCTGACCGAGCTCGTGCGCGCGCGCCAGGGCAGGGTCCTCCAGTACGCCGGCGACAGCCTGCTCGCCGCCTTCGGCGCCGACCAGTCGCTCGAGGACGATGCCGAGCGCGCCGTCCGCGCCGGCCTCGACATCCTCGCCGAGGCGCCGCTGCTCGCGGCGCGGTTCCGCGAGCGCCAGGGCCTGGAGAAGTTCGACCTGCGCGTCGGCATCCACACCGGTCCGGTCCTCCTCGGCGGCGGCGTCGACTCCGCCGGCAACATCCGCGGCGCGAGCGTCAACATCGCGGCGCGGATGGAGCAGACGGCGCCGCCGGGCACGCTCAGGATCAGCCACGAGACGTACCGCAACGTTCGCGGCCTGTTCGAGGTCGAGGCGCAGCCGCCGCTCGAGGTCAAAGGCATCGACACGCCGGTGCGCAGCTATCTCGTCGTGCGCGCCAGGCCGCGGACCTTGCGCGCCGCCAACCGCGGCCTCGAGGGAGTCGACGCTCCGCTCGTCGGCCGCGACGCCGAGCTGGCGAAGATCCAGGAGGCGTTCCACGGCGCCTGCGACGACAAGAGCCTCGCCCTCGTCACCGTCGTCGGCGAGCCGGGGATCGGCAAGAGCCGGCTCGCGTTCGAATTCGTGCGCAGCCTCGAGACGCTGCCGTCGCCGGTGCGCTTCTTCCAGGCGCGGCCGCAGCCGTACGGCAACAACGTTCCCTACGGCCTCTTGCGCGACCTGATGGCGTGGCGCTTCGAGATCCTCGACAGCGACGCGCAGGCGGTCGCGCAGGGCAAGCTCGCGCAGGGGCTCGCGCCGGTGCTCGGCGAGCGCGCTGCCGAGTACACGGCACTGATCGGCCGCCTGATCGGCTTCGACTACGGCGCCGACCGCCACATCGCGGCGATCGCCGGCGAAGGCAAGCAGATCCGCGACCGCGCGTACCACGCGCTCGCGCGCTACTTCCGCCTCGTCCACGAGCAGGACGCGGCGCCGATCGTGATGGTCCTCGACGATCTGCACTGGGCCGACGACGGCTCGCTCGACTTCATCAACCATCTCGCGCAGTCGTGTCGCGACGTGCCGATGTTGCTGCTCGGCATGACGCGACCGACGCTCTACGAACGCCGGCCGCTCTGGGGCAGCGGCCAGAGCAACCACGAGCGGATCGACCTCGCGCCGCTGTCGCGCCGCGGCACGCGCCAGCTCGTCGAAGCGCTGCTGCGCCGGCTCGAAGCCGTGCCCGCGGCGCTGCGCGACCTGCTGACGACGAGCGCCGAAGGCAACCCGTACTTCGTCGAGGAGCTCGTCGGCATGCTGATCGACGACGGCGTCATCGTCACCGACGGCGAGCCGTGGCGCGTCGTCGCCGACAAGCTGCTCGACGTCCACGTGCCGACGACGCTCGCCGGCGTCCTGCAGGCGCGCATCGACGGGCTGCCGGTGCCCGAGAAGGCGGCGCTGCAGCAGGCGAGCGTCATCGGCCACGTCTTTTGGGACGAGGCGCTCCGTCGGATCGCGCCGATGTCGCCCGACGCGCTCGACGCGCTGATGCGGCGCGAGCTGACGTACGGGCGCGAGACGAGCACGTTCGAAGGCACGCGCGAGTTCGTCTTCAAGCACCACGTGCTGCACCAGGTCGCGTACCAGAGCGTCCTGATGCGCTCGCGGCGCGAGCATCACCGCGTCACCGCCGACTGGCTGGTGCTGCGCAGCGGCGATCGCGCGAGCGAGTATTTCGGTCTGATCGCCGACCACTACGAAAAGGCGGGCGACGTCGCCAACGCCGTCACCTATCTGCGCAAGGCCGCCGAGGACGCCGCGCGCGGCTACGTCAACGGCGCCGCGCTCGAATACATCGGCCGCGCGCTCGCGCTCGTCCCCGCCGACGATGCGGCGACGCGTTTCGCGCTGCTGCTGACGCGCCGCGCGGTCTACAGCAACATCGGCAAGCGCTCCGAGCAGGCGGCCGACGTCGCCCAGCTCGAGGAGCTCGCCGAGCGGCTCGACGACGACGCGGCGCGCGCGCGGGCGACCGGATTTCGCGCTTCGCTCGCGCTCGTCATGGCCGACTATCCGACGGTCTGCGCCGCCGCCGAGCGTGCCGTCGCGCTCGCGACGCAGGCGGGCATCGCCGACGTCGCCGCGATGGCACGGCTCAACTGGGGACGCGCGCTGCAGGCGCAGGGCGACTACGCCGGCGCCGAGCGCCATGTCGAAGAAGGCCTTGCGCTCGCGAGCCGGATCGGCGACCTCAGGCTCGAAAGCACGACGACCGGGCAGCTCGGCATCCTCGCGTTCCAGGTCGGCCGCTACGGCGCCGCGCGCTCGTACTACCAGCGCGCCCTCGAGCTCGCGCGCTCGATCGGCGACCGTCTGATCGAAAGCGGCATGCTCAACAACCTCGGCGAGACCGAGCGCACGCTCGGCAACTACGAAGCGTCGTTCGACGTCTTCCAGGCCGGCCGCCGCATCTGCGCCGAGATCGGGCAGCGGCTCGCCGACGCCTACATGCTCTGCAACATCGCGCACGTGACGCTGCAGCGCGGCGACGCCGCCGAGTCGCTGGCGTGGGCCGGGCAGTCGAGCGAGCTCGCCGACCGCCTCGGCGACCGCGACCTGCAGGCCGCGCTCGCCAACGTCAGCGGCCATGCGCTCGCCGCGCTCGGCCGCCTCGACGAAGCGGAGGAGCGCTACCGCGCGTCGGCGGCGCTCTTTCGCGAGATCGGCCGCACGACGATGCCGTACGAGCCGCTCGCCGGGCTTGCCCGCGTCGCGCTCGCGCGGGGCGACGTCGCCGCGGCGCGCGCGACGGTCGACGAGATCGTCGCCCACTTCGACGCCGGCGGCTCGGTCGACGGCACCGAGGATCCGCTCTGGATCCACCTGACGTGCCACGACGTGCTTGCCCTCGCCGGCGCGCCGCGCGCGCGCGAGTTCCTCGAGCGCGGCCACGCGCTCCTGCAGCAACGCAGCGCAGCGCTCGATGCCGGCGAGCGCGCCGCGTTCCTCGGCAACGTGCCGACGCACCGGCGAATCGTCGCCGCCTGGCGCGCCGCGGGCCCTGTGGGCGACGGCTGAACGATCAGCGCCGCGCCGGCGTCTCGCCGATCGCAGCCGTGCCGCGTGCGGGTCGCGGGGCCAGGATCCCCGTCGTCAGCGCGGTGCCGAGAAAGATGACGGCGCACCCCGCGACGATCGGCAGGCTGAGACGCTCGCCGAGAAAGACGCCGCCCCAGAGGATCGCGAACGGCGGGATCAGGAACGTCACCGCGACCGCGTTCGTCGGCCCGGCGTTGGCGATGAGGCGAAAGTAGAGGATGTACGCGATGCCGGTGCAGAGCAGCGCGAGCAAGGCCGCGGCGAGCCAGTCGGTCGCCGGTGGCGTCGCTGCCGGCCACGCGAGCGCGGCAGGAAGCGCGAGCAGCAGCGCGGCGGCGAGCTGGCTTCCGGCGGCGACCGCGAGCGGCGCGACGCCGCCGAGACGGTGCTTCGTCAGGTTCGGTGCGACCGCATACGACATCGTCGCGACCAGGCACGCGCCGATCGCCCACGCCGAGCCGCCGGGCTTGAAGTCGGCGCTGTCCCAGCCGATCCAGACGACGCCCGCGAAGCCGACGACCAGGCCGACGATGCGAAGCGCAGTCATCCGGTCACCGAGCCAGAGCCACGCCAGCGTCGCGGCGAAAAGCGGAGTCGCCGAGTTGAGGATCGCCGAGAGCCCGGTCGTGATCGAGAGCGCAGCGTACGAGAAGCAGAGAAACGGCAGCGCGGAGTTCATGGCGCCGACGACCGCGATCGTTCGCCAGTTGGCGGCGAGCGCACCGAGCTCGCCGCGCAGCGCGAGCAGCGGAACGAGAAAGAGCGCTGCACCGGCGACGCGGACGAACGCGAGCGCGACCGGACCGAACGCCGGCGCCGCGATGCGCATGAAGAGAAACGACGCGCCCCAGAGCGCGGCGAGGACGACGAGCTCGACGACGTCGCGTGGTCTCAATGGAGCTCCAGCGCGCGATCGACGCGATCGCTTTCGATGCGCAGGAGCGAACGCTTCCGGTCGAGCCCGCCCGCGTAGCCGGTGAGCGCGCCGGAGCTGCCGACGACGCGGTGGCACGGCACGATGATCGAGACGGGATTGCGCCCGACGGCGGCGCCGACGGCGCGGCTCGCCGACGGCACGCCGAGCTCGCGCGCGATCTCGCCGTATGTCGACGTTCTGCCCGGGGCGATGCCGAGGAGCGCGTTCCACACCGCGCGCTGGAAGTCGGTTCCCTGCAGGTCGAGCGGGACGTCGAACGCCGTCCGCGCACCGGCGAAGTAGTCGCGCAGCTGCGACGCGGTCTCGGCGAGGAGCGGATCGTCGGCACGCTCGGGAGCGCCGATGACGTCGGGATGGTGCTTCTGGCGCTCGAACCACGCGCCGGCGAGGCCATGCTTCGTGCGCGCGAGCAGCATCGTGCCGAGTGGCGAGGCGATGCGGCATTGCGCGGTCGCCGAGTGCAGGATCGAGTCGGTGGCGTAGGTCATGGCGAAACTCCGAGCGAATTCCAGAGACGAAGGAGGGCGTAGCCGCGCCACGGCCGCCAGCGCTCTGCGTGGGCGGCGACCTCGCGTGCGGTCGCGATGTCGAAGAGCGCGCGCATCGCCTTCGCGGCGGCGACGTCGCCCGGCGGAAACGCGTCGGGCCAGCCGAGGCCGCGCATCGCGATGTAGTGCGCCGTCCACGGTCCGATGCCGGGCACTTCGCACAACCTCGCGACGAGCGCTTCGGGCGATGCGCCGGGCGCGAGAAGCGGTGCGATCGCATCCCATTGCGACGCGAGCGATTGGATCGCCGCGACGCGGCTGCGAATGATGCCGAGCTCGGCGACGCGCTCGATCGGTGGTGCGGCGAGATCGGCGGGGCGCGGAAACGCGCGGTCGACGCCGGCCCACGGCGTCGCGACCGGAGCGCCGAAGCGCTCGACGACGCGCCGCGCGAGCGTGCGCGCCGCAGCGACCGTCACCTGCTGGCCGAGGATCGCGCGCACGGCGAGCTCGAACGCGTCGACGCTGCCGGCCAAGCGAATCCCGGGAGCGCCGGGCAGGTCGGCGAGCGTCTCGGCGATCGTCGCCGGTGCAGCGTCGAGGTCGAGCCAGCGCCGCGTCGCTGCGATGACGGTTCCGCTCGCCGCACCGAGCGCCGGCGAGAACGCGAGCTGCACCCGCGCGATGTTGTCGGCGAAGCGCGCTTCGAGCCAGCCGGCCGACTCGGCGAGCGCACCGGCTGCGACGGTGCGCCGGATCGTGCGGCCGGCAACGACCTCGATGCCGGGGATCGCGCGTGCGGCGATGAAGGCGAGCAGGGCATCGACGTCGAGCGGCGCGCGGTAGGCGAGCTGGACCGTGATCGCTTCGCCCGCGGCGAGCCGTGCCGCGCGGATCTTGCGAGGCGGCGATCCGGCAGCGTCTTCGCCGCGCGGCGCGGTCCTGCGCAGGCGCGTCGGGTTCATCCGGTAGCCGCCGAGGAACGCCGCGTTGAAGCGGCGCAGGCTTCGGAACCCGCTCGTCAGCGCGATCTGCGAAATCGGCAGCTGCGTGTCGGTGAGAAGCTGCTTGGCGAGCAGCAGGCGGCGCGTCTGCAGGTACTGCAGCGGCGTCACGCCGTGCTCGGCGAAGAAGATGCGGCGCAGATGCCGGTCGCTGACGCCGAGCCGCGCGGCGACATCGGCGACGCTCGGCGCGTCGCCGCGCGCCGCGAAGTCGTCGAGCGCGCTCGCCGCCTGCAACGCGAGCGTCCGCGAAGCGTCCATCACCGTCCACGGCAATCCGGGGCCCGGCGCGATCTCGGGGCGGCACTTGAGACACGGCCGGAACGACGCGGCTTCGGCTTGGGCCGGCGACGCGAAGAAGCGGCAGTTGCGCCGTGCCGGCATGCGGACGCGGCAGATCGGTCGGCAGTAGACGCCCGTCGACGTCACGCCGACGAAGAGCCGGCCGTCGAAGCGCGCGTCGTGCGCGAGAAGGACCTGGTAGGCAGCGTCGCCATCGATCGTCATGGCCACGATTATCGACGTCGAATGTGACAGGACTCGCCGTTTTCGGACACGTTGCGGAACGTGCCGAAACGATGTCCGCAGGCGACCTCAGGAGGGGTCGAAGCGGCCGTGCTTGCCGGCGCCGCCGACGAACCGCCTGGCGCCGCCTTCGGCCTCGCCCGACGCGAGCGTCGCGCGGCCGAGCGCGAACTCCTGTGCGAGCGCGTCGCGCGTCGCGAGGCCGTGCTGGCGGCGAACGCTCAGCCGGTCGTTGCGCATGCACGCTTGTGGAAACGCGGCGATCGCGTGCGCCATCGCCTGCGCGGCGGCGAGCGCCTGGCCCTGTGCGACGACCCGGCAGACGAGGCCGATCGCGAGCGCCTCCTCGGCACCGACCGCGCGCCCGGTGAGGATCAGCTCCATCGCCCGGCTCTCGCCGATGAGGCGCGGCAGCCGCACCGTGCCGCCGTCGACGAGCGGGACGCCGAAGCGGCGGCAGAAGACGCCGAACGTCGCCGTCGCCGCGGCGACGCGCGCATCGCACCAGAGCGCGAGCTCGATTCCGCCTGCGACCGCGAAGCCTTCGACCGCGGCGATGACGGGCTTGCCGAGCTCGAGCCGCGTCGGCCCCATCGGACCGTCGTTCGCCATGTCGTCGTCGAGCGCGAGCGCGTCCGGTCCCATGCTGCCGCCGGCGACGGTGCGCAGGTCGGCGCCGGCGCAGAACTGGCCGCCGGCGCCCGTCAGCACTGCGACGCGCGCTTCCTCGTCGGCGTCGAAGGCGCGAAACGCGTCGGCGAGGGCGCCCGCCGTCGGCCCGTCGACGGCGTTCCTGACCTCGGGACGATCGATCGTCACCGTCCAGACGTGGCGATCGCGGTCGATGCGGACGGTCGTCATCGCGGGGCCTCGCGCAGGAAGAGGGCGCTCGTCTCGGCGGCGAGCGTGTCGAGGTCGACGCCGCGGCGCCCGCGCGGCCGCGCGCGGTACCACGTCGCCGAGTAGTTGATCGCGCCGAGGATCATCAACCGCGCGATCCGCGCATCGGCGGCGAGCCTGCCCTCGGCGTGCAGCGCGTCGATCGATTCCTGCCAGATCGCGTCGTAGCGGTCCTTCAGCTCGACGATGCGGCGACGGTGCTGCGGCGGCAGCGACCGCCAGTCGTAGAGCATCACCGGGATGAAGTCGCTGCCCGTCTCGTGGAGGATGCCGAAGTGCGCGCGGACGAGACGGCGAAAGCGCTCGACGGCGCCGATGCCCGGCTCGTCGACGACCGCGCGCGTGCGCTCGAGGCCGAGCCTGAGGCCTTCTTCCATCACCGCGAGCAGCAGCTCGTGCTTGCTCGCGAAGTGATAGAAGGGGCTGCCCGAGCGCATGCCGACGGCGCCGGCGATGTCGCGGATCGTCGTGCCGTCGAAGCCCTTCTGGCGGAACAGCTGCGCCGCGGCGCGAACGAGATCGCTGCGTCGGTTGTCGTTGCCGGCTTTGCCGTTCGTGCGCGGGCTCGCGGTCATCTCGCTACAAAGCAACTGCTTGCTTGGCGAGGGAGAATAGCAATTCGCGAAGCCGTTCGCCAGCGCCGCGCCTGCTAGGCTGTACGCGACCATGACGGTGCAACCCCCCGGCTCTCCTCCGCGCGTGCTTGACTTCGCGCGTCGCCCGCGCTCGCCGCGGGCACTCGCGCTCGCACTCGCGCTCTGGCTCGCCGTCGTCGGCAACCTCGCGCTCTGGCGCGAGCTCGTCCGGATCGGCGGCGCGACCGCGGCGACCGCCGTCGACGCGGCGGGCACGTTCGTCCTCGTCGTCGCGGCGGTGACGGCGCTGCTGGTGCTCGTCGCCTGGGGGCGCTTCGCCAAGCCGCTCTGGATCGCGATCCTCGTCGCCGCCGGAGTCGCGCAGCACTTCATGCTCACCTACGGCGTCGTGATGGACACCGCGATGCTCGCCAACACGATGCAGACCGACGCACGCGAGGTCCGCGACCTCGTCGGCCCGGCGTTCATTGCCAACGTGCTGCTCGTCGCCGCGCTGCCGGCACTCGTGCTCGCCGTCGTTCCGCTTCGCACGGGGCGATGGTGGCGCGAGCTCGCGCGCAACGGCGTCGCCTTCGCGGTGGCGGTCGCGGTCGCGCTCGCGGCGAGCTTCGCGATGTTCAGCCGGCTCGCGCCGCTGGTGCGCAACAACATGCACCTGCGCTACATCGTCAATCCGATCGCCGGCATCACGTCGGCGGCGTCGGTGGCACTCCGGCCGCTCTTCAAGAAGAGCACGGCGCTCGTTCCGATCAGCGCCGGCGCTGGCCTCGGGCCGAGCTACGCGCGCAACGACAAGCCGCCGCTCGTCGTCGTCGTCGTCGGCGAGACGGCGCGGACCGACCACTTCTCGCTCAACGGCTACGCGCGCGAGACGAATCCCGAGCTCGCGCGCGCCGGCGTGCTCAGCTTTCGCAATGTCCGCTCGTGCGGAACCGACACCCGCGATTCGGTGCCGTGCATGCTCTCGCCGCTCGACAAGAGCGCGTTCGAGAAGCGCGGCGCCGAAAGCGAGAACCTGCTCGACCTGCTGCAGTCGGTCGGCCTCGCCGTGCTCTGGCTCGACAACCAGTCGGGCTGCAAGGACGTCTGCGCACGCGTGCCGACGCAGACGACCGCGGACCTGCCCGCCGCCGACGCGGCGCGGCTGTGCAGCGACGGCGAGTGCCTCGACGACGCGCTTCTCGTCGGCATCGACGAGCGGATCGCGAAGCTGCCGGCCGAGCGCCGCCAGAAGGGCATCGTCGTCTTCTTCCACCAGATGGGCAGCCACGGTCCGGCGTACTACAGGCGTTCGCCGCCCGAGCGGAAGCGCTTCCTGCCCGAGTGCACGAACACGAGCCTCGGCCAGTGCGACCACGACCAGCTCGTCAACGCCTACGACAACACGATCGTCGAGACCGACCACGTGCTCGCCGCGACGATCGAGTGGCTGAAGAGCCGTTCGGCCGACCACGCGACGGCCCTCGTCTACATGAGCGACCACGGCGAATCGCTCGGCGAGCTCGGCATCTTCCTGCACGGGCTGCCGTACCGGTTCGCGCCCGAGGCGCAGACGCGGGTTCCCTTCATCGCCTGGATCGGCGATGGGCTCGCGGCGCGGCGCGGCGTCGACCTGGCGTGCATGCACGGCCGCCTCGACGTCGCCTACAGCCACGACAACTTCTATCACACGGTGGTCGGCCTCGTCGATGTCGCGACGCCGACGTACAGCGCTGCGCTCGACGCCTTCGCGCCGTGCCGCAAGGCCGGCACTTGAGCGCCCGTGCTCAGGAAACGATGTAGGCGGCGCTGCCGCTCGAGAGCAGCTTGCCTTCGCCGTCGGCGAACTCCATCCGTGTCGTCGCGACGCGCGAGCCGAGCCGCAGCACCTCGGCGCGGAGGAGGAAGCGCGGCCCGATCGCCGGGCGCAGGTAGTCGATCCGCAAGTCGATCGTGCCGAGCTTGCCGAACCGCCGCAGCCGATCGCCCGGCGCTTCGTCGAGGTGACGTGCGCCGATCGCCGCCATCACGGCGAGCCCGGCCATCGCGTCGAGCGTCGCGCTGATGACGCCGCCGTGCAGGCGCTGGTGCGCGTAGTGGCCGATCAGCTCGGGCCGCATCGCGAGGTGGCCGGTCACGCCTTCGCCGGCGAGCGAGTCGATGCGCAGGCCGAGGACCGCGTTGAACGGGATCCGCTCCTCGAACAGCTGCGTCAACCCGGCGACGAACTCGGGCTCGAACGTCGTCGCCGCGACTTTGCGATGCGCGCTCACAGTCCCAGCTGGCGCGCCGCCAGCTCCTTCATGATCTCCTCGCTGCCGCCGCCGATCATCATCACCTTGACCTCGCGGTAGATGCGCTCGCTCCTGGTGCCGCGCACGTAGCCGGTGGCGCCGAGGATCTGCACCGCTTGGTCGGCGCAGAACTGCATCGCCTGCGTCGCGTGGTTCTTGAGCAGGCAGAGGTCGGCGATCGCCTCGGCGTCGAGCGGGCCGGCGTCGAAGCGGGCCACCTGCGCGTCGAGCCACGCGCGCGCGCCGAGGACGCGCATGCGCATGTCGACGAGCTTGTGGCGGACGACCTGGTGCTCGACGAGGCGCTGGCCGAACGTCGTCCGCTGCCGCGCCCACTCGGTCGCTTCGTCGAGGCACACCGCGGCGAACGCGCAAGCCGACGCCGACATCAGCAGCCGCTCGCCGTTGAAGTTGGCCATGATCGAGCGAAAGCCCGCGCCCTCGTCGCCGATCAGATGGTCGGCCGGGACGCGGCAGCCGGAGAAGGACAGCCGCGCGGTGTCGCTGCACCACCACCCCATCTTCGCCAGCGGCGTGCGCTCGAGCCCGGGCGCATCGCCGGGAACGGCGAGCAGCGAAATGCCGTTCGCGCCCGGTCCGCCGGTGCGCACCGCGACCGTCAGCCAGTCGGCGCGAACGCCCGAGGTGATGAACGCTTTCTCGCCGTCGATCACCCACGCGTCGCCGTCTCGGCGCGCCCGGCACGCGATACGCGCGACGTCCGACCCTGCGCCCGGCTCGGTGATCGCGAGCGCGGCGATCTTGCGGCCGGCGAGGACGTCGGGGACGATCCGCCGTTGCAGCGCGTCGCTGCCATTGGCGACGATCGGCGGCAAGCCGATCGAATGCGAGAAGAGGCTGGCGAGCAGGCCGCCGCTGCCGGCGCGTGCGACCTCGTCGCTGACGATCAGGCGCCATGCCATCGACGCCGGCGTGCCGCCGAGGTGCTCGGGGTAGCCGAGCGACAGCAGCCCGGCGTCGGCGGCCTTCGCGTAGAGCTCGCGCGGGAAGCTGCCGGCTTCGTCCCACGCGGCGACGTGCGGCGCGATCTCGCGCTCGACGAGGCGGCGCACGCTGGCGCGAAACGCGTCGCGTGCTGCGCGCTCCTCGGCGTCGAATGTCGCGCCGGCACTCACGCAGCGACCTCGACGAGCGGCTGGCGCGCTGCGACCTGGTCGCCGGCGCGCACGTGCAGCGACGCAATGCGGCCGGCGTGCGGCGCGCGGATCTGGTGCTCCATCTTCATCGCCTCGATGACGATGAGCAGCGCACCGGCGGCGACCTCGCTGCCTTCGGCGACGCACGCCTGCGTGACGCGGCCGTGCATCGGCGCGACGAGGACGCCCGACGCTTCGCCGCGTTCGCGCTCAGCGCCGCGCAGGCGAACGTCGCTCGCCGCGAGCTCGGCGCCTTCGCACTGCCAGTGGCCGTGGCCGGCGTCGTCGATCGCGAAGTCGATGCGACGCTGGCGGCCGTCGACGACGACGTCGATCGCGTTGCCATCGCGCGCGAGCCGTTCGAGCCGGTGCGTCGCGCGCGCCGAGCGGGCATCGAACGCGGCGCGCGTGCCGGCGAGCAACCAGCGCGACGCCTTGCCGTTGACCTCGATCGCCGCGGTCGTCTCGACCGCGGGCGACGACGACCAGCCGCTCCAGAGCGACGGCAGCGGCGCGCGCGGGAGGAGCGCGAGCGACGCCGCTGCGACCGCCTCGAGCCACGACGGCGCCGGCGTCGCGCGCGACGCGTCGTCGCTCCAGCGGCGGCCGAGAAACGCCGTGTCGACGTCGCCGGCGATGACGTCCGGGTCGCGCAGCACGCGGGCGAGGAACGCGCGGTTCGTCGTCACCCCCCAGCATGCCGTGTCGTCGAGCGCGACGGCGAGCCGCGCGAGCGCGGCCGTGCGCGTCGGCGCGTGCGCGACGAGCTTGGCGAGCATCGAGTCGTAGTGCGGTGGCACGTCCGCGCCGTTGCCGAGCGCGGCCTCGACGCGGACGCCGACGGGCCGGCGCCAGCGGACGATCCGTCCGGACTGCGGCACGAAGCCGAGGCTGGGGTCCTCGGCGCACAGGCGCGCCTCGACCGCATGGCCGCCGGCCTCGAAACGCGCGAGCAGCTCGCCTTGTGCGACCGGTATCGGCTCGCCGGCGGCGATGCGCAGCTGCCACTCGACGAGGTCGATGTCGACGAGCTCCTCGGTCAGCGCGTGCTCGACCTGCAGCCGCGTGTTCATCTCGATGAACCAGAACGCGCCGCTTCGGTCGAGCAGGAACTCGACTGTGCCGGCGCCGCGGTAGCCGACCGCGCCCGCGACCGCGACGGCGGCGTCGCCCATCGTTCGCCGGAGCGCGGGCGACACCGCAGGCGAGGGCGCCTCCTCGACGATCTTCTGGTGGCGCCGCTGCAGCGAGCAGTCGCGCTCGCCGAGATGGACGACGTTGCCGTGCGCGTCGGCGAAGACCTGGATCTCGACGTGGCGCGCGCCGACCGCCTCGCGCTCGAGGAGGAGACGCGCATCGCCGAACGCAGCGTGCGCTTCGGCCGCCGCCGAGGCGAGCGCGGCGTCGAGTTCGCTCTCGTCGGCGACGCGGCGCATGCCCCGCCCGCCGCCGCCGGCAGCGGCCTTGACCATCAGCGGATAGCCGACCTGCCGCGCATGCTGGGCGAACGTCGCGCGCGACTGGTCGGCACCGTCGTAGCCGGGCAGCACCGGCACTCCAGCCGCGGCCATCCGCGTGCGCGCCTCGGCCTTGTCGGCCATCGCGCGCATCGCCTGCGGCGGCGGTCCGATCCAGACGAGCCCCGATGCTTCGACCGCCTCGGCGAGCTCCGCGCTCTCGCTCAGGAAGCCATAGCCCGGATGGACCGCTTGCGCGCCGCTCGTGCGCGCCGCGGCGATGATCTTGTCGATGCGCAGGTAGGAGTCGGCGGCGTGCGCCCCGCCGATCGCGACGACGCGGTCGCAGCTTGCCGTGAACGGCGCGCCGCGGTCGGCGTCGGATGCGACCGCGACGGTCGCAATGCCGAGCCGGCGCGCGCTGCGCGCGACGCGCGCGACGATCTCGCCGCGGTTGGCGATCAGGAGCGGGTCGAGCATCGCCCGCGTCAGCGCCGCGTCGGCAGCGTGTGCATGTACTTGGCGATGATGCCGAGCATGACTTCGTCGGCGCCGCCGGCGATCGAGCCGAGGCGGCCGTCGCGAAAGTGCCGCGAGACCGGGTTGTCCCAGGTGTAGCCCATGCCGCCCCAGTACTGCATGCACGCGTCGGGGACCATGCGGCCGAGCCGGCACGCCTTCAGCTTGGCCATCGACGCCCACTCGGTGACGTCCTCGCCGGCGACGTACTTCTCGGTCGCCATGTAGACGAGGCCGCGCAGCGACTCGACCTCGGTCTTCAGCTCGGCGAGCCGGTAGTGCACGACCTGGTGGTCGAGCACGCTCCTGCCGAAGATCTGCCGCTCGCGCGCGTAGTCTGCCGTCTGCTGGATCGTGTTGAGGAGCGCCTGGATCGCGTGCGCCGCCGCCCAGAGGCGCTCCTCCTGGAACTGCATCATCTGGTAGGTGAAGCCCATGCCTTCTTCGCCGACGCGGTTCGTCTGCGGGACGCGGACATCGTCGAAGTGGATCAGGCCGGTGTCGCTCGACATCATCCCGATCTTGCGGATCTTCTTTGCCTTGACGACACCGGGTGTCGTCATCGGCACCATGATCAGGCTCTTGTTCTTGTGCGCCGCGCCGTCGGAGGTGTTCGCGAGCAGGCACATCCAGTCGGCCTGCAGGCTGTTCGTGATCCACATCTTGGCGCCGTTGATGACGTAGTCGCCGCCGTCCTTCTTCGCCGTCGTCTTGATGCTCGCGACGTCCGACCCTGCGCCCGGCTCCGAGACGCCGATGCAGCCGACCGCGTCGCCCGCGATCGCGGGAACGAGGAACTCGCGGCAGAGCGATTCGCTGCCGAAGCGCGCGAGCGCCGGCGTGCACATGTCGGTCTGCACGCCGATCGCCATCGGCACGCCGCCGCAGTTGATGTGGCCGAGCGTCTCGGCCATCGCGACCGAGAACGAGTAGTCGAGCGCCATGCCGCCGTACTTCTCCGGCTTCGTCAGCCCGAGCAGCCCGAGCTCGCCGAGCCGCTTGAACACCTGGTGCGCCGGAAACTCCTCGGCCGCCTCCCACGCGTCGACGTGCGGGTTGACCTCGTCGTCGATGAAGCGCTTCAGCGTGCGCTGGATCTCGTGATGTTCGTGGGTCATCAACATGGTGTCTCTCCGAATCTCTGTCACGGCCGCGCGACGCCGAACTGCATCGGGCGAAGCGTCCGCCGCGCTGCCTCGTCGCAGACGGCGAGGACGAGGGCGAGGACGCGGCGGGTGTCGCGCGGGTCGATGATGCCGTCGTCGAGCAGCAGCCCCGAGGTGTGGAACGCGCCCGACTGGCGCTCGAAGTTCGCGATGATCTGCGCTTTCAGCGCGGCGAGGCGCGCCTCGTCGACCGTCTCGCCCTTCCTCGCCGCGCCTTCGCGCATCACGATCTCCATCGTGCCTGCGGCCTGCTCGGCGCCCATCACCGCGGTCTTCGCGGTCGGCCAGCTGAAGACGAAGCGCGGCCCGAACGCGCGACCGCACATGCCGTAGTTGCCGGCACCGAACGAGGCGCCGCACTGCACGGTGATCTGCGCCACCGTCGCGTTCGCGAGCGCCTGGATCTGCTTCGAGCCGTGCTTGATCATGCCGGCGCGCTCGGCCTCGCTGCCAACGATGAAGCCGGTCGTGTTCTGCAGCCAGACGATCGGCTGGCCGAGCTGGCAGCACGCCTGCACGAAGTGCGTGACCTTCGTGCTGCCGGCGGGGTCGAGCGGTCCGTTGTTCGTGACGATGCCGATGCGAAACCCGGCGACCTGTGCGTGTCCGCACACCGTGTGCGGCCCGTAGTCGGCCTTGAATTCGAGAAAGTCCGAAGCGTCGACGATCCGCGCGATGACGTGGCGCATGTCGACCGGCTTCTTGGCATCGGCGCCGAAGACGCCGAGCAGCTCCTCGGCATTGAAGCGCGGCGGCGGTCCCTCGGGCCAGCTCGCGAGCGGCTGCCAGCCGAGCGCCGCGACGAGCTCGCGCGCCGTCGCGAGCGCGCTCGCGTCGTCATCGGCGACGTGCTCGGCGAGCCCGGAGACGGTCGCGTGCATGTCGGCGCCCCCGAGCGCCTCGTCGGTCGCGATCTCGCCGGTCGCCGCCTTCAGGAGCGGCGGCCCGGCGAGGAACGCGCGGGCGCGGCCGCGGACCATGATGACGTGGTCGCAGAGCCCGGTCATGTACGCGCCACCCGCGGTCGACGAGCCGTGCACGACGCCGATCACCGGCAGCCCGGCCGCCGACAGCCGCGCGAGATTGCAGAAGAGCGCGCCGCCGCGGACGAACTGCTCGACGCGGTACTTGAGCAGGTTCGCCCCCGCCGATTCGATCAGGTGCACGAACGGCAGCTTGTTGTCGAGTGCGATCTGCTGTGCGCGCAGCAGCTTCTCGAGGCCTTGCGCCTGCAGCGCGCCGGCGTCGATGCCGGCGTCGTCGGCGACGACGAGGACGCGCACGCCTGCGACGACGCCGATGCCGATGACGGCGCCGCCGCCGGCGACCGGACGCTCGCTGCCGGCACCGTCGTGGCCGAAGCCGGCGAGCGTCGAGAGCTCGAGGAACGGCACGCCGGGGTCGAGCAGCCGCGCGACGCGTTCGCGCGGC
>Ga0207689_10000222_pt1 | contig 50427 bp, 40 predicted proteins | sample KBSMisM52_FD_184312 | JGI IMG/M metagenome (GOLD analysis project Ga0207689, IMG submission 184312) | Miscanthus rhizosphere microbial communities from Kellogg Biological Station, Michigan, USA - KBS Miscanthus M5-2 (SPAdes) (version 2) | ecosystem: Host-associated > Plants > Roots >...
ACAGCGGGCAATCAGCGCCTGCGCTTCCCGATAGCGCCTTCGCGGAATCGCCGCGCCTGCGGTCAACTCCTCTCGGCTCGATGGCGCCAGAAGCGCGGCGCGGCGCGTCCGCTCGAACGCGAATACGCGCGCCGCCTCGAAACGCAGCACGTCGCTTTGCGCGTCGAGGAAGAGCTCGAACTCGGCCGGCAGCCGGAACTCGTCCACGACGACGCCGTTGCGTGCGAGTTGCTGCGCCGCGGTTTCGACCGCGCGAACCGTTGCGGCTTCGGCGTCGCGCCAGGCCGACGTACGCCAGAGACCCACGCGCACGGGCCGGACCGCTTCGAGCGGCGCGGCGCTGCGATCATCTCCGGCAAGCGCACCGGCGACCAGCGCGCAGTCGTCCACACTCCGGGCAAAGAGGCCGACCGTGTCGAAGCTCCCGGCAAGCGGCTTCACTCCGGCGGGGTTGATCGTATGGATCGAAGGCTTGTAGCCGATCACGCCGCAATACGAAGCGGGACGGATGATCGACCCACCCGTTTGCGTGCCGAACGCCACCGGCACCATGAAGTCGGCGACGGCGGCCGCCGACCCGCTCGACGATCCCCCGGGCGTATGCGCGGGATTGTGCGGATTCGCGGTCGGGCCCGGATGGCGCAACGCGAATTCCGTGGTGACCGTCTTGCCCAGCATGACGGCGCCGGCCTCGCGCGCCAGCGCGACGCAGGCCGCATCCGCGGACGGCCGGTGGCCCGCATGAATCGGCGAGCCATAGTGCGTCGGCATGTCGTGGGTCTCGATGATGTCCTTCACCCCGAACGGCAGCCCGTTCAGCGATCCCGCCGATCCGGCGCGGTCGCGCGCACGCGCCTCGGCGAGTGCGTGCGCAGGATCCAGAAAGGCAAACGCCCGCACAACGGAATCGCGCGCGGCAATGCGATCCAGGCAGGCGCGGGTCAGCGCCTCGGCGGTGAAGCGCCCCGCCGCCATCGCCGCCAGCGCTTCGATCGCGTCCAATTCGTTCGGGGGCCGCCCCATCGGTATCTCCTCGTCGCGCCGCGAAGCGAATGCCACGCGCCCCGGCCGTTGCCATGCGGATTATCCGGATTGCGGTGCGCCGGCGCGAGGAGCGAAGCCGGAGCGACGCGCCTTGCGATTGGGCGTACCCTGTGCTACGAATAGCGGACAAGCTTCGCCGTGGCCAGCGTGGCGACGGCAACCTCAAGGGGGAGTGCGCGATGATGAGTCTGAATCGACGTGGCTTCAAGGCGGCGGTGGCGGCGGGCGCGCTGGCGATCATCGCGGCCGTTCCGTGGACCACGCACGCACAATCGGTGCTGCGGCTCGTGCCGCAAGCGGATCTCAAGATCCTCGACACCGTTCAGACCACGAACAACATCACCAGCAATCACGGCTACATGATCTACGACACGCTGTTCTCGCTGGACAGCAAGCTCATGCCGAAGCCGCAGATGGTCGAGAGTTACACCAAGAGCGCCGACGGCCTCAACTGGACGTTCAAGTTGCGCCCCGGGCTCAAGTTCCACGATGGCCAGCCGGTCACCGCCAAGGACGTGGTCGCGTCGATCCTGCGCTTTTCCAAGCGCATCCCGGCCGGCGTGACGATGATGCAGTTCACGAAAGAGATCGTGGCCACCGGCCCGGACACGTTCGAGATTCGCCTCAACAAACCGTTCGGATTGGTGCTGGAAACGCTGGCAGGTCCGGAAAACCCGCTGTTCATCACGCGCGAGGCCGACGCGCTGGGCGACCCCAATACCGCAATCACGACGGCAATTGGGTCCGGTCCTTTCATGTTCGTCCGCGAGGAATGGGTTCCCGGCAGCAAAGTCGTCTACAAGAAAAATCCCGATTACAAGCCAAGGGCCGATCCACCGGACGGTTTCGCCGGCGCCAAGCTCGCCAAGGTCGATCGTGTCGAGTGGCTGGTGATCCCGGATTCCAACACCGCGGTGCAGGCGCTCATCAAGGGCGAAGTCGACATCATCGAGATCCCGCAGACCGATCTGCTGCCGCTCATCCGCAAGGACCCGAACATCAACGTGAAGGTGATCGACCGCGTGGGCACGCAGGCGATCTACCGGATGAATCACCTGATCCCGCCGTTCAACAACGCCAAGGCGCGGCAGGCGCTGCTCTATGCAACCGGCGACCAGAAAGACTACCTGGCGTCGATGATCGGCTTCGCCGATTACGAGCGGCCCTGCTGGGCGGTATTCGTCTGCGGCACGCCGTTCGAGACGCAGGCCGGCGTCGGCGCCTGGGCGAAAGGCGACAAGAAAGCCAACATCGAAAAGGCCAAGGAGCTCCTCAAGGAAGCGGGCTACAAGGGCGAGAAGGTCGTGATCCTCGATCCGGTCGAAGCGCATCTCGCCCATTCGCAGGCAGTCGTCACCGCGCAGAAGCTGCGCGAGATCGGCATGAACGTCGACCTGCAGGCGATCGACTGGGGCACGCAGAGTGCGCGGCGCCAGATCAAGGATCCGCCGGACAAGAACCCGGGCGCGTGGAATATTTTCCACACGTGGGGCGGCGGCCTGGCGATGAACAGCCCGCTGTCCAATACGCCGACGCCCAGCGCGTGCGACGGCAAGAACTGGTTCGGCTGGCCGTGCGACGAGGAGCTCGAGAAGATCCGCCTGGAATTCCCGCTCGCACCGCCGGAGAAGCAGAAGGAAATCGTCGAGCGCCTGCAGAAGCGTTTCTATGAAGTCGTTCCGTACATTCCGGCCGGTCAATTCCTGTCGCCGATCGCCTATCGCAAGAATCTCTCCGGCGTCCTCGATACATCGAGGCTAGTCCTTTGGAACATCGAGAAGAAGTGACCGGCGCGCAATCCGGGCTTAGTGAGTGTTTCGCGGTATGAGCTTCAGTCCCACCGAACTTATGGGCGCCCCGGCGAAGGCGGGGGCCCACCGCCGTCGAGCGAAGGACGCCAGGTTCGCTTCTGTCCTAACCAAGATCTGAGCTGCCAGCCACTGTCTGTTCACTTTACGGCCGCAGTTCGGCCAGAGCGGGTCATTCGCTTGCAGCGAATGAGAACCAGGAGCGTGGTATGTTCGCAATTCCATTCGTCGACGACGTGATCGAGTGAAGCGGCGCGAGTTCATCACCCTTCTCGGCGGTGCGATTGCCTGGCAGCAGACCGCACGCGCGCAGCAAGCGATGCCGGTGATTGGATTCCTCAGCAGCCGCTCGCCAGGAGAATCCGCTGGCGTGGTCGCAGCGTTTCGCAGCGGACTGCGCGAAAATGGATTTGTCGAAGGACAGAATCTGGCGATAGCATTCCGGTGGGCCGAAGGCCGTTATGAGCGATTGCCCGCCCTTGCAGCCGAGCTCGTAGGTCTACCGGTGACGCTGCTCTTCGCGGCTGGCGGGCCACCCTCCGCGCTCGCTGCTAAAGCGGCAACCTCGACGATTCCGATCGTATTCTCGGCATCCAGCGACCCGGTCCGCCTCGGCCTGGTCCCCAGCCTTAGCCGGCCGGGCGGTAACATCACGGGCATGAGCACGCTCACGACGCCGCTTGGGGCAAAAGGCGTCGCACTGCTGAAAGAGCTGTTGCCCAAGGCTGCAGTGGTGGCATATCTCGTGAATCCATCCAATCCGAGCAGTGCGCTTGAATTGAAGGAAGCGCTCGCGGCGGCCGATACCCTCGGTATTCAGCTCCGCGTGCTCAACGCCAGCACGGAGGGCGAGTTGGATGCGGCATTTGCAGCCCTGGTCAAGTCGCGCGCCGATGCGCTTGTCGTCGCGGGCGAACCGTTCTTCGACAGCCAGCGTCAGAGGATCGTGGCGCTGGCCGCTCGACATTCGATAGCGGCGAGCTACGCCTGGCGCGAGAATGTCGTGGCGGGCGGCTTGATGAGCTACGGAAACAGCCTAACTGAATCTTATCGCCAAGCGGGTATCTATGCCGGCCGGATTCTCAAGGGCGAAAAACCGGCCGATCTGCCGGTCATGCAGCCAACAAAGTTCGATTTAGTGCTCAATCTCAAGACCGCGAAGGCGCTTGGATTGACCTTTCCCCAGTCGCTGCTCGTTCGCGCGGATGAGGTCATCCAGTAATCGAGCGTTCCGGCTAGTTCGCGACGTTCGCAGTTAAACGGCAGATCGTCGCGGCTCAATCCGCATTAAGCCCAGTCGCCAATCCGAGTGGCAAACAAGCGCAACTTCCTGACTTATTTCGCCCGGCAAGCCGGTGCCGGGACGCACGCGCTTCGGATGACTCCATGCATGTCTTCCTGATCCGCCGCTTGCTGGCTGCCGTGCCGGTGATCGTGGTCGTCACGATTTTCGTCTTCGCGCTGCTGCATCTCGCACCCGGCGATCCGGCGGCGATTATCGCCGGCGATCTCGCGACCGCCGAAGATGTCGCCAAGATCCGCGCGAAGCTGGGACTCGACCAGCCGTTGCTGATCCAGTTCTTCACGTGGATCGGTCAGCTCGTGCGCGGCGATCTGGGCAACTCGATCTTCTCTGCCCATCCTGTTTCGGAATTGATCGGCCAACGCTTGGAACCAACGCTTTCGCTGACACTGATGACGTTGTTCATCTCGGTCCTGCTCGCGGTGCCGCTCGGCGTCATCGCGGCATGGCGCGTCGGCTCGTGGATCGACCGCGCGGTCATGGGCTTCGCCGTGTTCGGATTTTCCGTGCCTGGATTCGTCATCGGCTACGTGCTGATCTGGCTGTTCGCGATCGAGCTCGACTGGTTGCCGGTGCAGGGCTATACGCCGCTTTCCAAGGGCGTGTGGCCGTGGCTGTCCAACATCCTGCTGCCGAGCATCACGCTCGCCCTCGCCTACATGGCGCTGATCGCGCGCATCACCCGTGCGGCGATGCTCGAGACGTTGAGCCAGGACTACATCCGCACCGCGCACGCCAAGGGTCTGGCCACCGAGGACGTGTTGAGGCGACACGCGCTGCGCAACGCCGCCATTCCGATCGTCACCGTGATCGGCATCGGCGTCGCGCTGCTGATCGGTGGCGTGGTCGTCACCGAGAGCGTGTTCGCGATTCCGGGCCTTGGCCGCCTGACGGTCGACGCGATCCTGCGCCGCGACTACCCGGTGATCCAGGGCATCATCCTCGTGTTCTCCGGCGCCTATGTCGTCGTCAATCTCGTGGTCGACATGCTCTACACGGTGCTGGACCCGCGGATCAGGTATTGAGCGTGACTTCAGCGACCGCCACTGCAGCCGTTGCTGTCGCGCCGCCGGCGCGCAGCACCTTCGGCGCATTCGTTCGCCGCCACCCGACAGTCATGATCGGTGGCGCGCTGCTGCTGGTCATCGTCCTCGCCTCCATCGCAGCGCCGTGGCTCGGCACCGTCGACCCGATTTCGATCGACCCGTCCCACCGGCTGCGCGGCCCCTCCGCCGACAACTGGTTCGGCACCGATCGGTTCGGGCGCGACCTGTACAGCCGCGTGATCTATGGCGGCCGCATCTCGCTCATCGTCGGCCTGTCGGTCGCCGCGCTCGCCACGCTGATCGGATTGGCGATCGGCCTCGTCAGCGGGTATCTGCGCGCCGTGGACGCCGTCGTGATGCGAGTGATGGATGGCATGATGGCCATTCCCGCGATCATGCTCGCCATCGCGCTGATTGCATTGTCGAAGGCGAGCGTCTTGATCGTGATCGTCGCCGTGACGCTGCCCGAGGTGCCGCGGGTCGTGCGACTGGTGCGCAGCATCGTGCTCACCATTCGCGAGCAGCCCTACATCGAGGCGGCGACGGCGATCGGCACCAGCGTGCCGCGAATCATGCTGCGGCACCTGCTGCCCAACGCGCTGCCGCCGCTGATCGTGCAGGCAACCTACATCTGCGCATCGGCCGTGCTGATCGAAGCCGCGTTGAGCTTTTTGGGTGCCGGCACTCCGCCGGAGATCCCCAGCTGGGGCAACATCATGGCCGAGGCGCGACCGTACTTTCAGCTCAAGCCCTGGATGGTGCTGCTGCCGGGCGTGTTCCTCGCGGTGACGGTGCTGGCGATCAATCTGGTCGGCGATGGCTTGCGCGACATGCTGGACCCGCGGCTTGCGCGACGGATGTGATGAGCGCTCCGGTCCTCGCCGTCAGCACCCTGCGCACGTATTTCTACACGCGCGACGGCGTGGTCAAGGCGGTGGACGGCGTGTCGCTGTCGCTCGACCGCGGCGAGACGCTGGGCGTCGTGGGCGAGAGCGGATGCGGCAAGTCGGTCACCGCGCTGTCGATCATGCGCCTCGTGCCCTCCGCGTCGGGCCGCATCGTCTCGGGCAGCATCCGCTTCGACGGCAAGGAGCTGTTGACGCTCGATTCGGCGGCGATGCGCGCGATTCGCGGCAACCGGATCAGCATGATCTTCCAGGAGCCGATGACCAGCCTCAACCCGGTGATGCCGGTGGGTAACCAGATCGCGGAAACCGTCGCATTGCACCAGCATCTGCCCCCGCGCGCGGCGCTGGACCGGGCGGTCGAGATGCTTGCGCTGGTGAAGATGCCGGAGCCGCGTCGGCGCGCCGGCGAATATCCGCATCAACTATCAGGCGGCATGCGGCAGCGCGTGATGATCGCCATCGCGATGGCCTGCACGCCCACGATCCTTATCGCCGACGAGCCCACGACGGCGCTCGATGTCACCATCCAGGCGCAGATCCTCGACCTGATGCTGGAAATGAAGGAGCGCACCGGCGCCGCCGTGATGCTGATCACGCATGACCTCGGCGTGATCGCCGAGACTGCGCAACGCGTGGTCGTGATGTACGCGGGCCGCAAGGTCGAGGAAGCGCCGGTGAAGGCGTTGTTCGCGCGGCCTCGCCATCCGTATACGCGCGGCTTGATGACGTCCATTCCGCGGCTCAATCGTGCGCCGGACGAATCGGCGCGCGCCCATCGATTGACGGAAATCCCGGGTGTGGTGCCCTCGCTCATCGACATGGCGGAAGGCTGCACTTTCGCACCGCGCTGTCCGTATGCGAGCGAGCAATGCCGCGTCGCATTTCCGCCGGAGGTCGAAGCCGCGCCGGGCCACTTCGTCGCCTGCTGGAATCACGACGCGTTGCCGGAGATGGTGCGTGCCTGACCAACTCGTCCTCGAAGTCGACGCGCTGGTCAAGCACTTCCCGGTACGCGGGGGACTTCTCGGGCGCGAGGTCGCCACGGTGCAGGCCGTCGACGGCGTGTCGTTCGACCTGGCGGCGGGCGAAACGCTGGGCCTCGTCGGCGAGAGCGGATGCGGAAAGTCGACGACCGGCAAAGCGATCCTGCGCCTGGTCGAGCCCACCAGCGGCACGATCACGCTGGAAGGCGAAAACATCACGCATCTCGATCGCGCCGCGATGCGCCCACGGCGACGCCGCCTGCAGGTGATCTTTCAGGATCCCTACGCGTCGCTGAATCCACGGATGAGCGCGGGCGAGATCGTCGGCGAGCCCTTGCACAATTACGGCATCGCGTCGGGCATCGATCGGACCGAGCGCGTTACCCGGCTGTTCGCCCGCGTCGGCCTGCGGCCCGACCAGATGCGCAAATACCCGCACGAATTTTCCGGCGGCCAGCGCCAGCGGTTGGGGATCGCGCGCGCACTTGCCGTCGAGCCCAAGGTGATCGTGTGCGACGAGCCGGTCTCGGCGCTCGACGTGTCGGTGCAGGCGCAGGTCATCAACCTGCTCATGGATCTGCAGGCGGAGTTCGGCCTGTCCTATCTGTTCATCGCGCACGACCTCGCGGTTGTCGAGCACATCTGCCATCGCGTCGCGGTGATGTATCTCGGCCGCATCGTCGAGTCGGCACCCCGCCGCGCCGTGTTTGCGAATCCGCTGCATCCTTATACCGAAGCGCTCTTGTCCGCCGTGCCAGTGCCCGACCCCGATCCGGCGATCCGGCGTGCGCGCATCATTCTTCCCGGCGACGTGCCGAGTCCGATCAAGCCGCCGTCGGGGTGTCGCTTCCATACCCGCTGTCCGTATGTGTTCGATCGCTGCCGGGTCGAATCACCCGAGTTGCGCGAAGTGATGCCGGGTCATCACGTCGCGTGCCATCTGCGTTGACGAGTGCGCCCAACTGCTCGGGAGTACCGAATTGAATGACGCCGTCCACAAAACCCACGTCGTCCCCACCTTCGCGGGGACGACGATTGAGGAAGGCGCCATGTCGCGCCTTTCGGCAAAGCTCAATTTTTGCCACACCATGATCGACAGGAGAGACAAGATATGGATTTGATCCTGCGGGGCGGACGGGTGATCGACCCGGCGAGCGGCCTCGACACGACGTGCGACGTGGGCTTCTCGAACGGTCGCGTCGCCGCCGTGGCGCCGCGGATCACCGAGAAGGCCGACGATGAACACGATGTCGCCGGCGCGATCGTCACGCCCGGCATGATCGACCTGCACACGCATGTCTATTGGGGCGGCACCTCGATCGGCGTCGAGGCCGAGCCGATCGCGCGGCGCAGCGGCACCACGACGTTCGTCGATGCCGGCACGGCGGGTCCCGGCAATTTTCCCGGCTTCCGGCGGCATGTCATCGAGCCGTCGCCGGTGCGCATCCTCGCCTACCTCAACGTCTCGTTCGCCGGCATCTTTGCGTTCAGCCGCACGGTGATGGTCGGCGAATCGTCGGACCTGCGGCTTTTCGACCTCAACGAATGCGTGCGCGTGGCGCGCGAGAACCGCGACCTGATCGTGGGGATCAAGGTGCGTGTGGGCCGCGGCGCCGGCGGCGCGAGCGGCGTGGCGCCGCTCGACATGGCGCTCGAGGTCGCCGAGGAGCTCGATTTGCCGGTGATGGCGCACATCGACCATCCGCCACCAAGCCGGCGCGAAGTGCTGGAGCGGCTGCGCCCTGGCGACGTGCTGACGCACTGCTACCGGCCGTTTCCCAATACGCTGCTGCGCGCCGACGGCGGCGTGCGCGAGGAAGCGCTGCTCGCGCGTGAGCGCGGTGTGACCTTCGACATCGGACATGGCGCCGGCTCGTTCGGGTTCCACGCGTGCCGCGGCCTGCTCGCGGCCGGGTTTCGCCCCGACGTCATTTCGAGCGACGTGCACGTGCTCAACATCGATGGTCCCGCCTTCGACCTGCTCACCACGCTATCCAAATTCCTGGTGCTGGGTGTCGACTTGAACGCGCTGGTCGCGGCCGTCACTGCCGCGCCGGCGCGAGCGATCCGGCGTCCGTCGCTCGGCACGCTGGCGGTCGGCGCCGAAGGCGATGCGACGATCGTCGATATCGAGGAAGGCGCGTTCGAATTTCACGACACGCAAGGGGAGCGCCTTGCGGCCGATCGGCGTTTCCGGCTCAAGGGCATGGTGGTGGGCGGACAATGGTGGCCGCCGGCGGACGGTAAAAGGTAGCCGCTAGCGGATGGGATGGAGCGGTCGGCGTCGATGTTGTTCGAGCGCTCGGAGGATGTCGCGCAATTGGCCGTGAGCAAGAATGCGGCAGCGACGCTCGGCATCGCGATCCCGGCCTCGGTGCTCACGCGCGCCAACTGCGTGATCGGATGCGTGTCGCGACGGTCAGCGGATGCGCCTCTCAGCGGCAGAGGTCATTGCGCCGGTGACACCGATGATGAAACCCGCCAGCATGTCCCAGCCGGACGAATGGCCGATCGCGGCGAGCGCGCGCGCCGCGTCAATCGCTTGTGCCTGACCCGCGGCGGCGGCGAGGATCACGGCGAGCCGATGCAGCGGTGCGAAGCTCTGGCCCACGGCAAGATCGCGAAACAACGCCGCGCCAATCGCGTGGCTGCGCAGCTGCGCGGCGTCGATCAGTCGCCCGGCAACATCGCTCCATCTCTTTGCATCGGCAGGCGAACCGGCGATCGAACGGCGGACGAATAGCGCGGCACCGACTAGATCGTCACCCGATGGCGTGAGGCCGGGACCAAGTCCGAGCAGCGGCAGCCCCGCGTCATAGACGGCTTCGACGTCATTGTCATCGAAGGATTGCGCAAGCTCGCGAACCCGGAATGCCGCGCGATCGAGCGGAAAGCCGGGTGGACGGCCGGCAAGCATCGCGGCGAAACCTTGCGGCGCGCCGATGCGCATCAGGTCACGGTGAAGCGCCGCGCATCCCGCGCGGAGTGCTGCCACCGCGCGAGCGTCGAACGACAGGACCGGCGGGCGCCACGGAACCAGCGCGCCCGCCCGCAAACGCTCGCCTGCCACCGCTCGCGCCGCGCCATCCAGCACGACCGAGCGCGGATGCATCAAGGCGTCGCTGGTGCCGATCCAGATGATGTCGCCGCCCGCCTGCACATAAGGCGAATCACCGAATCCCGGCAGCGGCTGCCAGGCACCGTCGCTTCGCTCGAGCGCGGCATGCGCGATGCAGCCGATGGCGCGTATCGCCGACGGCGGCCGCATCACGGCACGCGCCTCGCGCCCGCCTCACCCGCAACCGGCGGAATGCGCGACAACCACTAGTGCGCCGCTGCGGGCTTCGGGCCCGTGTCCCGCGGCAGCACGATGTTGAGGACCATCGCGAGCAGGATTCCCATCACGATGCCGTCGGTGACCAGCACCCTGATCGCCGGTGCAATCGCGTCGAACGCACCCGGCGGCGCGGCCTGGATTCCCAGCCCGAGCGCGAGCGAGCTCGCGACGATGAGCGCGTCGCGGCGCGACGCCATGTTCTTGCCGATGATGTCGAGGCCGACCGAGGCCACCATGCCGAACATGAACAGCAGAACGCCGCCGAGCACCGCGTTAGGCATCAGCGCGATGATCGCGCCGACCTTGGGGATCATCGCCATCACGATGAGGAAGGCGCCGCCCGCGGCAACGACGAAGCGGCTGCCGACGCCGGTGAGCGAGATCACACCGATGTTCTGCGAGTAGGACGTGAGCGCCATGCCGCCGAACAAGGCCGAGATGATGGAACCGAGTCCATCGTTGGATACCGCGCCGCGAATGCGCCAATCCTCTCCCGGAACGCCCGTGATGCGGCACACCGCCAATGTGTGTCCGGTCGTCTCGACGGCGGTGGCGAAGAAGCACACGATCACCGTGACAATGCCGATGAGGCCCGGCCATTCGAGCCCGCCGAAGGGGAGCGGCATGGGTACCGAGACCCAGCTCGCATCGGTCACGCTTTGAAAGTTGAGCAGGCCGAGCGCAGCGGAGACGACATAACCGATGACCATGGTGACGAACAGCGACAGCGTCCGGATGAAGCCCCGCGCATAGACGCTGATGACGATGATGAGCACGATCATCAGTACCGCCAGGCCGAGCGTGAGCGGCGTGCCGAAGCTCGGCGTGTTGAGGCCGGTGGCAACATTGATGCCGATCTTCATGAGGCCGGTGCCGATCAGCAGGATGGTGGTGCCGGTGACGATGGCGGGGAAAAAGCGCTGCATCTTGCCGATGAGCGGGCTCCACGCAAATTGCACGAGACCGCCGATCATCAGCGCCGTCATCGCCGCGGCAAGGCTCACGTCCTTGCTGATGGCCACGATCGGGCCGATGAAGATATAGAACACGCCCATCACGATCGGCAGCCGCGGACCGATGAAGCCGAGCCCCAGCGCGGAGATCATCGTCGCAATGCCACAACCGATCATCGTCCCCGTCACCATCTCGATGCGGACGGCGGGCGAGAGATTGAGCAACCGCGCGACGATCAACGGACCGCCGACCATCGCGGTGAACATCACGAGCACATGCTGGATCCCGAACAATGCGGTTTTGGTCGGGCCCGGATAGTCATCGAGCTGGTATACGAGCTGCGTGAACCCGCGTTCGGCGGCGGCGGGTGTTGCGGGTCGTGCTGCGACATCGCTCATTTCGATTCCCCCCTTTGTCCGGTGCTTTGCCGGTGAATCTCTTGTTTGTTTACGCAGTCGGCCTCGCGGCTCGCGCGACGCAGGCCCGCCAGCCTTCAGGCTCCGAGATGTCCTCGGCCCCGCGGGCGGCGTAACCCTCGCAAAGGAAGCCGCGCAGCTCCACAGTCGAGCGAGCGGCAGGCCGGCACGACGCCGCGCGCGCTGACGAGGCCGCGCGTGGGCTTGAGGCCGACGATATTGTTGAACGCGGCGGGCACGCGCCCCGATCCGGCCGTATCGTGCCCAGCGTGCCGGCGCGATATCGGCTGGCAAGAGTCTGCAGATCGAGATTGATCATGACCGGGATGGCGACCGGGACTACGCCGCGGGGGCGCGGTGAATCTCTTCGGTTTGTAGAGCTTACAATATTGCGTACGCCAGGGACAGCATTGCCGCCGAGCCTGGGCAGGCCGAACGCAAACGGAAAGGTCTCACCGGAAAGGCTCACATGAGGCGGGGAACCAAGATCGTCCGCAATCTCTATCGCGACTCGGTGTCGTTGATGCAGCTGTCCGACAGCCTGGGCAAGGTGCCGGGTGTCGAGCAGGCCTCGGTGGTGATGGCAACGCCGGCCAACATCAGCCTGCTGCGCGAGGCCGGCTTCATCGAGGGCACCGTCGAGGCGAGTCCCAACGATGTGCTGATCGTCGTGTCCGGTCGCAACGATGCGACGCTTGCTGCGGCGATGGATCATGCGGACAAAGCGTTGCACGACGTGCCGGCTTCCGACGGTGGTGCTGGCGTGCCGGGCGCAGTTCCACCGAAGAGCACGGAAATGGCGCTCGCCGCCGCGCCGGACATCAATTTCGCGCTGATCTCGACCCCGGGCGAATATGCGGCCGCCGAAGCGATGAAGGCGCTGCGGCTTGGCCTTCACGTGATGCTGTTCAGCGACAATGTCACGCTCGAAGACGAAGTCGCGTTGAAGCAGCTCGGCCGCGACCGCGATCTCCTGGTCATGGGTCCAGACTGCGGCACGGCGATCATCAACGGCGTGCCGCTCGCCTTTGCCAACGTCGTGCGGCGCGGCACGATCGGCTGCATCGGCGCGTCCGGCACGGGGTTGCAGCAAGTCACCTGCCTCATCGACCGGCAGGGCGCGGGCGTCTCGCAGGCCATCGGAACTGGCAGCCATGATCTGCAGAAGTCGGTGGGCGGCATTACGACGCTTCAGGGGATTTCTGCACTCGGCGGCGATCCGGACACCACGGTGCTCGTGCTGATCTCGAAACCGCCCGCTCTTGAAGTCGCGCAGAAGGTGCTGGCCGCGGCGAACAAGATCGGCAAGCCGGTGGTCGTGAACTTCATCGGCGCCGACCCGGCCAGCATCAAGGGGAAGAACCTGTATCCGGTGACCACGCTGGAGGAAGCCGCCGCGGCCGCGGTCGCGCTCTCCCGCGGGCGCAAGCCGGGGCGGCGGCGTTCGGCTCCGACCCGCGCCGCGCCCGTGCGGTTGACGGCCGGACAACGCTATATCCGCGGGCTCTACAGCGGCGGAACGTTCTGCTACGAGGCGACGCTGCTGCTCGGCCGAATGCTCGGGAAGACCGGAGCGCGCGTGTGGTCGAATGCGCCCGTCAACAAAGACGATGCGCTGACCGATGTCTGGCACAGCCGGGAGCACACGATCATCGACCTCGGTGACGACATCTTCACTCGCGGGCGGCCCCATCCAATGATCGACCATCGGCTGCGCAACGAACGGTTGCTCGTCGAAGCGAACGACGCCGAGGTGGCGGTGATTCTCTTCGACGTGGTGCTCGGCTATGGCTCGCATCCCGACCCGGCGGGCGAGGTGGTCACCGCCATCCGCGCGGCGAGAGCCCGCGCCGCGAAGAACAAGCGTCAAGTCGCGTTCGTCGGGTTTGTCTGCGGCACGCCCGGCGATCCGCAGGACCTCACGAAGCAGGAAGCCACGCTGCGTGCAGCGGGTGTGGAGCTGGCGGCGAGCAACGCCGCCGCGGTGCGTGCGGCTGCGGCCATTGTCGCGCACACCACTGCCGCACGTCCCACCAGGAAACAAGGAGCCAGGCGATGAAGAAGCTCCTCGGAGCGCCGCTGCACGTGGTCAACATCGGCATTGCGTCGTTCGCGGAGCCAGTGCGCAGCGCAGGCGCGGGCGCGACCCAGCTCGAATGGGCGCCCCCCGCCCAAGGCGACCGTGCCGTTGCCGATAGCCTTGGACGCCTCACCCGTCATCCGACAGTGGAGGCGGCCAACAGACAAGCATTCGAAGCGTATGGCGCAGCGTCGCCGGTCGTCGAAGGCATCGGGCTCGCCCGCGAATGCATTCCCGGCATGAAGGGAAAGCTCATCCTGCACGCCGGCCCGCCGATCAGCTGGGAGCGCATGTGCGGCCCGATGCAGGGGGCCATCATCGGCGCGTTGCTCTACGAAGGCTGGGCGACGGGCGCGCCGCGTGCGCGGGCGATGGCGGCGAGTGGCGAAATCGATTACGCACCCTGTCACCACCACAGTGCCGTGGGTCCGATGTCCGGCATCATCAGCCCATCGATGCCGGTATGGATCGTGCGCAATGCGGGCGGCGCCAATATTGCGTTCTCCAACATGAACGAAGGGCTGGGCAAAGTGCTGCGCTTCGGCGCCAACGGCCCCGAGGTGATCGATCGGCTCAAATGGATGGGCGCCGTGATGGCGCCGGTGCTGAAGGCTGGATTGAAAGTGCTCGGGCCGCTCGAATTGAAGCCGCTGATGGCACAGGCACTGCACATGGGCGACGAGGTGCACAATCGCAACGCCGCCGCCTCGGGCCTCCTGCTGAAGAAACTGGTGCCCGCGCTGCTCGCCTCAGGTGCCCCGACCGCGGACATCGCCGCGGTCGCCGGCTTCATCGCCGGCAACGATCATTTTTTCCTCAACCTGTCGATGGCGGCGTGCAAGGCGATGCTCGATGCCGCTTCCGGCGTCGCGGGCAGCAGCCTGGTCACCGCGATGTGCCGCAACGGGGTCGATTTCGGCATCCGGACGAGCGGCACCGGCGACGAGTGGTTCACGGCGCCAGCGCCGGTCGTGAACGGCCTCTATTTCCCCGGTTACAGCATCGCCGATGCCGCGCCCGACCTTGGCGACAGCGCGATCACGGAAACGGCCGGCGTCGGCGGGTTCGCGATGGCGGCGGCGCCGGCGATCGTGAAGTTCGTCGGCGGCACGCCGCAGGACGCGATCGCCAACACGCTGGCAATGACGCATATCACGCTCGGGCGCAACAACGCGTTCACGCTGCCGGCGCTCAACTTCGGCGGCACGCCCGCCGGCATCGACACGCGGAAAGTGGTCGACACCGGAATTCTGCCGGTCATCAATACCGGCATCGCACACCGCGAGGCGGGCATCGGGCAGATCGGCGCGGGAGTCACCCGCGCGCCGCTCGCGTGTTTCACCCAGGCGGTATCGCGGCTGGCGCGGCAGCTCGCGCCCGAGACACGCTGACAGGGAGGAGCGATGACATCCAACAACAAGATGGCGGTCGTGGCCGTGGGCGGCAACTCGCTCATCATCGACAACCAGCATAAGCTCATCCCCGACCAGTATCGCGCCGCGGCCCTGACGGCGGGCTACGTCGCCGATATGGTGGCCGCGGGGTGGAATGTGGTCCTCACGCACGGAAACGGGCCGCAGGTGGGCTTCATCCTGCGCCGCTCGGAGCTGTCGATCCACGAGGTGCCGCCGGTGCCGATGGATTATGCCGGTGCCGACATCCAGGGCGCGCTCGGCTATATGTTCGATCGCGCCTTTCGCAACGAATTTCGCAGACGGGGCATCGACCGCAAGCCGATCGCCGTCGTGACGCAGACCATCGTCGACAGCGCCGATCCGGCGTTCGCGAATCCCACCAAGCCGATCGGGTCGTATATGGACGAGACCACGGCAAAGCGTATCGCCGGTGAGCAGGGCTGGACGGTGCGCGAGGACGCCGGACGCGGCTGGCGGCGCGTCGTGCCTTCGCCGCAGCCCAAGGCGATCGTCGAGCTCGACGAGATCCGCTTTCTCGTGCGCGCGGGTTATCTCGTCATAGCCTGCGGTGGCGGCGGAATTCCAGTCGTGCAGGACGCGCAGGGCGATCTGGTCGGTGTCGAAGCGGTGATCGACAAAGACTTCGCGTCGAGCCTGCTCGCACGCGACTTGGGCGCCGACCTGCTCCTGATCTCGACCGGCGTGGAAAAAGTCGCCATTCATTTCAACACGCCGCAGCAGCGCTGGCTCGACCATCTGACCCTCGACGAAGCGAAGCGCCTGTATGCCGACGACCAGTTCGACAAAGGCAGCATGGGGCCCAAGATCAAGGCGGTGATCGAGTTCGTCGAAGGCGGAGGCGGCGAAGGGCTGATTACCGATCCCAGCAACATCGGACGGGCCATCGAGGGTCACACCGGGACCCGCGTTCGCAAAGGCTGACCAGCTTTCATCCGATCGCAGGGCTGAGCTACTACGGCTTCATGGACACGAGCGATCGGCGACCGGTTTATGGCGCCAAATCCACCGTTGGACCCAATGTCCCGTGCCTCGAATATCTGCAGCGAAACTAACTCTAAGCTTGCCGGCCTAAAAGTCAGATGATGCTCGCCAGACTGCTGCCGCTACTCGCGCTATGCGCTTGCGCTTCCACCGCGCCGCTGCCAACGGCGGACCGGCCGGAGCTCGCCCGGCTGGTGATCCCGTATGCCGATCGCCTGCGGGCAGTGGGCATCACTCGCGTGGTCTCCCCGGGGAGCGGTGCCATGGTGCGGCTGGAGACGCTTTCCGGACCTGTGTACGTTCCGTATCCGCGTGATGTCGCCCCCTTGGCATTCGTGCTGGACGTCGATTCCGAGGGCGTGCGGGCAGCGTCCTCGTCTTCCGATCTGACCGTCGATGCACGTGCGCTTGCCGCAATCCTGCCCGTGGCGATCCGGGAGACGGCGAGCAACAACGTAGAACAGTGGATACGCGCCAATCCCTGGCATTGACCACGTATGCCGTGGGGCGAAACGCGATTCAATTCGCCCGGACTTGTCAGCGGGATACCGGTCGGGAAACCCGATTCCTCATTCCAGCGGCGGCGGTATCGCTCCCGTACGCTCGACGATCAGCCCGTACGCCTGCGGCTGGCGATGCCTCGCGAAATTGAAGGTCGTGTTCTTGTACGACAACGTGAGGTCGAGATCGCAACGCGCGATCGCGAGCTCGTCGCCTTCCGTCGAGCACGCGGCCACGATTTCACCCGAAGGCGCGACGATGATCGAGTTGCCGATCTGCCGCACGCCATCTTCATTCCCCGCTTTGGCGACACCCACCACCCAGCACCCGTTCTGATAGGCGCCCGCCTGCATCACGAGCGCGTTGTGAAAATGCGCGAGATTGTCATGCTCGGGCGACGGCGGATTGTGGACCGGCGTGTTGTAGCCGAGCAGCACCATCTCGACGCCCTGCAGTCCCATCACGCGATACGTCTCCGGCCAGCGGCGATCGTTGCAGATCGCCATGCCGACGATGCCGCCGAATGCGCGGAACACGGGGAAGCCCAGGTTGCCCACCTCGAAATAGCGCTTCTCCAGATTCTGGAACGGGCGCGACGGTTCATGCTCGGCGTGGCCGGGCAGATGAACCTTCCGGTACTTGCCGACGATCCGGCCGGCCTTGTCGACGAGGATCGAACTGTTGAAGCGGTGCGTGACGCCGCCTTCGATCGTGAGCTCCGCAAACCCGAGGTAGAAGCCAATTCCCAACTCGCGTGCGCAATCGAACAACGGTTGCGTCGCGGCGTTGGGCATCTCGCGCTCGAAATAGGCATCGATATCGTCCTGCCGGTCGTAGTACCAGTGCGGGAAAAACGCGGTAAGCGCGCATTCCGGAAAAACCACGAGGTCGCAGCGGTGCGACGCGGCCTGTCGCATCAGCGCGATCAGGCGCGCGACCGCCTGGCCGCGGGTATCGGTGCGCGCGATGGGGCCGAGCTGCGCGGCGCCCACGGTAACGATGCGTGACATTGAGCGTGCCTCCACCGGAATTCGGCGACAAGGGCCGCCGGGCCGTTGCCAAGTGTCTGCTTGGCGTGTGCGTCAGCTGGTAGGCAGCTAGCGTTTCGGAGTCTGGTGGCCAAGGGCGGAATTGAACCACCGACACACGGATTTTCAGTCCGCTGCTCTACCAACTGAGCTACTTGGCCAAGAGGGTAATTATAACAAATCCGCACCGCTCGTCCTCCGCCTGACGACGGCGCGAGACGTTTGCCGTCGCGTTGTGCTGCCGCACACCTGCATGCACATCCGCCGTGCTTGTATAGTGCGGCATTCAAGTTCGACCAGTCGGCTGCGCGCGGATTGGCATTTTCACGGAGAACCGGATGCAAACCCGCTTGAAACTCGCCTGGTTGGCGATCATCGCCGTCACGCTCGCCACGGGATGCGCGACGACGCCGGAGCCGAAGGTATGGCGCGACCCGAACTATAGCGGTCCTCCTTTCTCCAGAATATTCGTCATCGGCTTGAGCTCGAAGGGTCTGGCCGATCGGAAGGGATTCGAGGACCTGTTGGTGGCGCAGATCAAAGCGGTCGGCGCGCTGGCGGCCCCGGGCTATCAATACATCCCCGCTGGAGCCCAGCTCGATCGGGCGACGGTGACAGCGGCAATGGCCCGCTCGGGGGCGGATGCCATGTTGATCGCACACATTACCGGTTACAAATATCGCGATGACGTGGTGATGGACCCTGGTCTCGGATTCGGGTTCGGCTTCGACACGTACGATGACGTGTTCGTGAATCCTCTGGTCGTCCAATACCAGATCGCAACGGTCTACACGACGATGTACGACGCCAAGACGATGAACCCGGTCTGGACGTATTCGCCGAAGACGATGGACCCGGCCACGCTGCAGCAGCAGGCGGCACCTTACGCGAGTACGGTGGTTGGGCTGCTGCAATCCAACGGATTGCTGGGCACGTACATACCGCCGAAGTAACTCGCTTCAGTCGGCCTTCGCACGTTCATCGGCCCTCTGATCAGCGCGCAGGCAAGGATTCTGAAAAAAAGCTCGCGAGCTCGTTCAGCGTTTGCTCCGGCGCCTCCTCAGCGAGGTAATGACCGGATGGCAGCGACCGCCCCCGAACATCGACGGCGACCGTTCGCCAATCCTTGACCGGCTTGAAACAGCGATCGACGACGCCCTTGTCGCCCCATAGCACGAGCAACGGACATTCGACCTTGAGGCGTGCCGCCACATCGGCGTCGTCGTGCTCGAGATCGATCGACGCCGCGGCGCGGTAATCCTCGCAGGTCGCGTGAATCGTGGCGGGATCGTTGAAGCAACGCTCGTATTCGGCGTACGCGCGGGGATCGAAGATATTCGCCGCCGACCCGAAGCTCCCGGTCTTCCTGCGCAGGTAGTACGACGGGTCGGCGCCGATCAGCTTCTCCGGGAAATCAAACGGCTGGATCAGGAAGAACCAGTGGTAGTACGCGGTGGCGAACGCCTGGTCGGTCTTGCGGTACATGATGCGCGTCGGCGAGATGTCGAGCACCGCTACCCGCTCGACCGCATCGCGATGATCGATGGCCAGGCGGTGCGCGACGCGCCCGCCGCGATCGTGTCCCGCGAGACGGAAGCGCGGGAAGCCCAGCTCGCGCATGACTTCCACCATGTCCGCGGCCATCGCCCGCTTCGAGTACGGGGCATGCGCGGCGTCGCTCTCGGGCTTGGACGAATCGCCATACCCCCGCAAGTCGGGACACACGACGGTGAACGTCTGCGCAAGCGCTGGAGCGATGCGGTGCCACATCGCATGCGTCTGCGGATACCCGTGCAACAGCAGCAGCGCTGGACCGCTGCCGCCGATTTCACAATGGATCTCCGCCCCCGAGGTCCGGATTCGGCGCTTGGTGAATCCAGGAAAAAGCTCGCGCATTGCTAGCCTAGCCTCTCGTCGAGATTAGCGCCTGGCGCCAAAGGTTGATAAGGATGCACCGCCGCCACGCCGCGATCCAGTGCCGCGCCCAGGCCTGCGGCGACGGGCACCGCGAACCCGCCGTGCGCGAGAGGCGCCACCGGCCCGCCCACCAGCGCATCGAAGAGCGGCGACTCGTTCCACTGGTGCTCGAGCCACAACAGCGTTGGGGCGGCCGCGCATACATGAATACTCGCCAGATGCGCGATCGGCCCGGTCGGATTATGCGGCGCAAAAGCGACGTCGTGATCGGCGCAGACGCCCGCGATCGCCAGCATGCCGGCGAACCCGCCCGCGTACTTGATGTCGGGCATGAGCACATCGTAGAGCTTGCCGGCGCACATCGCCTGCGCCTGATCGGTCCCGGCGATGGTCTCGCCGCCCGCCGTGCGGATGCCGCTCTCGTGCGCAAGCGCGGTCAGCCGCGCAATCGATGAGAAGCCCAGCGGATGCTCGGAGATCATGCACTCGACCCAATACGGTTTTGCCGGCGCGATGTCCCGCAACAGCGCCTCGGCGCGGTCGACGTCGAACCGCCAGTGACAGTCGACCATGACGGCGATATCGGTGCCTACCGCATCCCGGACGGCGAACACGCGATCGAGCCCGTCGCGCGTGCGGGCATCGATGGGCGTCTGCGCGGCGTCGGCGGCAATGACCCCGTCGAACGGCGCAAGCTTGAGCGCGGTGTAACCGGCCGCGACGGCGCGCGCGGCCGCCGCGGCAAATCCCGCCGGCGTGCGATCGGTGACGCTGCGGTTGATGTTCGCGTAGCCTGGCACCGAAGTACGTGGTGCGGGACTCAGCAAATGCGCAATCGATTTTCCCGCGGCCTGTGCGCGCACATCGACCAGCGCCTGCTCCGTCGCACTCTTCACGGCATGCGCAACGAGCCCGCCCGGAGAATGCGGAAGATAGCGGACCAGCTGGTCCGCGGCGTCCAGATCGCGCCCCGCCGCGTCGCGCGCGAGCATCTGCGCTTGCGCGACCACCAGCGGCTCCCAGCCATTGAGCGAGCATTCGCCCCAGCCGATGGCGCCGTCGCTGGCCGTGACGGCAATGAACGACCAGTTCGTTTTCGGCGAGACGTTGACCACGACCGGTTCCAGCGCAGCGATCGCAGTCATGGCAAGAGCTCAATCGACCTTGATGCCGACTTTCTGCGCCAGCGGCTTCCACTTCGCAATGTCGCGATCGATCACTGCGCGGAACTCTTCCGGCGTGCCGCCAACGGGCTCGGCGCCCATGGCCAGCAGCTTGTCGCGCATTTCCGGCGAACGGGCGATCTTGCCGATCTCCAGCGAAAGCCGTTTGACGATTTCGGGCGGCGTACCGGCCGGCGCCAGCACGCCGAACCATGCGACGGTTTCATATCCGGGCAACCCGGACTCGGCGATCGTCGGAAGCTCGGGCATCAGCGCCGAGTGCGCCGTCGTGGTGACGGCCAGCGCGCGCAACTTTCCCGCCTTCACCAGCGGCACCGTCGGCGGCATGTTGCCGATGAAAACCGCGACCTGCCCGGCCACCAGGTCGGTCAGCGCCGGCGACGATCCCTTGTACGGGATGTGCTGGATGTCGACTCCCGCCATCGACTTGAACAGCTCCATCGACATGTGCGCGCTGCTGCCGTTGCCGCCCGACGCGTACGACAGCTTGCCGGGCTGGCTCTTCGCGTAGGCGATGAACTCCGCGAGGGTTTTCGCGGGGATCGACGGATTGATGACCATGACGTTCGGTGCCACGGCGACCTGGCTCACCGGTGCGAAATCGCGCTGGATGTCGTAAGGCAACGTTGCATACACAGCGGCATTGATCCCGTGCGAGCCGGCGTTGCCCATGATCAGCGTGTAACCATCCGGAGCGGCCTTGGCGACTGCATCCGAACCCACGACACCGCCCGCACCGGGCTTGTTTTCCACGACGACCTGCTGCCCCAGCACGACCGACAACTTGTCGGCGACGAGCCGGGCGATCACGTCGGGCGCATCGCCGGGCGAGCTCGGCGCGACGAGCTTGATGGGTTTGGTCGGATACGCTTGCGCGACTGCCGCGGGGGTAACCGCCGCCATCATTATGGCGATGATGCAACGAGCAAGCAGCGACAGGGGCATGGTGTGTGGCGCTCTCAGTCGACCTTGGCGCCGGATTTCTTCACGACGTCGCCCCACTTGACGACTTCCGTCTTGACGAACGCGGCGAACTCTTCCGGTGAGTTGGCGACCGGCTCGGCGCCAAGCTCCACGAGCTTCTTCTGCACGTCGGGGGCGTTGATGATCTTCACGATCTCCGTGTTGAGCCGCTTGACGATCTCCGGCGGGATGCCGGCGGGGCCGAATACGCCCTGCCATGACCCGATTTCATAGCCGGGCAGTCCGGATTCCGCGAGCGTCGGAACGTCCGGCGCGATCGGCGAACGCTTGGCCGTGGTGACCGCCAGCGCCTTCAACTTGCCGGCCTTCGCGAGCGTCCACGCTGTCGTGATGTTGTCGAACGTCATGCTGACCTGCCCGCCCATGACGTCGGTCAGCGCCGGCGGGCTGCCCTTGTACGGAATGTGCTGCATCTGCACGTTCGCCATTCCCTTGAAAAGCTCGCCCGACAAATGCTGCGACGTGCCGTTGCCGCTCGAAGCGAAGTTCCATTTGCCCGGATTGGCCTTCATCAACGCGATGAGCTCGGCGACGTTCTTGGCGGGTATATCGTTGTTGACGACGAGCATGTTCGGCACGCGGGCGATCAGCGTGATCGCGACGAAGTCCTTCACGGGGTCGTATGGAAGGCTCGAATAGAGCGTCGCGTTGATCGCATGCGTGCTGATCGTGCCGCCCATGATCGTGTAGCCATCCGGCGGCGCTTTCGCAACCTCCGCCGCACCGACGCCACCGCCGGCGCCGGGCTTGTTCTCGACGATCACCGGTTGGCCCAATGCCACGGTCAGCTTTTCGCTGATCGTTCGCGCGAGAATGTCGGTGGTCCCGCCGGCGGCGAACGGCACGATGTAGCGAATCGGCTTGTTCGGCCACGATTGCGCGGCGGCCAGCGATGAAAGCATGGCGAACGCGACGCCCGCGCAACCTGCGATGATTCGATTCATCAAGCGTTCCTCCTCGATCTTCGTTATTGTTCAGCCGCACGGCCTCATTTTGTCAACATCGACTCCGCGGCCGCCGCATCGATCCCCACCGACTGCGCGGCTTCGATGAGGTCGCCGCGCGTCTTGTCGTCGAGCGGCACGCCGTTGGCGAGCCGCGCGGCGCGCGTGCGCCGCTCGATGTCGCCCGGACCCAGCACCGGCTGGCCCGGCGTCGTCGGCGGCGACGCCTTCACGTAATCGACGAAGCGCCTGGCCTCGGCGAGCACCGTGCCCGCGCCATCGTACACGGCGGGCGCGATGTAGATCGACAGCATGTTGTTGCGCAGCACGGTGTCGTCGGGATCCGAGCTGCGACCCGTGGAAATCGCACCGGCCAGCAAGTCGGTGAGGATCGAGAGGCCCGAGCCCTTGTGCGCACCGACGGTCAGCAGCGCGCCGCCGTCGTAGAACGCCTTCGGGTCGGTGGTTGGCTTGCCGTGCTTGTCGACGATCCAGCCCTCCGGCACCTGCTCGCCCTTGTTCAGCGCGACCATCAGCTTGCCTTCGGCCACGGTCGACGTGGTGATGTCGAGAATCGCCGGATCGCCGCCCGCGACCGGCACGCCGATCGCCATCGGGTTGGTCGACAATCGCCGATCGCCGCCGCCGAACGGCGCGACGCGCTGCGCCCCCGACGTATTCAGAAAGTGCAGCGAGACCTGACCCGCAGCCGCCGCCATCTCGGCCCAATCGCCCAGTCGCCCGAGATGCCCGCAGTTGCGCAGGCCGATCATCGCGATCCCTTTGCGCGCGGCCTTCTCGATGCCGAGCCTGGTGGCGAACTCGCCGGTCACCTGTCCGAATCCGCGATTGCCGTCGATGATGGCGATGGTGTCGCTGTCGAAGACGATTGTTGGTGGCGTATTCGGCTTCAACCAGCCTTCACGGACCCACTCGAGATACTTGCCGACGCGCAGCACGCCGTGCGAATCGTGGCCGACCAGATTGGAGTCGACGAGGCGGCGCGCGATGGTACGCGCTTCCTCAGGATGCGAGCCTCCCGCCTGCATGATCGCGGCGGTAAGGTTGACGAGGTTGGCGGCGGGTACGGTTTTCATATTCGCTTTCGCCCCTCACCGTGGCCCTCTCCCCGCAGGCGGAGAGGGAATGTGCTCCTCTCCGCACGAGCCGGTCGGGAGAATGCTCCCTCTCCCGCCGAGGCGGGAGAGGGATGGGATGAGGTGGTGTTCGTTGTCAATCGGAATTCAATGGATCTCGGGCTCCGGCGTGGGCGCCGTTCCCTCGAGAAAATCGAAGTCGCAGCCCTGGTCCGCCTGCGTGATGTGCTGCTGGTAGAGGGCGCCGAAGCCGCGCTCGTAGCGCGGCGGCGGTCTCTTCCATTCCGCGCGGCGGCGGGCCAGCTCCGTGTCGGAAACTTTCAATTCGAGCTTGCGCGCGCCGACATCGAGCTCGATCAGGTCGCCGTCGCGCACCAGCGCCAACGGTCCGCCGATATACGACTCCGGCGCGACATGCAGCACGCACGCGCCGTAGCTCGTTCCGCTCATCCGCGCATCGGAAATGCGCAGCATGTCGCGCACGCCTTCCGCGAGGAGCTTTTTTGGAATCGGCAACTGGCCCCACTCGGGCATCCCGGGCGCGCCGAGCGGCCCGGCGTTCTGGAGGACGATCACCGAGTCCTTGGTGATTGGCAGCGCCGGGGCGTCGATGCGCGCCGCCATGTCGTTGTAATCGGCGAATACGACGGCGGGGCCGACGTGCTTCAGCAGACGCGGCTCCGCGGCCGCGGGCTTGATCACCGCGCCGTTGGGCGCGAGATTGCCGCGCAGCACGGCGAGGCTGTCCTTCGCCACCAGCGCCCGGTCGCGCGGCAGGATGACGTGACGGTCGAACACTTCGGCGCCGGCCAGGTTATCGCCGAGCGCGCGGCCGTTCACCGTGCGTTCGGAAAGCGAGAGCAGATCGGTGATCTCGGCCATCAGCGCGCGCAATCCGCCGGCGTAGAAGAAATCCTCCATCAGGAACTTGCCCGCAGGTCGTATGTTGGCCACGAGCGGCGTGCGGCGTGCGAGCTCGTCGAAGCGATCGATCGTCATCGGGATGCCTGCGCGCCGCGCGACGGCCACCATGTGGACGACCGCGTTGGTCGATCCGCCCAGCGCGAGGATCGTCGTGACCGCATTGTCGATGGCGCCGGCGGTAACGAAATCGCGCGGCTTCAAGTCTTCCCAGACCATGTCGACGATGCGGCGCCCCGTCTCGGTGGCCATCCGCGCGTGCCGCGAATCGGCCGCGGGGATCGACACCGCGCCCGGCAGCGTGAAGCCCATCGCCTCCGCGGCGGACGTCATCGTCGACGCCGTGCCCATGGTCATGCAGTGTCCGGGCGAACGCGCGATCCCTTCCTCGATGCCCAGCCATTGCTCATCGCTTAGGTTCCCGGCGCGCTTCTCGGCCCAGAACTTCCACACGTCGGAGCCGCTGCCCAGCTTCTGATCGCGAAAATGCCCCGACAGCATCGGGCCCGCGGGAAGGAAGATCGCCGGCAGGTTCATCGACAGTGCGCCCATGAGCAGCGCGGGTGTGGTCTTGTCGCAGCCGCCCATCAGCACGCAGCCGTCGACCGGATACGACCGCAGCAGCTCCTCGGTCTCCATCGCGAGGAGGTTGCGATAGAGCATCGTCGTCGGCTTCTGGAACACCTCGGCCAGTGCCATCGCCGGCATCTCGAGCGGAAAGCCGCCGGCCTGCAAGACGCCGCGCTTGACCTCGTCGGCGCGCTGGCGGAAATGTGAATGGCACGCGTTGATGTCGCTCCACGTATTGATGATCGCGATGATCGGCTTGCCCAGGTAGTCGGCGCGCGAATAGCCCATCTGCGCCGTGCGCGAATGGTGGCCGAAGCCGCGCATGTCGCTTTCGCCAAACCAGCGATGGGATCGCAGCGCTTCCGGCGTTTTCCTCGCCATTATGCAAGGCCCCGGTCATGTGCGAGCAGCGCGGCCGCCGCGGCCTGGAGCCGCGGATGCTCGCTCGCCGGCAGGTTCGACGACTGCGGCAGCATCGGACCCATGTCAGCGGCGCCGGCGAGCGTCACCGCCTCGTGCAACGCGCGAATGGGCGACAACGCTTCGCGGATGTCGTCACCCGTTTCGAGATGACGGATCATGGCGCGATTGGCATTGGGCGCGAAATCGGCATTCCGCGCGAGCGGCGGCACGCTCAAGACCGAGCGTGCAAGGTCAGCTCTGGTCCCGCCATCGGTTTTCAACCGGCTCCTCCTTCGTTCGCGACTTGCGTTCTCCCCGATTATACGAACGCCGATCCGTATTCACCAAATGGTTAACTCGCGCAACCGGATCGCACGCGATGCAGGTCTGCCGATGACAAAGCTCGTCCAAGCAGGAACCGCGCTATAGTAGCGGGGCAGGCGCACCGCATGGGAACGCAGCGCGCCTGGCGCCCTTCATCGCGGACCGGCGCCGAAAGCGTCCGCGTCCTCGAAGCGGGAGGTTTTCCATGACCCCGGCTCGAAACCACGATTCGGTGCGGCCGCGCATGCTGGTGGCCGCCATCATCGCGCTCGCAGCGCTTTGCCTGCTCATTGCGTCGCCCGCGGCGCACGGACAGCCGAAGTCCCCGAAACCCGCGCCGGCGGCGGAGCGCAAGCCGCCGGAGGGCATCGACGCGGAAAAATTGTTCGGCGCCATCGTCAAGGTCTCGGCGCATGCCGTTCCGGGCGCACGCAGCTCCGCCACGCTGGGCGACGAGCGCGAAGGCTCCGGCGTGGTCATCGGGGATAACGGGCTCATCCTCACCATCGGTTACCTGATCGTCGAGGCCGAGGACGTCAACATTGTCGACAGCAAGGGCCGGACGCTCGCCGCGCGGATCGTTGGCTACGATCATGCGACCGGCTTCGGTCTGCTGCGCACGATCTCGCCGTTCGACGCGAAGCCCGTGGCCTTTGGCGACTCGGGCAAGGTCGCGGAACGCGAACCAGTGATGATCGCCTCCTCGGGCGACGACAACGTGTCGTTCGCCTACATCGTCAGCAAGCGCGGTTTCTCGGGAAATTGGGAATACGCGCTCGAGCAGGCGCTGTACACCAGCCCGCCGACGCTCAACTGGAGCGGGGCGGCGCTCTTCGACAAGAACGGCAAGCTGCTCGGCGTAGGTTCGCTGATTGTTCGTGAGGCCACCGAGGAAGAACCCAAAGTGCCCGGCAACATGTTCGTGCCGATCGATTTGCTGAAGCCGATCCTCGCCGATCTCGTCAAAGGCGGTCGCCGGGCGGGGCCGGCACGGCCGTGGCTCGGCGTCTCGGCCGACGAAGTCCAGGGAAGGCTGGTGGTGACGAGAGTTTCCCCCGACGGGCCCGCCGATCGCGCGGGCGTCCACGTGGGAGACATCATCCTGGGCGTGGGTGGCGAAGGCGTGCGCACGCAACCCGAGTTCTACAAGAAGGTATGGGGACGCGGCGGCGCCGGCGCGGAGATTCCGTTGAAGCTCCTGCAAGGCGTCGAAATCAGGGAAATTCCGGTCGTCTCCATCGATCGCGTCGACTATTTCCGCCCGCGCACGACGTACTAGCAACGTGACCAAATCGTGAGGGCCGGCTTCGCCCGGCCCACGATTTGGTCCCGATGATATTTGCGTGGAAGGCTTCGGGCGGCCGCGCGCCTTCCACGTAGAAAAAGCACGAAGCGCGCCGATCGCCGCCGCTGCGCGGCTCGCTCAGTAGCGCGCGTATGCGACTTGAAAGCCCAGGGATAAAGTGATCCCCCGGTAGCGCTTCCGCGAGGTGCTATTCTTCATGCGCTTCGCATTCCCAATGGACGGATGCGCCCATCGATGGCTTTCAGCGTGCCTGCGCGCTACCGAACGGCCGCGTAGCGGCTTGTGATCGGCGCGCTTCGTGCCTTTTCTACACGAAAGGCGCGCGGCCGCCCGAAGCCTTTCGTGCTGACTTCACCGGGCCCAAATCTCCTGTTGGATTTCTTCAGGAGATTTGGGCACGAGGCAGCCCATGATGCGGATTGCCGTCGTGCACGACTGGCTCGACACGTGGCGCGGCGGGGAAAACGTGCTCGCCGAAATCCTGCGCGCCTATCCCCAGGCGGATCTGTTCACGCTGGTGGACTTCCTGCCTGAAGCGCAGCGGTCGCGCCTGCTCGGCAAGCGCGCGCACACGACGTTTCTGCAGCGAATCCCTGGCGCCCGCCGTCATTTCCGCCTGCTGCTGCCGCTGTTTCCGCGTGCGATCGAGTCGCTCGACGTCTCGGCCTACGACCTCGTCATCTCGAGCTCGCACGCCGTCGCGAAAGGCGCGCGCACGTCGCCGGCGCAGCTGCACATCTGCTATTGCTACACGCCGATGCGCTACGCATGGGACCTGCGCGATCAGTATCTCGCTGCCCGCGGGCTTGCGACAGGGGTGCGCGGCGCACTGGTCCATCGCGCTCTCGATCGGCTGCGCGACTGGGACCGGCGCACCAGTGCGCGCGTCACGCACTTCATCGCCGATTCGCAATTCGTGCGCGACCGGATCGGGCGCTGCTACGACCGCACGGCCACGGTCATTTACCCGCCGGTCGATACCGAATTCTTCACGCCTGCCGCCGACACGGCACCCATCCCGCGCGATTATTACTTTGCCGCGTCGCACTGGGTCCCCTACAAGCGGATGGACCTCATCGCCGCCGCATTTCGCGCGCTTCCGGAGCGGCGCTTGATCGTTGCGGGCGACGGGCCGGAGGCGGCGCGCGTGCGCGCCGCGGGAGGCGCCAACGTCGAATTCGTCGGCGACGTCTCGCGCGAGCGGATGCGCGGTCTCCTGGGCGGCGCGCGCGCCTTCCTGTTCGCCGCCGAGGAAGATTTCGGCATCCTGCCCGTCGAAGCACAGGCGTGCGGGACGCCGGTCATCGCCTACGGCCGGGGTGGCGCGCGCGAGACGGTGCGCGCTCGCCCCGCCGGCCATCCCACCGGGGTCTTCTTCGATGGCCAATCGCCGGAGGCCATTGCCGATGCGGTGCGCCGGTTCGAGCAGGAGACGCCGGCGATCGATCCGCGCGACTGCCGGGAGCATGCGCTCCAATTTTCGACGTCGCGGTTCGCTGGCGAGTTCACGGCATTCGTCGCGCATGCATGGAGCACGTTCGCGCGCGACGGGCGATAATTACCCACCATGGTCCGCAGCGTCCTCAAGCCGCACGCTACGCTGTTCGCGGCGATTCTGCGCATCTGCGATCCGGCGCTCATGATCATCGTCGGTTTCGTGGCCTATCGCGCCTATCTCGGTTCATTCGCGCCGCCCGACCACTATGTGCTCTTCCTCGCGGTCGGCGCGTTCGCCGTCGCCACGGTATTTCCGATGTTTCGACTCTACGAGCCGCAGCGCGGCGCGGGGGTCGCCGAGGAGCTGCGCCGCCTCGTCTTCGCGTGGATGTTCCTGGCGGCGCTCGCCGGCGGAGCGATTTTCGCGACCAAGATGGGCGACACGTTCTCGCGCGTCTGGGTGGGCGCATGGCTGGTCGGCGGATTCGTGCTGACTTCCGTGCTGCGCCTGTCGATCCGGATGGGGTTGCGCGCGTTGCGCCTGCGCGGGCTCAATCAGCGCCATGTCGTCATCGTGGGCGCAGGTACGCTCGGCAGCACAGTCGCCGCGCGACTCCTCCAGTCGCCGTGGGCCGGATTCAGCATCAAGGGCTTCTACGACGACAATCCAGTGAGCGCATCGGTGGCGGGACGCCCGGTTTCGGTGACCAACGACCGCCTGCTCGCCGACGTTGCCGCAGGGGACATCGATCAAGTATGGCTCGCGCTGCCGTTGAGGGCCGACGCACGCATTCGCGAAATATTGACGATGCTCCGCGATCATCCCGTCGAAATTCGTTTCGTTCCCGACATCTACAGCTTTCATCTGCTCAATCACTCGATGACCGAGGTCGCCGGTCTCCCGGTCATCTCGCTCACCGAGACGCCGATGTCCGGCGTCAACCGCATGGTCAAGGCAGTCGAGGACTACGCATTTGCATCGCTGATCCTCGCGGTCGCCTCACCGTTGATGTTGCTGATCGCGATCGGCGTCAAGCTCTCCTCGAGCGGACCTGTCCTCTACCGGCAGGAACGGGTCACGTGGAACGGCGAGCGGTTTTCGATGCTGAAGTTCCGGACGATGCCCGTCGATGCCGAAGCGGCGTCGGGCCCCGTGTGGATGCGCCAGGGTGAGCGGCGCGCGACGCCGATCGGCAGGCTGCTGCGACGCACGAGCCTCGACGAATTGCCGCAGTTGATCAATGTCCTCAAAGGCGAGATGTCGCTCGTCGGTCCCCGTCCCGAGCGGCCCGAATTCGTCGAGCGCTTTCGCCAGCAGATCCCGGGCTACATGCAAAAACATCTGGTGAAGGCAGGCATCACCGGTTGGGCGCAGGTCAACGATCTGCGTGGGGACAGTGGTCTCGAGCAACGGATACAATACGACCTCTATTACATCGACAACTGGTCGCTGTGGTTCGATCTGCGTATCCTGGTGCTGACGCTTTGGCATATCCTGAAGAGCCACAACGCCCGCTGACCGAGCCGCCCGCCGTCGGCGAGACCGCGCCGACCTCCGTGATTACCCCGCCGCGCGGTGTCGCGCGCAGCGCGCTTGCGATCTTCGTGGTTACCGTGGCGGCATGCCTCGCCGCGTACGTCGCATCGAGCGTGCCGGGCGCGTGGTTCCCCGGCGCCGTTACCAAATCGTACAGCTTTCGCGACCTCACACTGACGCGTGGCTCGGGTACGGTTGCGCGTTACACGAACGAAGGAGACGCGCTCGCCATTACCGCCGTCGATCCATCGGGGCTGGCGCTCGTTACGGCCAACACCGACTTCCGCTCGAGCGACTATCCGATCGTCGCGTGGAGCGGCGCCAATTTCCCCGAACGCGCCGACGTGCGCTTCCTGTGGCGCACCGATTACGCACCCGGCAAGCTCCATTCGACGCCGGTGACGATCGCCGCCGGCCGGCTCACGCCTTTGGTTATGGCCACCAACCCGGATTGGGTGGGCCGGATCACCGGGATCGCGCTGGCGGTGCGTGGGCCACTCGAGGAACCGGTTCGAATCAGCGGCGTGGCCGCGAAACCCGGCGGCGCCGCTGGGCAGTTGACGGACCTCATCCGCCAGTGGCTCACGTTCGAGCGCTGGTCCGGCGCCTCGATCAACGCCGTCACCGGTGGCGCCGATGTGCAGGACGTGCCGTTGCCCACGCTGCTCGTGGTCGCGCTGTTGATCGCGGTCGGCGTGTGGTTCGCGCTCGCACGGCGGCGAGGCCGCACGACGGCGTTGCCGGCCGTTCTCGCGATGCTGTTCGTCGTCGCCTGGTCGCTTCTCGACATGCAGTGGGTGTGGAACCTGACGCGCCAGGTCGCCGAAACCCGCGCCCAATTCGGCGGCAAGGACTGGCGCGAACAGCATGTCGCGGCCGACGACGGGCCGCTCTTCCAGTTCATCGAGCGGGCGCGCGGAAAAATGCCCGCAACGCCGGCGCGCGTGTTCGTCGTCGCCGACGCCAACTATTTTCGCGGCCGCGCCGCGTACCATCTGTATCCGCACAACGTGGAGTTCGATCCGCGTGAAAACACCGTTCCACCCGCGAATGCACTGCGACCGGGTGACTTCGTCGTCGTCTACCAGCGGCGCGGCATTCAATTCAACGCCGACGAGAAAAAGCTGCGCTTCGAAGGCGGCGCCCCGATAAGCGCGGAGGCCATCCTGGTCGAACCCGGTGCCGCGTTGTTCAGGATCATGTGAATGGACTTCGTTGCGCTCTTGGCCGCCGCGCTGCTGCCCCTGCTGCTGGGCATCGCACTGTTGCTGCTGCTGCGCGCCGCCGCGATCGAGCTGGCCGCACCGGGTGAAATCGCGTGGATCACGGGGGCCGGCTACCTTGCGGGCGCGTTCGTGCTGACGTTATGGATGCGCGGTCTGTCGCTGGTGGGAATCAAGTTCGGCGTCGTCGTCATCGCGCTGCCGCTCGCCATCGTGACGGTCGCATGCGGTCTGCTGGCCTGGCGAAGATACGGCAGCGCACTGGCGCAAGCGTGGCGGCAGGCTGGTCGCGCATTGATTGCGGGACCGGATGACGCCAGGGTCCGCGCGATCTGGTGGCTGCTGCTCGCGTGGCTTGCCGTCCGCTTCGCGCTCCTCGCCATCGAAATCACCACACGGCCGTTGTATCCGTGGGACGCCTGGACGCAATGGGCGACCAAGGCGCGCGTCTGGTACGAGCTCGGCTATCTCGCGCCGTTCGCGCGTTTCTACGCCTGGCTCTACGCGAATGGCGCCGCCTACTTCGATGCCGCCCCCGAGTATCCGCCGACGATGCCGCTGCTGCAGGTCTGGAATTGTCTCTGGCTTGGCCGCTGGGACGATACGCTGATGAACTGGCCCTGGTGGCAGATCGGCGTTGCGCTGACGTTCGCCGTGTATGGGGGACTGCGTTCGCTCGGCGTCGCGGCGCTGACCGCCCTCGTCGGCGCGTTTCTGGTCGCATCGCTGCCGCTCGCCAACGTGCACGTGGCGCTGGCGGGCTACGCGGATCTGCCGCTGGCTGCCTGCTACACGGTGGCCGCGCTCGCGCTGTTGCGTTGGGCGCAAAGCCGCGATCTGCGCGATGCCGCCGTCGCCGTGCTGTTCGCGGTCGCCTGCACGCAGATCAAGATTCCCGGCTGGTTCTGGGCGGCAACGCTCGTGCCGGGCTTCGCCGTGGTATTGCTGCCGCGCTACGGCGTCCGCGTGGCGGTCGCGGGCTTTGCAATCGTCGCCTTTGCCCTCGTCGCGCTGGCGCGTATCAAGTTCACCGTGTTCGCCTACCAGGTCAAGCTCGACTTCGAGCCGGCGTGGGGCGATCTGGGGGCGAGTTACTTTCTCCTCGGCAACTGGCATCTGCTCTGGTACGGCGCGATCGCCGTCGCGCTCCTCGCCGGACGGCAGTTGCTGTCACGCTCGCTCGCACCATTGACGATGATCGTGCTCGGCGGATTGCTGTTCCTGTTTTTCGTGTTCGGTTTCACGAACGCGAGCTACTATGTCTCCGATCAGTCGACGGTGAACCGTGCGACGCTGCACCTCGCGCCGCTCATCGTGGTGTTCATGGTATTGGCGTGGCAGGCGTTTGCGCAGCGCTGGATCGCCGCGCATCCGGAGCCCGAGGCACCTACGCAGCCCGCGGTCAGTTGACCGCGGGAGGTTACACGGCGCCGGCGCGAATCCCAGGTTGCCGCGCGCCGACGCGGCTTCGGGTCCGCCACAAATTCGCGAATTTTCTTGCAGGCCGTCGCCGCGGCCCTCGCCGGAACGCGCGTGAACTCCCTTTACAATGCGGGCTTCCGCGCGTTGCCCCTCCACCGGACACTCCTGCCCGATGCTGCTCTATGCCCTGACGATCTTCGCGAGCGCATTCCTGCTGTTCCTGGTGCAACCCATCGTCGCGAAACAGATTCTGCCGTGGTTTGGCGGCTCGGCCTCGGTATGGGCATCCTGTCTCGTCTTCTTCCAGACCACGCTGCTGCTCGGCTACGCCTACGCCGACTTCACGGTGCGCCGGCTATCTCCGCGCACCCAGGTCAAGCTGCACGTGGCGCTGCTGGTCGTGAGTCTCGTCGCGCTGCCGATCATCCCTGGCGCATTCTGGAAGCCCGAAGGATCCGAGAATCCGATCTGGCTGATCCTGGGCTTGCTCGGCGGCACGATCGGCCTGCCCTATTTCCTCCTCTCGACGACCAGCCCGCTGGTGCAGGCATGGTTTGCGCGCCGCTTTCCCGACCGCAATCCATACCGGCTGTTCGCCCTGTCGAATCTGGCGTCGATGCTGGCGCTCCTCGGTTACCCCTTTCTGCTCGAGCCCTGGGTCGCCACCCGCGTGCAGGCGTGGGGATGGTCCGCAGGATACGGACTCTTCGTCGGGCTCGCCGCGGCGGCGGCGTTCGCCAGCCTGAAAGGCGTCAGCAACGAATTACCAGCAGCTGGGAGAGCCGTCGCCGACCCAACGGAGCCGCCGCCGACGCCCGCGCGACAGGTCCTGTGGTGCGCGCTGGCTGCGACGGCATCGGTGCTGCTGCTCGCCGTGACCAATCACATCACGCAAAACATCGCGGCCGTGCCGCTGCTGTGGCTCCTTCCGCTGACGCTTTACCTGCTGACCTTCATTCTCTGCTTCGATGGCAGGGGCTGGTACAAGCGCGACTGGATTCTCGCCATGCTGGCCGCGGCGCTGGGCGTGATGGCGTGGACGTTCGCCGACACCAATCTGACCCACGATCTGCCGCTCAATATCGGCGTGTTCAGCGTCGGCCTGTTCCTTGCCTGCATGTTCTGCCACGGCGAGCTCGTGCGCCAGCGGCCCGCGCCCGCGTACCTCACGCGGTTCTACCTGATGATCTCGCTCGGTGGGGCGATCGGCGCCGCGCTCGTGGGTATCGTCGCGCCGCTCGTTCTACCCGCCGATTTCGAGCTGGCCGGCGGGCTCGTCTTCTGCGCGTTGCTGCTCCTCTGGCAGGCGCGGCGCGAACCGCTCGTCTATGGCGTGCTCAACGTCGCGGCGCTGCTGGTGACAGTCGGCTGCGGCGTGTGGGCGATCACCGAGTTCTACGAGAACACCATTTTCGTGTCCCGCAATTTTTATGGCGTGCTGCGCGTGAAGGAAGCCGGCAAGGGCGACGAGCGCGTCCGGCAACTGGTCCATGGCACCATCCTGCACGGCAAGCAATACCTGCAGCCGGACCTCAAGGGACAAGCGACCAGCTACTACACGGCGGGTTCCGGTATCGGGCGCCTCATCGAATCGATGCACCCACGCAAGGATCCGATCAAGGTCGGCATCATCGGCCTGGGCGCCGGCACCATCGCCACCTATGGCAGCAAAGGCGATATCTACCGCTTCTACGACATCAATCCGGGCGTGGTCGCCATCGCGCAGCGCGATTTCACGTTCCTCAAGAGCAGCGACGCCACGATCGAGCTGCCGCTGGGCGACGCGCGGCTGAAGCTCGAGCGCGAAGCGCCGCAGAATTTCGACGTGCTCGCGATCGACGCCTTTTCGAGCGATGCGATTCCCGTGCATCTGCTCACCAAGGAGGCCGTCCTGGTGTACCTGAAGCACATGAAACCCGATGGCGTCATTGCATTCCATGTCACCAACCGGTATCTCAACCTGGTTCCGGTGGTCGAAGGGATCGCGCACGAGCTCGACCTGCACGCGCTGTGGATCGAAGACGCGGGCGCCGACCCGCTCGGCAATTCGTCGAGCTGGGTGCTCATCGCCAAGGAGCCGGGGCGGTTGAACGATGCTCGCCTCGTGGATGCGTCGTCCACGATCGATGCGCGCCGCGATTGGAGGGTGTGGACCGACGACTTCAACAATCTGTTCCAGGTGCTCAAATAGTTCTCACAAAGAGGCGAAGAGACGCCGAGAGCGGCGCAAGCTATATTTTTTGGTTTTCGTGTCTTTGCGTCTCCTTGTGAGAGTTGTGCCTTGACCTCCACGGCGCGCTAGAATCGCGCATGCAGCGCGACCCCTTCGCCGCCCACGCCGATCCGGCGCCGTATCGCGCGCTGGTGCGCCCGCCCAAGTCGCGGTACCTCGAGGTCATCGATCAGCGCGCGCTTCCGCACGCGCTGGTGCGCGTCACGATCGGCGACGCCGAGGCCGCGGCGCTGGCGATCCGCAGGATGTGGATTCGCGGCGCACCGCTGATTGGCGCCGTGGGGGCTTACGGGCTTGCGCTGGCGCTCGATCGCGATGCGTCCGACGCCGCGCTCACCAGGGCACATGCGGCGATCGATGCTACGCGGCCGACCGCCGTGAACCTGCGCTGGGCGCTCGATCGCGTCCGCGCCAAGGTCGCGCCACTGGCGGCGGCCGCGCGCGCCGACGCCGCATGGCTCGAAGCCGACGCCATCGCCGCCCAGGACGTCATGATCAATTACGCGATCGGCGAGCACGGCGTGGCGCTGCTGCGCGGCATCGCCCAGCGGCGGCCAGGTCCGGTGCGGGTGATGACGCATTGCAACGCCGGCGCGCTCGCGACATGCGGCTGGGGCACCGCCACGGCGCCGCTTTTTCTCGCCCACGCCGAAGGCCTGCCGTTGCACGTCTGGGTCAGTGAAACGCGGCCGCGGATGCAGGGCGCCAATCTCACCGCGTGGGAACTTTCCCAACGCGGGGTTCCGCACACGCTGTTCTCCGACAGCGCGGGCGGCCTGCTGATGCAGCGCGGCGACGTCGACGTGGTGATCGTCGGTGCGGATCGCGTGGCCGCCAATGGCGACGTGTGCAACAAGATCGGCACGTACGACAAGGCGCTTGCCGCGCGCGACAACAACGTGCCGTTCTACGTCGCGCTTCCCTCTCCGACCATCGACTGGGGCCGCGCCAATGGTGACGCGATCCCCATCGAGGCGCGCGACACCGATGAAGTGCTGACGATCGCGGGCCGCGACGATTACGGGCAGACCATCCGTGTCGCGATCGCCCCGCACGGGACCAAGGCGGTCAATTACGCGTTCGACGTGACGCCGGCGCGCCTCGTCACCGGTCTTGTCACCGAACGCGGGATCACGCGCGCATCGAAGGAGTGGCTGGCCGCGATGTTTCCCGAGCGGGCGGCGTGAGCGCCGAGCAAGCGCTGCGCGAAGCGATAGTCGCGACCGCGCTGGCGATGAACGCGGCGGGGATCAACCGCGGCAAGTCGGGTAACGTCAGCGCCCGTCTGCAGCGCGACGGCTTCGACGGCTTTCTCGTCACGCCGAGCGGACTGCCCTATGCCGAGACGACGCCCGACGACATCGTCGCGATGACGATCCAGGGCGAAGCGCACGGCGATCGCGTGCCGTCCTCGGAATGGCGGTTTCATCGCGACATCTACGCGAGCCGCGGCGATGCCCTCGCGGTCGTCCACACGCATGCTCCGTTCGCCACCTCGCTCGCATGCCTGCACCGCGGCATTCCTCCCTTCCACTACATGGTGGCCGTTGCGGGAGGGGCCGATATTCGCTGTGCGCCGTACGCGACCTTCGGCACGCAGCAACTGTCCGATCACGCGCTCGCGGCGCTTGCTGGTCGCAACGCCTGCCTGCTCGCCAATCACGGGATGATCGCGCTCGGCGCGTCGCTTGCACGCGCGCTCGCCTTGGCGGTCGAGGTTGAGACGCTGGCCGAGATGTATTGGCGGGCGCTGCAGATTGGCGAGCCGATCTTGCTATCGGGCGCGGAAATGGCCGTCGTGCTGGAAAAGTTTGCCACCTACGGGCAACCCGCCGCGCGGCGGTAGGGCAGCGTCTGAACGCGACGGCGGTCACTGCGCCGTGCGGCCCGCCGGCGCGACGCGCTCGATGACCGCGGCGAACAGCGCGTCCACGCACTGGTCAGCGCTCTCTCCTGCCGTATCGAGCGTGACTGCAGGTCCGGTCGGCATTTCGTAGGGCGCGTTCACGCCGGTGAATTCGGAAATTTCCCCGCGTCGCGCTTTCGCATAGAGGCCCTTGGGGTCGCGGCGCTCGCACGCCACGTCGTCGGCCGCCAGGTAGGTCTCGAAAAAGCGCTCCGGTCCGATGATCCGCTGCGCCATCGCGCGGTCCTCGCGGTACGGCGAAATCAACGCGGTAATCACGACCAGCCCCGCGTCGTTCATGAGCCGCGCCGCTTCGGCAACGCGGCGGACGTTCTCACGCCGATCCTCGGGCGTGAATCCCAGGTCGCGGTTCAGTCCATGACGCAGGTTGTCCCCGTCCAGCACGAAGCACGCGTGGCCGGCGTCGATCAGTCGGCGCTCGAGCGCATGCGCGATGGTCGATTTGCCGGAACCGGGAAGCCCGGTCAGCCAGACGGTGACCGGCTGCTGGGCGAGGACACGCGCGCGTTCGGCCGCCGCGACCCGGCTTCGCTGCCGGAAGACGTCGCGGCTGACGTGCGCGTCGGCTTCATCGTCCGGGTGCTCCGGCGATGCCTTGCGCTCGATGATCATGCCGGCGCCGCACGTCGCGTTGGTATCGGGGTCGATCAGGATGAAGCTTCCCGTCGCTCGGTTCTTCCGATATTCGTCGACGAACAGCGGCTGGAAAAGCGTCAAGCGGATGCGGCCGATTTCGTTCAACGCGAGTGTGGTCGCCGCCTCGCGCCGCAGCGTGTCGGGGTTCACGCGGTAAGCAATCTCCGCGCACGTCGCCTTGACCATGCGGGTCGTGTGCTTGATCAGGTAGACCTTTCCTTCGTCGAGCGGCGCGTCGGACATCCACACGACCATTGCCTCGATGGCGCGCTCGACGCGCGGCACATTGTTGGGATGCGCAATGAGATCGCCGCGGCTAATGTCAAGGTCGTCCGCCAGACAAAGTGTCACTGATTGCGGCGGTATGGCTCGCTCGAGATCCGGACCGAAGGTCACGATCCGCGTAATGCGCGAACGCCGGCCGGACGGCAGCACGACGACGTCATCGCCGGGCCGGGCGATCCCCGAGATGATTTGCCCCGCGTATCCACGAAAATCCTGGTGGGGACGCACGACGCGCTGCACCGGAAAACGGAAATCGACGAAATTGGCGTCGCCGGCAACGTACACCGATTCGAGGTGCGGCAGCAGAGGCATGCCCGCGAACCAGCGCATGCGTTCGCTGAGCTCGACGACATTGTCGCCATGGATCGCGCAGATCGGAATGAAATGCAGATCGGTAAAGCCGAGCCGCGCGGCGAACGCCGCGTATTCCTCGCGGATACGCTCGAACACCGGCTGCTCGAAGCCGACGAGGTCCATCTTGTTGATCGCCACCACGACGCGCCGCACGCCGAGCAGCGAGACGATGAAAGCATGCCGCTTCGATTGGGTCTGGATGCCTTGCCGCGCGTCGATGAGAATGACAGCCAGGTCCGCGGTCGAAGCGCCGGTCGCCATGTTCCGCGTGTATTGGACATGGCCCGGCGTGTCGGCAATGATGAAGCGGCGCCTGGGCGTGGCGAAATAGCGGTACGCGACGTCGATGGTGATGCCCTGCTCGCGCTCCGCCTTGAGGCCATCGGTAACAAACGCAAGGTCCAGCGACCCGCCGTCGCTGCGTGCCTTTTTCCGCAACGCTTCGAGTTGATCATCGTAGATCGCGCCGACATCGTGCAGCAACCGGCCGATCAGCGTCGACTTGCCGTCGTCCACGCTCCCGGCCGTCGTCAGGCGCAGCAGGTCCGGCTCGGGCGCGGGACTCGATGGCTGGCTGGCTGCCGGTACGAGCGCCATCAGAAATAGCCCTCGCGCTTTTTCTGCTCCATCGAACCATCGCGGTCGTGATCGATGACGCGCGTCACGCGCTCGGACACTCGCGTGCTCTCGAGCTCGGCGATGATGTCGGCAACGGTAGTCGCCATCGAGGCGACCGCGCCGGTGCACGGATAGCAGCCGAGCGAGCGATAGCGGACCATGAGCCGCTCGCTGCGCTCGTCCGGCAGCAGACGTGTCTTCGCGCCGACGGGGATCAGCTGGCCGCCTCGCCGGACCACGTCGCGCGGCGCGGCGAAGTACAATGGCACGACGGGAATCTCCTCCTGGCCAATGTAGCGCCAGATATCGAGCTCGGTCCAGTTCGACAGCGGAAACACGCGTATGGACTCGCCTGGATGGACCCTGCTGTTGTAGAGGTTCCACAATTCGGGCCGCTGGATCTTGGGATCCCACTGTCCGTGCGCATCGCGAAACGAGTAGATGCGCTCCTTCGCGCGCGATCGCTCCTCCTCCCGGCGGGCACCACCGATCACGGCGTCGTAGTTGCCGGCCTTGAGCGCGTCGAGCAAGCCTTGCGTCTTCAGGAACCCGCAGCATTTCACCGTGCCGAGATCCCACGGATTGGCGTCGGCTGCGATCGCCGCCTCGTTGCGCAGCACGCGCAGCTCGACACCGATTTCCGCACATGTGCGATCGCGAAACGCGTACATCTCCGGAAACTTGTACGCGGTGTCGATGTGGAGCAGGGGAAACGGGATCTTGCCGGGGTGGAAAGCCTTTTGCGCGAGCCGCAGCAGGACCGACGAATCCTTGCCGATCGAATACATGAGAACCGGCCGCTCGAATTCGGCTGCGACCTCGCGGAGAACGTGAACGCTCTCGGCCTCGAGGCGGTGCAGCACGGAAAGCGAATAGGTTTCGGTGGCCATGTAACGCCGTGGCAATGGGCGCTTTGCGAGTGTAGCAGGCGCTACACGGGCGCCGTCGTCCCGCGACGGCCCCGCGCATTGGGGGGCGCTCCACTATCGTCAGGAGTCCCCCGGGGCTCCGGCCCACGCCCGCGTTGCGGGCGCGTCCGGAACGACGTTCGGTCTTGCAACGAACCTGCGGTTCAGGACATTAGTTACCCCAGGCTTCGATCTCGACGATGCGCGAGTAGCTGTTGAGCGCGTTGTTGACGTTGACCCGAATGCGATCGGTCGCGAAGGCGGCGAAGTTGACGGTGCGCTTGACCAGATTGTTGCCGGTCACGGTGCCTAACGGCACCCACGTCGATCCGTTCCAGCCGTCGACGCTGAAGTCGGTAATGCCCCAGGTGCCGAAGGTCATCGTGTCGGCAGGCTCGACCGGGCTCCCGAAGTTATCCTGCAGCGTGTAGACAATGACGCGATCGATCGTCTTCGAGCCATTGAACAAGATCTGCACGAAGTCGGGAAAGACCCCGAGGGTGGCGTCGTTCCAGCCGCCGCCCGACCCCCAGACGATGCCCGCGCGATCGCCGTTGTTGACCGCGGCCACCGGATAGCCGGCGCTGAAGCTGCTCGACGCCGATGCAACCGCCGCTGCATCGACCGAAGCGACGTTGCTCTGCTCGGGCCCGGCCGCCACCCCGAACGCCTCGACCTCGACGATGCGCGAGTAGGCCGCCAGCGCATTGGTCACATTGATGCGGATGCGGTCGGTGGTGAACGCGCTGAAGTTCACCCTGCGCTTGACCAGGTTGTTGCCATTGACGGTGCCCAGCGTGACCCAGGCGACGCCGTTCCACCCTTGCACGTCGAAGGCGGTCACCCCGTAGTTGCTGAAAGTCATGACGTCGCTCGGCTCGACGGGGCTCCCGAAGTTATCCTGCAGCGTGTAGACAATGACGTGATCGATCGTCTTCTGGCCGTTGAATACGATCTGCACCAAGTCGGGGAAGATCCCGGCGGTGGCGTCGTTCCAGCCGCCGCCGGCGCCCCAACCGGCGCCGGTGCGATCGCCGTTGTTGACCGCGGCCACCGGGTAGCCGGCGCTAAAGGTACTCGACGCCGAAGCGACGCCCCCCAAGGCGGCGGCCGCCACATTGTTCTGCTGGGATGCGGCCGGCACGCCGAACGCCTCGATCTCGACGATGCGCGAGTAGGAGTTCAATGCATTGGTGACATTGATGCGAATGCGGTCGGTAGTGAACGCACTGAAGTTCACGGTGCGCTTGACGAGGTTGTTGCCGCTGACCGTACCCAGAGTCACCCAGTTGGTGCCGTTCCAGCCTTGCACCGTGAAGGCAGTCACGCCGTAGAGGCTGAACGTCGTGCTGTCGGTAGGCTCGATCGGATTGGCCACGTTATCCTGCAACGTGTACGCGATGACGTGATCGATCGTCTTCCATCCGTTGAAGACGATCTGCACGTAATCGGGAAAGACGCCAAGGGTCGCATCGTTCCAGCCGCCGCCCGCACCCCAGCCGGCACCCGTGCGATCGCCGTTGTTCACCGCGGCCACCGGGAAAGCAGCGCTGAAAGTGCTCGACGCGGAGGCCACCGCACCCGCGCTCGCGAGCGCAACGTTGGTCTGCGCGGCGACGCACGACGGAAATTTGAACGAGCCGATGCGCGTCTGCCAGTTGCCGGCGTTGCCGTTCGCCTGGCTGCTGTAATACTCGGTCGTGTACCAGAACGTGCAATCGTCGAGGGGGTCCACGCTCATCGAGCTGTAATCGCCCCAGCGGTCGCAGGACGCGCCGCCGCAGTTGTTGACCTGCGAACCGGCGCCGGCGATGAGTTGCGTCTCGGTCTGCGGCAGCGTGTTCAGCGGGTCGCCCGCGAGCCTGCCGGAATAAGCGATGCTCGGGAAGTTGGGTGCCGTGCCATTCGACGTGCTGTAGCCCAGCGCCATGTTGCCCTGGCCGTCGACCGCGAGGCTGCCCATCCACCGCCAGAGCGTCGTGTCGGGCTGGTGGATCTGCTGCTGCACCGGCGTGGTCACGATCGTGCCGCCGCTGACGTTGATCTGCGCCCATTGCATCGCGGTCAACGACGACGCACCCTGGACGTTGTGCGTGACCCACAGCGACTCGGCGCCGCCGATCTTGCGATACTGCACCTTCTGCATGATGCGGTCGTCGATGTTGTCGAGCTTGATCGTCGTGTTCGGCTGCGGCACGACGCTGCCATAGGTCGTGGTGCCGTACGACGTCTGGCTGACGCTCGTGGGCGCGCCAAGCGTGCCGCCGGCGCCGCAGTTGGGTCCGGCAGTGAATTTGCGGACCTGGAATGCGAACGAAGTGAGCGATTCCATGACGAAATAGTTCGGCGTTCCCGGCTGGGCTGCGTTCGCGCCCTTGCCGTTGTTGTTGCTGGGGAACATCGCGAAAACACTGTTGGCCGGGTACGCCAGGAAACCCAGCGAGTACGTCAACGGCGCGCCGCTGTACATGTCGGCACGGCTGAACGAGGCAAATGAAGCGCCTTGATAGGCCCCGAAGCCCAGGAATTCGTTGGCGCCCATGTACAGGCAGTCATGCCAGAGACCGAACTTCGCATAATCGTTGAGGTATCCGGCAGGCGGTGTTCCGGCGGTGCCTGGATCCATGCGCACCGGATACAGCCACCAGCCGCCCGCGACCGGGTCGCTGGTTTTCGACGCCGCGATGCACTGGTAAAACGGGCCGCTGCTGGATGTGAAAGCGAACCACGTAATCACGAAGCGGTCGGCGAGCCAATCGTAAAGGGCGACCGGATCGCCCTGCGAATTGCCGGTGCAAGGCGGCGACGCCGCGCCGCTCCACAGCTGGTTTTCGGTGAACGATGCGAGGAGGGTGCCGGTCTTGTTGTAGATCGCGACCGCGGTATTGACCACCTGGATGTAGTGGCTGGGCCCGACATCGCCGTTGGGATCCGGCGGCCATCCGCCGCCGCACGTCCCGCCGGTGCAAAGGTCGGTCTTGCTCAAGCCCGGGAAGTTCTGAAGCGGACCTGGCATTGGCACAAGGGGGGCACCTGAGATTGCAGGCGCGGGCGGAGGCGGCGCTAGCGTTGGCTGCTTCATCGATGGCGGCCCCCGCAACAGCGGACGCTGGATACGTGGTTCGCCGATCGTTATCTGCAACGCGGGCAACTTGCTCAAGTCGCCGTTGAACTCAGCAGGAAAAACCTTCGGCTGACCATAGGTCACGCCGATGGACTCCGCCATCTGGGCTGCAGCTCCTCGCGATGCGATGCCGAGGATTCCTCCAAGCAACAGGGCCGCGGCCACGCAAAGAAGCGAGAGCAATCGGGGCGCACTGCTGGGCCGCAGGGGCGAGGCGACTTTCATCATTCACATCCTCCGCATCTATGCTCGCGCTGACACTTGGCGTCGCTTGGGCAGTCTTGAGATCCCGGGTAGCCGACGAATTCTTCGTTGCGCGAAGACAAGGATGCGTGAGTGCTTTAACCCAAGCCCGACGTCGCCAACCTCAACATGCTAGCGTCATGGCCACGACTTGCAAAGCCCGGGATTCGGATCAAGCACGGGATTTTTCGCGGTCCAGGGCATGTGTGCAAGAAACTCGCCCTCCAGTTCCTCGAACGCGCCCAACATGGAGCCGCACATCGCCACTCACGGAGCTGCGCACCGCACACCAAATGAAAAGCCCTTACGGACCATCGTGCGCACTTGGCCGGCGCCGACATTTCTGTGACAATGCCCTGATTGCACAGCAAGATTCGCCGACATCGAAAATCAAGCTGCCGCATTTGAGACACGCCAATCATCAAGAGGGGTAACGCAGTGATCACGCTCACCGACTCGCCGGCGCTGAAAGTCCAGGTCATGTGCGAGGGGATTCGCTACACCGAGGCCCTCGGCAGAGCCGCGCTCCACTCGATGCCCAACTATTATCCGTATCGGTTCAAGCCGGGCGAGCACGATCCTACCGGCAAGGGAACCGCGACTGTCCCCTACCTCATCAACACGGCGGACGGCACGGAAGTCCGCATCATGGGCAACGGCGACTCGCCGTGGCACGTGGAAGGCGACCGGCAGCAAGGCTACGTCCTCGTTGACGATCGAAGAGGCAGCAGCGTGCCGATCGAGTTCGAGCCGCTGCGGCCGTGGATGACGCAGAAGACCAAGGATGGCCTGCCGTTCGCGCAGGCCGGCGTGACCACGCATGGCGACATGCTCGTGATCAACGTCGCCCCGGGCTGCGAGTACTTCCTGCACAAGGAAAACGGCATCTCGATGCGTTGCGGCTTCTGTTCCTATGGAGCGCCCGACGAACGTACGACGCCGCTTGGCCAGAAGGTTGGCCAGGTCGAGATTCCGCCGCCGACGCTCGAGCGCATGGGTGAGGCGATGAACGCGGTGATCGACCAGACGGAGATCCGACACATCTACCTCGTAGGCGGATCGCTCACGGACGGGCGCAAGGAGGGCGAGCGCTTCCTGCAGCTTGCGCGGTTCGTAAAGCAGGCGAACACGCGTCGCATCCCGGTCGCGCTGGGCTCCGGGGCGATTCCCGACGATCTCATTGCCCAATTCCACTCCGAGCAACTGGTGCAGCACGTTTGTTTCAATCTCGAGATCTGGTCGGAGCCGCTGTTCGCGAAAGTGTGCCCCGGGAAGAACCGGTATGTCGGCTACCACCGCTGGATCGAGGCGCTCGAGACCGCCGTGCGCCACTGGGGGCGAGGCAACGTCTACTCGGCAATGGTGGCCGGCATGGAGCTCGAACCCGAGCACGGCCTCGAATGGGAGCAGGCCGCGAGCATCGCGCTCGAGGGCGCCGAAGACCTCTGCCGTCGCGGCATCATCCCGATCTATTCGCTGGTGTGGCCTGTGGGCGGCCGCCAACGGCCCGACTACCATGCGCGCATCCGGAACTATTTCGAAACGCTGAGCGCCGGGTACCAGGCGATACGAAGGCGGCATCACTTGACGGTCTCGGACACCTTCATGTGCCATCGCTGCGCTTACATGCAACTGGAATGCGATCTCGATCGTACCGTGCTGGAGGCCGCATAAACTCGCCGGGCCGTGCCAAGGCCGAATACCGGTGCGGAAAACACCATGGCTAGTCCGATGAGCGGGACACCATCGGAGCGTCCGGCCGCGACGTTCCCCGACCCCTCTTCGATCGTGCGCCTGAGCACGGCGTATTGGGAGAGCCAGGCCCTTCTCACGGCCAACCGGCTCCGGCTCTTCGACGTCCTGGCCGAGGGCGCCTGCTCGGCCGAGGAGGTGGCGGTTCGGCTGCACCTCGATCCGCGCGGTGCGGCTCTGTTTCTGCGCGCCTGCGTCGGCCTGGGCCTCCTCCAGGAGAAATCTGGCCGGTTCGAAAACTCGGCGGTCGCTGCCGCGTTCCTGGTCACGGGCAGCCCCGCCTTCATGGGCAACGTCATCCGGTACAGCGACCAACTCTACGGGACGTGGGGCAACCTCGAAGGCACGCTGCGTTCCGGCCGGCCGGCGCTTCCGGCGGAGACCTACCTCGGCGACGATCCGGCTCGAACACGCAATTTCGTCCAGGCGATGCACGAGCGTGCGCTCGGAATCGCCCGCGCCTTGGTCGGCATCCTCGACCTTCAAGGGCGCCACGCGATGCTCGACGTGGGCGGTGGACCGGGGACGTATTCGGTACTTCTGACGGGGCGGTTCCCCGGCTTGCGATCGGAGGTGCTCGAGTTGCCTGCCGTGGCGGCCGTCGCGCGTGAACTCGTCGCGGCCGCGGGGGCGAGCGATCGCGTAAGCCTGAGGGACGGCGACTATCACAGCGCGCCTTTCGGCTCGGGGAAGGACGTCGTGCTCATGTCCGGCATGTTCCACCGTGAAACCGAGCAGGCTTGCCGCAGCCTGATTCAACGCGCGGCGGACTGCCTCGTATCCGGAGGCTTGCTCGCGGTGAGCGACGTGTTCACCGACGAAGGCGGCACCCATCCCACCTTCGCCGCGATGTTCGGCCTCAACATGATGCTGACGGCGCCGGACGGCGGCGTGCATTCCGATTCCGATGTGAAGCGCTGGATGGCCGATTGCGGATTCGACGACCTGCGTGTGACGCCGCTGCCGCCGCCGATGCCGCACCGTGTCGTGCTGGGGGTGAAGCCATGAATCGTCGCGGCTATTTACTTTCGACGCTGGGGCTCTCGGCGGCGATCTGCAGCCCGCTGGGCCGTGGACAAGCGCCCGCGCCTCGCATAGGAGAATTGAAGCCGCTTGGCAAAGACCGCTTTCAGATCGGAAGCATCGTCGTCGACAAGCGCGCGCGCACGTTCGCCGTGCCCGGCCGCGTGCACGTGCTCGGAAAGCCGCTCGAATACCTCGCGACGACCAAGGGCGGCTGGAAACAATACGAAGCGCTGCTCGAGCTGGACGCCACGGGGAGCGAATTCAATCTCGCCTGCATTCTGGTAGGGCTCGAACGGCCGGCGAACCAGGCGGCGTTTGAGCGGTACAGCCGGGCGCCGCTCGCCGGTCAACGGGCCGCCCTCTATATCGCGTGGACCGAGGGCGCCAAGCGGCGCAAGCTATCGGCGGCGGAGGCGCTCAGCAATCCCCGGCCCGGCGTCAAGGCAGAACCGATCGATTGGGTTTACCTAGGGTCGCCCGAGTCGCAACCGGGAGGTCCGTTCGCCGCCGATGTCACGGGGACGCTGGTTGGCTTCGTGCACGACCCGACCAGCGTGATCGAATCTGTTGGCGGCGTGGGCATCGGCGCGTATGGGTCGGTGCAGGGCAACACGGCGTTGCCTCCGGTCGGGTCTGCCATCGAGCTGATCGTCGAAGTGCCCCCCGCGAAGAAATGATCGCAATGCGTTGGGCGGTGCTGGCGGTGGCGACGGTGCTGACACTCGCCGCCTTCGGCGCGACGGGAACCGATCTGCAGCCATCCGCCCTTCGCGTCGCGGTCACGGCCATTGTCGGTTTGCTCGCTCCGCTCTTCTGGCCGGGCATTGGCGCGACGGCCGCTCGCACCACGCTGCGCATTGTCGGCTGGTCGTTGGCGGCGGCCTGCCTGGCGGCGATCGCGCTTCGATTCGCCGGCAATCACGGCCAGCCGTTCGCGCGCATTCTTCCGGCCTGCGCGATGCTCATGCTCATTCTGCTCGTGATACATGCGCTGGCGGCGATAGTCGAGCAGCATTGGCGCAGCAAGTCGGGGAACGCGGAAAGCAGCCATGAGATGGCCGGCCGCACCGCGGCCCTCGTACTCGCGCTCCTGGGCGCGGTGCCGCTCTGGCTCGGGCCCGCGGCCGAGCTCCTCGCGCGTCGCCAGGCGTGGATCATCGATGCGGTCATCGGTGTGAGTCCGCTCACTCACCTGGCGGTTGCGAGCGGCAACGATCTGCTGCGCAACCCGTGGTTCTATCAGCATTCGAATCTCGCAGCTCTACGGTTCTCGTATCCCAGCCTGACGACCCTCATCGCAACCTACGTCGCCATCGCCCTCATACTGGTACTCGCCCCGCTGGCGGCCCGGGGCCCGGGTCGCCCGACCGCGAGCACCATTGCAACCACGCACCCCGCCACGGAGCACGTCAAATGATGAAGAGACTTGTCCTCGCTGCATGCGCCAGCCTCGTGCTGGCACCATCCGCGACGTACGCCGCAGAAGCCACGATGGATCCGCAACTGCGCGAGAAAGCGCGGCGGGCAGTGGACGCCGGGTTGCATTACCTGCGCGGCCAGCAGGCGGCCGATGGCTCAGTGGCCAGGTCGGTCGGCGTCACCGCGTTGTCGTTGCGGGCGTTCCTCGAAAGCCATCGCGGCTACAACGAGAGCGATGGTCCGTTCATAACGCGCCAGGTTGACTTCGTGCTATCCAAGGTCCAAAGCGATGGTTCCATCAGCGAGTCGCTGCAGAACACCGCCTATAACACCGCCGTGTCGATGAACGCGCTCGCCGCAACGAAGAACCCGAAGTACGAAAGCGTCATGTCGGCCGCACGAAAGTTCCTGATCAACCATCAGATCGATGAGCAAGAAGGTTACAAGCCGGATCACCGCTACTACGGCGGGATCGGCTATGGCGGTGATGAACGGCCTGACCTCTCGAACGTGTATCTGGCCGTGGAAGGCCTCAAGGCCGCGTCGACCGACCCCAACGATCCGGTCTGGAAAAAGGCCCTGGTGTTCGTGAACCGCACGCAGAACCGCAGCGAGAGCAACGACCAGCCGTGGGCGGGCAACGACGGCGGGTTCGTCTACATGCCGGGCTGGAACCCTCCCGAGCAGGGCGGCGGGACGACATCGTACGGTGGCATGACCGCTGCCGGTCTCTTGAGCCTGCTCTTCGCCGGCGTCGACAAGACCGATCCGCGAGTGCAGGCCGCCTACAAGTGGATGACGGTGAACTACACGCTCGACGTAAACCCGGGCACGACCGGAAAACACGGATTGTTCTACTTCTACAACGCCTTCGCGAAAGTCATGTTGGCATACGGCGAGCCGGAGTTCACCGATGGCAAGGGCCAGAAGCACAACTGGCGCAATGAGCTCGCGCAGAAGCTGGTCAGTTTGCAGTCAGCCGACGGCTCCTGGGCCAACAAGGACTCGAACGCGTGGTGGGAGGACAAACCGCAGCTCGTCACCGCGTGGAGCGTGATCGCCCTCGAGCACCTGCTCAAGTGACGCGGTGTCGCCCCGGCTAAGGCTTCCGGGGATTCCCGCGTATCCAGGCCTGGCTGATATCATCTCGTTCCACGGCACGGTCGCCTTGACGCAGCCCTCATTCCGCTGGCGTCCCGCGGACTGCGCCGTCCGGTCGAAAACGACAACTTGATTCTTCCCAAGATAGAGTGAGCCAAATGACGAAGAGACTCTTCCTTGCACTGATGTCCGGCCTCGTACTGGCAACGCCCGCGGCCGGTGCCGCCGACGACATGAATCCGCAGACGCGCGCCAAGGCGCAGCAGGCCGTTGATGCCGGGCTCAAATTCCTCAAGAGCAAGCAGGGTGCGAACGGCTCCGTCTGGAACTCGGTCGGGCTCACGGCGCTGTCGCTGCGCGCGATTCTGGAAAACCCCGGCGGCGTCGCCGACGCCGACAAGGCGGCCATCGAGCGCTACGCGGCATTCATCGCCTCCAAGGCGAATCCCGACGGCTCGATCGTCGAGATTGCGCACGACCAGAGCTACAACACCGCCGTCGCGATCATCGCCCTGGCGGAGACGAAAGACCCGAAGTACGCACCGGTCATCGCCAACGGGCAGAAGTACATCACGAAGCACCAGGTGGCGGAGGACCGGGGCTTCATGCCGGTCGACAACTGGTATGGCGGACTTGGGTATGGCGGTGACGAGCGTCCGGACATATCGAACCTCTACATCGCGCTCGATGCGCTGCGCGCGACGTCCCTCGATCCGAAGGACCCGGTCTGGCAGAAGGCGCTCATTTTCGTCAACCGCATGCAGAACCGCAGCGAGAGCAACGACCAGAAATATGCGGGCAACGACGGCGGTTTTCTCTACTCGCCTGCCTACAATCCACCTGAGTATGGCGGCGGCACCAAGTCGTACGGCACGGTGACGGCGGCCGGGCTCATCAGTTTGCTGTTTGTAGGCGTCGAAAAGTCCGACCCGCGCGTGCAGGCCGCCTACAAATGGCTCACCGTCAACTACACGCTCGACAGCAACCCCGGCACGAACAGCAAAGGCGGACTCTTTTACTTCTACAACGCGCTCGCCAAGGTCTCGTACGCCTACGGGGAGAAGGAGTTTGTCGATGGCCGCGGCCAGCGGCACAACTGGCGCAACGAGCTAGCCGAGCGGCTCATCCAGCTGCAGAACCCGGATGGCTCCTGGGTCAATAAGGAGTCGGGACTCTGGTGGGAGGACAAGCCTGAGCTCGCGACGGCGTGGAGCGTGATCGCCCTCGAATACATGCTCAAGTGACGCGGTGTTGCGCGGGCTATGGCCTCTGGGGCTCGCGCTCTGCGCCGTAACGGACGCGATCGCCCAGCCGCGCATCGACCTCGCAGCGACGCCCGCGTGGAACGGCTGGACCCGTCCGGGACGGGCGACCGAAGTCGACGTTCGCCTGAGCGCCGACATTGCAACGCGGGCGACGCTCGACGTCGTGGCCGGCCGCCAGGTCGTGCGCGCCGAGCTCGACCTTGCGCCCGGCCGCATCGTGCGGCTGCAGGTGCCGATCGATTCTTCCGAAGAAGTCGCAGTGAGCGCCGGATCGCCGGTCGCACCGCCGCAGCGGCGTGACGTCCGCATCGCGCAATCCGAGTCTCCGTTGCTCGGTGTAGGCATCGTCACCGGCGACCCGGTCTACCTTGAAGGATTTCACACGGTCAGGCTCGTTGCGGACGACCTGCCGCGCAACGCGTCCGCCTATGCGAGTGTCGATG
>Ga0207689_10000223_pt1 | contig 50338 bp, 46 predicted proteins | sample KBSMisM52_FD_184312 | JGI IMG/M metagenome (GOLD analysis project Ga0207689, IMG submission 184312) | Miscanthus rhizosphere microbial communities from Kellogg Biological Station, Michigan, USA - KBS Miscanthus M5-2 (SPAdes) (version 2) | ecosystem: Host-associated > Plants > Roots >...
AGACCGGCGCGGCCGGCAAGGCCGGGGCGGCCGGCAAGGCAGGGGGAGTCGGGAGGGCCGGGAAGGTCGGCGGAGCCGGGAGGGCCGGGAGGGCCGGGGGAGTCGGGAGGGCCGGCCCGCCGCCGCCGCCCGGGCCGGGCCTCGTCGTCGGCACCGTCCCGGCGCTGGCCAGGGTCGCCGGCGCGGTGGCCGTGCTCGCCGCGATCCTGCTGATGATCGCGCCGGCGTTCCCGCTGGCCCGGGCCGGCGGCGTCGAGTTCGGCACGCCGGGCAACGCGTGGGCGTTCGTGCCTCCGCTGCCGCTGGCCGCGACCGTCGCCGCCGGCGGCGCGCTGGCCGCGCGGGGGCGGTTGCCGCGGCTCGGCCTCGCCGTGCTGTTCCCGGCCGGCACGATCGCCGCCGGCCTGCTGCTGCAGAACGTCGCGCTGCTGCGCACCGGCAGCCACAGCACGATCGACCTGCCGCTGGGCATCGGCACCAGCGCCCGCTACGAGGTGGGGCCCGGCCTGGTCATGTCCGTGGTCGGGTACGGCGTGCTGGTCGCCGCGGCGCTGCTGGCCGCCGTCGCCTGGCCGCGCACGATCATGGAGGACACCGGCGACCTCGACCCGCGCCGGCCCCGGCTGGCCGCCTGGGGTCTCGCCGCCGGCGTGCTGACCGCGCTGGTGCTCGGCATGGCGCCGTACTCGTCGTCGATCGGGGCCGGCGCCCCGACGCTGCCGGAGCGGCACGGGCTCGACCTGCTCGGCGGCGCTGTGGTCGCGCTCGGCGCCGCGGTCTGGGCGGTCGTCGCGGCCACGCTGCGGCCCCGGCTGGCGGTCGTCGGCGCGTACGCCGGGCTGGCCGCGACGCTGCTGTCGATCGGGCTGGCCATCGCGCTGCTGGTGACCCGCTCGCCCGCGCTCGGCACCAGCGCCGGCGGGGTCGGCGTGCTGCTGGCCGCGCTGGCCGCGGCGGTCCTCGGGCTGGTCAGCGCGCGGCTCGGACGACCGGGCGGAAAGGCGTCCGGTAAGGCTCTAGAGTGACCGCGTGAGCGAGCGCATCCGGGTGGTGGTCGCCAAGCCCGGCCTGGACGGGCACGACCGCGGCGCCAAGGTGGTCGCCCGTGCGCTGCGCGACGCCGGCATGGAGGTCGTCTACACCGGCCTGCACCAGACGCCGGAGCAGATCGTCGAGACGACGATCCAGGAGGACGCCGACGCGGTCGGCCTTTCGGTCCTCTCCGGCGCGCACATGACGCTGTTCGCCCGGGTGCTCGAGCTGCTGCGCGAGCGCGGCGCGGACGACGTGGTGGTCTTCGGCGGCGGCATCATCCCGGCCGACGACTTCGGCCCGCTGGCCGAGATGGGCGTGGCCAAGGTGTTCACCCCCGGCGCGACGACGACCGAGATCGTCGACTGGGTGCGCGAGCACGTGGCCGGCCAGCCGGTCTGAGGCCGGCCGTCCTCAGTCGGGGTCGGCCCGCCAGAGCTGCACCGTGAGGTCGGCCAGCCCGGTCGCCGGGTGCCGCAGCTCGCGCCGCTGCTCCTGCGTTTGCAGGTCGACGAGCTGCCGCTGCGGCCGGTCGGTCAGGCCCGGGAGCGGGTCGCCGGACGCGGCCACCAGCACCGGGATGCCGCCGGCCGCCCGCACCCTGGCCACCACCTCGCTCACCTGGGCCCGGCTGGGCACGTCGTCGCTGCCGTCGCCGGGCACCCCGAACGCCGGCACGTCGCAGACCTCGCGCAGCACCGCGGTCCACTCCTGCCGGGTGCGCGCGTCGACCAGCAGCGCGACCTCGCCCGGCTCGAACGCGGCGCAGGCGGTGTCGACCGCCCGCGGCTCGCCGGCCTCGGTCCGGCTCAGCGCCAGGTGCCGCGAGCCCAGGGTCGCCGGGACGAGGACCAGCACCAGCCCCACGGCGAGGGCCGGCCGGCCCCAGCGCCTGGTCGCGGCCGCGACCGACCAGACCGCGAGCAGCGCGACCACCGGCAGCACGGTCGGCACCAGCCGCCGGTCCGCCCAGGGGTGGTCCGGGGTGATGCCCGGGCTCCACAGCACCGACAGGGCCGAGACGACCGGCAAGCCGAGGCCGAGCACCCACCGGCTGGCGGGGCTGCCGCTGACCGGGTCGCGCCGCCCCAGCACCGCGTATCGGATCAGCAGTGCGAGCGCGGCGCCGGCAAGGACCAGCGTCGGCCAGCCGGTGTACCAGCTGACCCAGGTCAGCGAGTCCTCGGCGTAGTTGCGGTTGCCGTCGACCGGCAGCACGCCCTGGGCGCGCTGCAGGCTCTCGATGAACCGGACGCTGCCGCCGGTGCCCAGCCCGACGTACCAGAGCGGGCGGCTGACCAGCGCGACCAGCCCGACCACGACGACGCCGGCGGCCGCGGTGCCGACCCAGGCCGGCGGGCGCGTGGCCGGCAGCCGGCGCCGGCCCAGCAGCACGCCGATCGTGCAGCCCACGATCAGCAGCACGCCGAGGTAGACGGCCATCTTCACCAGCGAGCGCAGGTCGTGCACGTACGGGTAGGTGGGGCCGAGCGCGTCCACCACCCCGTAGCCGGCCCCGGCGACCGCGCCGAGCGCGAGCGGCCACCAGCACGGGTTGCGCCGCAGCGCCAGCCAGGCGACCACCGGCACCAGCAGGGCGAGGTCGCGGACCGCGTCGATCCGGACCAGCAGCCCGAGCCCGATCAGCAGGCCGGCCAGCCCGGCCAGCCAGCGGTGCGTGCCGGCGACCGCGTCCAGCAGCAGGCACAGCGCGGCGAGCATGAGCAGCTGCGCGAGCGGCTCGCTGTAGGTCGAGCGGAACGTCAGCATCATCGGCAGCGTCAGCGCGAGTGCCAGCGCGGCGACCGGGGCCCAGCGCGGGCCGACCAGCCGGGCGGCCAGGCCGCCGAACGCGAGCAGCGCACAGCCGCCGACCAGCGCCGGCGCCAGCAGCATCGCGGTCCAGCCGCCGACCCAGCCGAACGGGGCCAGGGTCAGCCCGGTGCCGGACATGAACTGCGCGGCCAGCCGGTCGCCGGTGGGGTAGAGCGCCTGGGCGGTCGCGGTGACGAGCTTGTCGCCGCTGCCGCCGATCCAGTGCAGCTGCGCCGGGATCGCCAGCCCGCCGGAGTCGGCGATCCACCGGCCGAACAGCGCGTACACGGCCGAGTCACGGCGCAGCACCACGTGCCCGGACGCGAGCACGCCGGTGAAGACGGTGAACCCGAGCGCGATCGCGCCGGTGCCGAGCACGGACCACCACGGCGTGTCCGGCACCGCCGGCAGCCGGCGGGCGGCCAGCCAGACCAGCGCGGCGACCGCCGCGAACGCCGGCACGGCCAGCAGCGGCGTCGCGTGCCCGGCGTACGCGAGCGGGTAGGTGGCCAGCAGCCAGGCGGCGACGGCCAGCGCCGGGGCGACCGAGGCGACGGAGAGGACCATGCCCGGGTCGACGCGGCGGGAGCGCGGCGGCTCGCCCGGCGCGGTCGAGGCGTCCGCGACCGGGGCGACCGGCGTGATGTCGACCCCCACGGCTCCGCAGACTAGAGCGGAGGCCTGGGATCGCTCGCAGGGGGACGCTCGGGCGGCCCTGTGACGGACGCGACGCGCCCGGCCCGGGTGCCGGTCGATACCCTCCCCGCGGGACCTCGGAGCGCCCGCGACGGGGCGTGGTGAATGGTGCCCTCGGCGTGGAGGGATGAAATTTCGTGGACCTGTACGAATACCAGGCGAAGGAGCTCTTCGCCGCGCACGGCGTTCCGGTGCTGCCGGGGGAGGTGGCCGACACTCCCGCGGAGGCGAAGGCCGTTGCCGCCAGGATCGGGACCGCCGTGGTCGTGAAGGCCCAGGTGAAGACCGGCGGCCGGGGCAAGGCCGGCGGCGTCAAGCTGGCCGCCGACGCCGACGAGGCGGCGGAGAAGGCCACCGGGATCCTCGGCCTCGACATCAAGGGCCACGTGGTGCACCGGGTGCTCGTCACCGAGGCCAGCGACATCGACACCGAGTACTACGTGTCCTACCTGCTCGACCGGGCCAACCGGACGTACCTGGCGATGGCGTCGGTCGAGGGCGGGATGGAGATCGAGCAGCTCGCGGTCGAGCGGCCGCATGCGCTGGCCAGGGTCCCGGTCGACCCGATCGACGGCGTGGACGCCGCCAAGGCCGCGGAGATCGCCGACGCGGCCGGCTTCCCGGCGGACGTGCGGCACCAGGTGATCGAGGTGCTGGTCAAGCTCTGGGACGTCTTCACCGCCGAGGACGCGACCCTGGTCGAGGTCAACCCGCTGGTGCTGACCCCGAACGGCCAGGTTGTCGCGCTGGACGGCAAGGTCACCCTGGACGACAACGCGGCCTTCCGGCACGCCGGGACGGTGGCCCGGTTCGAGGACACCGCGACCACCGACCCGCTGGAGCGCAAGGCCAAGGAGAAGGACCTCAACTACGTCAAGCTCGACGGCGAGGTCGGCATCATCGGCAACGGCGCGGGCCTGGTCATGTCCACCCTCGACGTGGTGGCGTATGCGGGGGAGCGGCACGGCGGGGTCCGCCCGGCCAACTTCCTCGACATCGGCGGCGGCGCGTCCGCCGAGGTGATGGCCAACGGGCTGGAGATCATCCTGGGCGACCCGTCCGTACGGTCGGTGCTCGTCAACGTCTTCGGCGGCATCACCGCGTGCGACGCGGTCGCCAACGGGATCGTGCAGGCGTTCCACCTGCTGGACTCCCGCGGCGAGGCGGTCACGCTGCCGCTGGTCGTCCGGCTCGACGGCAACAACGCCGAGGAGGGCCGGCGGATCCTCACCGAGGCCGCGCTGCCCGGCCTCGAGCAGGTGGACACGATGGACGGCGCCGCGGAGCGCGTCGCGGAACTGGCGGGAGCACGCTGATGTCGATCTTCCTCGACGAGAACTCCAGGATCATCGTCCAGGGCATGACCGGCTCGGAAGGCATGAAGCACACCCGCCGGATGGTCGCCTCGGGCACGAACATCGTCGGCGGGGTCAACCCGCGCAAGGCCGGTGAGCAGGTCGACGGGATCCCGGTGTTCGGTTCGGTCGCCGACGCGGTCAAGGAGACCGGCGCGGACGTGTCGGTGGTGTTCGTGCCGCCGCGGTTCGCCAAGGACGCGGTGGAGGAGAGCGTCGCCGCCGCCGTGCCGCTGGTCGTGGTCATCACCGAGGGCATCCCGGTGCACGACACCGCGGCCTTCTTCACCCTGGCGCAGCGGTCCGGGACGACCCGGCTGGTCGGCCCGAACTGCCCCGGCCTGATCAGCCCGGGCAGGTCGAACGCCGGCATCATCCCGGCCGACATCACCAAGCCGGGCCGCATCGGGCTGGTCTCCAAGTCGGGCACGCTGACCTACCAGATGATGTACGAGCTGCGCGACATCGGCTTCTCGACCTGCGTCGGCATCGGCGGCGACCCGGTCATCGGCACCACCCACATCGACTGCCTGGCCGCGTTCCAGGACGACCCGGAGACCGACGCGATCGTCATGATCGGCGAGATCGGCGGCGACGCGGAGGAGCGGGCGGCCGACTTCATCAAGTCGAAGGTGACCAAGCCGGTCGTCGGCTACGTGGCCGGGTTCACCGCGCCCGAGGGCAAGACCATGGGCCACGCGGGCGCGATCGTGTCCGGCTCGGCCGGCACCGCCGCGGCCAAGCAGGCCGCGCTGGAGGCGGTCGGCGTGCGGGTCGGCAAGACGCCGAGCGAGACCGCGCGGCTCGCCCGGGAGATCGTCACCGGCTGATCGCTCGCGGGCGCCGACGCCCGGATGAAGGATGCACCGGGCCCCGGCGGGTAGGGTGTCGGCCGGTTCGAAGCCGTCTCCTCCGAGAGGAAGTCCATGAGCGGGTACGGGATGCCCCAGGGTCCGACGCCGGGGTCGCCGCGGTCCGGCCGCACCGGGCCGGCCCTGCCGGTCCTCGAGCTGGTCGGGGTGGGACTGGCCGTGCTGGCCTTCATCGTCGCCTTCCTGCCCTGGGCGAAGCCGGACGTGCGGGGGGTGGACGCCGACAGCGTGAACGGGTGGAACCTGGTGCTGCCGACGGTCGCGACCGCGCTGCTGCTGGTCGCCGCCGCGCTGGTCGCGGCGCCGCTGCTGACCGGGCCGGCGGCCACGGTCGACGACACCGAGGCCGACACCACCGCCTCGCCGGTGCCGGCCCTGCTGGCCTGCCTCGGCGCGCTGTTCATGCTGGTGTGGGTGCTGACCGGCGGGAACTACCTCGGCCAGGACCTCAGCCGCGGCATCGGCACCTGGCTCGGCCTCGTCCTCGGCCTCGGCACCGCGGCCGTGCTCGTGCTGTCCTGGCTGCAGCGCACCGGCCGCATGAAGAAGGCGCCGGCCGCCGGCCCGTCCAACTGGAACCAGGGCCAGCCGCAGGGCTGGGGCCAGCCCAACGGCGGCTACCAGCAGCCGCAGGGTTATGGCCAGCCGCAGGGCCAGCCGCAGGGGTACGGGGGCCAGGCGCAGCCGCCCGCGTACGGGCAGCAGCCGTCGTACGGGGCGCCCGGTGGCTACCCCGGCCCGTCCACCGGCGGGCAGCCGGCCCAGCAGCCGTACGGGCAGGAGCAGTACCCGCCGCAGAGCGGCGGCTACCCGGCCCAGGGCGGCGGCTACTCGCCGCAGGGCTAGGGCGTGCCCCGCGGATCTTCGGCGGCGCGGGCCGGCGTCCAGGCGACGACCGGCCGCGTTGGAGGAGCCGACCGATACAACCCCGGTATCGGCCGACTCCTCCGCCTTGCCGGCCGCCGCCTGGACGCCGTCCGCATCCACCAAGCTCCCCGGGACACGCCCTAACCCGCCCTTGCTCGGCGCGCCTGCCCTGGTCAGGGCCGGCGCGATGTAAGAGTGGGTCGCCGTGACGGACGTGCGGCAGCGACGCGGTGCGGGGCCGGCGTCGGGGCCTCCTGCGGTCCGCCCGTCGGTGGTGCTGCACGGCAGCCTGGTCGCCGCCGCGGCGGCGCTGTCCGGGCTGGCGACGCTGGCCGCCGTCGTGCTGGTCGCCTGGGTCGCTGACGCCGGCCCGGGCTCGACCGGCACCGACGCGATCCGGGCCGCCGCCGACGCGTGGCTGCTCGCGCACGGCGGCGGGCTGACCGTGCCGGCCGGTCACCTCCGCGGCATCCCGCTCGGGCTGACGGTGCTGGCCGCGGTCGTGCTGCACCGGGCCGGCGCGTCGCTGGCCCGGGCCGTCGAGGTGCCGGACCTGGCCGCCGCCGGCCGCGCGGTCGCCGCGCTGGCCGTGCCGTACGCGCTGCTGGCCGCGGCCGTCGCCGCGGTCGCCGGCACCGCGACCGCGGCCTCGTCCCCGCCGCTGGCCGGCATCGGGGCGCTGCTGCTGGCCGCGGCGGCCGGCGGCCGCGGCGTGCTGCGGGCGGCCGGGCTCGGGCCGGCGCTGGTCCGGCGGGTGCCGTCCTGGCTGCCGGCGGTGGGCCGGGCGGTGCTGGCCGGCGTCGCCGCGCTGGTCGCCGCCGGGCTGGCGCTGCTGCTGGTCGTGCTGGTCGGGCGCGCCGGCAGGTTCGCGGAGCTGGTCGGCGCGCTGCAGCCCGGGTTCGTCGGCGGCGTGATCCTGCTGCTCGGCTGCGTGCTGCTGCTGCCCAACGGCGCGCTGTGGACGGTGGCGTACGCGGCCGGCCCCGGGTTCACCGTCGGCGCCGGGACCGGGGTCTCGCCGTTCGGGGTGACGCTGGGACCGGTGCCCTCGTTCCCGTTGCTGGCCGCGCTGCCCGGCGACGGCGTCCCGGCGCCGGTGGTGCGGGCGGTGCTGCTGCTGCCGGTGCTGGCCGGCGTGCTCGCCGGCTGGGTGGTCGGCCGGCGGCTGCCCGCGGCGTCCGGGCCCGGCCGGCTGCCCGCGGCGTCCGGGCCCGGCCGGCTGCCGGCGCTGCCGACCGGTCGGGTCGCCCGGCCGGCCACGTACGGGCTGCTGGCCGGCGGGCTGGTCGCACTGGTGACCGCGGTGCTCGCGGTGCTGGCCGGCGGTGCGCTCGGCCAGGGCTACCTGGCCGCGGTCGGGCCGTCCGGCTGGCAGGTCGCGGCCGCGCTCGCGGTGGAGGTCGCGGTCCCGGCGGCGGTCACCGCGGCGCTCGTCCCCAACCCCGAGCGCGACCGCGCCGCGGGCTCGCCCGCGCCGGCCGATCCCGCGCCGGCCGCCGGCTCCGGCGCCGCTGCCGGTCCGGCCGACGAGCAGGACGCGCAGGAGCGGGACCCGCGCCCGGGCGGGCACTCGGGGAGGCAATAGGCTCTGCCGCGTGAGCGCGCGGCTGGTGGTCCTCGCGTCGGGCGCCGGCAGCACGCTGGGGGCCGTGCTGGACGCGGTGGCGTCCGGCCAGCTGCCGGCCGAGGTGGTCGCGGTCGGCTCGGACCGGCCGGGCTGCCCGGCGCTGGCCCGGGCGGAGGCCGCCGGGGTGCCCACCTTCGCCGTGCCGCTGTCGCTGTTCGCCGACCGCGCGGACTGGAACCTGGCCTTCGCCCGGGCGCTCGCCGACCACCGGCCCGACCTGGTCGTCTGCGCCGGGTTCATGCGGGTCTTCGGGCCGTCGGTGGTGCACCGGTTCCGGATCGTCAACACGCACCCGGCGCTGCTGCCGGACTTCCCCGGCGCGCACGCGATCCGGGACGCGCTGGCGGCGGCCGTACCCACCACCGGCGTGACCGTGCACTGGGTCGACGACGGTGTCGACACCGGACCGGTGCTCGCCCAGCAACCCGTCGACGTGCTTCCCGGCGACGACGAGGACAGCCTGCGCGAGCGCATCCAGGCAGTGGAGAAACCGCTGTACGTCGCCACCATCCGCCGGCTGCTGAAGGAGCTGCCCGAGATGAGCCGGATTCCCGTACGCCGGGCGCTGGTCAGCGTGTCCGACAAGACCGGCGTGGCCGAGCTGGCCCAGGGCCTGCACGCGGCCGGCGTCGAGCTGGTCTCGACCGGCAGCACCGCGGCCCGGATCGCGGAGGCCGGCGTCCCGGTCACCACGGTGGAGGACGTCACCGGTTTCCCGGAGATCCTCGACGGCCGGGTCAAGACGCTGCACCCGCACGTGCACGCCGGGCTGCTGGCCGACCCGCGCGACCCGGCCCACGCGGCAACCCTGGAAGAGCGCGAGATCGAGCCGTTCCAGCTGCTGGTCGCCAACCTCTACCCGTTCCGGCAGGCGCTGGTCGCCGGGGTCCGCGGCGACGAGCTGGTCGAGCAGATCGACGTCGGCGGGCCGGCGATGATCAGGGCGGCGGCGAAGAACCACGCCGGGATGGCGGTCGTCGTCGACCCGGGCGCGTACGACCGGGCGCTGGACGCGGTGCGCTCGGGCGGGTTCGACGACGAGCAGCGCCGCCGGTTGGCCGCGGCCGCGTTCGCGCACACCGCCGCGTACGACACCGCGATCGCGACGTGGATGAACGACGAGCTCGCACCCGACCCCGAGTGGTGGCCCCGGTACGCCGGACTCGCGCTGGAGCGCGCGGCCGTGCTGCGGTACGGGGAGAACCCGCACCAGAAGGCCGCGCTCTACGTCGATCCGTCGATCGGCGGCGGGGTGGCCACGGCCCGCCAGCTGGCCGGCAAGGAGATGTCGTTCAACAACTACGTGGACGCCGACGCGGCCTACCGGATGGTGTCGGACTTCACCGACCCGGCCGTCGCCGTGGTCAAGCACTCCAACCCGTGCGGGATCGCGGTCGGGGCGCCGGACGCCGCCGACCCGGTCGCCGACGCACACCGCAAGGCCAACGCGTGCGACCCGGTGTCCGCGTTCGGCGGGGTGATCGCGGTCAACCGGCCGGTCACGGTGGCGATGGCGGAGCAGGTGGCCGAGGTGTTCACCGAGGTGCTGGTGGCGCCGGGCTTCCTGGAGGGCAGCCTGGACGTGCTGACCGCGCGCGCGTCGCTGCGGCTGCTGGTGGTCGCCGGGCCCCGGCCGTCCGGGCTGGAGTTCCGCGAGATCAGCGGCGGGGTGCTGGCCCAGCAGGCCGACCGGCTGGACACCGCGGGCGACGACGCCGCGGCCTGGCGGCTGACCGCCGGCAAGCAGGTGGACGAGCGCACGCTCGGCGACCTGCTGTTCGCCTGGCGGGCGATCCGCGGGGTGAAGTCGAACGCGATCCTGCTCGCCCGCGACCGGGCGAGCGTCGGGGTCGGCATGGGCCAGGTCAACCGCGTCGACGCGGCCCGGCTCGCGGTGCAGCGGGCCGGTGACCGGGCGGTCGGCGCGGTGGCGGCCTCGGACGCCTACTTCCCGTTCCCGGACGGGCTCGAGGTGCTGGCCGAGGCCGGGGTGCGGGCGGTGGTCGAGCCGGGCGGCTCGGTCCGGGACCCGGAGGTGATCGCCGCGGCCGAGGCGGCCGGGATCTCGCTGTACCTCACCGGGACGCGGCACTTCGCCCATTGACCCCCTTTTTCCTAAAGGCGTAGTCTGCCCGTCATGTCCGGCTTCCAGGTGGGAGTCGGCGCCCTGACGGCGCCGGCGCAGCGGCTGAAGCAGATCTCCGCGGACCTCGACTCGGCCCGGTCCGGCGCCGGGTCGGCGGCGAGCAGCGCGCGCGCCGCGGCCGGCGACGCCAGGGTCGCCGCCGCGGCCGAGGCGTTCGGCGCCGGCGTCACCGCGGTGCTGGCCGCGCTGGGCGACGACGCCGGGCTGCTGGCCGACAAGGTCCAGCAGGCCGGCGTGACCTACGAGGCCGTCGACCGCCGAGCCGTGCCGGCCCGATGAGCACGCGCGAGGGCGCGCAGCGCGTGCGGGGAGCGACGAGGGCCGACCGTCCGGCGCTTGCGCCTGACGGTCTGTCCGAGGAGTGGGCGGAGAGCGCCGCGGACGAGCGGGCATGAGCGCGGCCGACGAGTTTCCGCTGCCACCGGGGGACCCGGGGGCGGTCAAGGCCGCCGGCAGCGCCCTGCAGGACGTGTCGACGGACCTGTCCGCGCTGGGCACCCGGATCGGCCGCGAGCAGGCCGGCATGGCCGCCGCCTGGCACGGCGACGCCGCTGCCGCCGCCGGCACCGAGACCGCCACCCTGGCCTCGATCGCCACCGACGAGGGTGGCCGGGTCGGCGACGGCGTGAGCGCTCTGTCCGACTACGGCTCCGCGCTGGAGACCGCGGTCGCCGAGGTCACCGCGATCCGCCGGCAGGCCGACCAGGCCGAGGTCGACGCCCGGTCGGAGGCGGCCACGTCCGGCCAGGGCCTCTCCTACGACGACCGGCAGGCCATCTACGGGAGCATCCGGTCGCAGGCGCTGGCCCCGCTGCGGATGCACTACCGCGCGGTGATCGAGACGCTCGACCGGGCCGCGAGCACCGCCGCCGATCGGCTCACCGCCGCGGTGCCGGAATACCGCTCGGGCATGACGCCGGGCCAGCTCTCCCTTGCCGCCCGGGACGCGGTGGCGCTGCGGCTGCCGAGCGTGCTCCGGCAGGACGGCCAGCAGCGCGCCCGCGATCTGGCCGCTCAGCTGCAGCCGCTGCTCGAGCACGGCAAGCAGATCCCGGCCGCGCTGCTGGCGCAGCTGGAGGCGGACAAGGACAACCCCTGGTTCGCGAAGACACTGCTGGAGACGCTCGGCCCGCAGGCGCCGGACTGGGCGATGCTGGTGATGGAGGGCAACGGCTTCCCGCCCGACTACAACCAGCGGGTCATCACCGACTTCGGCCAGCTGCTGGCGTTGTCCACCCGGCAGGTCGGCGACGCCCGGCTGTCCGACTCGTACGTGCGGCAGTTCCTCGAACCGCTCGACCAGCACAACGGGATCGGCCTGCAGTACGCCTGGCACCTGGGCAACCTGCTGCATTTCGGCGGCACGTTCGGCACCGGTTTCCTGCAGCAGGCCGGCGACAAGCTCTACGCGCTCGACAAGGAGGGCGCGGACAGCGAGATGTACACGATGGTCGGCGGGTGGACCAACCGCCCGCTGACCAACGATCTCGTCCCGGACGACGCGATGGAGGCATACTTCGACGCGGTTGCCAGGGACGCCGACGCCGCCCGGGTGTTCTTCGCCGGCCACGCCGACCGGCTGCACTACTACCTGGCCGACCGGCGGACCGACGACTACCTCGGCGACGGCGGCGAGTCGCTGGGCCGGGCGCTGGAGGCGGCGACCTCGGTGCACGACAGCGGCTTCCGCGGCCAGGGCTCGGCCCAGGTGACCAGCGACCTGGTGCACCTGCTCGGCTCGCAGGACCACGACTTCCTCGCCGACCACGAGCGGGCGAAGGTGCTGCCGCACGTGGCAACCATCCTCAACGGCTACCAGGAGGACGTGTACTACTCCCTGTCCCGCACCGACTACGGCGGTGCGACGACCACGGCGCCCCGGCTCGGCCAGCCCGAGCTCGGCACCGGTGGTTGGGGCGTCGAGTTCTCCGCCGCCGACCTCGAGGGCACGCTGGCGCAGGTCGACCACGACTCCGCGGCGTACAAGTCCGTCGTCAAGGCGCAGCTGTCGGCGTCGCAGGAGTTCCTGCGGGACAAGCTGGCCGCCGCCCGGGTCCAGCCGGAGCGTCGCGACGAGCTGCTCCAGGCGTACGCGCGGGGGCACGGGCTCGTGCTCAAGCAGTTGTTCGACACGCACATCGACACCCAGGTCGCGATGGGCAAGCTCGAGGACGACCGCAACCTGCACGACCTGCGGGTGGCCGACGCCGTGTCCAGCTCGCTGCTGACGATCCTGCCGGCGTTCCCGCCCGCGGCCGTGCCGGCGACCGTGCTCAACGTGGGCAAGGCGGCCACGATGCCGTTCCTGTACGAGGCGGCCGCCACCGACTCGCAGGCCGCGGCCAACCGGTCGGCGGCGGTGGCCCAGGTCGACCGGTGGTACTCGGCGACCTTGGCCACGATGGTGACGAACATGCAGGACGGCGGCGGGTTCGCCGGCACGCCCGCCGACGCCGGCAGCTGGATGTCCGCGCACGGGGTCGGCACCGCCGACCGGTTCACCGACGGCAGCGGCCGGGTGCTCGACCCCGGCACCATGAGCGACGGGCAGAAGGCGGCTTACCAGCAGTGGCTGGCCGATCCGGAGAACGACGGCGTCCGGGTCGAGATGGTGAAGATCTTCACCGCGCTGGACGCGGCCGGCGGGCAGCAGCGCGGATGAGACACTGACCGGGTGAGTCACGCGGCGCCACCCCGGCAGAGCAACGCCGGGCTGCGCGCGGTCGACCTGCGCAACCTGCCGATCCTGCTGGTGATCGCGCTCGGCACCACCGGCATCGCCTACTCCGCGGCGGTGCCGAGGCACTGGCTGCGCGGCGTGCTGCTGCTGGCGTTCGCGTGCGGCGTGGCCGGGGCGTTCCGGCTGCTGCTGCCGGTCCGCCAGGCCGGGCTGCTGGCGGTCCGCAGCCGGCTGACCGACGTGGTGTGCTACGTCGGTCTCGCGGTCGCGATCACCACCTTGGGCCTGGCCCTGCCGGCGTGACGAAGGACGCCTGAGGCGGCTGCGACCTGCGCCGAAACCGCCGGGTAAGGTCCGGCTCATGACCACCCACCGCGTAACCCTCATCCCCGGCGACGGCACCGGGCCGGAGCTGACCGAGGCGACCCGCCGGGTGCTGGAAGCCGCGGCCGCGACGAGCGGCTCGTCGTTCGACTGGGACGTCCAGCAGGCCGGGGTCGACGTCATGGAGACGGCCGGGACCCCGCTGCCGCCGGAGACGCTCGAGTCGATCAAGCGCAACAAGGTCGCGATCAAGGGCCCGATCACCACCCCGATCGGCACCGGCTTCCGCTCGGTCAACGTCGCGCTGCGGGCCGAGCTGGAGCTGTACGCGTGCCTGCGGCCGTGCAAGACCTACCCGGGCGTGCGCACCCGGTTCGACAACGTGGACGTGGTCATCGTCCGGGAGAACACCGAGGACCTCTACGCGGGCATCGAGTACGAGCACGACACGCCCGACGCCGACAACGTCATCGCGTTCCTGAACGGCCTGCAGAAGAAGCAGATCCGGCCGCACTCGGGCATCTCGATCAAGCCGATCAGCGAGGAGGGCTCGGCCAGGATCGCCCGCTACGCGTTCCAGTACGCGAAGGACAACGGCCGCAAGCGGGTGCACTGCATCACCAAGTCCAACATCATGAAGTTCACCGACGGGCTGTTCCTGTCGACGTTCCGTGAGGTGGCCAAGGAGTTCCCGGACATCGAGCCGTGGGAGAACCTCGTCGACGCCACCTGCATGGGCCTGGTGCAGCGTCCCGAGGAGTGGGACGTGCTGGTGCTGCCGAACCTCTACGGCGACATCCTGTCCGACCTCACCGCGGGCATGGTCGGCGGGCTCGGGGTGGCCCCGGGCGCCAACATCGGCACCGCCGCCGCGGTGTTCGAGGCGACCCACGGCTCGGCCCCGAAGTACAAGGACCAGAACAAGGTCAACCCGACCGCGATGATCCTGTCCGGCAAGCTCATGCTGGACCACCTCGGCGAGGACGCGGCGGCGCAGCGGCTGGAGGACGCGGTCGCGGCGGTGATCGCCGAGGGCAAGTCGGTCACGTACGACATGAAGCCGACCCGGACCGACCCGACCGCCGTCGGCACGAGCCAGTACGCGGACGCCATCATCGAGAAGCTGGAGGCCGCCAAGTGACCCGCTCCGGCAAGGCTTCCGTCATCGGGGCCGGGTTCTACGGCTCCACCACGGCCCAGCGGCTGGCCGAGTACGACATCTTCGACGCCGTCGCGCTGGTCGACATCATCGAGGGCAAGCCGCAGGGCATCGCGCTGGACATCAACCAGTCCAGGCCGATCGAGGGTTTCGAGACGAAGCTGCTCGGGTCCAACGACTACGACGTGACCGAGGGCTCGGAGATCGTCGTGATCACCGCCGGCCTGCCGCGCAAGCCCGGCATGAGCCGGATGGACCTGCTGGAGACCAACGCGAAGATCGTCCGCGAGGTCACCGAGAAGGTCGTCGCGGCCTCGCCGGACGCGGTGATCATCGTGGTGTCCAACCCGCTGGACGAGATGACCGCGCTGGCCTCGCTGGCCTCTGGGTTGCCGAAGAGCCGGGTGATGGGCCAGGCCGGGATGCTCGACACGGCCCGGTTCTCCACCTTCGTCGCCGAGGAGCTCTCGGTCCCGGTCGGGTCGGTGACGACGCTGACGCTCGGCTCGCACGGCGACACGATGGTGCCGGTGCCCTCGGCCTGCACGGTCGACGGCAAGCCGCTGGCAGAGCTGCTGCCGGCGGACAAGATCGAGGAGCTGGTCACCCGCACCCGCAACGGCGGGGCCGAGGTGGTCGCGCTGCTCAAGACCGGCTCGGCCTACTACGCGCCGTCCGCCGCGGCGGCCCGGATGGCCCGCGCGGTCAAGGAGGACAGCGGTGCGGTCCTGCCGGTCTGCGCCTGGGTGGACGGCGAGTACGGCGTCTCCGGGGTGTACCTCGGGGTCGAGGCCGAGATCGGCGCCGGCGGTGTGAAGCGGATCGTCGAGCGCGACCTGACCGACCGGGAGCTGGCCGCGCTCAAGGAGGCCGCCGACGCGGTCCGCGCCAAGCAGGCCGACGTCGCCGACATGTGAGGGGTTCCTCGCCCCGCCGCCCGGTCCGGACGGCGGGGCGCGCGGGTCAGCGCCGGTGCCGGCCGGTCACCCGGTCAGGTCGACCGGCATCAGCAGCGACCAGTCCGGGCGGTCGGGGACGCGGATCGCGAGCGGGGTGATCGGGCCGTCGAGCTCGAGCGTGAGCTGGGCGTGGTCGGCCAGCGCGTCGAGCAGGAAGTCGCGGTTCACGCCGACCTGCAGAACGTCGCCGTCACCGCCGACGGTCAGCTCGCCGTCCGCGTCGAGCGTGAGCACGACCGCGTCGTACGGGGTCCCGTCCCGGTCCTTGCGGATCGCCGGCCCGCCGGCCAGTGCTGCCCGGAACGCCGGGCCGTCGAGCGCGACCCGGTGCGGGGCCGGTGCCGGTTCCAGCCGCCGCCAGTCCGGGAACTCGTCCGCCACCACCGGGGTCCGGACCGTCCGGTCGCCGGCGGTGGCGACCAGCTCGCCGGCCGCCGTGCGCACCGTGACGGTGCCACCGAGGCCGCGCAGCTCGTCCACGACCGCGACCGGCACGACGATCCGGCCGGACGCCCCGGCCGCGGGCGCGGTCGCCACCGCGAGCCGGTACCGGTCGCTGGCGACCACGTGCACGGTCTCCCCGTCGGCGTCGAGCAGCACGCCGTGCAGAGCGGGGAAGGAGGGATTCGTGCCGACCGCGTAGCGGACGGCGTCGAGGGCGGCAGCGGGAACGGTGATCTGCACGGCGGGCTCCGATCGGTCGAGGACGGCACGGACCGTGGCGAGCTCCCGCCGGGCGGCGGTCAGGCCGTCCTCGAGCCGGGCCAGGTGCGCGTCGAGCACCGGCCCCGGGTCGGCACCGGCCAGCAGCGCCCGCACCGAGTCCAGCGGCATCCCGACCCGGCGCAGGCGCGCGACCAGCCGGGCGGCCGCGACCTGGCCCGGTGCGTACCGCCGGTACCCGGTGCGCGGATCGACCGAGGCCGGTACGAGCACGCCGGCACCGTCGTAGAACCGCAGCGCGCTGACCGGCAACCCGGACAGCCGGGCGACCGCGCCGATCGCCAGCAGGGAGTCCTCCACGCCGGAGCACCCTGGTCCCTCGACCCGCTCGAGGGTCAACCCGCCGACCGGGCCCGGACCAGCGCGACGTTGGCCCGGCACACGTCGTCCCAGTCCGTCGGCGCCAGCCCCAGCTCGCGCTCGGTCGCGGTCGAATCGAGCACGAACGGCCGGACGAACTGGTAGCGGGTCTCCTCGAGCTCCCGCACGACCGGGTTGACCAGCCCGACCGCCCGCAGCCCCAGGTGCGGCAGCGCGCGCACCCGCACCGGCGGCAGGCCGGCCGCGCGGCAGTGGTCCGCGACGGCCTCCCGCTGGGTCCGCGGCGGGTTGGTCAGCGCGTGCCAGACCCGCCCGAGCGCCGGCTCATAGGCGGCCGCGGCCACCAGCGTGCGGGCCATGTCCGGGACCCAGGTCCAGGAGTGCGGCTGGTCGGGTGCGCCGATCACCCGGACCGCACGGCCGGCGAGCGCCCGGGGCAGCACCCGGTCGAGCACCGACTGCTCGCCGGCGCCGAGGTAGTCCGATGCCCGCACCTCGACCGCGCGGACCCGGCCGTCCCGGTGCCGGCCGAGCGCCTGCGCTGTCATCTCCGCCCTGACCCGCGCCTTCGGCCCGGCCGGCCGGTCCGGACGGCCCTCCCGCATCGGCTCGGTCACCGGCCCGTACGGGTAGAGGTTGGCCGCCGTGGCCAGCACCGCCCCGGTCGACTCGGCCGCCGCCAGCACCGCCGACGCGATCGGCGGCCACCGCTCGGCCCACTTGTCGTACGGCGGGTTCACACAGTTGTAGATGACCGCCGCACCGCGCGCCGCCGCCGTCACGGCGGCCGCGTCGCCGGCGTCGCCGCGAACGCGCTCGACCCCGGGACGGTCCGGCCCGGCGCCGGACCTGGTCAGCACGACGACCTCGGAACCGTCCGCGGCGAGCAGCTCGGCCACGGCGGTGCCGACCGAGCCGGCGCCCAGCACGAGGTGCCGGGACGTGGTCATGGCCGGCAACCTACGCCGGTCGGCGGCTCAGGTCAGGCTCCTGTCGGGCTCCCGTCTGGCTCAGGTCAGCTTGGCGCCGACCGCGAGCAGCTTGGCCCGGAAGTTCTCGTAGCCGCGGTCGAGCAGCTCGGCCCCGCTGATCGTCGAGGTGCCCTGCGCGGACAGCGCCGCGAGCACGTACGAGAAGCCGGCCCGCAGGTCGGGCACGTGCAGGTCGGTGCCCTGCAGCTTGGCCGGCCCGACGATGACCGCCGAGTGCCGGTGGTTGCGGGAGCCGAACCGGCACGGCGTCGAGCCGAGGCACTCGGTGAAGACCTGGATCTGCGCGCCGAGCGCCCGCAGCGCCTCGGTGTAGCCGAGCCGGTCCTCGTACACGGTCTCGTGCAGCACGGTCACGCCGTCGGCCTGGGTGAGCGCGGTGACCAGCGGCGGCTGCCAGTCGGTCATGAAGCCCGGGTGCACGTCGGTCTCGATGACCAGCGGCCGCGGCATCGGCCGCTCCCGCCAGAACGTGACCTCGCCACCGTCGGAGGAGAACTCGAAGTCGCCGCCGGCCCGCCGGTAGACGTTCAGGTAGGTGGCCAGGTCGCCCTGCCGTACGCCGTTGACCGTGATCCGCCCGTCGGTGGCGAGCGCCAGGCCGGCCCAGGACGCCGCCTCCAGCCGGTCCGGGATCGCCGTGTAGTCGACCCCGCGCAGCTGGTGCACGCCGGTGACCTGGATCGACCGGTTGGGCCGCACGGTGATGAGCGCGCCCATCCGCTGCAGCATCCCGATCAGGTCCATGATCTCCGGCTCGACCGCGGCGTTGCTGAGCACCGAGTCGCCGGCCGCGACAACCGCGCCGAGCAGGAACTGCTCGGTCGCGCCGACGCTCGGGAACGGCAGGTCGATGACCGCGCCGCGCAGCCCGCCGGGCGCGGTGAGCTTGTAGCCGGTCGCGGTGCGCTGGGTCGACGCGCCGAACGCGCGCAGCACCTCGAGGTGGTAGCCGACCGGGCGCTCGCCGATCGAGCAGCCGCCCGGCCGGTAGATCTCCGCCTGGCCGGTGCGGTGCAGCAGCGGCGCGCAGGTGAGCACCGGGATCCGGCTGCGCTCGTGGAAGACGGCCAGCTCGCCCTCGCCCGCCACGTGCACCGCTCGGGCGGTGATCGTCACCACGCCGGCGTCGGCGTTCGTGCTCGTGCTCGAACCGAGCGCTTCGACCAGGTCAGCGACGATGCCGATGTCCCGTACGAACGAAACGTTACGGATGGTGACGGCCTGCTCGGTGAGCAGCGCCGCGACCATCAGCTTCGGGACAGCGTTCTTCGAGCCGCGCACGGGCACCGTGCCGTAGAGGGGGACTCCACCGGTGATGTGCAGCGTGTCGTCAACGCTCATCGAGCTGGGATCTCCGTTCGGTCGCTCCGGTCGGTGCGGGAGGGGCACGTCGTGCCGCAACCGCGTCTCCCGAAGTTGATGTTCCCGCCTCGGTCACATGACGCCGTACGGGCTCAGTGCGTTGCGTCCGTACGGCCGGTGAGACTACCCGGACCCCGCGGTTTCTCCGGGGAACCGGGGTCCCACTACTCTCCTGCGGGGTCTTCGCCGGGGAGGACCGGACCGGGACACCAGCACGCTGAGGGGATCGATGACGCTGAGCACTCTGCCGGGCACCGGACCGTGGTCCTGGCTGGAGCCGGGTCTGTGGGTCTACCGCTCGCGCGAGCTCGACCTGCTGGGACAGGCGGACGGGCTGCTCGCCGACGCCGCTCCCGCGGCGCAGCAGGGCGGGGCGGCGCTGCTGGAGGCCAAGCGCCGGCTGCACGCGGCCGGCGTGGGCGCGGCGACCGCGCCGGCCCCGGTCGGCGGCGGCGGGCACCGGTACGTGGTGCAGGTGGGGATCCAGTTCCTCGCCGGTTACCGCGACCTCGCGCTGCGGGACGTCGCCCATGTGGGTCACGGCGCGCTGCTGGCGCAGGACCCGGGCTGGCACGGGCGGGCCGAGCTGGCCGCAGTGATCCGCGGCGCGCTGCTCGGGCTGGCCACCACCGAGCCGGCCACCGAGCCGCAGGGCGAGGAGGAGCTGGCCGCGGTCAGCACCCGCGCGCTGCGCACCGCGAACGGCTGGGAGATCAGCGGGCGCAAGACCTGGGTGTCCCGGGTGCTGGAGGCGGACGCGTTCGTGGTGTTCGCGCGCAGCCCGGAGCACCTCGGCGCGTTCTACGTGCCGGCCGGCGCGCCCGGACTGACCGCGGAGCCGGCGCCGCGCCCGGACGGCAACGGGACCGGCCGCGGCTGGTCCTGGGGCGACCTGGTGCTGGACAAGGTGCCGGTGCCGCCGACCGCGGTGCTCGGCGCGCCGGTCGGCGGTGTGGCGGTGTTCCGCCGGCACCTCGCCGACTACCGACCGCTGGTCGCGGCGACCTGCCTCGGCGCGGCGGCGGCCGTGGTGGACGACTGGGTCGAGCGGGTGCTGGCCGCGCCCAACGCCGGCTCCGGGCTGCCCGACCCGGTCGTCGAGCGGCTCGGTGACCTGCGCGGCCGGGTGCTGCTCGCGCTCGGCGGGCTGTTCACCGGCGCGGCCGGCCCGGGCGCGGTGGACGGCTCCTGGTCGAAGATGGCCAAGGCGCAGGCGGTGAACACGGCGATCGAGGTGGTCCGCGCGGTCGTGGCGCAGATGGAGACCGTGCCGGGCGGGGTGCCGGCCCAGGCGCTGACCGAGGTCCGCCGCGTGCGGGCGGAGCTGACCGCGTTCGAGGCGGCGGACGGCGCCCGGGCGCCGCTGCTGCGCTCGGCCGGCGAGCGGTTCGTGCAGTATTCGGCGGCGATCCTGGACGAGATCTCGGAACCGACCTCCACGATGCCGCGCCCCAACCTGACCGACTGATCCGATTCAGCCCTGTTCAGCCCGGGGACGCCGGAAGGTCTACCAGTGGGTAGCCGACGCGTGACCGAGGGTTTCTACGCCATCCCACGTTGAGTAGTCAAGACTTTACTTTCCGCCGAAGACCGAGCAAGCTCTGCCACCGAGCGAGGCCTCCGGAAACCGCCGGAGCGAGCCCGCCGACAACCTCATTCAGACTTCCCCGCGAGACGGGGGCGGCTTCCCAGTGCCGGGCCCGCCCCCGTCATCCAATTCTGCGGGCACCCGCTGACGGCACCGCCGGGAAGAAGCCGGGCTCCCCGTACCCGGCCCGGTCGTACGCGTCGGCGATCGCCGACCGGACGCCGTCCAGCCGGTCCACCGGCACCAGCGCGAGCACGCAGCCGCCGAACCCGCCGCCGGTCATCCGCGCCCCGAGCGCCCCGGCCGCCTCGGCCGTCGCCGCGATGAGGTCGACCCGCGGCACGGTGATCTCGAAGTCGTCCCGCATCGAGGCGTGCGACGCCGACAGCAGCGGGCCGATGTCGGCGACCCGGCCGGCGCGCAGCGCGGCCACCGTGGCCAGCACCCGCGCGTTCTCGGTCACCACGTGCCTGGCCCGGCGCAGCAGCTCGCCGTCGAGCCGGTCGAGGTCGGCCTCGGTCGCGTCCCGCAGGGCCGGCACACCGAGGACCCGGGCCGCCTGCTCGCAGGACCGGCGGCGGTCCGCGTACGGTCCGCTGGTGAGCTGGTGCGGCGACCGGCTGTCCACGCCGAGCACCGCGAGCCCGGCCGCGTCGGCGTCGAACGGGACCTGCTCGGTGGCCAGCGTGCGGCAGTCCAGGAACAACACGTGCGCGTCCGTGCAGAGCAGCGACGCCATCTGGTCCATCACGCCGGTCGGGGCGCCGACGAAGTCGTTCTCGGCCCGCCGGGCCAGCCGGGCCAGCGCGGTGCGGTCGAGGCCGAGGCCGAGCAGCTCGTCCAGCGCCGCGGCGACCGAGCACTCCAGCGCCGCCGAGGAGGACAGCCCGGCGCCCTCCGGCACGTCGCTGTCCACCGCCACGTCGGCGCCGCCGGCGACGTCGTGGCCGGCCTCGCCGAACGCCCACACCACCCCGGCCACGTAGGCGGACCAGCCGTCGACCTGTCCCGGCGCCAGGTCGGCCACCCGCAGCTCGGCGTCGCCGTGCCGGCCGGAGCGGGCCGTGAGCACGCCGTCGGTGCGGGCGCCCACCGTGGCGGTCGTCGCGAACGGCAGCGCGAGCGGCAGCACGTAGCCGTCGTTGTAGTCGGTGTGCTCGCCGATCAGGTTCATCCGGCCCGGCGCCCGCCACCTGCTCACCGGCGTCATCTCCGGCTCCTCGGACAGACCGTCCCGCGCGCGCGCCGGACGGTCGGCCCTCGTCGCTCCCCGCTCGGGCTGCGAGCCCTCGGCCTCGCTCATGCCCGGCGGGACTGATCGAACTTCCACGCGTCGGCGACCATCTCGTCGACCGTGGGCTTGCGCGGCGTCCAGCCGAGCTCGTCCCGGATCTTCGCGCTCGACGCGACCAGCACGGCCGGGTCGCCGGGCCGGCGCGGGCCGACCCGCGTCGGCATCGGGTGCCCGGTCACCCGCCGCACCGCCTCGACCACGTCGAGCACGGAGAACCCGGCGCCGTTGCCGAGGTTGTAGATCCGGTGCTCCCCGGCGGTGGTCGCGGCCAGCGCCAGCAGGTGTGCCTCGGCCAGGTCGTCGACGTGCACGTAGTCGCGGATGCAGGTGCCGTCCGGGGTCGGGTAGTCGGTGCCGTTGACCGCGAACTCCGGCCGCGTGCCCGCCACCACCTGCAGGGCGATCGGGATGATGTGGGTCTCCGGGGAGTGCCGCTCGCCCTGCCCGCCGGACGCGCCGGCGACGTTGAAGTAGCGCAGGCTCGTCGCGCCCAGCCCGTGCGCCGCCGCCTCGGACGTGATCATCATGTCCACGGCCAGCTTCGACGCCCCGTACGGGTTCGTCGGCCGGGTCGGCGCGGTCTCCAGGATCGGCACCTCGTCCGGCTCGCCGTAGGTGGCCGCGGTGGAGGAGAACACCAGCCGCGGCACGGCGTTCGCCCGCATCGCGTCCAGCAGCGCCAGCGTGCCGGCCACGTTGGTCCGCCAGTAGCGCTCCGGGTGCTCGACCGACTCGGACACCACGGCCTTGGCCGCGAAGTGCAGCACGCCGTCGTACGGGTCGCCGTCCGCGAGCACCGCGCCGGACCGCTCGGCGACGTCGCCCGGCACGAACGTGGCTCCGTCCGGGACCGAGTCCGCGTGCCCGGTGGACAGGTCGTCGAGCACCGTCACCTGGTGCCCGGCCCGAAGCAGGTGCAGGGTCACCACCCCGCCGATGTAGCCGGCGCCGCCGGTCACGAGCAGCCGCACAGGACCTCCCACCCTCAGGGGGCTTCGCCCCCCGAGTGCCCCCCGAAGGAGGTCCCTGCGGGGCTGCACTGGTCACGGCGTGCCCATCCGCCGCGACCGTACACTGACCCGGGTGAGCGGCACCTGGGTCGACGCCCTGCTCGTGCTCCTCTTCGTGCTGCTCGGCGGGTGCTTCTCCGCGGCGGAGATCGCGCTGGTCTCGCTGCGGGAGAGCCAGGTCAAGTCGCTGACCGAGCAGGGTGCCCGCGGTGAGCGGCTGGCCAAGCTCGTCGGCGACCCCAACCGGTTCCTGGCCGCGGTGCAGGTCGGCGTCACGCTGGCCGGGTTCTTCTCCGCCGCGTTCGGGGCGGCGACGCTGGCCGAGCCGCTCGGCGACCAGTTCGTGCGCTGGGGAATGCCGGACCGGCTCGCGCACACGCTCGCGTTCATCGGGATCACGATCCTCATCTCGTACGTGTCGCTGGTGCTGGGCGAGCTGGCGCCGAAGCGGCTGGCGCTGCAGCGGACCGAGGCGGTGGCGCTGGCCGCGTCCGGCCCGCTGGACCGGATCGCGACGCTGGCCCGGCCGGTGATCTGGCTGCTGTCCCGGACCACCGACCTGGTCGTCCGGCTGGTCGGCGGCGACCCGCGGGCCAACCGGGAGGCGATCACCGAGGAGGAGCTGCGCGGGCTGGTCGCCGCGCACGAGTCGTTGCCGCCGGACGAGCGCAAGCTGATCGACGACGTGTTCGACGCCGGCGACCGGCAGGTGCGCGAGGTGATGGTGCCGCGGACCGAGGTCGACTTCCTCGAGGTCGGCACCTCGGTGTCGCGGGCGGCCCGGATCGCTCGGGAGGCGCCGCACTCGCGCTACCCGGTCTACGGGCGCGACACCGACGATGTGGTCGGCTTCGTGCACATCCGCGACCTGCTCGACCCGGACGTGCCCGGCGGCCGGGCGGCGACCGTGGGCGACCTCGCCCGCGACCTGAAGCGGCTGCCCGGGACGAAGAAGGTGCTCTCCGCGCTGTCCGAGATGCGCCGGGAGGGACACCACCTGGCGATCGTCGAGGACGAGTACGGCGGGACGGACGGGATCGTCACCCTCGAGGACCTCATCGAGGAGCTGATCGGCGAGATCCGGGACGAGTACGACGAGGTCGGCGCGGCGCCGGCGCGGCCGGGCGGGCCGGCCGAGGTGGACGGGCTGCTCAACCTCGACGACCTGTTCGAGCAGACCGGGCTGCGGCTGCCGGCGGGGCCGTACGAGACCGCGGCCGGGTGGGCCATGTGGAAGCTGGGACGGCTGCCGGTGCGCGGGGACGTGCTGAGCGAGCGGCTCGAGGACGCCGACGAGACGTGGACGGTCGAGATCCTCGAGCTGGACGGACGGCGCGCGTCCAGGCTGCGGGTCGTCCCGCCGGAGGAGCCGCAGCAGCCGCCGTCGCCGCAGCTGGAGCGCGCTCCCGAGCGCACCCGCGACCCGGCCGCGACCCGGCCGCCGGCCGACACCGACCGCACCCCCGCCACCCCCGTCCCCAACCGGGCCACCCACTGACCGCCCTATCGCACAGCCGACCGGGCCCGACGCCGACCGGGGTGGGGAGCCGGCCGGGGTGGGCTCGCGGGTGCACTGGTCTAATCGCCGCGTGCAGGTGAACCTCGGCGTCGCCATCCCGATCCCGGCGCCGTGGGCGGAGGAACTGTCCGAATGGCGCGCGCGGGTCGGCGACCCGGCCGCCGCGCGGGTGCCGCCGCACGTGACCCTGCTCCCGCCGACGCTGGTCGCGACCGCCGCGCTGCCCGACATCGAGGCCCACCTGGCCGAGACCGCCGCCGCGTACCCGCCGTTCGAGATGCACCTGTCCGGCACCGGCACCTTCCGCCCGGTCTCCGACGTGGTCTTCGTCGTGGTCGCGGCCGGCATCGCCCAGTGCGAGCGGCTGGAGGCGGCGATCCGCTCCGGCCCGCTGGCGCGGGAGACCCGCTTCCCCTACCACCCGCACGTGACGGTCGCCCACGACATCCCGCCGGACGGCCTCGACCGCGCGTACAAGGGGCTGGCCGGCTTCGACGCCCGCTTCCCGGTGCCGGCGTTCAGTGTGTTCGCGCAGGAAACGGGCGGGGTATGGGTGCCGAGGAAGGACTTCGCTCTCGGGGGGAGCTGACATGACCTGGGAGCTGAGATGGCCGGTCTGAAGGATCGGCTGATCGCGATGCTGCGCCGGGAGCGGGCCCGCCGCCCCTGGCTGGACCACCTGATCCGTGCGTACCAGCAGTACAAGCGCGCGAACGGCGACCACGTCGCAGCCGCGATCACCTACTTCAGCTTCCTGGCGATCTTCCCGCTCGTCCTTCTCGGTGCCTCGATCGCCGGGTTCGTGCTGGCCAACAACGTCGACCGCCAGCAACGGCTGAACGAGGTCATCAGCGAGAACGTGCCGGGCTCGCTCGGGAACACCCTCACACAGGCCGTCCAGTCGGTGATCGACAACCGCGGCAGCCTCGGCGTGATCGCGCTGCTCGGCGTGGCGTACGCCGGGCTCGGCTGGGTCGGCAACCTGCGCACCGGCGTGCAGATGATCTGGGCCAGCGAGGTCACGAAGGAGAACTTCGTCAAGGCCAAGCTCGAGGACCTGGTCGTGCTCGTCGGCCTCGGGGTCGGCATCGTGCTCTCGCTGGCGCTCACCTCCGGCGTGACCGCGGCGATCCACGCCGTGGTCACCGGCCTCCACCTGGACGGCATCCCCGGGATGGGCACGCTCGTGGGCGGCATGGCGATCGTGCTCGCGTTGGCCGCGGACACCGTGCTGTTCATGTGGTTGTTCACCCGGCTGCCGCGGCGGCCGGTGCGCTACCGGACCGTGCTGCACGGGGCGATCTTCGCGGCGGTCGGGTACGAGGTGCTCAAGATCGTCGGCACGACGTACCTCGCGAACGTGACGTCGAACCCGACGTACGGGGTGTTCGCGAGCGCGGTCGGTTTGCTGATCTGGATCAACCTGGTCGCCCGTTTCCTGCTGATCTCCGCGGCGTGGACCGCGACCGGCCGGCAGCCGCGCGGCGCGGACAGCGAACCCGAGCCGCCGGAGGAGGGCTTCGCCGTCGCCGTCGACGACAAGCCGGCCGCCGGGGTGATCGGGCCGATGCCGGCGGGCACCCGGACGCGGGAGGCGCCGCGCCCGGCCGCGGTGGCCGGCGCGCTGGTCGGCACCGGTGCGCTGCTCGGGGCCGGCGCGACCGCCACCGCCACCCGCCTCCTCCGCCGCCGCTAGCGGATCGCCCAGCGCCCGCCGCCGGCACCGCTCCGCCCGCCCGCGCCGGACCTGCCGCCCGCACCGCCCCGACTGCCCGCGCCGGACCCGCCGCCCGCACCGGACCCACCGCCCGCGCCGCCCACGCCGGCCCCGCCGCCCGCGCCGGACCGGCCGCCCGCGCCGGACCGGCCGCCCGCGCCGGACCGGCCGCCCGCACCGGACCCGCCGCCCGCGCCGCCCGGCTGTGAGTCGCCGGTCGAAACCGTCAGGCGCGGCGGCGGACGACCCGGACGGCCAGCGCGCCCAGCAGCACGGCCAGCGCGGCCGCGAGCAGCAGGGCGATCGCCGAGGTCGGGTTGCCGCTGCCGGCCGCGTCCCGGTGCGCGGCCGCGGCCGCCGGCGAACCGGACGCCGACGCCGGTGCCGACGCCGACGGCGTGCCGGCCGCGCCGGCCGCGTCGACCAGCGAGCCGACCGGCGCCGCTGTCCGCGGCAGGGCGAAGCCCCAGTCGAGCAGCCGGCCGGCCTGCGCGGAGATGTTGTCCGGCTTGTGCTCGCCGTACATCATCGTGACGATCAGCCGCCGGTCCCCGTGCTTGGCCGCGCCGATGAACGAGTGGTGCGCGGCGTCGGTGAAACCGTTCTTCCCGCCGAACGCGCCCGGGTAGTTGTAGAGCAGCTTGTTGTCGTTCGCGAACTGGAACGAGTGGTACTTGGTGCCCTGGGCCGGGATCGTGCCCAGCTTCTGCGCGGTGTACTTCCGGAAGTCGGCCCGGGCCAGGTCCGCCCGCCCGATCAGGGCCAGGTCGTACGCGGACGTCAGCTGGTGCGGCCCGTCCAGCCCGGACGGCGTCGCCGCGTGCGTGTCGTACGCCTGGATCGACCGCGCGGTCGCGTTCATCGCCGCCACCGTGCTCGGCACCGACCCGGCCACCCGGGCCAGCGTGTTGGCCGCGTCGTTGCCGGAGGCCATCAGCATCGCCTGGAACAGCAGGTCCACCGAGTAGCGCCCGTTCTGGACCAGGCCGACCCTGGTGCCGTCCACGTCGACGTCCGCGTACGAGCAGACCACCCGCTTGTGCTTGTCCAGCTTGGGCAGCAGGGTCAGCGCGGTCAGCCACTTCAGCGTGCTGGCCGGCGGGTAGCGCCCGTGCGGGTTGCGGGCGGCGAGCAGGTCGCCGGTGTCGAGGTCGGCGACCACCCAACCGCGCGCGCTGATGCCCTTCGGCAGCGGCTTGGCCTTCGCCGGCAGGGCGAATCCCACGGTGCCAAGCCGGGGGCCGCCGACCACCTGGCCGCCCGGACCCTGCCCGGGCAGCGGCGGCTCGGGCGTCGGCGTCGGCACCGGCGTCGCAGCCGGCGCGGACGCCAGCGCCGGAGCCGTTGCGCCGACCGCGACCAGGCAGCAGAGCACGGCGGCGACGGCGGCCGCGGTCCGGACTGATCGCACGAGCTGAGGCTACGGGGTCAAGAGCAGGTCAAGGATGCTCCACCCGTGCAACGATGCGGTGACGAGAATCGACCTCTCCTCCGTCACACCCATATCGGCGGTCTACCGTGTCGGCCGATACCGGGCCGGGCGGCGGACCCGGAACCGCGAAGGGAGATCCTCTTGCGCCCAGTGCGTGGGATGGGGCTGGCAGCGGCCGCGCTGGTCGGCGCGTTGATGCTGGCGGCCTGCGGAAGCAGCGACAGTGGTAGTGGCAGTAACAGCGGGGGTAGCGGGGGTTCCGCGGCTCCGAGCAACCTCAAGATCGGCATGGCGTACGACATCGGCGGTCGCGGGGACAAGTCGTTCAACGACTCCGCGGCGGTCGGTCTCGACACCGCGAAGAAGCAGTTCAACCTGTCGGACAGCAACGTCAAGGAGCTGTCGGCGCGCGCCGGCGAGACCGACACGGACCGGGCGACGCGGCTCGAGCTGCTGGCCAAGTCCGGGTTCAACCCGATCGTGGCCGTCGGCTTCGCGTACGCGCCGGCGCTCAAGACGGTCGCGCCGAAGTACCCGGACGTGAAGTTCGGCATCATCGACGCCACCCCGGACGACGTGAAGGCGCCGAACGTGTCCAACCTGACCTTCGCCGAGGAGCAGGGCTCCTTCCTGGTCGGCGCGGCCGCCGGGCTGAAGACCACCAGCGGCACGGTCGGCTTCATCGGCGGCTGCAGCGTGCCGCTGATCGCCAAGTTCGAGGCCGGCTACAAGGCCGGCGTGCAGGCGGCGAAGCCGGGCACCAAGGTGGTCACCAAGTACCTGTCCACCCCGCAGCAGAACTGCTCCGGCTTCAACGACCCGGCCGCGGGGCAGGAGGCGGCCAAGGGCATGTACGACGGCGGCGCGGACATCGTCTACGCGGCGGCCGGCGGCTCCGGCTCCGGCGTGTTCTCCGCGGCGGCGGCGGCGAACAAGAAGGCCATCGGCGTCGACTCCGACCAGTACCTGTCGGCCGACCCGGCGGTGCAGAAGACGATCATGACCTCGATGGTCAAGCGGGTGAACGTGGCCGTGCTGAAGTTCCTGACCGAGGCCAAGGACGGCAACGTCAAGTCCGGCCAGGAGGTCTTCGACCTCAAGGTCGACGGGGTCGGCTACGCGACCTCCGGCGGCCAGGTCGACGACATCAAGTCGAAGCTGGACGCGTACAAGCAGCAGATCGTGGACGGTCAGATCAAGGTTCCTACGACCGTTTCCTGACGGTTGCGTCAGGGCGTGTCGTGCACCGGCAGGCCCTGGATCAGGTCCGGGGGTGACGCCGAGCGGTGTCGCCCCCGGACGCTGCTCTGTCCGAGGGGAGACGCGTGACGTCCGCACCCGCCCCGGCCCGGGACACCATCGCCGTGCAGCTGCGCGGCATCACCAAGCGGTTCCCCGGAGTCGTCGCCAACCGCGACATCGACATCGCCGTGCGGGCCGGCACGGTGCACGCGATCGTCGGGGAGAACGGCGCCGGCAAGTCGACGCTGATGAAGATCCTCTACGGCATGCAGAAGCCGGACGAGGGCAGCATCGAGGTGGACGGACGGCCGGTGAGCTTCTCCTCGCCGGCCGACGCCATCTCCGCCGGCATCGGCATGGTGCACCAGCACTTCATGCTGGCGGACAACCTCACGGTGCTGGAGAACGTCGTGCTCGGGGCCGAGCCCGGCGGCTTCGGCCGGCTCGACTTCGGCGAGGCACGGCGCCGGATCATGGAGATCTCCGACTCGTACGGGCTCGGCGTGACGCCGGACCGGCTGGTCGAGGAGCTCGGCGTCGGCGACCGGCAGCGGGTGGAGATCCTCAAGGTGCTCTACCGCGGCGCCCGGATCCTCATCCTGGACGAGCCCACCGCGGTGCTGGTGCCGCAGGAGGTCGACGAGCTGTTCGGCAACCTGCAGGAGCTCAAGTCCGAGGGCATCACGATCCTGTTCATCTCGCACAAGCTCGACGAGGTGCTCGCGGTCGCCGACGAGATCACCGTGGTGCGGCGCGGAACCACGGTCGCGACCGTGCTGCCGGCCGACGTGACCGCGCGCCGGCTGGCGGAGCTGATGGTCGGCGGCGAGCTGCCGTCGCCGGAGACCCGCGAGTCGACCGTACGGCCGGAGGTCGTGCTGGAGGTGCGCGGACTGACCGTGCGGGCGGAGGAAGGCCGGCCGCTGCTCGACGACGTCTCGCTGACCATCCATGCCGGCGAGGTGGTCGGCGTCGCCGGGGTCGAGGGCAACGGCCAGGCCGAGCTGGTCGACGCGATCATGGGGCTGCGGCCGGCCACCGGCACCGTGCGGCTGGGCGATCGGGACCTGACCGAGCTGGACACCCGGCGCCGGCGGGAGGCCGGGATCGGCTTCATCCCCGAGGACCGGCAGCGGCAGGGCCTGCTGCTGGAGGCGCCGCTCTGGGAGAACCGGATCCTCGGCCATCAGAGCCAGCGGCCCAACGTCACCGGACCCTGGATCGACCGGGCCGGCGCCAGGGCCGACACCGAGCGGATCGTCCGCGAGTACGACGTGCGGACGCCGGGCATCGACGTCGCCGCCTCGGCGCTGTCCGGCGGCAACCAGCAGAAGCTGATCGTCGGCCGGGAGATGAGCGGCGACCCGGTGCTGCTGCTGGCCGCACACCCCACCCGCGGCGTCGACGTCGGCGCCCAGGCCCAGATCTGGGACGCGCTGCGCGATGCCCGGGCAGAGGGGCTGGCGGTGCTGCTGATCTCGGCCGACCTGGACGAGCTGATCGGGCTGTCCGACTCGATCGAGGTGATCCTGCGCGGGCGGATCGTCGGCAGCGCCGACCCGCGCACGGTCACCCCGGAGGAGCTCGGCTCGGCGATGACCGGCGCCGGCGAGGCCGGTGAGCGGACCGAGCACGGTGTGGCCGGCGGCCCGGCCGGGGGTCGGCACGGCGCCGGCACGGTCGCCGCCGCCGACAGCGAGGAGGCCGGCCGGCACCTCGCCCCCGGTCCGGACCCGGTGCCGCCGGACTCTGGCCCCGGCGCGGACCCCGACCTCGACGTGCCGCTGCCCGGGACCGCCGGTCCCGGCCTCACCGGCACCGGCACGACCGGCACCGGCGACCTCGCGAACGATCCTGACGCAGGCGGGGAGGAACGGCCGTGAAGCGGTTCGACCTGGAGCGGTTCGGCCTCGGCCTGGCCGCTCCCGTGCTCGCGCTCATCGTCGCGGCGCTCCTGTCGTCCATCGCGCTGGTGATCTCCGGCAACTCGCCGCTGCACACGTTCAACGCGATGCTCGACTACGGCACCCAGCCGGAGACCGTCGTCCAGACCGTCAACAAGTCCACGATCTACTACCTGTCCGGCCTGGCCGTCGCGATCGGGTTCCGGATGAACCTGTTCAACATCGGGGTCGACGGCCAGTATCAGATCGCGGCGTTCTTCGCCGCGGTCGTGGGCGGCTGGCTGCTGCTGCCCGGGCCGGTGCTCATCGTCGTGGTCGTGCTCGTCGCGGTCGTGGTCGGCGCCCTGTGGGCCGGCATCGCCGCGGTGCTCAAGGTGACCCGCGGGGTCAGCGAGGTCATCTCCACGATCATGCTCAACGTCATCGGCGGCGGCATCGTCGCCTACCTGCTCGACCCGAGCCGGCTCGGCACGATCGTCGGCACCCAGCAGGTGACGACCAAGCCGATGCCGTCGGACGCCTACCTGCCCGGCATCCCGGTCTCCGGCGGCGAGATCTACGGCTTCATCGTGGTCGCGATCGCCTGCGGCATCGCGTACTGGGTGCTGCTCGGGCGGACCCGGTTCGGCTTCGACCTGCGCGCCACCGGGCTGTCCGAGACCGCCGCGGTGGCCAGCGGTGTCTCGGTGCGCAAGATGGTCATCCGGACCATGCTCATCTCCGGCGGGGTCGCCGGGCTGGTAGGGATGCCGCTGCTGCTCGGCGGCAGCCACGCGTACGCGCAGGACTTCCCGACCGGCTACGGGTTCTCCGGCATCGCGATCGCGCTGCTCGGTCGCAACAACCCGATCGGCATCGCGCTCGGTGCGCTGCTGTGGTCGTTCCTGGAACAGTCGGCCCAGATCCTCGACCTGGAGGGCGTGCCGAAGGAGATCGTGACGATCATGCAGGGCGTCACGGTGCTGTCCGTCGTCATCGCGTACGAGCTGGTGCGCCGGTTCTCCCTGGTGCAGCAGCAGCGCCGGGTCGGCGCCGAGCTGCGTGCCGCCGCCGGCACCCCGGCCGCCGGCGAGGGGAGCCCGGCATGACCGCCACCGGCCTCGTGGAGTCGATGACCAAGGCATCGACGGCGGCGGGACGCCGACGGGGCATCCGGTGGCCGCTCTGGCTGCTGGGCATCTCGGGCCTGCTCGTGCTCGTCTCGATCGTCCGGCTCGTCACCGGCGCCAACGACATCACCTCCAGCGGCACCACCGGTGCGGCACTGCGGCTCGCGGTGCCGATCGGCCTGGCCGGCCTCGGCGGCCTGTGGTCCGAGCGGTCCGGCGTGGTGAACATCGGCCTCGAGGGCCAGCTCATCCTCGGGACCTGGTTCGGTGCGTGGGGCGCGTACGAGTTCGGGCCGTGGTGGGGGGTGATCGTCGGCATCATCGGCGGCGCGCTCGGCGGTCTCGTCCTCGCCATCGCGACCGTCTCGTTCGGCGTCGACCACATCGTCGCCGGTGTCGCGATCACCATCCTCGGCGGCGGCATCACCCGGTTCCTGTCCGCGCTGATCTTCGTGAACACCCCGGGCGGCGGCGTCACCCAGTCGCCGAGCCTCCCCCGGATCGGGACGGTGACGCTGCCGGGCTCGGGGGTGCTGCACGACATCGAGCAGAAGCACTGGTTCGTGGTCTCCGACGTCGCCGGCATCCTCGGCGGCCTGATCACCCAGGTCTCATGGTTGACGATCGTGGCGGTGCTGCTGGTGCCGCTCACCTACCTCGTGCTGTGGCGGACCAAGTTCGGCCTGCGACTGCGTTCCTGCGGCGAGGCGCCGGGCGCGGCCGAGTCGCTGGGCGTGAACGTCTACCGGATGAAGTACACCGCGGTGATCCTCTCCGGCGGGTTCGCCGGGCTCGGCGGCGCGTTCCTCTCCCTGGTCGCGACGAACATCTACCGGGAGGGTCAGACCAACGGGCGCGGGTACATCGGCCTGGCCGCGATGATCTTCGGCAACTGGATGCCCGGCGGGCTGGCGCTCGGCTCGGGCATCTTCGGCTACACCGACGCGCTGCAACTGCGCAGCGGCGGCCAGTCCGTGCACGCGCTGCTTCTCCTGCTGGCGATCGTGCTCGGGTTGCTGGCCATCTGGTCGCTGTACCGCGGCCGGCGGGTGCGGGCGGCGACCAGCGTGGCCGTCGCCGCCGGCGCGCTGATCTGGTTCCTGACCAGCGACACGGTGCCGGACGAGTTCGTCGGGTTCGCGCCGCACCTGACCACGTTGCTCGTGCTCGCGCTCGCGGCGCAGCGATTGCGACCACCGGCGGCGGACGGTAAACCCTACCGACGAGGGGAGGCGGGATGAGCGCCGTGGACTGGGACGGCCTGCGCGCCGCGGCGGTCGAGGCGATGCGCCGGGCCTACGCGCCGTACTCGAACTTCCCGGTCGGCGCGGCCGCGCTCGTCGACGACGGCCGCACGGTGGTCGGCTGCAACGTCGAGAACGCCTCCTACGGGCTGGGGTTGTGCGCCGAGTGCGGGCTGGTCTCGTCGCTGCACGCGACCGGCGGTGGCCGGCTGGTCGCGTTCGCCTGCGTGGACGCCGAGGGCGGCGCGTTGCTCCCGTGTGGACGGTGCCGGCAGCTGCTCTGGGAGCACGGCGGTCCAGCCCTGCTGGTGGACACCGCCGACGGGCCGGTGCCGATCGGCCGGCTGCTGCCGCGTGCCTTCGGCCGCGAGGACCTGGACCGCGTGGCTGGTGCCTGAGCGAGCGCGCGAGCCCGCAGCGCGAGCGGGCGCGGTCTTCGACGCGGTCGACGTCATCCGGACCAAGCGGGACGGCGGTGCGCTGTCGGACGCCCAGATCGACTGGGTGATCGACGCGTACACCGGTGGCGCGGTGGCCGAGGAGCAGATGTCGGCGCTGCTGATGGCGGTGCTGCTGCGCGGGCTGTCCGAGGCCGAGCTGGCCCGCTGGACCGGGGCGATGATCGCCTCCGGCGAGCGGCTCGATCTGTCCGGTGTGGACAGACCGACGGTGGACAAGCACTCCACCGGCGGCGTGGGCGACAAGATCACGCTGCCGCTGGCGCCGCTGGTCGCCGCGCACGGCGTCGCCGTGCCGCAGCTGTCCGGCCGCGGGCTCGGGCACACCGGCGGCACCCTCGACAAGCTCGAGGCGATCCCGGGCTGGCGGGCCGCGCTGTCGACCGAGGAGTTCCTGGCCCAGCTCCGCACGGTCGGCGCGGTCGTGTGCGCGGCCGGCGCCTCGCTGGCCCCGGCCGACCGCAAGCTCTACGCGCTGCGGGACGTGACCGGCACGGTCGAGTCGATCCCGCTGATCGCGTCCTCGATCATGTCGAAGAAGATCGCCGAGGGGGCGTCGGCGCTGGTGCTCGACGTCAAGGTCGGCTCGGGTGCGTTCATGAAGTCGACCGACGACGCCCGCGCGCTGGCCGCGGCGATGGTCTCGCTCGGCAGCGCGCACGGGGTGCGTACGGTCGCGCTGCTCACGGACATGTCCGTGCCGCTCGGCCGGACCGCGGGCAACGGGCTCGAGGTCGCGGAGTCGGTGGAGGTTCTCGCCGGTGGCGGGCCGGCCGACGTGGTCGAGCTGACCGTGGCGCTGGCCGGGGAGATGCTCGCGGCGGCCGGGCTGTCCGATGTGGATCCTGCGGCGGCGCTGGCCGACGGGCGGGCGATGGACGTGTGGCGGCGGATGATCACCGCTCAGGGCGGCTCGCCGGATGCCCCGCTGCCGGTGGCCCGGGAGACGTCCGAGGTGCGGGCGCTGGACACCGGCGTGCTCACCCGGCTCGACGCGTACGCGGTCGGAGTCGCGGCCTGGCGGCTCGGTGCGGGGCGGGCGCGCAAGGAGGACCCGGTGTCCGCGGCGGCCGGCGTGGAGATGCTGGCCAAGCCGGGCGACCGGGTCACCGCGGGCTCCCCGCTGCTGCTGCTGCACACCGACGACCCGGCCCGGTTCCCCCGGGCGGTGGAGGCGCTGACCGGGGCGATCGAGGTCGCGCCGGAAGCGCCGGCACGCCAACCCCTCGTCCTCGACCGGATCGCGGAGTCTTAGGGCGTGCCTCCCCATCATCTGGCGGCGCGGGCCGACGTCCAGGCGACGACCGGCCGCGTTGGCGAAGCCGACCGATACAACCCCGGTATCGGCCGGCTCCGCCGCCTTGCCGGACGCCGCCTGGACGCCGTCCGCATCCACCGACGATCGGGAGACACGCCCTGATGCCCCAGCACATCGCCGCGCCGACCACCATCCCGGTGCCCGGCGGCAAGAAGATCGACGAGTACGTCGGGCGGGTCAACTCCGGCACCGCGACGGTCTCGGTGGCCCGGATGGCGGCGCCGGGCGGGTGGACCGAGCCGGCCCAGGCGCCGGAGTTCGACGAGGTGACCCTCGTGCTGCGGGGGACCGTCCGGGTCGAGCACGACGGCGGCGTGCTCGACGTCGGCGCCGGTGAGGCGGTGCTCACCCGCGCCGGCGAGCGGGTGCGCTACAGCACGCCCGGCCCGGACGGGGCCGACTACGTGGCGATCTGCGTCCCCGCGTTCAGCCCGGAAGCCGCCGGTCGGGAGGAATAGCGCCGAGCAGCTCGGCCAGCGGCACGTCGAGCGCGGCCGCCAGCCGCAGCAGCCGGACCACGTCCACGCCGTGTGTCCCCTTTTCGATCAGCGACACGAAGCTGCGCGACATCCCGGCCGCCGCGGCCAGATCGTCCTGCGTCATCTCCCGGGTCAGTCGCAGGATTCGCACCCGCCGTCCCAGCGCACGCAGCCACGCATCCGTATCGAACACTTCGCCCGAACTCACCGACTCGACACTCCTCCGACGTCGTCCGACATGATGTAAGCTTCATTCACCAAGCAGTCGGGCAACATCAGTCTACTGGATCACCACGCGGAGCACCCCACGCCAGCCGCCTCGGCCGCCGCTCGCCGCGACGACCCGCGGTCGAGGTGTGGGGTTAGGTCTACTGGTGGGGGAGGGGGGTCCATCGAGCGGTTGAGGGCGGACCGATCGGTCGGCTGTGGTGCGGACCTGGGCGGCCCTGGACCATGGATGCATGAGCGATGTGGCAATCCGGGTGTCCGGGCTGCGCAAGACCTACCAGGGACGGGCCGCCGTCGACGGGCTCGATCTCACCGTGCGGCGGGGCGAGGTGTTCTCGCTGCTCGGGCCGAACGGGGCCGGCAAGTCGACGACCGTCGAGATCCTGGAGGGCTACCGCAGCCGCGACGGCGGCGAGGTGGCCGTGCTCGGGCACGACCCGGCCGAGGCGACCGCCGAGTGGAAGTCGCGCATCGGGATCGTCCTGCAGCGGGTCGACGATCTGGCGCAGTCCAGCGAGCTGACCGTCCGCGAGTGGGTCAGTTCCGTCGCGGCCTACTTCCCCGACCCGATGCGCCCGGACGACGCGATCGAGCTGGTCGGCCTGGCCGACAAGCGCGACGCCCGCTCATCCAGCCTGTCCGGCGGCCAGCGCCGCCGGCTCGACGTCGCGCTCGGCATCATCGGCCGCCCCGAGCTGCTGTTCCTGGACGAGCCGACCACCGGCTTCGACCCGGAGGCGCGCCGGCAGTTCTGGGGCCTGATCGAGAGCCTGGCCGACGCCGGCACGACGATCCTGCTCACCACCCACTACCTGGACGAGGCCGAGCACCTGGCCGACCGGGTCGCGGTCATCAACGCCGGCCGCATCATCGAGGTCGGCGCACCCGCCACGCTCGGCGGGCGGGCCACGGCGGCGGCCACCGTGCGCTGGATCGGCGCGGACGGCCCACAGGAGCTGACCACCGACGAGCCGACGAGGACGGTCCTGGAGCTGGCCGCCCGGTTCGGCGGCGGCGAGGTCCCCGAGCTGGTCGTCGAACGGCCGAGCCTGGAAGACGTCTACCTGCGAATGATCGGGAGCCCAGAATGACCGCCGAACTGGTAGGCGCCGCGGCGCCCGCCCGCACCACCGACTACCGGCCGCCGTCCCTGCTCTCGGTCTACCGGGTTCGCGCGATGGTCGAGCTGAGGACGTTCGTGCGCGAGCGCGAGGCCGTCGTGTTCACCTTCGCGTTCCCGGTCCTGCTGCTGGTGATCTTCGGCGCGGTGTTCGGCCGGACCGACGTCGACGGCGGCGTGACGTTCGCGCAGGTCTTCGTCGCCGGCATGATCGCGGCCGGCCTGTTCGCGAGCAGCTTCCAGAACCTCGGGATCGCCATCCCGATCGAGCGGGACAGCGGGGCGCTCAAGCGGCTGGCCGGCACCCCGATGCCGCCCTCGGCATACTTCGTCGGGAAGATCGCGCTGGTCGCCGTCGTCGCGGCCGTGCAGCAGGTGCTGCTGCTCGCCGTCGGCGTGCTCTTCTACGGGCTCTCGCTGCCCGACGACGGCAGCCGCTGGCTGACCTACCTCTGGGTCGGCGTGCTGGGCATCTCCGCATGCACCATGTTCGGCATCGCGGCCACCGCGTTCGTCAAGAACGGCCGGAGCGCGCCGGCGGTGATCTCGCCGATCGCGATCGTGCTGCAGTTCATCTCCGGGGTGTTCTTCGTCTTCGCCGTGCTGCCGCAGTGGATGCAGACGATCGCCGCGTTCTTCCCGCTGAAGTGGATGACCCAGGGGATGCGCTCGGTGTTCCTGCCGGACGACTACCAGTCCCAGGAGCCGGCCGGTTCCTGGGAGCACGGCCGGATCGCGATCGTGCTCGGGCTCTGGCTGGTCGGCGGCCTGCTCGTGGCGGTGCGGACGTTCCGGTGGCGGAACAAGGCGGACGGGTAGGGCGCCCTGATGACGACGCCGCCCGGCACCCCGGCCGGGTCGGCTGCACCGGCCCGGTCGGCCCTGCGGGCCGAGCCGGAGACGCCGCCCGGATCGGCGGCCGGCCGGGACGTCTGGGCCCGCGGCATCGTCCTGTGGGACCTGGCCTTCTTCGTCGCCGTGGCGGCCGGCGTCGCCCTCGTGCTCGGCACCGACGAGCTGGACACCGCCGCCCGGACGAGGGCCGCTCTGGCGCTGGTCGCCCTGGCCGGCTGGTACGCGGCGTTCGGGGCCAGGGCGCTGCACGGCCGCTCGACCAGGCTAGCGCTGGTCTACCTGGCCGGGATGATCCCGCTGTTCCTGGTCGCGGTCGCCCAGTACGAGACCCTCGGGTTCCTGCTGTTCGTGCTCTACGCCCAGCCCTGGACGCTCCTCGACCGGCTCAGCCTGATCCTGGCCACCGACGCCACGCTCGCAGTCGGCGTCGGCGCGCTCGCGTACGTCGTGCACCGCGACTCGTGGCTGGCGGCGCTCGCCCAGTCGGGGATCTCGCTCGGGTTCGCGGTGCTGTTCGGCTTCTGGATGTACAGCATCATCGGGCAGAGCATCGACCGGCGGACCGTGATCGACGAGCTGGAGCGCACCCGGCAGGAGCTGGCGACGGTCAGCCACCGGGCCGGCGTGCTGGCCGAGCGGGAGCGGCTCGCCCGGGAGATCCACGACACCGTCGCGCAGGGCTTCACCTCGGTGGTCGTGCTGCTGGAGCTGGCCGAGTCCGATGTGGACACCGACCCGGCCGCGGCCCGGCAGCGGCTGGCCACCGCCCGGGAGACCGCCCGGCAGAACCTGGCCGAGGCCAGGGCGCTGGTCGCCGCGCTGACCCCGGTCGACCTGCAGGCGGCGCCGCTGCCGGAGGCGATCGGCCGGCTGGTCGACCGGTTCACCGCGGAGACCGGCCTGCCGGCCAGGCTCACCGTAACCGGCGAGCCCAGGGCACTGCCGGCCAACACGGAGATCGTGCTGCTGAGGGCCGCGCAGGAGGCGCTGACCAACGTCCGCAAGCACGCCGGAGCCGGGCAGGTCGAGGTCACCCTGGACGGTACGGTCCTGGCGGTATCCGACGACGGCGCCGGCTTCGACCCGGCCGCGCCGACCGGCGGCTACGGCCTGGCCGGGATGCGCAGGCGGGTGGAGGAGATCGGCGGGACCGTGTCGATCGCCAGCGGGCAGAACGGGACCAGGGTGGAGGTGCGGTGCTGAGGGTGATCGTCGCGGACGACCATCCGGTGGTCCGGGAGGGCCTGCGGGCGATGCTGGACGCCGAGCCGGACCTCGAGGTGGTCGGCGAGGCGGCCTCCGGGGCCGAGGCGGTCGCGCTGACCGCGCGACTGCGGCCGGACGTCGTGCTGATGGACCTGCGGATGCCCGGCACCGACGGCGTCACCGCGACCGGCGAGATCGCCGCCGCCGGCGACGCCAGGGTCCTCGTCGTCACCACGTACGACACCGATGCCGACATCCTGCGCGCGGTCGAGGCCGGCGCGACCGGCTACCTGCTCAAGGACACGCCCCGCCGGGAGCTGGCCGAGGCGGTCCGGGCCGCCGCCCGCGGCGAGACCGTGCTGGCCCCGCCGGTGGCCCGCAAGCTGGTCTCCCGGGTCCGGCTGCCCGCGGTCGAGTCGCCGACCCCGCGCGAGCTCGAGGTGCTCGCGCAGGTCGCGAAAGGACTGTCCAATGTGGACATCGGCCGGGAGCTGCACATCAGCGAGGCGACGGTGAAGACGCACCTGGTGCGCATCTTCGAGAAGCTGGGCGTCTCCGACCGCACCGCCGCGGTCACCAAGGCCATCGGCCAGGGCCTGCTCCCGCCGCCGTAGGAGGGTGGGGCGGACCTGCTCACTGCCTGGTGGCGAGTCCGCCCGGCCGGCCGTCCGAGCCGACGATGGCTTCGCACCTTTTGCCCTGCGCCACACCGGATGCACCCTTGCCGGCCGGGCCCGGGATCCCGACTTTCTCCCGCCGCTCCGGGCCACCTCGGGGGTCGATACCCGAGGGTGAGTAAAGTCTCGTCATGGCGACCCCGATCAGCTCCCAGGCCCTCCTCCGCGCACCGAAGGTGCTCCTGCACGACCACCTCGACGGCGGGCTGCGGCCGGCCACCGTCGTCGAGCTCGCCGCCGAGACCGGCTATCCGGACCTGCCGAGCACGGACGCCGACGGGCTCGGCACCTGGTTCCGGGACGCCGCCGACTCCGGCTCGCTGGAGCGCTACCTGGAGACGTTCGCGCACACCGTCGGGGTCATGCAGACCGAGGCCGCGCTGCGCCGGGTCGCCGCGGAGTGCGCCGAGGACCTGGCCGCGGACGGGGTGGTCTACGCCGAGGTGCGGTTCGCGCCCGAGCTGCACGTCGAGGAGGGGCTGACCCTCGACCAGGTGGTGGACGCGGTGCTGGCCGGATTCGCCCAGGGATCGGCGCGGGCGCTCGCGACCGGACACCGGATCAGGGTCGGCGCGCTGCTCACCGCGATGCGGCACAACGCCCGCTCGATGGAGATCGCCGAGCTGGCGGTGCGGTTCCGCGACGTCGGCGTGGTCGGGTTCGACATCGCCGGGGCCGAGGCCGGCCACCCGCCGACCCGGCACCTCGACGCGTTCGAGTACCTGCAGCGGGAGAACGCGCACTTCACCATCCACGCCGGCGAGGCGTTCGGGCTGCCGTCGATCTGGCAGGCGATCCAGTGGTGCGGCGCCGACCGGCTCGGTCACGGGGTGCGGATCGTCGACGACATCGCCGTCCCGGAGGACGGCGCGGCGGACGGCATCACGCTCGGCCGGCTGGCGGCGTACGTCCGGGACAAGCGCATCCCGCTGGAGCTCTGCCCGACGTCGAACGTGCAGACCGGCGCGGCCAAGTCGATCGCCGAGCACCCGATCGGGTTGCTGGCCCGGCTGCGGTTCCGGGTCACGGTCAACACCGACAACCGGCTGATGAGCGGCTGCTCGATGTCGTCGGAGATGCAGGGGCTGGTCGACGCGTTCGGGTACAGCTGGGCCGAGCTGCAGTGGCTGACCGTGAACGCGATGAAGTCGTCGTTCCTGCCGTTCGACGAGCGGCTGACCATGATCAACGAGGTGATCAAGCCGGGGTACGCGGAGGTGCTGCCGTAATCCCTTGCGGTTGACGTTGCGTCAACTTCTACCGTCGAAGGCGTGCGGGACGGGAGCTGGTCGATCGCCGAGGTGGCGCGGATGTCCGACGTGACGTCGCGGACGCTGCGGCACTACGACGCGATCGGGCTGCTCCCGCCGGCCTGGATCGGGGCCGACGGCCGGCGCTACTACCGGCGGCCGGAGCTGCTGCGGCTGCAGCGGATCCTGCTGCTGCGCGAGCTCGGCCTCGGCCTGGCGGCGATCGCCGAGGCGCTGGAGCGGGAGGCCGACCCGGTTGCCGTGCTGCGCACGCACCGGGACCGGCTGGCGGGCGAGCGGGACCGGCTCGCCCACCTGGTCCGCACGGTCGACGCCACGATCGAGAGCCTGGAGGGAGGTGAGGAGATGAGCGCCGAGCAGATGTTCTCCGGCTTCGGGCACAACCCCTACGAGGCGGAGGCGCGGGAGCGCTGGGGTGACGAGGCGGTCGACGCGTCGTACCAGCGGATCCGCGACCTCGCGCCGGAGCAGGCCGAGCTGGCCCGGACCGGGTTCGGCAAGGTCCACAGTGGACTGGCGGAGTTGCTGGCGGCCGGCGTGCCGGTGACCGACCCGCGGGTGCAGGAGCTCGTGGGTCTGCACCACGAGGTGGTCAGCCTGTTCTGGACGCCGTCGGCCGAGGCCTACCGCAACCTCGGCCGGATGTACCTGGACGACGAGCGGTTCCAGGCGACGATCGGCGGCGAGGCGGTGACCCGCTACCTGGCCGACGCGATGGAGGTCTATGCCGGGACCCTCGGCTGAGCGCGAAACCCGACCGCCGGCACCGCGGGCCGGTGGGAGGGTGGGCGCATGGCGGCTCCGTACGACGCGATCGCCGACTGGTACGAGGACACGTTCCGGCCCGGGCAGCCGACCGACCTGCTCGAGTATGACCGGGTGGTGCCGGAGGTGCTCGGCGCCGGCTCGGGTCCGTGCCTCGAGGTCGGCTGCGGCACCGGCGCGCACGCCGACCGGATCCGCCGGCTGGGCTGGACCCCGGTCGGCGTCGACCTGTCCGCCGGCATGCTGCGCCGCGGTCGGGGCCGGCTGGCGGCCGCCCGGGCCGACGCCGAGCGGCTGCCGGTCGCCGACGCCTCCGTCCCGGCGGTGGCGTCGATCATGGTGCACACCGACATGCCGGGCTATCCGGCGGTGCTCCGGGAGGCGGCCAGGGTGCTGCGGCCCGGCGGCGTGCTCGCCCACGTCGGCGTGCACCCGTGCTTCTGCGGTGGCTTCGCCGACTGGTCGGACCGGCCGAACGTGCTCATCCGCCCGGGGTACGCCGACGGCCACTGGACCACCGAGTCGTACACGGACCAGGGCATCCGGGACAAGGTCGGCGCCAGCCACTGGCCGCTGTCCGAGCTGCTGCAGATGGTCCTGGCGGCCGGTCTGGAGCTGGAGCGGTTCGCCGAGGGCGGCCGCCCGGTGCCGCTCGTCCTGGCCCTGCGCGCCCGCAAGCCCGGACGCCAGGGCGCCGCCGGTGGGCCGGCGGACCCGCCCTAAACACCGATGGACGGCTCGTCCGGGGCGGACAGGCTGAGCACCGTGCCGGCCACCGCCGCAGACGAGGTGATCCTCGCCTCCAGCGTCCGCAGCCGGTAGGCGACGTGCGACTCGGTCTCGTCCCCGGTGAGGTCGACGTCGCCGACCACGGAGACCAGCCGCGGCCCGACCACCTCCAGGCGCAGGTAGGTCACCCGGGCCACTTCGGGCTGCTCGAGCAGTTGCTGGATCACCGCGGCGCGCACCCGCGGGTCGGCCTCCTGACCGACCAGGAACCGCCGGTTGCGGTTGATGAGCACCAGCGCGACGACTCCGAGCAGGACGCCGACCAGGATCGAGCCGATCGCGTCCGGTGTCGGCGAGCCGGTCAGCTCGTGCAGGCCGAGCCCGGCGGCCGCGATCAGCAGGCCGGTCAGCGCGGCCGCGTCCTCGAAGAAGACCGCCCGCAGGGTCGGGTCGGAGGTCACCATCACGTGCTCGATGAGGTCGCGGTCGAACGAGGCGGCCTCGGGCCTCGCCTGCCGGATCGACTGGCTGAACGAGATCCCTTCGAGGACGAACGACAGGGCCAGCACGAGGTAGCCGATCAGGTAGTCGCTGGCCGGCTCCGGGTTGATCAGCTCCTGGACCCCGTGCGTGATCGAGACGGCGGAGCCGGCCACGAACAGGCCGAGCGCGGCGAACAGCGACCAGACGTAGGCCTCCCGGCCGTGGCCGAACGGGTGCTGCGGGTCGGCCGGGCGGGCCGAGCGGCGGTTGGCGACCAGCAGGAAGACCTCGTTGCCGGCGTCGGCCCAGGAGTGCGCCGCCTCCGCCACCAGCGAGGCCGACCCGGTGATCGCCGCGGCGATCGACTTGGCCACCGCGATGAGCAGGTTCGCGCCGAACGCGACGATGACCGTGACCAGGCTCTCCGAGCTTCCCTGACGGTGGTTGGCCGCGGCGAGGATGTCGGAGTGCGGCATGGGACGCGCGCTGGCCATGCCGCCGACACTAGGACACGTCCTGTGCTGCTACGGCTGGAAGACGGGCTGGAAGCCGCACCGCAGCCGCAGCGTCAGCGTCACCGTGCGGCCGTCGTGTGCGCGTACCGGCAGCAGCAGGTAGCGGTTCGTGTCGTCGTGAGCGAGTCGCGTGCGGATCACCAGCGGGTCGGCGCCCGGCCGCGGCCGCATCCCGTACGTCGCCGTACCGGCCCGGAAGGTCCGGGTCTCCACCCGGGCGTCGACGAACCGGCCGGACCGGGTGATGAAGTCGTCCACGCCGGCCGCCCACTGCGACTGGGTGAGCGAGCGGTTGGGGTCCGTGCCGTTCACCGCGGCGTCGATCGCGGCGAACAGTCGCCGGTCCGGAGCGCGCACCGGGCCGCCGGCGGTCTCCGGCCCGCCGCACAGCCGCTGGATGAGCACGCCGTTGACGGAGGCCGTCGACAGCTGGCCGGACCGCTCGACCGGCGGGCCGAACGCGAGCGGCTCGGCCACGCCCGCCGCGGACGCGTACGAGTACGGCACGGTGTGCGGGCCGACGCAGGTCGCCTCGGCGGCGAGCCGGCTCAGCGGGGCGACGGCTGCGACCGCGGTCCTGGTCTCGGCGACCGGCCGCAGCGCCTGCACCCGCGGCTCCTGCCCGCCGACCACGCGGGTGGCGACCAGGCTGATCAGCAGGATCAGGTACGCGAGCAGCGTGACCATGGCCGCCTCGGCCGTGGACAGCGGTCGCCGTGCCCGCGACTGTGCCATCGGGAGTCCCGTCCCTGCTGAGGTTGGGTGCCTCCAGAGTCCCCCGCGCACCGGCACCGGGGCAAGCTACCGGGTCCGCCCGGCCGGGCCGGCGGCGGCGCCGGCCCGGTGCCCACTAGAGTCGGCGTTCCTCGGGTGACGGAGGGTGGTAGGCGTGTCAGGGGTGGTCGCGGCGGGGCACCCGGTGACCGCCCGGGCCGGCGCCGACGTGCTGCGGGCCGGCGGCAACGCGGTCGACGCGGCGGTGGCCGCGGTGCTCACCTCCGTGGTGGTCGAGCCGATGATGACCGGGCTGGCCGGCGGCGGTTACCTCATGGTCGCCCCGCCCGGCGGCGAGCCGACCCTGCTCGACTTCTTCGTCACCGCCCCGGGCGCGGGCGCCGACCCGGCCGACCGCGCCCCGCTGCTCGACGTCGAGGTCTCCTTCGGCGACGCGGTCCAGGTCTTCGGCGCCGGTGCCGCGTCCTGCGGGGTGTACGGGCTGCCGGCCGGGCTCGCCGCGGCGGTGCGGCGGTTCGGCACGATGCCGCTGGGTGCGCTGACCGCGCCGGCCGCCATCCTCGCCCGCGAGGGTGCCCTGATCACCGAGATCCAGGCGGGGATGTTCGCGCTGATGGCGCCGATCCTGGCCACGGGCAGCACCCGGTACCTCGCCGGCGGCGTCCCGCCCGCGGCCGGCACCGTGCTGCGCGACCCCGAGCTGGCCGACACGCTCGACCTGCTCGGGGCGGAAGGACCGGCGCCGTTCTACACCGGACCGGTGGCGGCCGCGGTCTCCGACGCGCTGCTGGCCGCCGGCGGCCTGGTGACCCGGGCGGACCTGGCCGCATACCAGGTGGTGGAGCGGGAGCCGGTGCGGGTGCGCTACCGCGACTGCGAGGTCGAGACCAACCCGCCGCCGAGCGCCGGTGGCATCCTGCTGGCCTACGCGCTGGCGCTGCTGGACCGGGAGCCGGGGCCGCCGGACGCGCTCGCGCTGGTGCGGGCGATGGAGGCGATCCAGGACGCGCGGGACGAGGAGTTCTTCGCCGAGCTGCCCGATCCGGGCTTCGCCCGCCGGTTCCTGTCCAGCCGGGTCGGCTCGACCACGCACGTCTCGGTGCTCGACGCCGACGGCTGGGCCGCCTCCATCACCACCTCCAACGGCGAGGGCTCGGGCGTGCTGGTGCCGGGCACCGGGCTGCACCTGAACAACATGCTCGGCGAGCAGGACCTGTCCCCGCTGGGGTTCTTCTCGGCGCCGCCGGGCAGCCGGCTGCCCTCGGCGATGGCGCCGACGCTGGTCCGCCGGGGCGGCGAGCTGGAGCTGGTGCTCGGCTCGGCCGGCTCCAACCGGATCCGCTCGGCGTTGCTGCAGGTCATCGTCAACACCGTCGACCTCGGGATGCCGGTGCAGGCCGCGGTCGACGCGCCGCGGCTGCACGCCGAGGACGGCGTGGTGGCGGTCGAGCCGGGCATCGACACGGCGGCGCTGGCCGCGACCGGCCATGCGCTGACCCGGTTCCGGGAGCGGAACACCTACTTCGGCGGATGCCAGGCGGTGGCCAGGGTCGGCCGGCTGCTCAGCGGGGGCGGCGATCCCCGCCGCGGCGGCGCCGTCGTCGCCGGGCTCACGCCTGACCGGCACACCGGGTCGACCGGCCGCGGTTGACGCCGCGCCGGTGCCGCCCGGGCGGCTCGCGCGGCACGCGGCTCACGGCGCGCGCGTCGGGGCCCGGCCGGCTGGCTTGCCGGGCACGCGGCTGACGGCGTGCCGGGGCCCGGCCGGTGGCTTGCCGGGCACGCGGCTGACGGCGTGCCGGGGCCCGGCCGGCTGGCTTGCCGAGCAATGTGGTTGACGGTGGCCTCATCCTGACCGCATGGACGGGCTGACGACCGAGCGGCTGTTGCTGCGCCCGTTCCGCCCCGAGGACCTGCCGGTGTACGCGGAGCTCAACGCCGACCCGCGGGTGGCGGAGTGGCTCAGCGGCCCGCTCACCCCGGCCGAGTCCGACGAGATCGCGCTGTGGGCCAACGAGCGGTGGGCGGCCGACCGGCTCGGGCTGATCGCGGTCGAGCGCCGGGCCGACGGCCGGTTCCTCGGGATGTGCGGCCTGCACCGGCAGTCGTCCCGCCCGCAGGACGTGGAGGTCGCCTGGCGGCTCGCGCACGAGCACTGGGGTCACGGGTACGCGACCGAGGCCGGGCGGGCCTGGCTGGCGTACGGGTTCGAGACCCTCGGGCTGGACCGGATCGTCTCGATGACCGACGAGGCCAACACCCGCAGCCTCGCGGTCATGCGCCGGCTCGGCCTGACCTACCTGGAGAACGACGTCATCACCGACAACGGCGTGACGTTCGACTCGGTGATCTATGCGATCACCCGGTCACAGTGGGCCGAGCACCTCGGCCGCTAGCCGCTTCGGCACCACCATCCGCCACGCGTCCTCGACGATCTCCCGCAGCTCGGCGCGGTCGATCTCGGACAGCCGGACGACCACCCAGTTGTACCGCTCGTCCGACCGCGCCGGCGGCAGGAACTTCACCGGGTCGGAGGCGATCAGCCCGGCCCGCTCCTGCTTCGGGAAGGCGAAGCCCATCGTCGTCTCGTCCCGGGAGAGCGCGAGGTAGACGTACTGGCCGACCTTGAACTTGACCCGGTCCCGGATCGTCCGCTCGTAGGTGCGCGGCAGCGGCAGCGCGAACTCGCGGACGTCCTGGAGCGTCACCGCCATCTAGGGAGTGTCTCTCAACCGGCTGGCGGCGCCGCCAGTCGAGAGACACTCCCTAGACCCCGACCCGGCGGCGTCGGGTGGCCCGGAACGCCGCCTTCCGGCCGGACTCCGGGATCGAGCCCTCCAGCGCGGCCAGGTCCACCACCCGGCTCGCGGCCGCGCGCAGCCGGTCCGACAGCGCGTCGGCGCCGGGGGACAGCACGGTCAGCGGGCCGCGCCCGGCCAGCGCGGCGAAGATCCAGTCGTTGCTCAGCAGCACGAACCGCGCCGGGCCGGTCACCTCCGCGGCCGCGTCGAGCAGCACGTGGTCGGCGAGGTCGCTGCCGTCCTCGACCGGGCGGGCCCGGCCGGCGAACTCGGCCAGGTGCGGTCGGGCCCGGCCGACCGCCCCCTCCTGCCCGGCCAGCGCGACCACGTCGGCCTGCCGGGCCAGCGCGACGACCATCGCCATCCGGTCCCGCCAGCGCACCGGGTCGGCGCGCAGGTTGTCCAGGTCGACCAGCAGCACCCGGCAGCCGGTGCCGATGGTCCACGCGCCCTCGCGCTGCAGCCACGCCGTGACCGCGTCGGCCAGCGGCTGCCGGCCGGTCCGCGGTGCCGGCAGCGGGGTGTCCGGCAGCGGGGCGTCGGGCAGGTCGGCCAGCCGGACCCACTCGTACTCGTCCCGCCAGCTCGGCCCGCCACCGAGTCCCATGGCGTGACCGTACTCGCGGTCCGGCAGCCGGCCGAGCGCCGACCCACTGCCGGTGGGTCCGTCGACGCGGATCCGTTCGGCGGCCGGCGGCGGGAGCGTAGCGTCGGCCCCATGGCTGCTGCTCCCTTCACCGGCATCGGGGTCGCGCTCGTGACCCTCTTCGACGACACGAGGGCACTCGACGAGAAGGGCACGGCCGACCTGGCCGCGCGGCTCGTCGACGACGGCGTCAGCGCGGTCGTGGTGGCGGGCTCGACCGGCGAGGCCGACACCCTGGACGACGACGAGCGGCGGCGGCTGCTCGACGCGGTCCGGGCCCGGGTCGACGGCGTGCCGGTGCTGGCCGGCACCGGCGGCACCTGGGCCGGGCAGGCGGCCCGGCGCACCGCCGCGGCCCGGGACGGCGGCGCCGACGCGGCCCTGGTGCTGTCCCCGCGGCGTACCGCCGACGTGCGGCCCTACTACGCCGAGGTGGCCGCGGCGGCCGGCGACCTGCCCCTGCTGGCGTACCACTACCCGGTCGTGTCGCCGCCGGGCATCCCGGTCGAGGTGCTGCCCGAGCTCCCGATCGTCGGCGCGAAGGACTCCAGCGGCGACGCCGAGCGGCTGCTGTGCGAACTGTCCACCTGGGACGGTCACCTCTACCCGGGCGCGGCCACGCTGCTGTCGTTCGCGGGTCCGCTCGGCTGCCCGGGCGCGATCCTGGCGCTGGCCAACGCGCGGCCCGAGCAGTGCGCGGCCGCGTTCGCCGGCGACGCCGGGGTGCAGCGGGCGCTGACCGCCGACCACCTGGCCGCAGCGGCCGACTTCCCGGCCGGGATCAAGGCGATGGTGGCCGAGCGGTACGGCACCTCCGCCGTGGTCCGCGGCTGATGCGGGTCCTCGGCACCGAGCATCCGCACGGGTTCTTCGACCCGGACCTGCCCCCGGTGGCCACGGTGGAGCCCGGGGAGACCGTACGGTTCGCGACGCTGGAGTCGGGCTGGTCGCCGGACCCGTTCGAGGTGACCGACCTGGACGGCCGGCGCCGGCACCCGGCCTGGACGCCCGACTGCGGACACGCGCTGACCGGGCCGGTCGCCGTCCGCGGGGCGCGCGCCGGCCAGGTGCTGCGGATCCGGATCGAGGCGGTCGAGCCCGGCGGCTGGGGCACCACCTTCGCCAACGCGCGGCCGACCGCGTTCAACGAGCGGTACGGGCTGACCGGGTCGGCGGTGCACCGCTGGACGCTCGACCCGGTCGCCGGCACCGGGCGCAACCAGCACGGGCACACGGTGGCGCTGCGGCCGTTCCTCGGGGTGATCGGGATGCCGCCGGCCGAACCCGGCCGGCACTCGACGATCCCGCCGCGCCCGCACGGCGGCAACCTCGACTGCCGCGAGCTGGTCGCCGGCAGCACGCTGTGGCTGCCGATCCCGGTGGCCGGTGCGCTGCTGTCGGTCGGCGACGGGCACGCGGCCCAGGGCGACGGCGAGGTGAGCGGGACCGCGATCGAGTGCCCGATGGACCGGGTGGACCTCACGCTGTCCACAGTGGACGACTTCCCGGTCACCGGCCCGGTCGCCCGCACGCCGGCCGGCTGGGTGACGATGGGCCTCGGCTACACCGTGGACGACGCGATGTTCGAGGCCCTGAACGCGATGTTCGACCTGCTCGGCCGGTTGCACGGGGTGTCACGGCCGGACGCGGTGGCGCTGGCGAGCGTGGCGGTGGACCTGCGGGTGACGCAGATCGTCAACCGGGTCGTCGGCGCCCACGCGGTGCTGCCGCCCGGCGCCCTCCGCTGAGGGCGCCGGACGGCGACACGTCGGCTACTTGATCCGGACGATCGTGCCTGGTCCGGTCGGGTTGCCCTGCTCGTCGCTCGGGCCGATCGTGCCGGCGTAGAGCGCGCCCTTGAAGTACGTCAGGCCGAGCGGGCCGTCCAGCTGGACGTAGGTGCGGGCCTTCCCGCGGTCGAGGACGCCGATCTTTCCGCCGAACAGCTCGGAGTAGAAGATCTTGCCGTCCGGTCCGAGGGCGACGTTGGTGCCGCCGAGCAGGCCGGTGACGAGCCTCGTCGCGTTGCCGTTGCGCGGGTTGACCGAGACGACGCTGCCGCGCGCGCCGAGGCTCGGGTCCTCCGGACCACCCGGCAGCAGGCTCACGATGAGCCTGCCGTCGGCCGCGACCTCGACGTCGGTCGGCACGGCCTCGAAGTTGTAGGTCGCGCCGACGACGCAGTCCGGCAGCCCGAGCCCGGCCGCGGCGGCCGCGGTGATCTTCGACGGCTGCCGCGGCAGCACCGACACGACCGTGATCTTGCCGGTCTTGTCGATCTTCAGCAGGTCGTTGCCGCCCGCGTCGGCGACGATCCAGGCGTCACCCGGCAGCGCGGACACCGAGTACGGGTGGGAGTCGACCAGACCCCGGTACGTCGCCCCACCGAGCGGCTCGAACGCCTTCTTCTGGCACTCGGTCGGGTTGTCGATGCCGTAGCGGATCCACTTGTCCGGGTTGCGGGTCTGCTCGAAGGTGAGCAGGTCGACCGTGCGCGTCTTGCCGTACTTCGGCTTGATCGTCAGCCCGGTGGCCGTGGTGTTGCCCTGCGCGTCCCGGACGGTCCAGGTGTAGGCGAGCGTGCCCTTGCCGTTGATGGCCACCCCGGCCGTCTCGCCGCTGTCCGGGGCGTGCGCGACCGGCACCAGGCCCTTGCTGGTCAGCTTGGAGACCGTGCCGGTGCCGCCGTCCGCGACGTAGACCGAGCTCCTGTCGTGGGCGAGCTGGAACGGGGCGAGGACCGTGCGGTTCACGACCGTGACCGTCGGGCCCTTCGCCGCCGCCGGTGCGGCCGACGCGACGCCGGGAGCGGCGACGACCGCCGCGGCGAGCGTGCCGCCGGCCAGCAGGAGAAGGGGAGGACGCAAGCGCATGAGCAGTACCCCCGATGTGTATGAGCCGCGCTCACCGTGGCGCGGTTCGGCGCAGCCTGCCACAGCCCACGGCGGGCCTGGGCCGGATCGGCGAGGATTCGCCCCAAGGTGCCGGCGCGCTCGGCCAGGTGGCCTTGTGGGCACTGCTCCCGGACCTAACCGCAGGTCAGACCCTATGTAGGTGCCGCGA
>Ga0207689_10000225_pt1 | contig 50122 bp, 39 predicted proteins | sample KBSMisM52_FD_184312 | JGI IMG/M metagenome (GOLD analysis project Ga0207689, IMG submission 184312) | Miscanthus rhizosphere microbial communities from Kellogg Biological Station, Michigan, USA - KBS Miscanthus M5-2 (SPAdes) (version 2) | ecosystem: Host-associated > Plants > Roots >...
CTCCGCTCCATGTCCCCCGGGCCTGGCCTGAACGGCCGGCCCTCCTCCTAATACTTCCGCTCCACCGGTCACCCGGCGTCCGCGCGCGCGATCACCGCCGCGTGTGCGACGGCGGCTCACGGGCGTCGCGGTGGGGTGGCTGGGTGGAGCGAAGTTAAGGAGGAGGGCCGGCCGTTCAGGCCAGGCCCGGGGGACATGAGCGCAACCGAGCCACCCCGCCGCGATGCCCGCGCTCTGTCATTGAACGGCAGGGCCCACAGCAGGCAGCCGGGAAGGACCCTCGCGGGTGACTAGACTCGCACGGCTTCGTACTCCCCGACCCGCCGTGAACACGCTCGATCTCTTTTCGCCGCCGCCCGCCGACGACGCCGTCGCGCTCGCCGAATACGCCGAGCGCGCGTATCTCGAATACGCGCTCTCGGTCGTCAAGGGCCGCGCGCTGCCCGACGTCGCCGACGGTCAGAAGCCGGTGCAGCGGCGGATCCTCTACGCGATGGCACGGATGGGTCTGGTGACGCCGCCGACCGGCGCCGGGCCGAAGGCGGTGAAGAGCGCGCGCGTCGTCGGCGATGTTCTCGGGCGTTTTCATCCGCACAGCGACCAGGCGGCCTACGACGCGCTGGTGCGCATGGCGCAGGACTTCGCGCTGCGCTATCCGCTGATCGACGGTCAGGGCAACTTCGGCTCCCGCGACGGCGACGGCGCGGCGGCGATGCGCTACACCGAGGCGCGCCTCGCGCCGATCGCGCGGCTGCTGCTCGACGAGATCGACGAGGGCACGGTCGACTTCATTCCCAACTACGACGGCTCGACCGAGGAGCCGCGGCTCTTGCCGGCGCGGCTGCCGTTCGTGCTGCTCAACGGCGCGAGCGGCATCGCGGTCGGCCTCGCGACCGAGATCCCGAGCCACAACCTGCGCGAGGTCGCCGCCGCCGCGGTCGCGCTGCTGAAGGACGACAAGCTCGGCGACGACGAGCTCGCGCGGCTCGTCCCCGGCCCCGACTATCCGGGCGGCGGCCAGATCATCAGCGCGCCCGAGGAGATCCGCGCCGCGTACGCGAGCGGCCGCGGGTCACTGAAGGTGCGCGCGCGCTGGACGATCGAGGACCTCGCGCGCGGCCAGTGGCAGCTCGTCGTCACCGAGCTGCCGCCGGGGACGAGCGCGCAGAAGGTGCTCGAGGAGATCGAGGAACTGACCAACCCGAAGGTGCGCGCCGGCAAGAAGGCGTTGCAGTCGGAGCAGCTGCAGCTGAAGGCGACGATGCTCGCGGTGCTCGACGCGGTCCGCGACGAATCGAGCAAGGAAGCGTCGGTGCGGATCGTCTTCGAGCCGAAGTCGCGCACCGTGCCGCAGTCCGAGCTCGTCAACGCGCTGCTCGCGCACACGAGCCTCGAGAGCTCGGCGCCGATCAACCTGACGATGGTCGGCGCCGACGGCAGGCCGACGCAGAAGAGCCTGCGCCAGTTGCTCGGCGAGTGGACGCGCTTTCGCACCGCGACGGTCGAGCGGCGCTCGCGGCATCGCCTCGGCAAGGTCGAGGAGCGCATCCACATCCTCGAAGGCCGGCAGCTCGTGCTGCTCAACATCGACGAGGTGATCGCGATCATCCGCGCCGCCGACGAGCCGAAGGCGGCGCTGATCGGGCGCTTTCGGCTGAGCGAGCGGCAGGCCGACGACATCCTCGACATTCGCCTGCGCCAGCTCGCGCGCCTCGAGGCGATCAAGATCGAGCAGGAGCTGAAGGACCTGCGCGCCGAAGGCGCAAGGCTCGGCGAGATCCTCGCCAGCCCGGCGGCGCTCAAGCGCACCGTCGTTCGCGAGATCGAGGCCGACGCCAAGGCGTTCGGCGACGATCGGCGCACGCTGATCGAGGCGCAGAAGCGCGCCGTCGCCGAAGTGCGCGTCGTCGACGAGCCGGTGACCGTCGTCGTCAGCATGAAGGGCTGGGTGCGCGCGATGAAGGGCCACGAGATCGACGGCACGCAGCTCTCGTTCAAGGCCGGCGATGCGCTCTACGGCACGTTCGCGTGTCGCAGCGTCGGCACGCTGCTCGTCTTCGGCAGCGACGGCCGCGTCTACTCGGTCGCGGTCGCGAACCTGCCGAGCGGTCGCGGCGACGGCGCGCCGGTGACGTCGCTGATCGACCTCGAGCCCGGCAGCGGACCGGCGCACTACTTCGCGGGCGCGGGGCCCGAGTTGCTGCTGCTCGCCAACACCGGAGGCTTCGGCCTGCTCGCGCGCGCCTCGGATCTCGTCTCGCGGCAGCGCGGCGGCAAGGGCTTCCTCGTCCTCGAAGGCGAGGACAAGCCGCTGCCGCCGGTCATCGTCGTCGGCGAGGGAACGTCGCGCGTCGCCTGCCTGACGCTGCTCGGGCGGCTGCTCGTCTTCGGCGTCGACGAGCTCAAGGTGCAGCCGAACGGCGGCCGCGGCCTGACGCTGATCGATCTCGATGCGAAGGACGCGCTCGTCAGCGTCGCCGTCTTCGCGACGGCGCTGCAGGTGCTCGGCAGCGGTCGCGGCGGCAAGGCGCGCGACGAGGTGCTGCGCGGCAATGCGCTCGACGACTACGTCGGCCGGCGCGCGCGCAAGGGCCGCAAGCAGCACGTCATGCCGACTGCAACGCGGGTCGTCGCGGCCGACTTGCAGTGACGCCGCGCCGCGCGGCGCTCGCTCAGGCGCTGAGGCGAAGGACCCGCAGCAGCGCGATCGCGCAGACCGCGAAGCACGCCGCCGCCCAGTACGCGTAGGGAACGCCGAGCAGCGAGACGGCGGCGTCGGCGCAGCTCGCGCGCGCCTCGAAGACATCGGGGAGCAGGCGGTCGAGCGTCGTCGCGCCGACGATGCGGTCGGCGAGGGTGAGGTTGCACGACTCCGACTTCGCCGCGACCAGCTGCTGCCAGAGCGCCGCGGCGATTCCGGCGAACGCGAGCAGGAGGGCGAACGTTCCCGCGACGCGGCCGCCCGCGGCGCCGCGCCAGACGAGTCCGAGCAGCGCAAACACGGCGATCGCGCAGAAGACAAGGCGCTGCAGGACGCACCACGGGCAGGGCTGCATGTCGTAGAGGTGCTGCGAGACGAGCGCAGCGACGAGCGCGCCGAGCGAGACGACGGCGACGAACGCGAACAGCGCCGTCGTCCTGGCGCCGCCGCCGGCGCGCGCCCTCATTCGCCGACCTGGGCGATCAGCTCGATCTCGACGCAGGCGCCGAGCGGCAACTGGGCGACGCCGTAGGCGCTGCGCGCGTGCGCGCCCTTCTCGGCGAAGACCTCGCCGAAGAGCTCGGAGCAGCCGTTGGTCACCAGGTGGTGCTCGGTGAAGTCGGGCGCGCTGTTGACGAGGCTCGTGATGCGCACGATGCGCTCGATCTTGTCGAGGTCGCCGACCGCGGCGTGGAGCGTGCCGAGCAGGTCGATCGCGACCGCGCGTGCCGCCTTCTTGCCGGTCGACGTGTTCATGTCGCGGCCGAGCTGGCCGACCCAGGCTTTGCCGTCGCGCTTGGCGATGTGCCCGGAGAGGAAGACGAGATTGCCGGTGCGCACGAAGGGCACGTAGGCGCCGGCGGGGATCGCGAGCGGTGGCAGCGAAATGTCGAGGTCGGTGAGACGGTCGTAGATCGAGGCCATGGCGAGTCCGGCGCGGGGGAGCGTGAATCCTACACTCCCACGATGGCTTCACCGGGCGTCGGCGGCTGGCGTCTCGCGGCACTGCCGATCGCTTGGCTCGCCGGCGTCGCCTTGCAGCTTCACGAGCGAACGCTCCTCGCGCTCGGCGCGTACGTTGCCGTCGCCGCCGGCGGAGCGCTCGCTGCGATCGCTTCGCCTTGGCTCGGTCGATCGCTGCGCAGCGCCGTCGCGAGCGCTGCTGCGCTCGCGCTCGGCTTCGCGATCAGCGGCTGGCACGCGAGCGCGCTCCTCGCCGATCAGCTGCCGGCCGAGCTCGAGGGCAAGGACGTCGTCGTCACCGGCGTCGTCGCCAGCCTGCCGCAGCAGGGCCCGAGCGGGCTGCGCTTTCGCTTCGCGGTCGACCCCGGCGGCGCACCGGCCGGCGTGCCGTCATCGCTCGCGCTCGGCTGGTACGCGGGCTTTCACGAGGATGCCGCGCTCGCGCAGCCGCGCCAGACGCTGCGCGCCGGCCAGCGCTGGCGATTCACGGTGCGATTGCGGCAACCGCACGGAACGATCAACCCGCACGGCTTCGACGTCGAGCTCGCGTGGCTCGAGCAAGGCGTTCGCGCGACCGGCTACGTGCGCGACGCGCCGGCGACGCTCGTCGATGCCAGCGCCGGGTTTCCGGTCGAGCGTGCGCGACAGCGCGTCCGCGACGCGATCGACGCGCATGTCGCCGATCGGCGCGCCGCCGGCGTGCTCGCTGCCCTCGCGGTCGGCGACCAGGGCGCGATCGAGCGCGACGACTGGGAGCTGTTCCGCAACACCGGCGTCGCCCACTTGATGTCGATCAGCGGCCTGCACGTGACGATGTTCGCGTGGCTCGCCGGCCTGCTCGTCGCCGCCGCGTGGCGACGCAGCGAGCGCGCCGCGCACCTGTTGCCGGCGCCGAGCGCGGCGCGCTGGGGCGGGCTCGCCGCCGCCGCGGCGTACGCGCTCTTCGCCGGCTGGGGAGTTCCGGCGCAGCGGACGGTCTGGATGCTTGCGACGGTGACTCTCCTGCAGTCGCTCGGGCTGCGCTGGCTGTGGTCGATCGTCCTCCTGCTCGCCGCGTTCGTCGTCACGCTGCTCGATCCCTGGGCGCTGCTGCAGCCGGGCTTCTGGCTGTCGTTCGTCGCCGTCGCCCTGCTGATGTCGTCGTCGCCCGCCAGCGCGCCGCGGGTCGACGAGCCAGCCCGCGACGACGGCTGGCGCAGCTGGCCGGGGCGTGTCGTCGCAGCAGCGCGCGGCGGTGTCCGCACGCAGCTCATCGCGACGCTCGGCCTTACGCCGCTCACGCTCGTCATCTTCCAGCAGGTCTCGCTGGTCGGCGTCGTCGCCAATCTCGTCGCGATTCCGCTCGTCACGCTGGTCATCACGCCGCTCGCGTTGCTCGGCATCGCGCTCGCGCCGCTGTGGTCCGTCGCCGCCTGGCTGGTCGATCTGCTGAGCTCGGGGCTCGCCGCGCTCGCTGCGGTTCCCGGTGCGGTGTGGTCGGCACCGGTCGCTCCGGCGTGGGCGCGCATCGCCGGCCTCGCCGCCGCCGCGCTCGTCGTCCTGCCGTTGCCATGGCGCGCGCGTCTCGTCGCCATCCCGCTCGCACTCGCGCTGCTGCTGCCGCCGGTGCAGCGGCCCGCCGAAGGCGCGTTCGACGTCGTCGCTGCCGACGTCGGCCAGGGCACGGCGGTGCTCGTCCGCACCCGCACGCACGCGCTCCTCTTCGACAGCGGCCCGGTCTACTCGCGCGAGAGCGACGCCGGCCAGCGCGTCCTCGTCCCGCTCCTGCGCGGGCGCGGCGATCGGCGGCTCGATCTCCTCGTCCTGAGTCACCGCGACAGCGATCACACCGGCGGTGCTCGCTCGCTGTTCGGCGCGCTCGACGTCGCCGCACTCGCCAGCTCGCTCGAGGACGGTCATCCGCTCCTCGACGGCGCACGGCCGGCGCGGCGCTGCGTCGCCGGCGAGCGCTGGCAATGGGACGGTGTCGACTTCGCCGTCCTCCATCCCGGCGCCGACGACTACGCGCGCACCGCGAAGCCGAACGCGATGTCGTGCGTGCTGCGCGTCTCGGGCGGCGGCCGCAGCGTGCTGCTGACCGGCGACATCGAGCGCGAGCAGGAATCGGCGCTCGTCGTCGCCGGTGCCGCGCTGAGGAGCGACGTCCTCGTCGTGCCGCACCACGGCAGCAGGACGTCGTCGAGCGCTGCGTTCCTCGACGCCGTCCATCCGCGCATCGCGGTGGTCCAGGCCGGCTACCGCAACCGCTTCGGCCACCCGGCGCCGGACGTCGTCGAGCGCTATCGCGAGCGCGGCATCGCCGTCGTCGCGACCGCCGCGTGCGGCGCCTGGCAATGGCGCGCCGACGGCGGCGACGACGGCAGCTGCGAGCGCGACGCCGCGCGTCGCTACTGGCACCACCGGATCGACGCCGACCCGCGCTGAAGCGGCCGCCCGCTCGGATGGCGCGGACTTTGCTACCCTCGGCATCGGAGGCACCATGAAGCCCGGCTTCGACGAGATGCACGACCCGAGCGGCGCGGTGCGCGAGCACTACGGCGGCTACGACCGCTGGTTGCACGAGCAGCCGCCGCAGGTCATGCAGACGCGCCGCGACGAGGCCGAGGTGATCTTTCGCCGCGTCGGCATCACGTTCGCGGTCTACGGCGCCAAGGACGACGGCGGCACGAACGGCGGCACCGAGCGGCTGATCCCGTTCGACCTCATCCCGCGCGTCATCCCGGCGCACGAGTGGCGCGAGATGGAGCGGGGGCTGCGCCAGCGCGTCACCGCGCTGAACCGCTTCATCCATGACGTCTACCACGGCCAGGAGATCCTGAAGGCGGGCGTCGTCCCCGCCGACCAGGTGACCGGCAACGCCCAATATCGCGCCGAGATGCAGGGCGTCGACGTCGCCGGTGGCATCTACTCGCACATCGCAGGGATCGACATCGTCCGTGCCGCCAACCCCGACGGCAGCGGTAGCTACTACGTCCTCGAGGACAACCTGCGCGTGCCGAGCGGCGTCTCGTACATGCTCGAGAACCGCAAGATGATGATGCGGCTCTTCCCCGAGCTGTTCGGCCGCCATCGCGTCGCGCCGGTCGCGCACTATCCCGACCTCCTGCTCGAGACGCTGCGCTCGGTCGCGCCGGCGGCGGTCAACGATCCGACCGTCGTCGTGCTGACGCCCGGCATGTACAACAGCGCGTACTTCGAGCACGCGTTCCTCGCCCAGCAGATGGGGATCGAGCTCGTCGAGGGCCAGGACCTCTACGTCCGCGACAACTTCGTCTACATGCGGACGACGCAGGGACCGAAGCGCGTCGACGTCATCTACCGCCGCGTCGACGACGACTTCCTCGACCCGCGTGCGTTCCGGCCCGACTCGACGCTCGGCTGCGCAGGCCTGCTCGCCGCGTACCGCGCCGGCAACGTGACGCTCGCCAACGCCATCGGCACCGGCGTCGCCGACGACAAGTCGATCTATCCGTACGTGCCGAAGATGATCGAGTTCTACCTCGGCGAGAAGCCGATCCTGAACAACGTGCCGACGTACCTCTGCCGCGATCCCGACGACCTCGGCCACGTCCTCGACCACCTCGGCGAGCTCGTCGTCAAGGAAGCGCACGGCGCCGGCGGCTACGGCATGCTGGTCGGCCCGGCGGCGACCGCCGCCGAGATCGAGCGCTTCCGCGCCGCCGTCAAGGCCGATCCCGGCCGCTACATCGCGCAGCCGACGCTCGCGCTCTCGACTTGCCCGACGTTCGTCGAGAGCGGCATCGCGCCGCGCCACATCGACCTGCGCCCGTTCGTCCTTTCGGGCAAGACCGTGCAGATGGTGCCGGGCGGGCTGACGCGCGTCGCGCTGAAGGAAGGCTCGCTCGTCGTCAACTCGTCGCAGGGCGGCGGCACCAAGGACACCTGGATCCTGGAGGCCTGACCGGAGTCAATCATGCTTTCGCGGACCGCCGACCACCTGTTCTGGATGGCGCGCTACATGGAGCGCGCCGAGAACACCGCGCGCATGCTCGACGTCAACTACCAGATGTCGCTGCTGCCGCAGTCGGAGGAAGCGGCCGAGCGCGGCTGGCGCGGCATGCTCAGCATCAACGAGGTCAGCGGCGACTTCGCGAAGCGCTACCGCGAGGTGACGCCGCACACGGTGATCGAGTACATGGTCAACGACGCCGCCAACGGCTCGTCGATCCGCAGCTGCCTGATGGCGGCGCGCGAGAACGCGCGCGCGGTGCGCGGCACCCTGACGACCGAGGTCTGGGAGACCCAGAACCAGACCTGGCTCGAGTTCCAGCGTCTCATCGGCGACGGCGCGTTCCAGAAAAGTCCGGGCGAGGCGTTCGAGTGGGTCAAGTTCCGCTCGCACCTGTCGCGCGGCGTCACCGTCGGCACGATGCTGCAGGACGAGGCGTTCCACTTCCTGCGCATCGGCAGCTTCCTCGAGCGCGCCGACAACACGGCGCGGCTGCTCGACGTCAAGTTCCACTCGGTGCCGCACGACCTCTTCGGCAACGGCGCCGGTCCGATCGGCGCGCGCATGCGCAACGGAATCGCCGCGGTCACGGGCGGCGATGGCCTGCAAAGCCAGAGCCAGAGCCAGGAGAGCGGCAACAAGGACGTCGAGTTCGACTTCTATCACTGGTCTGCGGTGCTGCGCTCGGTCTCCGGCTTCGAGGTCTACCGCAAGGTCTACCGCAACGTCATCCGGCCGGAGCGCGTCGCCGAGCTGTTGATCCTGCGCCCCGACATGCCGCGCTCGCTCGCGGCGTGCATGCACGAGGTCGTCTCCAACCTGCACCGCGTCGCCAACGAGCAATCGAAGGACACGCTGCGCCTCGCCGGACGGCTCTGCGCCGATCTTCAATACGGTCGCATCGACGAGATCCTCGCGACCGGCCTGCACGCGTACCTGACCCAGTTCCTCGAGCGCGTCAACGCACTCGGCACCGGGATCAGCCGCGACTTCCTCGTTCCGGTTTCGCCCTGAGCGGCGCGGACCGACCTCCGATGTCGATCCACGTCGCCCTCAACCACGTCACCCACTACCGCTACGACCGGGCGATCCGGCTCGGCCCGCAGGTGGTGCGTCTGCGGCCGGCGCCGCATTCGCGCACGCGCATCCTCAGCTACTCGATGAAGGTCGAGCCGGCCAAGCACTTCATCAACTGGCAGCAGGATCCGCAGGCGAACTACCTCGCGCGGCTCGTCTTTCCCGACCCGACGACGTTCTTTCGCGTCGAGGTCGACCTCGTCGCCGAGATGGCGGTCTACAACCCGTTCGACTTCTTCCTCGAGCCGAGCGCGGAGAAGTTTCCGTTCGCGTACGAACCCGAGCTGCTGGTCGAGCTGGCACCGTATCTGCGCAAGGACGCGGCGACGCCGCTCTTCACCGCGTACCTGGCGAGGATCGACCGGACGCCGCGGCCGACGAGCACGTTCCTGTTCGAACTCAACCGCGGCCTTCAGCACGACATCGCCTATCTGATCCGCATGGAGCACGGCGTGCAGACGCCCGAGGTGACGCTCGCCAACGCAAGCGGATCGTGCCGCGACAGCGCATGGCTGCTCGTCCAGCTGCTGCGCCACCTCGGCCTCGCGGCGCGCTTCGCGTCGGGCTACCTCATCCAGCTGAAGAGCGACGTCAAGGCGCTCGACGGGCCGAGCGGCACCGAGGTCGACTTCACCGACCTGCACGCGTGGTGCGAGGTCTACCTCCCGGGCGCCGGCTGGATCGGCCTCGATCCGACCTCGGGGCTCTACGCCGGCGAGGGCCACATCCCGCTCGCGTGCTCGCCCGAGCCGCAGTCGGCAGCGCCGATCAGCGGCACGCTGGATCCGTGCGAGACGACCTTCGAGCACCACATGTCGGTGCGCCGCGTCTGGGAAGCGCCGCGCGTGACGCTGCCGTACAGCGAGCTGGAGTGGGGCGCGATCGACGCGCTCGGCAAGCACGTCGACGCCGACCTGCGCCGCATGGACGTCCGCCTGACACAGGGCGGCGAGCCGACGTTCGTCTCGATCGACGACCGCGAAGGCGGCGAATGGAACACCGAGGCGATGGGCCCGACCAAGCGCGTCCTCGCCGGCGCGCTGATGGAGCGGATGCGCCAGCGTTACGGCAACGGCGCCCTCGTGCACGCGGGGCAGGGCAAGTGGTACCCGGGAGAGCAGCTGCCGCGCTGGTCGCTCAATCTGTTCTGGCGCGCCGACGGCGTCGCGATCTGGCACGACACGACGCTGATTGCCGGCGAGCGCGACGACCACGGCGCGAGTGCCGAGACTTCGCGCGAGTTCCTGCAGCGCCTCGCGACGCGGCTCGGCGTCGATCGCCGCCATGTCTTCGCTGCCTATGAGGACATCGGCTACTTCCTCTGGCGCGAAGGGAAGCTGCCGATCAACGTCGAGCCGACCGACTCGCGCCTCGACGATCGCGCCGAGCGCGAGCGGCTGCGGCGCGTCTTCGCACGGGGCTTGGGTGAGCCGGTCGGCCATGCGCTGCCGGTCGCCGCCGACGAGCGCCGCCCGGGACGCTTTCGCTCGAGCCCGTGGTACCTGCGTGGCGACCACTGCTTTCTCGTCGCCGGCGATTCGCCGATCGGGTTTCGGTTGCCGCTCGGCTCGCAGCCGTGGGCGCGCGCCGAAGAGCTGCCGTGGATCCATCCGCCCGACCCGAACGACGAGCTGCCGCCGCTGGGGAGCGCCGACGACGAGGAGAATGCATCGAGCGGCGATGCGCGCGATCCCGGCGCCGACGCCGATGAGGCCGGCGCACACGCAAAGGCACCCGCGCTCAACGAATCCGCAGGCGACGTCGTCCGCACTGCGATCAGCGCCGAGGCGCGCCACGGCCGGCTGCACATCTTCATGCCACCGACGTCGACACTCGAGGACTATCTCGCGCTCGTCGCCGCGATCGAGCGGACCGCACGCGAGATGCGAACGCCGGTGACGCTCGAAGGCTACGAGCCGCCGAAGGACCCGCGTCTCGTCGTCCTGCGCATCACTCCCGATCCCGGCGTCATCGAGGTCAACGTGCAGCCGGCGAGCGCCTGGAGCGAGCTCGTCGAGCAGACGACGCATCTCTACGACGCCGCGCGCGAGACGCGCCTCACGACCGACAAGTTCATGCTCGACGGGCGCCATGCCGGCACCGGCGGCGGCAACCACTTCGTCCTCGGCGCTGCCACGCCGGCCGACTCGCCGTTCCTGCGCCGGCCCGAGCTGCTCACGAGCATGGTCGCGTACTGGCACGACCATCCGGCGCTGAGCTACCTGTTTTCCGGGCTCTTCATCGGCCCGACGAGCCAGGCACCGCGGATCGACGAGGCGAGGAACGACGCGGTCCACGAGATCGAGGTCGCGTTCGCCGAGCTCGCGCGCGCGACCGCCGCCGCCGCCGGCGCGCCGCCGCCGCCGTGGCTCGTCGACCGCTTGCTGCGCAACCTCCTCGTCGACGTCACCGGCAACACGCACCGCGCCGAGTTCTGCATCGACAAGCTCTATTCGCCCGACGGCCCGACCGGCCGCCTCGGGTTGCTCGAGATGCGCGCGTTCGAGATGCCGCCGCACGCGCGCATGAGCCTGGTCCAGCAGCTGCTCATGCGCGCGCTCGTCGCCCGCTTCTGGGCTCAGCCGTATCTGCCGACGCGCCTCGCCCGCTGGGGCACCGAGCTGCACGATCGCTTCATGCTGCCGCACTACATCTGGCGCGATCTCGCCGACGTCGTCACCGAGCTCGACGACGCCGGCTACGCGTTCGAGCTCGCCTGGTTCGCGGCGCACCGCGACTTTCGCTTTCCGCTGCTCGGCGACTGCGCGGCGGGGGGCGTGACGCTCGAGCTCAGGATGGCGCTCGAGCCGTGGCACGTGCTCGGCGAGGAGAGCGGTCCCGGCGGCACCGCGCGCTACGTCGACTCGACGGTCGAGCGCATCGAGGTGCTCGTGCGCGGCCTCGTCGGCGATCGCCACGCAGTCGCCTGCAACGGGCGCAGGCTGCCGCTGCAACCGACCGGCACGGCGGGCGAATTCGTCGCTGCGGTTCGCTATCGCGCGTGGCGCGCGCCGTCGTCGCTGCATCCGACGATCGACCCGCACGTGCCGCTCGTCTTCGACGTCGTCGACACCTGGATGCAGCGCGCGCTCGGCGGCTGCCAGTACCACGTCGCGCATCCGGGCGGCGTCAACTACACGACGTTTCCCGTCAACGCGTACGAGGCCGAGGCGCGCCGCCTCGCGCGCTTCTTCCGCACCGGCCATACCCCCGGCGTCGTGCTGTTGTCGGCCGAGGCGCCGAACCCCGACTTTCCGCACACCCTCGATCTGCGTCGACCACCGGAGCCACGGTAGCGTTCGGGGTTCATGCTCGACCAACTGCTCGCCGGCTACGCGGCGCCCGCGGGGCGCTTCGACGAGCTGCTCTCCGCACCCGGCCGGCCGCGGCCGCACTGGGAAGCGTTCGTGCGCGCGCTCGCCGAGCGCAGCGAGCGCGAGGTGAGCGACACGCTGACGCTCACCGAGCGGCAGATCCGCGAGCACGGCATCACCTACAACGTCTACGCCGACGCGCAAGGCGTGCACCGGCCGTGGCAGGTCGATCCGATTCCGCTCGTCCTGCCGGCGGCAGAGTGGGCCGCGATCTCGGCGGGGATCGAGCAGCGCGCCGAGCTGCTCGACCGCATCCTCGGCGACCTTTACGGCGCACAGTCGCTGCTGAAGAGCGGCGCGATCCCGCCCGCGGTCGTCTTCGGCCACCGCGGCTTTCTCGCCGCCGCCGAGGGTCTGAAGCCCGCGGGCGGTCGCCATCTGCTGCAGTACGCCGCCGACCTCGCGCGCTCGCCCGACGGCCGCTGGTGGGTCGTCGCCGATCGCACCCAGGCGCCGTCCGGATCGGGCTACGCGCTCGAGAACCGGCTCGTCGTCTCGCGTGTCTTTCCGCAGATGTTCCGCGAGCTGCCGGTGCAGCACCTGGCGAGCTTCTTCGATGCCCTGCGCTCGTCGCTGCTGCACTGGGCGCCGCGCGGCGACGGCGCGACGCGGATCGTGCTGCTGACGCCGGGGCCGTACAACGAAACCTACTTCGAGCACGCGCTGCTCGCGCGCTACCTCGGCTTCGTGCTCGTCGAAGGCCACGATCTCACGGTGCGCGACGACCGCGTCTGGCTGAAGACGATCTCGGGGCTCGAGCGCGTCCACGCGATCGTGCGTCGGCAGGACGACGACTACTGCGACCCGCTCGAGCTGCGCTCCGACTCGGCGCTCGGCGTCGCCGGTCTCACCGACGTCGCGCGGCACGGCAACGTGCTGCTCGCCAACGCGCTCGGCTCCGGCGTCCTCGAATCGGGCGCGCTGCTCGGCTATTTGCCGGGCCTCAGCCGCGTGCTGCTCGACGAGCCGCTCGCGATGCCTTCGATCGCGACGTGGTGGCTCGGCGAGCGCGCCGCGTTCGAGGATGCATGGCAGCGCCCCGAGCGGCTGATCGTCAAGCCGATCGAGCGCTCGCCGAACGAGCCGTCGATCGTCGTCGGCCAGCTGACGGCGGATGCGCGCGACGCGCTGCGCCGCCGCATCGCCGAGCGACCGCAGCACTTCGTCGCGCAGGAGTGGGTCCACGTCTCGCAGGCGCCGGTGCTCGACGGCACCCCGAGCGCGCTGGCGGCGCGCACCGTGGGCCTGCGCGTCTTCGCGGTGGCGACGCCGAGCGGCTGGCGCGTCATGCCGGGCGGGCTCACGCGCGTCGCACCCGACGAGGACTCGCCGGTGATCGCGATGCAGCGCGGCGGGCGCTCGAAGGACACCTGGGTGCTCGGCGACGGCCCGGTCAACGCCGAGTTCTCGCTGCTGTCGTCGACCGTCGGTGCAGGCGACCTCGTCGGGGCCGACGCGACGCTCGCGTCGCGCGCCGCCGAGAACCTGTTCTGGTTCGGCCGCTACGGCGAGCGCTGCGACGCCACCGCGCGGCTCTTGAGGGTCGCGATCGCGCAGCTGCTCGAGGAGGGCGACGCGCGCGCCGGCGCGCTGCCGACGTACCTCCTCGCCGAGCGACTCGGCGTCGTCGATCCCGGCCGCACCGGCCGCGGTCGGAGCCCGGCACGCGCGCTGCGCCGCGCTGCGCATCATCCCGAGGGCGCGCTCGCCGAGCGGCTCGCGAGCCTGTCGCGCGTCGCCTTCAGCCTGCGCGACCGGATGTCGGTCGATCACTGGCGGACGCTCAACCGGCTGCTCGCCGATCCGGCGCTGCAGCGCGAGCCGGCGCTGCCGATGACGCTCGTCTGGCTCGACCGCGCGGTGACGGCGCTGATGACGCTCTCGGGCTTCGTGCTCGACGGCATGACGCGTGGCGTCGGCTGGCGCTTCGTCTCGATCGGCCGGCGCGTCGAGCGCCTCGCGACGTTGTGCACGACGCTGCAGGTCGCGATCGGCGACGGCCGCATGCACGAGCTCGACTGGCTGCTCGATCTCGCCGACTCGGGCGTCACCTACCGCTCGCGCTACCTCGCCGCTCCCGAATGGCTGCCGGTGCTCGACATGATCGTGCGCGACGAGGCGAATCCGCGCTCGCTGGCGTTCCAGGCCAAGGGGCTCGCCGACTTCATCGCCAGGCTCGAGGCGGGACACGGCGAGTTCGCGTCGACGGTGCTGGCGCCGGCTCACGCGGCGCTGCGTGCGCTGCCGGCCGCGGAGCTGAGGCCCGAGAGCGCTCAGCTCGTCGAGGTGATCGGCCAGCTCCAGCGCGCTGCGTATGCGATCTCGGACGCGGTCTCGCTCAAGTTCTTCGCCCACGCGGTGCCGCGCAGCATGCTGCAGATCGCACCATGAGGCAGCTGGCATGAGCGCTGTCGTCGAAGCGCAACCGGTCGCGCGCTACACCGTCGAGCACGAGACGAGCTACTCCTACCGCGTCGCGGTCTCGCAGTCGTGGCAGCTCGCCCACCTGACGCCGCCCGAGTTGCCGTGGCAGCGGGTGCTGAAGCACGAGCTCGCGATCGAGCCGCCGCCCGACGAGCGGCACGAGCGACGCGATGCGTTCGGCAACCGAGCCACCCACTTCGGCATCCATGGCCCGCATCCGCTGCTCGATGTGCGGATGACATGCGATGTCGAGATCGGCGATCGAGTCGACACGCGCGAGATCCCGGGGCTCGCGTGGGAAGCGGTCCGCGACGCTCTCCGCGACGACCCCGGGCAGGACGCGCTCCGGCCGGCGCGGCTCGCGCAGCCCAGCACGCTGGTCGGCTGGTCGGACGCGGCGCGCGCGTATGCGACTTCGACGTTCTTGCCAGGCCGCGACTGGCTCGACGCGGTCACCGAGCTGATGCAGCGCATCTACCGCGAGTTCGACTTCGAGCCCGGGACGACGACGGTGACGACGTCGGTCGACGAAGTGCTCGCGCAAAAGAGCGGTGTCTGTCAGGACTTCGCGCACGTCATGATCGCGTGCTTGCGCAGCCACGGCCTGGCGGCGCGCTATGTCTCCGGCTACCTGCTCACGCAGCCGCCGCCGGGGCAGGAGCGGCTGCTCGGCGCCGACGTCTCGCACGCCTGGGTCGCCGCGTACTCGCCGCGCCACGGCTGGGTCGAATTCGATCCGACCAACGACCAGCGCGCCGACCGTCGCTACATCACGCTCGCGACCGGTGGCGACTTCGCCGACGTCGTTCCGCTGCGCGGCGTCATCCTCGGCGGCCGCGGCCAGAAGATGCGCGTCGCGGTGAGCGTCATCCCGCGCTAAGGGATGCTCTGATCAAGTCGTCGTGGACGCGTTCGCGAGAGAAAGGGCCTGATCCGAGGCGCGACGCGAAGCGTCGTAGCGGGGACTACGACCGAGCGGCGCAACGACGGAGCGGGCCCTTTATCTCGCGAACCCCTCCGGGGCAACGCCGCGCCCGCGATGACTTGTTCAGAGCATCCCGAGGCCCCCCGGCGGGGGCGCACCTCGCCGGACCGCGTTCCGGGCTTCGGCGGGATGGCGGCCGCGCCGCGCCGACGAGAGACTGCGCGCCTCGCCACAGGAGACGCGCATGTCCGAAGCCTGCACTTCCGAGCTTTCGCTCGTACCCGTTGCCGCCATGCCGCGCGCAAGCGATCGCGCCTTCGCCGATCGCCCGCACGCGCCCGGCTGGTTCGACTCGAGCTGGGAGCTGCGACGCGGGCTCGACGTCCACGAAGGCTGGTTCGGCGACGACAGCCTGAACGGCTGGATCGAGTCGTTCCTCTTCGCTCAGCGCGCCAGCGGCCGCACCGCCTCGCCGAGCGCGAGCACCGCCATCGCGTAGTAGCTCGACCAGTTGTAGCGCGTCAGCGCGTAGAAGTTGCTCGTCCCCGCGACGTAGGTCGTCGCCGCGTCGCCGTTCTGCAGCTCGACGAGCGCAAGGAGGCTTTCGACCGCGAGCGCCGCATCGGGCAACCGCGCGCCGCGCTCGACCATCTCGGCAGCGGTGAACGTGGGCACGATGTCGGGAGCGAGGAGCAGCGCGCGCGCCTCGAGGTCGGCGGGCGGCTCGACGTCGAAGCGCGCCGCGAGCCCGCGCTTCCAGCCGAACTCGGCGAGGTAGTTGGCGACGCTGCCGATGACGTCGGCGGCACTCGTGTGCAGGTCGACCCGACCGTCGCCGTCGAAGTCGACCGCGAAACGGTTGAAGCTCGACGGCATGAACTGCGCCATCCCGATCGCGCCCGCATAGCTGCCGCGCCAGGCGAGCGGATCGATGCCTTCGCTGTGGCAGAGGACGAACCAGTTCTCGAGCTCGTCCTGGAAAAAGGCGCTCCGATCCGTGCGTCCGCTCGGGAAGTCGAACGCGAGCGTCGCGAGCGCATCGATGATGCGAAAGTTCCCCATCTGGCGGCCGTAGATCGACTCGACGCCGACGATGCCGACGACGACCTCGGGCGGCACGCCGTACATCTCCTCGGCCTGCGCGAGCCAGCGCGCGTTGCCGCGCCAGAACGCGGTGCCGGCGCGGATCCGGATCGGCTCGACGAAGCGCGCGCGGTACGCGTTCCAGTTCTTCGCCGCGCCGGCTGCGGTCGGCATGATGTAGCGCGTCACCAGCGGCTGGAAGCGCGCGTGCGCGAGCGCCTCGCGCAGCGACGCCGCGTCGAGCCCGCGCCGCTCGGCGACCGCGTCGGCGAAGCGCATGACGTCTTCGCGCGCGCCGTAGCTGACGGCGTCGGGCGCGTCGTCGTCGGCGAGCGCGACGGTCTTTTTCGTCGCGCGCTTGCGCGTCGCGGCGTCAGCCCACGATGCAAGGAGGGACGCGGTGCCGCCGAGGACGATCGTGCGGCGCAGTTGCGAATCCATTCAGGGAGAAGAAGTCGTCGTCGATTATCGAGGCGCAAGCGCGCGCAGCCGCCGCGCCTCGCTCGCGAACGCGCGCGTCATCGCCGGATCGGGACGGCGCGCCGCCTCGCGCGAGTAGCGGCGCGCCTCGAGCGCATCGAGGACCGCCGCGAGCTTGTCGCCGCCGGCGCCGAGCGTCGCGCGCACGCGCTCGGCGAGCGTGCGTGGCGCCTCGTGCGATGCGGCAGCGATGCCGAGCGAGCGCAGCGCGCGGCGGATGCGCTCGAGCTGGCGCACCCACGGATCGACGTGGTGGCGGTCGAGCCAGGCCCACGCCGCGCCGGCCAGCGCCATGCCGCTCAGCGTGCCGGCGAGGAGCAGCCCGAGGTCCTCCCAGCTCGGCGAGTCGAAGCCGATCTGCTTGAGGACGTCGAACTGCTGGCCGCGCGAATAGTTCAGCACCCATTGGTTCCAGCGGTTGTTGACCGCTTCCCACGCGCTTCTGAGCTCGGCGAACAGGCGCGGATTCATCGCGTCGAGCGTGCCGGCGACGAACCCTTGCGGTGGCGCGAGCCGCGTGCTGCGGCCGATGCGGTCGGGAGCGACGGCGCCGGTCGGGTCGGCGCGGATCCAGCCGACGCCCGACTGCCAGTACTCGGCCCAGGCGTGCGCCGAGCTCTGGCGCACGATGTAGTAGCCGTCGACCGGCGGCAGGTCGGTGCCCTGATAGCCGGTGACGACGCGCGCCGGGACGCCGGCCGCGCGCAGGACGACGACGAACGCCGCAGCGAAGTGCTCGCAGAAGCCTTCCTTGCGGTCGAGCCAGAACTCGTCCACCGCGTTCCTGCCGTAATCGCCCGGCGAGAGCGTGTAGCTGTAGCCGTTGCGACGAATGTGCTCGAGCAGCGCGTCGGCGAGCCGCGTCGCGTTCGCGCCGCGGTGGCTGGCGCGAAACTCGCGCGCCCACGTCACCGTTCGCGGGTTGAAGCCGCCCGGCAGCTCGAGGCTGTCCTGCAACTCGCCGAAGCGGCGCGGCGCGCCGAGGACGTACTCGGTGCTCGCGGTCGCCTTGAAGCGCAGCCGCGCGAGGACCGGCTTGTCGGCGAGCCACTGCAGATCGTCGCGCGCGACGACGCGGTAGCCGTCGATCGGCGCGATCTCGGTCGTCGCCTCGAGCAGCGGCAGCGACGCGAGGCGCAACGGCTCCAGCGTCACTTCGTAGCCGAGTGGCGTGCCCTTCGTCTCGAGCACCGGCGGCCGCGCCGGCAGACTCTGCGGCGCGAACGGCAGGCCGAGCTGCGTCCACTCGAAGCCGTCGAAGCGTGTCAGCACCGGGCCGCGGAAGTACATCTGCGCCGGAGGAGGCGCCTGGCCGTCGAAGCGGATCCGCATCGCGATCGCATCGTCGCTCGCGACCTCGGTCATCGAGCCGAGCTTCATCGTGTTCGACAGCCCCGTCTTCGAGATGCCGTCCTGCGGCACGCCCCAGAGCGGCCCGACGCGCGGAAAGAGCACGAAGAGGAGCGCCATCACCGGTGCGCCGAGCAGCGCGGTTCGCGCCGCGAGTCCGCTGGCCTGCGCGAGGCTGGGCTGGCCGACCGGCATGTGGGCGAGGACGAGCGCGGTCAAGAGGCCCCACACCGAGACGAGCATCGCGACCGCGACCCCGATCGACTGCGAATAGAGGAAGTGCGTGAGGATGATGAAGAAGCCGAGGAAGAAGACGACGAACGCATCGCGGCGCGCGCGCAGCTCGAGCGTCTTCAGCGCCATCAGCGCGACCGCGAGCGTGACGCCGGGCTCTTTGCCGAGCAGCGTGCGGTACGACCAGAACGTCAGTGCCAGCGCGGCGACGAGGACGCCCATCAGCACCCAGCGCCCCGGCAGCGCGGCGTTGATGAGCGCGAGCCGGGCGCGCCAGAGCAGCACTGCCGCCGTCAGCGCGAGCGACCACGCCGGCAGGTGCGACGCGTGCGGCAGCACGGTCCAGCCGATCACCGCGAGCAGGAAGAGCGTGTCGCGCGCCTCGCGCGGCAGCCGCTCCCAGCCCGGCCAGCGCGGCAGCGCGCGCCGCATGGTTGCGAGCGGCGACGCGTCGAGAGTGTGCGAAGCGCTCAGTGCCACAGCGCCAATGCCTCGAGGCAGCGCGCGCGTTGCGCATCGCCGTCTGCAGGAGCGATGTCGATGCCGGGGAGCCGAAGGCCATAGTCGGCGTCGGCGCGATCGGCGGCGAGCGTCCACGCGGCGAGACGCGAGAGTCGCCGCTCGGGGTCGAGCCTGCCGCATGCCGACCATTCGAGCCAGAGCTCCTGGCGCGCCGACGAGCTGGTGTCGCGGCTGACCAGCTCGGCGCCGGTCTCGAGCGCCTGCGCCGCCTTCTTCCACGCGATCAGCTTGAGCGGATCGCCGCGCCGGTACGCGCGCACGCCTTCGATCTCGCCGCCGACGCTCGGCCGCGCCTGCGCGCCGCCGGCGACCGGACGCGCCGCCGGCAGCGCCGGCGCGTCGGCTTCGACCTCGGGATAGACGAGCAGCCGCGCGGTCGGTCGCCACACCGTCCAGGCGCGAAAGAGCCCGAGCGGAAAGCGCGTCTCCGCGCTCAGCGTCGGCACGTCGTGCAGGCCGCGCGCCGCGGGAACGTAGCTGACGTGCGCGCTCGCCTGGCCGCCGGCGGGGATGTCGGTCCACGCCAGCGTCGCCGCCGGCGCTTCGAGCAGCTTCAGGCCGATGCCGAAGCGCGCCGACGACGGCGACGTCATGACGATGTCGAGCACCGCGACGCTGTTCGCGAACGCCGGCGCGACCGGCTTCAGGTGCAGCGTCAGGCCGCGCAGCGTGCCGTGCGTGACGTGCATCGAGACGATGCCGCTGCCGGCGAGCATGAAAGTGAGGACGTAGCCGAGATTGAGCTGGTAGTTGACCGAGGCGAGCAGCAGAACGACGAGCGTCAGCGCGAACATCCAGCCGGCGCGCGTCGGCAGGATGTAGATGTTGCCCTGCGTGAGTAGCTGCGTGTCGGTGCGCGGCAGCCGCGCCGCCAGCCACCGGCGCACGCGCGTGCGCACGTTCCACGGCGCCGTCAGTGTGTCGGCGATCATGGCAGCGCGACGGCGCTCACGGCAGCGCGACGGCCTCGATCATCGCCCGCACCTGCTCCCTGCGGCCGCGGCCGGCGCCGGCGACGGGAAGAAGCCGGTGCGCGATCGTCTGCGGCAGCACGTACTGGACGTCGTCAGGGGCGACGTAGTCGCGGCCGCCGAGGAGGGCGCGCGCGCGCGCAGCGCGCAGCACGCCGACGCCGGCGCGCGGCGATAGCCCTTCGACGAACCACGCGCCAGAGCGCGTCGCCTGGATCAGCGCCTGCAGATAGTCGAGCAGCGCCTCCGACGCGTGCACCGACTGCACTGCCTGCTGCGCGGCGATCAACTCGGCCGGAGTCATCACGTGCGCGAGGCGCGCGATCGCCTCGCGGCGGTCGCCTCCGACGAGCAGCTCGCGTTCGCTCTTGCGGTCGGGATAGCCGAGCGTGATGCACATCAGGAAGCGGTCGAGCTGCGACTCGGGAAGCGGATAGGTGCCGAGCTGGTCGGTCGGGTTCTGCGTCGCGATGACGAAGAACGGCGCCGGCAGCGCGCGCGTCTGTCCCTCGACCGTCACCTGGTGCTCCTCCATCGCCTCGAGCAGCGCGCTCTGCGTCTTCGGGCCGGCGCGATTGATCTCGTCGGCGAGCAGGACGTGGGTGAAGACCGGGCCGGCGTGGAAGACGAACGCCTCCTTGGCGCGCTCGTAGACGCTGACGCCGATCAGGTCCGACGGCATCAGGTCGGCGGTGAACTGCGAGCGCGAGAACGTGAGGCCGAGCGAGACCGCGATCGCGTGCGCGAGCGTCGTCTTGCCGACGCCCGGAACGTCTTCGATCAGGAGGTGGCCGCCGGCGAGAAGGCAGGCGATGCAGTCCTCGATCTGCGCCCGCTTGCCGACGATGATCGTGCTAATCTGGTTGGCGAGGTCGGTCAGCTGGGCGGCGAGAGTTCGGCTCATCGGCCTGACATTACCGGAAAATCCCGAGCCCGAACCGTGATGAAGACCGCGTTCTACAGCCATTCCGACTGCCGCGGCCACGACATGGGCCGGGGCCACCCCGAGTGTCCGGAGCGGCTCGACGCCATCCACGACCACTTGCTCGCGAGCGGGCTCGACGTCGCGCTCGAGCGGCGCGAGGCACCGGTGGTCGAGCTCTCGGACCTCGCGCTCGCGCACAGCAGCGGCTTTCTCGCCGAGCTGCGCGACGTGCTGCTGCGTGTCGCCGACTCGGGCTGTCCGTGCGCGATCGATCCCGACACCGTCGCCGCGCCGGGCACGCTGAAGGCGGCGATGCGCGCTGCGGGTGCCGCGGTCGCAGCGACCGACGCGGTGCTCGACGGCGACGTCGCGAACGCGTTCTGCGCGACGCGCCCGCCCGGCCACCACGCGACGCGCGACCAGGCGATGGGCTTCTGCTTCTTCAACAACGTCGCCGTCGCCGCGCGCCATGCGCTCGACGTGCGCGGGCTCGAGCGCGTCGCGATCATCGACTTCGACGTCCACCACGGCAACGGCACCGAAGACATCGTCGCCGGCGACGAGCGCATCCTGATGGCGAGCATCTTCCAGCATCCGCTCTATCCGTACAGCGGCGCGGTGCCGAAGGGCGAGAACATGGTCAACGTCCCGGTCCCGCCGTACACGCGCGGGTCCGCGGTGCGCGCGCTGATCGAGGAAAACTGGATGGAGCGCCTCGACGCGTTCAAGCCGCAGATGGTCTTCGTCTCCGCCGGGTTCGATGCGCACCGCGACGACGAGCTCGGCCAGCTCGGCCTCGTCGAGGACGACTACCGCTGGATCACCGAGCAGATCAAGGCGGTCGCCGACAAGCACGCCTCGGGCCGCATCGTCTCGTGCCTCGAGGGCGGCTACAACCTGCGCGCGCTGGCGCGCAGCGTCGCCGCCCACGTGCGCGTCCTCGCGTGCGCGTGAGCCGCCGGCGCGCCGCGGCAGTCGGCGGCGCACGCGGCCGATGATCCGCCCATTCGACCGCGCCCAGCTCGACGAGCTCGTCAACGAGCTGGTGCGGCCCGGCGTCGTCGCCGAGCTCGCGATTCTCACGGGTTGCCTGGTCGCCGCGTGGATCGTCGTCCGCCTGATCCGCGGCCGCGAGCGTCCGGTCGCCTCGGTCTGGTTCGGCAACCGCATCGTCGACGGTCTGCTCTTCCCGCTCCTCGCGCTCGCGCTCGTCTACGCCGCGCGCATCGGGCTCGCCGGGCTGGTCAAGCCGGCGGTGTTCAAGGTCGCGATCCCGATCCTGATCTCGCTCGTCTTCATCCGCCTCAGCGCGCGGGTGCTGGCGCGCACGTTCCCGGGCGTCGCCTGGGTGCGCCTGGTCGAGCGCAGCATCTCGTGGTTCGCCTGGATCAGCGTCGTCCTCTGGGTCACGGGCATCTCGCCGATGGTCCTCGACGCGATGGAGGACGTGCACTGGCAGGTCGGCAAGCAGCAGATGACGCTGCGCAATCTCGTCGAGGGCAGCGTCACCGCGGCGGTCGTCCTGGTGCTGTCGCTCTGGATCTCGGCGGTCGTCGAGCGAAAGCTGCTGTCGGGCGGCACCGGCCACAGCCTGTCGCTGCGCAAGATGGGCGCGAACATCGTTCGCGCGCTGCTGCTCTTCGTCGGCCTCCTGATCGCGCTGTCGGCGATCGGTGTCGACTTCACCGCGCTGTCGGTGCTCGGCGGTGCGATCGGCGTCGGCGTCGGCATCGGCCTGCAGCGGATCGCCGCCAACTACATCAGCGGCTTCGTCCTCCTCGCCGAACGGAGCCTGCGCATCGGCGACATGGTCAAGCTCGACACGTTCGAGGGCCGCATCACCGACATCCGCACCCGCTACACCGTGATCCGCTCGCTCGGCGGTCGCGAGGCGATCGTCCCCAACGAGACGCTCGTCACGACGCGGGTCGAGAACCTGTCGCTCGCCGATCCGCGCGTCGTCGTCAATTCGGCGGTGCAGGTCGCGTACGGCAGCGACGTCCGCCGCCTGCAGCCGTTGCTCGAGGCGGCGATCCTCGCAGTGCCGCGCGTCATCGACGATCCGCGGCCGTCGGTGCAGCTCTCCGCGTTCTCGGCCGACGGCATGGACCTCGCGATCAGCTTCTGGATCCGCGACGCCGAGAACGGGCAAGGCAACGTCAAGTCGGACGTCAACCTCGCCGTGCTCGACGTGCTGAACCGCGAAGGGATCGAGATTCCGTTCCCGCAGCGCGTCGTCCGCGCGATCGTCTCGACCGCGAACGATGGCGTCGTCGCCGAAGGCGGCGCGCTCGAACCCGGCACCGTGCCGCGGGATCGCTGAACGCGCGTGCTCAGCTGCCGCTCGGCGGCAGCGAGCGCAGGTGGAGATAGAGCGCGCGCGCGTCGACCTCGCTGATCTCCTTCAGCGAGACGAACGGCATCACCTTGCTGACCTCGCTGCCGTCGGGTCGCTTGCCGGTCTTCAGCATCGCCATGAACGGCTCGGCGCTCGGATAGCGGTCGAGCGCGCTCCCCGGTCCCGGGTTGAGCTTGGCGGCGGCCGGCCAGCTCGGCGGCGCGCCGGGGATCTTGCCGCCTTCGAGGCGCTGGCCGTGGCAGCCGATGCAGCCGTTGGCGACGTAGCCGCCGTGCTCGCTGGTGACGCCCTCGGCGACCGGCTGCGCCGGCGGCAGCGCGTGGTCGATCTTCTCGCTCGCGTCGCGGACGACGCCGGCCGCGTAGAGCGCCTTGACCATCATCGGCAAGCGCACTTCGGCCGGCTTGCCGCTCGCCGGCGGCAGCTGGCGGGCGTAGGCGACGATCGCAGCGACGTCGCTGTCGACGAGCCGGTTGTATTCCTCGCTCGGCATCACCATCACCGGCCGCCCGTCGGGCTTGACGCCGTGGCGGATCGTGCGCACCCAGTCGACGTCCTTGTAGCGTGCGACCGCGGCCTGTGGCGACGCGCTGATGTCGGGCGAGCGGATGAACATGCCGCCGTCGTCGACGACGACGTTGCCTTGCCCCGCGGAGCCGTGGCAGTCTCCGCAGCCGCGCGACGCGAAGAGATAGCGGCCGCGCTCGACGCTCGCGGCATCGCCCTTCATCGCGATCGGCGCGACCGCGACGTCGACGCGGCGCTGGAGCTTGCGATCACCGAGCTCGGCGAGCGTCAGGAACGCGGCGCTTGCGCCTGCGACCATCACCGTCAGCGTGACGGCACCGCGGCGGACCCACTTGTTCATCTCGACCTCACTCTCGTTCGTGGTTGTTGTCCTCAGCGGCGGCCGAGCTGCGGGTCGATGCCGGCGGCGGCGGCGAGCTTGGCCCAGCCGGCGTCGTCCAGGTGCGGGCGGACGACCGCCATCATCCCGAGCAGGGCCTCGGGCGGCATCTGTGCTTTGGCGCCCGCGATGATGACAGCGCGCTCGGCCGGAGTCGATGCCGGAATCATCCAGCGCGCGACGACGACGTGCTCCGCCGGCGAGATGCTCGCCAGGATGCGGCCGTGCAGCGCGGCGAGCTCGCCGTCGCTGTAGTGCTGCCAGAGCAGCGCGTTGTGCGCCGTCTCCTCGACGTGCATGTGCTGGAAGTTCTCGGCGACGAAGAGCGCGAGGTGGCGATACAGGCGCGCCGCGATCCGGTCCGCTTCGCCGCCGGCCGCGCCGCGCAGCAGCGCCGCTTCGCTGCGCAGCTCGGCGATCGCCTCGACGTGCTCGGCGTGCTCGTCGGCGATGCGGCGGCTGCCGGCGGGCTGGCGCGCCTCGATCGCGGTGTGGACCCATTCGTTCTCGTGGCGCAGGTGACCGAGGCAGAGGTCGAGCAGCAGCTCGAGCTGCGCCAGCGTCGCGTCGCGGCCGGCGGCGTCGGCGACGTCGATGCTGCCGATCTTCACCAGCGTGTCGGCCATGAAGCTGCGGATCGCCTTGTGGATCGATGCATAGAGGTCCATCCGCGGCGGCTCGGCGCGCGCGACGTCGGCAATGCGGGAGGAGGGGACGGCGACAGGCTCGGCGATCGTGGTCATGGCGGCTCCGGAAGGTCGTTGCGGCAACGTGCCGCGGTACCGACAGTTTTCCGGAGCGTCGCCGAGCGGGCATCGGCCGAAGGAGCCAGGGCGCGTGCGCCGACGGGCCATCGCCACCCCCGCACGGGGTGGCCCTACGCGGTGCGCCGCTCGTTGAACCAGGCCGCCGCCTGCCCGCGCGACTGCACGCCGAGCTTGTCGAGGATGTTGGCGACGTGGCGCTTGACGGTGTGCGGGCTGAGATCGAACGCGCGTGCGATCAGCTTGTTGCTGTCGCCGGCGGCGATCAGGCGCAGCACCTCGAGCTCGCGCGCACTGAGCGACTCGCGCTCGCCGAGCAGCGACGACGTCAACGGCCGCGCTCCGGCCGGATCGGCGGCGCTCGTGGTCGGCGGCCCGCCACCGAGCCCCGTGGCCCAGCGCCGCAGCGCTTCGATGCGCGGCGACGAGAGCGCGCCGTGCCACGGCGCCGCGGCGAGCGCCTCGAGATTCGTCTTGCCGCAGGCGAGGAAGGCGCCGGCGACGCCGCTCGCCTCGGCTTCGGCGAACGCCGGCGCGATCGCCGCCGCCGCGTCGTCGACCGCGCCGAGCCGCAGCGACGCGAGCGCGAGCCGGGCCCGGAGGTCGGTCGCCTCGCCGAACACGGCGAGCGCACGTTCGTTCGCGAGCGCCGCGGCGAAGGCGTCGCGTGCTTCGCGCCAGCGGCTCCGCTGCCAGGCGACGCGGCCGGCGATGGTTCGCCGCTGCGCCTCCAGGAGCGGCCGCAGCATCGCCGTGTCGGCGGGCGCGATCGACTCGACTTCTGCGGCGAGGCGCAGGACGCGCTCGCTGTCACCGTTCCAGTCGGCGAGGCGAATCGCGAACAGGCGGTAGAACGCGTACAGCGGCGAGTCGCGGCGGTAGCCGCCGCCGGGATCGTCGAAGAGGACGAGCAGCTTGTCGAGCGCATCGTGGCTGTCGGCGACGCGGCCGACCATCGCGAACAACGCGGCGAGGAGGCTGTAGAGCGCGAGGCGGACGTTCGGCGGCGGCCCGAGCCAGCGCGCGTCGGTCTCGGCGAGGGCGGCGGTCTCGAGTGCGGCGTCGAGCCGGCCGGCCCAGACGTCGCTCCACGCCGATGCGGCGAGCGCGATCGCGCGCAGCGGCGTCGGCGTCTCGGGTGCGATCGCGAGCGCACCTTCGGCAAAGCGACGCGACGGCTCGCGCATCGCTGGCAGGCCGCACTGCAGGCTGCGCGGCACGCACTGGTACCACAGCACCGGATCGCGGCTCGGCTCGAGCAGCTCGAGCATCTCGGCGTAGCGGGCGGCGACCTCGTCGAGACGACCGCTGTCGAGCGCGATGTAGCTGTGCACGGTGCCGGCGAGCGCGAGGTCGTCGCGCGTCACCGGCACCGAAGGATCGACGGCGAGTCGCTCGAGCGCTTCGTCGTGGCGGCCCGCAGTGACGAGCGCGATCGATTCGTAGACGCCCGAGCGCCATGCCGAGCGTGCGTCGCCCGCGGCGGCGAACGCGGCGCGCGCCGCGGCCGCCGTCTCGCGCATCGTCGGCCAGTCCCAGCGCGACCACGCCGCGTACGAGCGGATGTGGAGCAGCAGCGGCGAGCTGCGCTTCGCCTCGGCAGGAAACTTCTCGAGCAGGCGCAGCACCGGCGCGACGCCGCCGGTCGCGAGGACCGCCGCGCCGACCTCCCCGAGCATCGCCTCGGCTTCGCTCCAGTCGCCGGCGCCGACGAGAAAGCCGATCTTGCGCAGCATGTCGGTCTCGCCGGCGGCGGCGCGCCGATGCAGCAGCGGCAGCTCGTCGGCCATCTCGCGGCGCAGGCGATCGCGCAGGAAATCGCGGAACAGGTCGTGCAGCCTGAGCGTCGTCTCGGCGCCGTGGAGCACCGAGACGAAGAGGCCGCGCCGCTCGATCTCCTCGAGCCATTCGGCGGCGCGCGGATCGGCGGCGACCGCGGCGCAGCGGCCGGCCGTGAGCTCGTCGAGGATCGAGCAGCGCAGCAGGAAGCAGCGCAACGCCAGCGGCAGCTCGCCGAGGACTTCGTTCAGCAGATAGTCGAAGACGTGGCGGTCGTTGACGGTGTCGGCGATCAGCGCCTGTGCTTCGTGGCCCGAGCGGATGCCGTTGACCGCGAGGCGGAGTCCGACCGCCCAGCCGTGGGTGCGCTGGAAGAGACGCTGGCTCGTCGCATCGTGGTCGACCGCCGCGACGTCGTCGAGCGCGGGCAGCAACGCGCGCACCTCGCCGAGCGTGAAGCGCAGCTCGCGCTGGCGGAACTCGGCGAGCTCGCCGTGCGCGCGCAGGCGCGGCAGCGACGCGAGCGGCGGATCGGTGCGGCTCGCGAGCACGATGCCCCAGTGCGACGGCAAGCGCTCGAGCAGCAGGTCGAGGAACTCGAACACGGCCGGGTCGCTGATGCGGTGGGCATCGTCGACGACGATCAGGCCGCGCTCGACGTCGCACGCGGCGAGCACGTTGAGCAGGTGCGTGGCGACGGCGTGGCGGTCGCCGCGGCTGCCGCCGGCCTTCGCGATCAGCGCCTCGGGGTCGATCCGCCACGGCGGATCGAGCGGCTCGAGCGCGGCGATCAGGCAGGCGAGGAGGCCGAGCGGATCGTCGTCGACGTCGGCCGAGATCCATGCCACCGAGGCGCTGCCTTCGAGCTGCTCGATCAATCGTGTCAGCGCCGCGGTCTTGCCGAATCCGGCCGGCGCGGCGACGAGGACGAGGCGGCGGCCGAGCGCCGCGCTCTTCATCTCGGCTTCGAGCCGCTCGCGGGCGACGAGGCTGGCGCGCGCGCGCGGTGGCTGGATCTTTGTCAGTGCGAAGCTCTGCGTCGGCGAAGCCAAGGTCGTCCTCCGCGGCCTATTGTGCGGGCGGCATCGACGTGGCCGACGTGCGCGGCAAATGTCCGAGCGGCACGATTTGCCACTCGGCGCGCGGACGGGTGCCTAATCGACGAAGACGAACTCGGCGCTGCCGAGCTGCGCGAAGTCGGCCCGATACGCACCAGGGCCTGGCAGTGAAGGCGCGCCGGTGCACGAGCCGGTGGTGACGATGTCGCCGGCCCGGAGGCCGCGCGATGCGTCGGGCGGTGCGTTGGCGAGCATGACGACTGTGGCGAACGGGTCGCCATCAAGGATCGCGGCCGCGCTGCCGCGCGCGACCTCGTCGCGTCGCCCTTCGTGCTCGCGAACGAGGACGATCGCGAGCCGTGCGAAATCGGTCGCGTCCCAGTCGGCGTGCGCGGCACCAGCGACGAGCGCGCCGTTGTTGAAGCCGTCGGCGAGCTCGGCGAATGCGCCGAGGCCGCGCGGCACGCGCCAGTCGACGATCTCGACCGCGACGCGCAGCCGTGTGACTGCGCGCCGCACTTCGTCGCGTGCGTACGGACGGCCAGGTCGCGGCGGCAGGTCGCCGCCCAGCTCGAACGCGATCTCGCATTCGAGCTTCGGCGCGATGAAGTCGGCGATGCGAAGCCGCGCCGGTGCGGCGCGCGCGTCGTGCAGATAGCGCGCAGGAATCGCGGCGCCGATCGGTCGGTCGACGCCGAGCGCGGTGCGCTGTCCCGCGGTCACCGCGGCGATCTTCCAGCCGCCGATTGCGCCGAGCTCGCGGACGACCGCGGCCTGCAGACGGTACGCCTCGTCGAGATCGCGCGGCGGGCTGTCGCCGGGCCAGCGCTCCAGCGCGCGCGCTTCGCGCCGCGCTGCCGCGAGCGCGCTCTTCGCGGCGTCGAGCTCGATGTCGTTCACGAGCGTGCCGTCGGCTACTTCAGTCGATAACCGCAGACGCCGCAGAACGTGTCGTCGGCAGCGACCGTCGACAAGCACTGCGGGCACGTCGTCGCCGGCGGCAGCGGCGACGGCGCCGGCAGCGGTGCCGCGCTCGGCGGTGGCGGAGCTGGCACCGTCGTCTGCGGCGGCAGCGGTGTCCAGTCGGATTGCACTCCCGTCGTCGGCTCGGTGACGCCGAGCAGGTCGTCGAACGGCAGCGCGATGTCGGGATCGGAGGCGCGCGCCGTCGGCATGGTCGTCTGCTCGCCGTGGCGGCGGAACGGATCGCTCGTGCCGACGTCGAGTGCGGGCGAGGGCGCCGCAGCGAAGGCGGCCGGGGCCGCGGTCGCGCCAGCCGCGGCGCCCGCTGCGGCGCCGCTCGCCGCTGCAGCGGCGGGTGCTTCGCCGCCGCCGCGCTGCGTCGCCTGGCGCGCCTTCTCGCCGAGCTCGGCGGTGCGCCGCTTCGCCTCGTCGAGCGTCGCCCGGAACGATTCTTCGGCCGACGTCAGATCGAGCCCTTCGGTGACGCGCAGATAGACGATCGAGAGGCCCAGCAGGTAGACCTGACCGACGAGCGATGCCGCGATCGCCCAGAGCAGCGCGCCGCCGATCACGCCGGCGATCGCATGACCGCCGCCGCCGTGCGACATCGCGGCGATCGACTCCATGCCGAGGCCGCCGAAGCCGACGATCGAGAGCGACATGCCGAGCGTCGGCATCAGTCCCGCGGCGAGGACGCCGAAGACGACGAACCCGACCGCGAACCCGATGAAGCCGACAAGGACGAGCAGGAGCACCGCCTCGACGAGCCTGCCGCGCACGATCGCGAGCGTCTGCGCGAGCGCGCGCGAGATGCTCGCGCCCTGCCAGATCGCGGGCAGCGAGAGGACGAGGCAGATGAAGAGGCCCACGATCGTCACGCCGGCGATGACGACCGAGAGCGGAAAGACGACGGTGAAGAGCAGCGGCCCGAGGACCGGGATCTTGCAGATCAAAAGCAGGATCGCGATCACGAGGAAGACCGCGACCTCGACCGCGAAGAACGCGAGCGCGAGGACGATCAGCTTCGGGATGCACATCAGCCCGTAGACGAGCGCATCGGCGGTGCTGCGCGGCGAGATGCCGCGCGCGTGGTCCATCTGCAGCAGCCCGGCGGCGTTGAGGCCGGCGCCGATCGCGACGACCCAGACGATCGCGGCGAGCAGACCGGCGAGAAAGCCGAGCGTCGGTGTCATCGCGAACAGCAGCCCGGCGACGAGCACGCCGACGAACGTGCAGGCGAGCATCGCGACGACCGCACGCCGGTTGCGCAGGCCTGTCACTGCCTGCAGCAGGCTCGAGAGCGCGTCGCCGGAGAGGCCGGCGGGCGGCGCGTCGGACAAGGTCTCGCTCGACATGACGACTCCTCCCTTGTGCGACGCGCCGGGCGCGTCGGGCTGTCAGTTCTGGTAATTGCGCCGGCGCTCGTCCTGCTCGCGCAATTGGCGGCAGATCAGCTCGTTGGCGTGCTCGGGCTGCCCGCACGCTCGCGACTGGCACACCGCTTCGCCGATCGTGCCCTTGCCGGCGCAGAGCTCGCGCACGCCGCGCGCCTGTGCGACCGCGGGAGCCGGCGCAGTTGGCGCCGGCGCGGCAGCCGTGCGAGGACGCTGCGCGTCCTCGGCGCGCTTGCGCGCCGCGTCCTGCTCGGCGCGTTGTGCTGCCGCGGCGTTCTGGTCGCGCTGGTCGGCCGCGGTCTTGGCGTCGCGCTCGGTCTTCTCTCGCGCTAACCTCGCGCGCCTTTCGGCGGCAACGCGCTTCGCTTCGGCTTCGGCGCTTTCCGGCGGGACCGCATCGCCGACCTGCGGCAGCGGTCGTGCTGCGGCGGGAGGCAGCGCGTCGGTGGCTGCGGCCGCCGCCGGCGCCTCGACCGCGGAGGCAGTCGCCGCGACGGCGGGTGGCGCCGCTGCCGGCGCCTGCTCGATGATCGGCGGCGGCGCTGCCGCAGTCGACGCGGCCGGCGTCGGTGCGACCGGCGGCGTCGTCGCTCCGATCGCCGGCGGTGACGAGTCCGAGCCGCGCATGAACGTCCAGGCGAGCGCGCCGGCGATGACGAGCGCGAGCGCGACTGCGCCGATCACGATCGGCGCACGGCCGCGCGACGGCGGGTTCTCGAACAGCATCGCAGTGCTTGCGCCCTCCGCCGCTTCCTGCTGGCGGAGCGCGATCTCGGCATCGGGGTCGGGCAGCTCGGGAAACGATTCCTCGACCGGCGCAGGCGGATACGGCGCGACCGGAGCGAACGACGGATAGCTGAGCGGCGGCGGGCTGCCGCCCGCGGCATCGCCCGCGGACTCGCCGGCAGCGCCGCCGGCGAGGCTCATCCCGCAGTTGGCGCAGTAGCGAAGCCCCGGCTTGTTCTGAAAGCCGCACTCGCTGCAGACGTTCTGGGGCGTGCCTTCGCCCGCCGCGCGCGGCGCCTGCGCCGAGAACGCAGTGCCGCATGCGCGGCAGAACTGCGCCTCCTCGCGGTTCTCGGTCCCGCACACCGAGCACAGCTTCGTCATTCGGTCGGCCTCCGCCCCTGGGTCGAGGGACGATACCGCGCCTTGTGCAGCGTCGCAATGTGGAGCGACCCGCGGCGCGATGGAACAATGCGCGAAAGCGCGAAGCGCGCGAAGGGATCGACCGTGCTGTACGCGACGCTGAAGGCCTTCCATCTGCTCGCCGTCATCGTCTGGGTCGGCGGCATGGCGTTCATGCTGTTCTGCCTGCGGCCGGCGGCGCGCGTCCTCGAGCCGCCCGCGCGCATCGCCCTGATGCACGCGGCGATCCGCCGCTTTCTCGCAGTCGTCGCCGTCGCGATCGCGGTGATCTTCGTGTGCGGCGCCGCCATGGTCGCGATCGCATGGTCGGCGGCGTCGCGCGCGGGCCTGCGCTTCAACATGCCGCTCGACTGGTACGTCATGTTCGCGGTCTTCTTCGTCATGCTCGCCGTCTTCGTGCACATCCGCGCGGTCGTCTTCGGCCGCCTCGACGCGGCGCTTCGCGAGCAGCGCTGGGCCGACGGCGCGAGCGCGCTCGGCGCGATCCGCTGGGAGGTGTCGGCGAACCTCGTGCTCGGCGTCTTCGTGACGGTGCTGGTGCGGCTCGGCGGCACCGCTTGAGGAGCTCAGCGTGCCGCGAGCGCGGCGTCGATCGCGGCGAGCGCCGCGGCGAGGCGCCCCGGGCCTGAGCCGGCAACGGTCGTCGCCGCGATGCCGCCGCGCGCGAGCGCGGTGCGCAGCTTCACGTCGACCGGCTCGCGAACGTGGGCGCCGTCCCGCATCAGGCCATCGGCTTGCCACGGCAGGTCGAGCGCGGTGAGGAGCGTCAGGTCGACGCGTCGTTGCGCCGCGACCGCCTCGTCGTAGAGACTGGTGTCGGCGAAGACGAGATCGCTGTAGACCGCGATCATCAGCGCCGTCGTGTCGGCGACGACGACGTCGGCGTGCGTTGCCGCGGCGCCGATGCGCGCGGTCTGCGCCGCGGCGATCGCGGCCTGCTCGTCGCGGCGCGGCGTGCGCGCATGGGTGTCGCAGAACTCGCGCAGGACCTCGGCGACGACCTCGACCGCGACGCCGCGCGCCGCGAGCGCGGCGCCGATCTCGCCGGCGAGCGTCGTCTTGCCGGTGCTCTCGGCGCCGAGCAGCGCGACGATGAAGGCGCTCATGCGACGGCAGGTCGGATCGTCGCGGCCTTGGCCAGCCAGCTGCGCCAGCCGACCGCGGCCATCGCGACGAAGACGAGGTAGAGCAGCGTCGTCAGCCAGAGGCCCTTGTAGGCGAAGAGCGCGGCGCCGACGACGTCGACGACGATCCAGACCGGCCAGTTCTCGACGTACTTGCGGCCGAGCAGATACTGTCCGACCAGGCTCGCCGCGGTCGGGAAGGCGTCCCACCACGGCACGTCGGTGTCGGTGAAGCGGTGCAGGAAGAGGGCGGTCGCCGGCCACGCGATCGCGATCGCGACGAGGACCGACGTGCGCCCGTGCGCGCCGAGGCTGCGGACGCGCAGCGCGTGGCCCTCTTCGTCGGTGCCGCGCAGCCACTGCCACCAGCCCCAGCCGGCGACGACGGCGAAGAAGATCTGCAGGCTGGCGTCGCCGTAGAGGCGGCTGTTCCAGAACAGCAGCATGTAGAGGAGCGAGCTCACGATCGCGAGCGGCCAGCCGATCACGTTGACGCGGATGTTGCAGACGACCATCGCGATCGAGAGCGCGAAGGCGACGAGCTCGAGCCAGGTGACCGGCGAGCCGAGGACGTCGAACGCGGTCGCGAAGAGCGGCGCGAGCGCCGCGGGCACGGCGTTCAACGCCGCGCCGGCGCGAGCTGGACGAAGATCTCGTCGGGCTTGACCATGCCCAGCTCGAAGCGCGCCTTCTCCTCGACCATCTCGAGGCCCTCCTTGAGGTCGCTCACCTCGGCCGCGAGCTGCTCGTTGCGGCGGCGCGCGAGCTCGTTCGAAGAGCGCTGCGCGTCGAGCTTTCGCTGCAGCTCGACCATCCGCGGCACGCCGCCCTTGCCGAACCAGAGCTCGGCGTGGACGAGCACGAGCAGGCCGGCGAGGACGAGGGTGATCCAGCGCATCGTCGCGGCGAGCCCGTCGTGCCCCTAGTCCTGCGGCAGCTGCCGGAACGCGCTGCGGCCGGGGTACGCGGCGACGTCGCCGAGGTCCTCCTCGATCCGCAGCAGCTGGTTGTACTTGGCGACGCGGTCGGAGCGACTGAGCGAGCCGGTCTTGATCTGGCCGGCGTTGCTGCCGACCGCGATGTCGGCGATCGTCGCGTCCTCGGTCTCGCCCGAGCGGTGGCTGATGACCGACGTCCAGCCGGCGCGCTTGGCCATCTCGATCGCGGCGAACGTCTCGGTGAGCGTGCCGATCTGGTTGATCTTGATGAGGATCGAATTGGCGACGTTCCTGCGGATGCCTTCCTTCAGGATCTTCGTGTTGGTGACGAAGAGATCGTCGCCGACGAGCTGCACCTTGGCGCCGAGGCGGTCGTTGAGCAGCTTCCAGCCGTCCCAGTCACCCTCGGCCATCGCGTCCTCGATCGAGATGATCGGGTACTTGCCGACCCAGCCGGCGAGCGTCTCGATCCACTCCGCGGGCGCGAGATTCAGGCCTTCGCCCTCGAGCCGGTATTGGCCTTCCTTGTAGAACTCGCTCGCCGCGCAGTCGAGGCCGATCGCGACCTGCGCGCCCGGCGCATAGCCGGCCTTCTCGATCGCCTCGATGATGAGCTGGATGGCAGCCTCGTGGCTCGGCACGCTCGGCGCGAAGCCGCCCTCGTCGCCGACCGCGGTGCTCATGCCGCGCGCGTCGATGATCTTCTTCAGCGCGTGGAACACCTCGGCGCCGTAGCGCAGCGCCTCGCGAAAGCTCGGCGCGCCGACCGGGATGATCATCAGCTCCTGCAGGTCGAGGTTGTTGTTGGCATGCGCGCCGCCGTTGACGACGTTCATCATCGGCACCGGCATCTGCATCGCGCTCGTGCCGCCGAAGTAGCGATAGAGCGGCAGCCCGCTCTCCTCGGCGGCGGCGCGCGCGACCGCCATGCTGACGGCGAGCGTCGCGTTGGCGCCGAGGCGCGACTTGTTCTCGGTGCCGTCGAGGTCGATCAGCGTGCGGTCGAGAAACGCCTGCTCGCTCGAATCGAGGCCGAGCACGGCCTCGCTGATCTCGGTGTTGATGTGCTCGATCGCGCGCAGCACGCCCTTGCCGCCGTAGCGCGCCGGGTCGCCGTCGCGCAGCTCGATCGCCTCGCGCGAGCCGGTCGACGCGCCCGACGGCACCGCGGCGCGGCCCATCGTTCCCGATTCGAGGAGCACGTCGCATTCGACGGTCGGATTGCCGCGGCTGTCGAGGATCTCGCGGCCGACGATGTCGACGATGGCGCTCATCGTTCTTGTCCTGTTGGGATGGTGAAGTGCATTCGAGGTCAGGCGTCGAACGCGCGCTCGAGGAACGGCCGCGACTTGACGGCGCGGTCGAGCTCGACGAGCTGCTCGAGAAGCGCGCGCATGTGGCGCAGCGGCACGGCGTTCGGGCCGTCGGAGAGCGCCTCCGCCGGCCGCGGGTGCGTCTCCATGAAGATGCCGGCGATGCCGACCGCGACGGCGGCGCGCGCGAGCACCGGGACGAACTCGCGCTGGCCGCCCGACGATGTCCCCTGGCCGCCCGGAAGCTGCACCGAGTGCGTCGCGTCGAAGACGACAGGCGCCTTGGTTTCGCGCATGATCGCGAGCGAGCGCATGTCGGAGACGAGGTTGTTGTAGCCGAAGCTCGCGCCGCGCTCGCACGCCATGAAGCGGTCCTCGGAGAGGCCGGCGTCGCGGGCGCCGGCGCGCGCCTTGTCGAGCACGTTGGTCATGTCGTGCGGCGCCAGGAACTGGCCCTTCTTGATGTTGACGGGCTTGCCGCTTTGGGCGACGGCGCGGATGAAGTCGGTCTGCCGGCACAGGAACGCCGGCGTCTGCAGCACGTCGACGACTTCCGCGGCGGCGGCGATCTCTTCTTCACGGTGGACGTCGGTCAGCACCGGCACCGCAAGCTCGCGCCTGACCTTGGCGAGGATCTCGAGGCCCTTCTCCATGCCCGGGCCGCGAAACGACGTGCCGCTCGAGCGGTTCGCCTTGTCGTAGCTCGACTTGAAGATGAACGGCACGCCGAGCGCACCGGTGATCTCCTTGAGCTGGCCGGCGACGTCGATCTGCAGCTGTTCCGATTCGACGACGCAGGGGCCGGCGATGAGGAACAGCGGCCGCTCGAGGCCGACGTCGAAGCTGCACAGCTTCAAGCGGCGACCTTTTCCGCGCGCTCGGCCTGGTGCGCGAGCGCGGCGCGGATGAACGACTTGAAGAGCGGATGCCCGCCCCACGGCGTCGACTTGAACTCGGGGTGGAACTGGACGCCGACGAACCACGGATGCACGCTCGTCGGCAGCTCGACCACCTCGGTGAGCTTCTCGCGCTGGGTGATCGCCGAGACGACGAGGCCGGCGTCGGCGAGCCGGTCGAGGTACTGCTCGTTGGCCTCGTAGCGATGGCGGTGGCGCTCGGTCAGCACGTTGCCGTAGATCTCGTGCGCGAGCGTCCCGGGCTTGACGTCGGAGCTCTGCGCGCCGAGCCGCATCGTGCCGCCGAGCTCGGACTGCGCGGTGCGCTTCTGGATGCTGCCGTCGCGGTCCTGCCACTCGTCGATGAGCGCGATCACCGGATGCGCGGCGTCGGGATCGAACTCGGTGCTGTTGGCGCCCACGAGCCCGGCCTTGTGGCGTGCGAACTCGATCGTCGCGACCTGCATGCCGAGGCAGATGCCGAGGTACGGGATCTTCTTCTCGCGCGCGTACTGGACGGCGAGGATCTTGCCCTCGACGCCGCGCTTGCCGAAGCCGCCGGGGACGAGGATCGCGTCGTAGCGGCCGAGGTTGCCGACGTTCGCCGGCGTCAGGTCCTCGGAGTCCACGTACTCGATCCGCACCCGCGCGTGGTTGTGGATGCCGGCGTGGCGGAGCGCTTCGTTGAGCGACTTGTACGAGTCGGAGAGGTCGACGTACTTGCCGCACATCGCGATCGTCACCTCGTGCTGCGGATGCTCGACCTCGTCGACGAGCTTGTCCCAGCGCGACAGGTTGGCCGGCTTGGTGTGCAGCTGAAGCTTCGCGCAGATCAGTTCGTCGAGCCCCTGCGAGTGCAGCATCCGCGGCACCTTGTAGATCGTGTCGACGTCCCACACCGAGATGACACCGAACTCGTGGACGTTGGCGAAGAGCGAGATCTTGGCGCGCTCCTCGTCGGGGATCGGCCGGTCGGCGCGGCAGAGCAGGGCGTCGGGCATGATCCCGATCTCGCGCAGCTTCTGCACGCTGTGCTGGGTGGGCTTGGTCTTCAGCTCGCCCGCAGCCGGGATCCAGGGCACCAGCGTCAGGTGCAGGAACGCGCAGCTGCCCGGCCCCATCTTCAGGCTCATCTGCCGCACCGCCTCGAGGAACGGCAGCGACTCGATGTCGCCGACGGTGCCGCCGACCTCGACGATCGCGACGTCCATCTCGCTGCCGGCATCGGGATTGGCGCCGCGGCGAATGAACTCCTGGATCTCGTTGGTGACGTGCGGGATCACCTGCACGGTCTTGCCGAGATAGTCGCCGCGCCGCTCCTTCTCGAGGACGCTCTTGTAGATCTGCCCGGTCGTGAAGTTGTTCGTGCGCCGCATCTTGGTCGTCACGAATCGCTCGTAGTGGCCGAGGTCGAGGTCGGTCTCGGCGCCGTCGTCGGTGACGAAGACCTCGCCGTGCTGGAACGGCGACATCGTCCCCGGATCGACGTTGAGATACGGATCCAGCTTGATGAGGGTGACTTTGAGGCCCCGCGACTCGAGGATCGCGGCGAGGGACGCCGAGGCGATGCCCTTGCCCAGCGAGGACACCACGCCGCCGGTGACGAAGACGAACTTGGTCATTGCGCTCGGCAGACGCACCGCGATGCGAATGCCGTGGTGGTAAAGCGCGATTATATCGACGCGCTCCGCGGGCGGCTTTCGCCGCTGCGCTCAGACCAGCTTTTCGCCCGGGTGCGTGATCTTCTTCATCGGCTCGTAGCGCTTCGACGGCACGCACAGCGGCGCCGCCGCCGACTGGTCGCCGCTCCACTGCGGATCGTCGATCGACTCGAACGCCTGGCGAAGCTTCTCGCCCCAGCTGCTGCGGATCATCTGGAAGTACGGATTGAGCTCGTCGATGCAGACGACCTGCGTCGACTCCAGGCGATTGACCTCGTACACCGTGAGATCGAGCGGCAGCCCGACCGAGAGGTTCGACTTCAGGCTCGAGTCCATCGACACGAGCACGCACTTGGCGGCCTCGTCGAGCGGCGTCGACGGCCGCATCATGCGGTCGAGCACGGGCTTGCCGTACTTCGACTCGCCGATCTGGAAGAAGCACGTCTCGCGCGTCGCCTCGATGAAGTTGCCCGCCGAGTAGACGAGAAAGAGCCGCATCGACTCGCCGCGGATCTGGCCGCCGAAGATCATCGATGCGTTGAAGTCGAGCCCCGACTTCTTCAGCGACGCGCCGTCCTGGTCGTAGACGCGGCGCATCGCCGAGCCGAGGACGCGCGCGGCATCGAACATGCTGGTCGCGTTCCAGATCGTGATCGGCGGACGGTCGGGGCCGTCGTGCAGCTCCTCGATCTGGAGGATCTCGCGGACCTGCTGCGAGATCGAGAGGTTGCCCGCCGAGAGCATGACCATGAAGCGGTCGCCGGGCCGCTCGTAGATCATCATCTTGCGGAACGTGCCGATCTGGTCGAGCCCGGCATTGGTCCGCGAGTCGGACAGGAAGACGAGGCCCGCATCGAGCTTGACGGCGACGCAGTAGGTCATGAACGTTCCGGGTGCAGGGCCTTGAGGCGGTAGAGCGCTTCGAGCGCTTCTCTCGGCGAGAGGATATCGGGGTCGAGCGCCGCCACCGCGTCCTCGAGCGCGGAATTCGCCACGCCGCCGCGGTCGGGCGCGGCGCCTGCCTCGGGCGCGGCGGCGAAAAGGTCGATCTGCGGCTGACGCGCGATCCGCTCGGCCTCGAGCCGCTCGAGCGCTGCGCGTGCGTGGCGCAAGAGCGTCGGCGGCATGCCGGCGAGGCGCGCGACCTGGACGCCGTAGCTGCGGCTCGCCGGCCCGGCCTCGATCTCGTGCAGGAAGGCGATGTCGTGGCCGTCGCCGGTCTCGACCGCCGAGACGTGGACGTTCTTCGCCCGCTCGTGCTGGCGCGGGAACTCGGTCAGCTCGAAGTAGTGCGTCGCGAACAGCGTGAACGCGCGGTTCTTCTCGTGCAGGTGGTGCGCGATCGCGCCGGCGAGCGCGAGGCCGTCGAAGGTCGACGTGCCGCGGCCGATCTCGTCCATCAGCACCAGCGAGTGCTCGGTCGCGCCGTGGACGATCGTCGCCGCCTCGGTCATCTCGACCATGAACGTCGACTGCGCGTTGGCGAGGTCGTCGGCGGCGCCGATGCGGGTGTGGATCGCGTCGATCGGCCCGAGCCGGCACGATGCTGCGGGGACGTACGAGCCGATCGACGCGAGCAGCACGATCAGCGCGACCTGGCGCATGAACGTGCTCTTGCCGCCCATGTTCGGCCCGGTGACGACGAGCATGCGGCAGGTGGCGTCGAGCCGGCAGTCGTTGGCGATGAAGGGCGTGCCGGTCTCGGCGAGGCGCGCCTCGACGACCGGATGGCGGCCGCGCTCGATCTCGATCAGCGGCTCCTTGACGAAGCGCGGCCGGCACCAGTCGGAGCGTCGCGCCACCTCGGCGAGCGCGGCCAGCGCGTCGAGCGACGCGAGCGAGCGCGCGACGGCGGCGATCGCGGCGAGGTGCGGCGCGAGCGCGTCGAGGAGGACGTCGTAGAGCTGCTTCTCGCGCGCGAGCGCGCGCTCGCCGGCCGAGAGCGCCTTGTCCTCGAACGCCTTCAGCTCGGGAGTGACGAACCGCTCGGCATTCTTCATCGTCTGCCGGCGCCGGTAGTCGGCGGGGACGCGCGCCGCCTGTGCCTGGCCGACCTCGATGAAGTAGCCGGCGACTCGGTTGTACTGGACGCGCAGCGTCGCGATGCCGGTGCGCGCGCGCTCCCTCGCTTCGAGCTCGAGCAGGAATGCGTCGCCGCCGCGGCCGATCGCGCGCAGCTCGTCGAGCTCGGCGTCGTGGCCCTCGGCGATGACGCCGCCGTCGCGGACGAGCGCCGCCGGCTGCTCGGCGATCGCGCCGAGCAGCGCGACGATCTCGTCGGGCGGCGACAGCGACGCCGCGAGCATCTCGAGGAGGGCCGCGCCTTCTTCGGGGAGCGCGGCACGCAGCCGCGGCAGCGCGGCGAGCGTCGCGCGCAACCCGGCGAGCTCGCGCGGCCGCACCTGCCCGAGCGCGATCCGCGTGCCGATCCGCTCGACGTCGGCGACGTGGCGGAGCGCGTCGCGCAGCGGTGTCGCGCCGTGCGCGAGCAGCGCCGCGATCGCGTCGTGGCGATCGATCGCGGCGCGGCGCTCGCGCAGCGGCTGCGTCAGCCAGAGCCGAAGCGTGCGGCTGCCCATGCCGGTGACGCAGAGGTCGATCGTCGACAGCAGCGTCGGTGCGTCGCGGCCGCGGAGCGTTCGCGTCAGCTCGAGATTGCGGTGCGTGACCGGCGGCAGATCGATCAGCTCGCTCGTGCGCTGCACCGAGATGCGGTGGATGTGGGCGAGCGCGCGGCCCTGCGTGTGCTCGGCGTAGGCGAGCAGCGCGCCGGCGGCGGCGTGCGCGCCGGCGAGCGCCTCGGCGCCGAACGCCGCGAGCGACGCGGTGCCGAGCCGTGCGCAGAGCGTGCGCTCGCCGAGCGCGGCGTCGAATTGCCACGGCGGTCGTCGCGTCAGCGTCGTCTGCTGGGCGTCGACGCTGCCGGCGGGCAGCTCGCGATCGGCGAGGACCTCTGCCGGCGCGATCCGCGCGAGCCAGCCGGCGAGCTCGCCGTCGCGGCATTCGGCGAGGTGGATCTCGCCGTTCGAAAGCGCCGTCCACGCCAGGCCCCAGCGCTGCGCGTGGCGCGCGACCGCCGCCAGGATGGCGTCGCTCTTCTCGGCGAGGAGATCGCTCTCGGTGATCGTTCCGGGCGTGACGATGCGGACGACCTTGCGCTCGACCGGCCCCTTCGTCGCGCCGACCTCGCCGACCTGCTCGCAGATCGCGACCGACTCGCCGAGCTTGACGAGCCGCGACAGGTACGTCTCGACGGCGTGGACCGGAACGCCTGCCATCGGGATCGGCTCGCCGGCGCTCGCGCCGCGCGCGGTCAGCGTGATGTCGAGCAGTCGGTGGCCCCGCCTCGCGTCGTCGTAGAAGAGCTCGTAGAAGTCGCCCATCCGGTAGAAGACGAGCGTTTCGGGATGGTCGGCCTTGATGCGCCAGTACTGCTGCATCATCGGCGTGTGCGCCGGATCGGGCGCGACGGCGCGATCGGCATCGTTCAGGCGCTGCTCGCCGGCGTCGCGGGTGTTCACGGTGAGGCGAGCATATCGCCTGCGCCGAGGGCTCAGGCGATGCCGAGCGCCTGCGACAGCCCGTCGAGGCTGTACGGCTTCAGAAGCAGCGTGAACTCGGCGCTGTCCATTGCCGCCGCCGCCTCCGAGTAGCCGGTCGTCAGCACGATCCTGAGGTCGGGCTGGCGGCGGCGGATCTCGCGGCCGAGCTCGAGGCCGCTCATTCCGCCCGGCATCATGATGTCGGAGAAGACGACGTCGACGCGGCGCGCGTTGGCGAGCGCGCCGAGCGCCGCCGCCGGGCTCGCGGCATGGATGACTTCGAAGCCGAGGTGGCCGAGCATCTCGCGCGTGAGCGCTGCGACCTCGGCATCGTCCTCGACCAGGAGCGCGACGCCGCGGCGCGCGTCGCCGCGCACCGGCGCTGGCGTCGGCGCGTCGTCCCACGCCGCCGGCTCGCTCTTCGAGCGCGGCAGCTGCAGGATCACGACGGTGCCCTTGCCGACTTCGCTTTCGATGTCGAGCCGGCCGCCCGACTGCTGCGCGAAGCCGTAGACCTGCGGCAAGCCGAGCCCGGATCCCTTGCCGACGTCCTTGGTCGTGAAGAACGGCTCGAGCGCGCGCGCGAGCACGTCGGGCGGCATGCCGCAGCCGACGTCGCTGACCGACAGGCGGACGTGATCGGCGCGACCAACGTCGCGGTCCGTCGACTCCACGTTTCGCGCCGCGATCGTGATCGTGCCGCCGCCCGGCATCGCGTCGCGAGCGTTGACGCAGAGGTTGAGCATCGCGAGCTCGAACTCACCGGCGTCGATCTCGACCGGCCAGAGTGCGTCGTCGAGGTCGATCTCCACCTCGATGTCGCCGCGCAGCGACCGCGACAGCAGCTCCCGCATGCCGCGTAGCTGGGCGGCGAGGTCGACCGCCTCCGGGTTCACGGCGCGGCGACGCGAGAACGCGAGCAGCTGGTGGGTGAGGCCGCTGCCGCGCGCGATCGCGCGGCGCATCGCGGCGATCACGCGCTGCCGCTGCTCGAGGGGTGCATTTCGCTCGATCAGCTGCAGGCCGTTCGCGAACACGGCGAGCAGATTGTTGAAGTCGTGCGCGACGCCGCCCGTCAGCTGGCCGAGCGCGTCCATCTTCTGTGCCTGGCGAAGCGCGCCCTCGGCCTCGCGCAGCCGCTGCTGGTCGCGCAGGCGCTCGGTGACGTCGTAGACGAACTGGTAGGCGCCGATGCGTTCGCCGTCGCGGCTGCGCAAGGTGTTGTAGCGCATCTCGTACGAACGGCGGTCGCGGCTCGGATCGCCGAACTCGCCGACCTCGACGAATTCCTCGCCGGCGAGCGCACGACCCCAGACGGCCTTCACCGCCGCCTGGTGCTCGGGTTGCGCCGCGAGCAGGTCGAGCATGCTCGCGCCGACGCGCGGCCGGACGCCGAAAATGCGCTCGAACTCGCCCGCCGCCGCCTCATTGATCGCGAGCCAGCGGTAGTCGAGGTCGGCGACCTGGACCATCGCGTTGGTGCCCTCGACGATGTCGGCGAGGAGCTTGCGCTCGGCGAGCGCTTCGGCGACCCGATGCTCGAGCGTCTCGTTGAGCTCGCGCAGGGCCTGCTCGGCGAGGACGCGCCGCGTCGTCTCGGAGACCGCGCAGAACATGCCGGCGATGCGGCCGGCGTCGTCGCGCAGTGGCGAGTACGAAAACGTGAACCAGGTCTGCTCGTCGAAGCCCTTGCGGTTCATGACGAGCGGCAGGTCCTCGCGGTAGATCGCCTGGCCCGTCATCGCGGCGTCGATCAGCGGGCTGATGTCGGTCCAGATCTCCGACCAGATGTCGCGAAAGCGCCTGCCGAGCGCGCGCGGGTGCTTCGCGCCGAGGATCTCGGCGTAGGCGTCGTTGTAGACGAAGCCGAGCTCGTCTCCCCAGGCGACGAACATCGGGAAGCGCGACTGCAACAGCAGCTCGACGACCGTGCGCAACGGCCGCGGCCAGCCATCCGGCGCGCCCAGCGGCGACGTCGACCAGTCACGGGTGCGGATCAGTTCGCCGACTTCGCCGCCGCCGTGCGGGAGATAGCGCGCGGGCGCGCTCGAAACGAGGGTCATGGAAGCAACGCGCGCAGCAGACGGCGAGAGTCTAAGACGCGCTTTCGCTCAAGGCCCCCTCGCCCCGGGGGGTGTGCAGCCCGTGTACCGGCGACGCCGAGACCCCCCGCTCGATCATCGGCTCTCGCGGCCGCGCTAGCCGGTCGAGTGGCCGATCGGCCCGCGGCCGACCTCGGTGAAGGGGGCGAGCAGCTGGACGAGCTGGCCGTAGATCTTCGGGTTGCCGGCGACGACCTCGCGCTGGTGGAGGAAGTCGGCCTCGCCGGTGAAGTTGCCGATCAGCCCGCCGGCTTCGGTGACGAGGAGCGACCCGGCGGCGACGTCCCACGGCGACAGGCCGGTTTCGAAGAAGCCGTCGTACCAGCCGGCGGCGACGTAGCAGAGGTCGAGCGCAGCGGCGCCTGGCCTGCGCATGCCGGCGCAGACCTTCATCACCGACTCCATCATGTGCAGGTAGCGGCCGAGGTCGTCGCCCTTCCGGAACGGAAATCCGGTGCCGATCAGCGCGTCGGCCATGCGCGAGCGGCGCGACACGCGCAGCCGCTTGTCGTTGAGATACGCGCCGCGGCCGCGGGTCGCGTAGAAGAGGTCGTTGCGCGCCGGGTCGTAGACGACCGCCTGCTGCATCTGGTTGCGAAACGCCAATCCGATCGAGACGGCGTAGGTCGGCAGGCCGTGGATGAAGTTGGTCGTGCCGTCGAGCGGATCGATGATCCAGACGTATTCGCTGTCGCGCGCGCCGCGGCTCGACCCCGATTCCTCGGCGAGAATGCCGTGGCCCGGATACGCGCCGAGCAGGGTGTCGATGATCGCGGCCTCGGCGGCGTGGTCGACCTCGGTGACGAAGTCGTTCGGCGCCTTGCTGCTCACCTGCAGCCGCTCGAGGTCGAGCGAGGCGCGGTTGATGATCGCGCCGGCGGCACGCGCCGCCTTGATGGCGATGTTGAGCATCGGGTGCAGCGCTTGGGACATCGGGAGGACTTTCGGCTGAACGCACGCCGCCGGCCGGAGTACGGACGCGCTGCACAATGGACCGGCGATTTTAGCGAGGGATGCTCCGCGCAAACGATGCCTGCCGAATCCACCCGCTTCGTCCTCGTCGGCACCAGCCACGCCGGCAACGTCGGCGCCGCCGCGCGCGCGCTGAAGGTGATGGGCTTTGCCGACCTCGTCCTCGTCGCGCCGCGGACGGGCAGCGTCCAGCGGCGCGCCGAGGCGATCGCGCTCGCCAGCGGCGCGACCGACGTCCTCGCCGGGGCGCGCGTCGTGAGCTCGCTCGCCGAGGCGCTCGACGGCATCACGTATGCGTGCGCGACGGCGATGACGCCGCGCGACTTCGGGCCGCCGAACCACGCGCCGCGCGAGCTCTTCGCGACGCTCGCGCGGAGCACGCACCGCGTCGCGTTCGTGTTCGGCTCGGAGCGCTTCGGGCTCGCCAACGACGACGTCTACGCGTGCAATGCGTGCCTCACGATTCCGACCGACCCGGCGTACGGCTCGCTCAACCTCGCGCAGGCGGTGCAGCTCGTCGCCTACGACTGGCGCCAGGCGATCGGGGGCTTCGGCGCCGTTGGTCGACGCACGGGCGACGACCGTCGCGCCGACGCCGTCGCGGTGCGCGGCGTTGTCGAGCACTGGCAGGAAGCGCTCGAGACGCTCGGCTTCCTCGACCCTGCCACGCCGAGAAAGCTCATGGCGCGGCTGCACCGGCTCGCGCTGCGCGCCGAGCTCGAGGTCGAAGAGGTCCACATCCTGCGCGGTATCGCACGAGCGATTTCCGAGCGCTGCCGCTAAACTGCCGTGCTCCTCCTCTGCGGCCTTCAGCCATGTTCGAGCGCATCCGCGAAGACATCGCCTGCATCCGCGAACGCGACCCGGCGGCGCGTTCGACGTGGGAGGTGCTCACCTGTTACCCGGGGCTGCACGCGATCGTGCTGCACCGCCATGCGGCCTGGTGGCGCCGCCACGGCTTTCACTGGATGGCGCGCTGGGTCTCGCAATTCGCCCGCTTCGTCACCGGGATCGAGATCCACCCCGGCGCGACGATCGGCCGGCGCGTCTTCATCGACCACGGCATGGGCGTCGTCGTCGGCGAGACCGCCGAGATCGGCGACGACTGCACGATCTACCAGGGCGTGACGCTCGGCGGCACGTCGCTCGCGCGCGGTGCCAAGCGCCATCCGACGCTCGGCAAGGGCGTGATCGTCGGCGCCAACTCGCAGATCCTGGGCGGCTTTGTCGTCGGCGACAACGCGCGCGTCGGCTCGAGCGCGGTCGTGCTGAAGCCGGTGCCCCCGGGGGCGACCGCGGTCGGCAACCCGGCGCGCATCATCCTCGCCGAGGACGAGGCGACGCGCGAGGCGAACGCCGCCAAGATGGGCTTTTCCGCCTACGGCGTGACGCAAGGCGACGACCCTGTCTCGCAGGCGATGAAGGGGCTGATCGACAACGCCTCCGGCCACGAGCACCAGATCGCGCTGCTCTGGCAGGCGATCGAGAAGCTCTCGTCGCGGACCCGCGAGCTGCCGAGCGAGGACTGCGTTCCTGGCGAAGCGCACACGACCGAGACGTTCGACGCCGAGCGTCTGAACCGTCTCGTCAAATGACATTGGCGCGGTTCGCCGCGCCGATGTCATCCTGAGCGCAGCGAAGGATCTGGTGGCGGCCTGACCGCCGACTTCGGCCGGAACGCCGCGCACACGGCGTCGTCGGTCTCGATGTACGGGCCGCCGATCAGATCGACGCAGTACGGCACGGCCGCGAAGATCCCCGGCACCGGCGGCGTCGCCGACGCGAGGCCGCCGAGGGTCTCGGCGATCGCCTTCGGCTGCCCCGGCAGGTTGATGACGAGCGCCTTGCCGCGAATCACTGCGACCTGCCGCGACAGGATCGCGGTCGGCACGAACGCGAGCGAGATGCGCCGCATCTGCTCGCCGAAGCCGGGCATCTCGCGGGTCGCGATCGCGAGCGTCGCCTCGGGGGTGACGTCGCGCGGCGCCGGCCCGGTGCCGCCGGTCGTGAGCACGAGGTCGCAGCCGACGTCGTCGACGAGCGCACGCAGCGCCTCGCTGATCAGCGCCTCCTCGTCGGCGACGAGGCGCGTCTCCCAGTCGACCGGGTTGAGGATCGCGCGCGACAGCCAGTCGCGCAGCGCCGGGATGCCCTTGTCCTCGTAGACGCCGGCGGATGCGCGGTCGCTCACCGACACGAGGCCGATGCGGACGCGATCGTGCGTGCTCGTCGACGCTTGGTCAGCCATCGCGCTGGTGCTCGCGGATGAATCGGAACAGCTCGCGATAGGCGCGGCCGCTGCGCTGCTCGGGCGCGCTCGCCGCGTCCTTGCGCGCGTTGCGGACGAGCGCGCGCAGCTGTTGCACATCGGCGTCGGCGTGCTCGCGCGCGAAGCGTGTCGTCGCCGCGTCGTCGGCGATCAGCTCGGTGCGCCAGCGCTCGGCATCGTGAAGCGCGAGCGAGTCGCGGGCGCGGCCAAGCTGGCGCTCGGCGACGGCACCGCGCGCGAGCTCGACGTCGGCCGAGCGCATGAGCTTGCCGATCAGCTGCATCTGGCGGCGGCGCGCCTCGTGGCTGCGGATCCGCCGCGCGGTGCGGATCGCATCGACGAGCGTCTCGTCGAGGCCGAGCGATGCGAGGTGCTCGTCGGCGAGCTCGAGCAGCGATTCGCCGAGCGACTGCAGCTCATGCGACTCGGTCTTGCGCTTCGTCTTGCTTGGACGCTCGGATGCCGCCGGGCCATGGCGATCGGCGGCGGCATCCGCGGCGGGGCGTGCGGTCATCGCGAACGGCAAGGTGAAAAAGGGGGCGCGGCGCTCGTCGCTATGATAGTCGTCGCCCTCTGCACGGTCTCGCCGTGCGCCTCGCCGCGTTCGCGCTCGACACCGATCCATGGCCATCGCTCCCGCGGCTTCCGAGCCGACCTCGTCCGGCTTCGCGTACACGCGCGAGCGGTTCCGCGAGCTCGTCGAGACCTGCCTGCAGCGTGCGAAGTCGCTCGGCGCGAGCGACGCCGTCGCCGAGGTCTCCGAAGGCGTCGGCCTCTCGGTCTCGGTGCGCAAGGGCGCGACCGAGAACATCGAGCGCAACCGCGACAAGTCGATCAGCGTCACCGTCTACGTCGGCAAGCGCCGCGGCAACGCGAGCACCTCCGACTTCTCGCGCGCGGCGCTCGAGCAGACCGTGCAGGCGGCGCACGACATCGCGCGCTTCACGTCCGAGGATCCCGCCGCCGGGCTGCCCGACGAGGCCGACCTCGCCGACGCCGCGGCGGCCGGGCGCGACCTCGACCTCTTCCATCCGTGGACGATCGATGCCGAGCAGGCGATCGCGCTCGCGATGCGCTGCGAAGCGGCCGCGCTCGCCGTCGACCGCCGCATCACGAACTCGGAGGGCGCGGGCGTCTCGGCGCAGCAGTCGCACTTCTTCACCGCCAACACGCGCGGCTTCGGCGCCGGCTACGCGAGCTCGCGCCATTCGCTTTCGGTCGCGCCGATCGCCTCGCTCGGCGACGACATGCAGCGCGACGCCTGGTACACCTCGATGCGTTCGGCCGACGAGCTCGCGGCCGCCGAGGTCGTCGGACGCTACGCCGCCGAGCGCGCGCTGTCGCGGCTGGCGTCGCGCAAGATCAGGACCTGCGAGGTGCCGGTGCTGTTCGAGTCGTCGCTGGCGTCGACGCTGCTCGGCGCGTACGTGCAGGCGACGAGCGGCGGCTCGCTCTACCGCAAGTCCTCGTTCCTGCTCGACAGCCTCGGCAAGCGCGTGCTGCCCGAGCACATCGACATCCGCGAGGACCCGCACGTGCTGCGCGGCAAGGGCAGCGCGCCGTTCGACGACGAAGGCGTCGCGACGCGGCCGGCGCTGATCGTCGACGCCGGGACGGTGCAGAGCTACTTCCTGTCGAGCTATTCGGCGCGCAAGCTCGGCATGCGAACGACCGGCCACGCCGGCGGCTCGCACAACCTGACGCTGACCTCGCGCCTGACGAACGCCGGCGACGACCTCGACGCGATGTTGAAGAGGCTCGGTCGGGGCCTGTTCGTCATCGAGCTGATGGGGCAGGGCGTGAACTACGTCACCGGCGACTACTCGCGCGGCGCGGCTGGCTTCTGGGTCGAGCGCGGACGGATCGCCTTTCCGGTGCACGAGGTGACCATCGCCGGCAACCTGCGCGAGATGTTCGCCGGCATCGTCGCCGTCGGCGCCGACGCCTACACGATGGGCAGCCGGACGATCGGCTCGGTGCTGATCGACCGCATGAAGGTCGCCGGGGCGTAGTCGACGAAGTCTCGAGGCGGGTAAGTCCCGGTCGAGCGCGCCGCTCGTGCTTTCTAAAATCGCCCGCGTTCCGATCACGCGCGCGTCACAGGAGTATTCAATGCAGCGTCGTTCATTCATTCGCAAGACCGGGCTGGCCGGTGTCCTGGCGGCGGGCGCCGCGCCGGCGATCGTCCACGCTCAGGCCAGCGTCCGCTGGCGGCTGGCGTCGAGCTTTCCGAAATCGCTCGACACGATTTACGGCGGTTGCGAGGTGTTCGCCAAGAAGCTGAACGACATGAGCGGCGGCAGGTTCCAGGTCGCCACGCATGCCGCCGGCGAGCTGATGCCGGCGTTCGGCGTCGTCGACGGCGTCCAGCAGGGCACGGTCGAGGTCGCGCACACCGCGCCGTACTATTTCTTCGGCAAGGATCCGGTGTTCGGCCTCGGCTGCGCGATCCCGTTCGGCCTCAATGCGCGCCAGATGACGTCGTGGATGTACGAGGGCAACGGCCTCAAGCTGATGCGCGAGTTCTACGCCCAGTACAACATCGTCAACCTGCCGGGCGGCAATACCGGCGCGCAGATGGGCGGCTGGTTCCGCAAGGAGATGAAGTCGGTCGCCGACTTCAAGGGCCTGAAGTTCCGGATCGGCGGCTTCGGCGGCAAGATCATCGAGCGCATCGGCGGCGTGCCGCAGAACATCCCCGGCGGCGACATCTATCCGGCGCTCGAGAAGGGGACCATCGACGCGGCGGAGTGGGTCGGTCCATACGACGACCTCAAGCTCGGCCTCAACAAGATCGCGCCGAACTACTACTATCCCGGATGGTGGGAAGGCGGCCCGGAGCTCGACTTCTTCATCAATACGAAGGCTTGGGACGCCCTCAACGCCGAGCAGAAGGCGATGGTCGAGGCGGCGGCGTCGCACGCGCACGTCTGGATGCTCGCCAAGTACGACGCCGTCAATCCGCAGGCGCTGAAGACCCTCGTCGGCTCCGGCACCAAGCTGCATCGCTTCCCGAAGGACATGATGGACGCGTCGTTCAAGGCAGCGATGGACATCTATGGCGAGCTCAACGGCAGCAACCCGGCGTGGAAGAAGATCTACGCCGACTTCTCGGCGTGGCGCCGCGACGCCAACCTCTGGTTCCGCTTCACCGAGGCCGGCTTCGACGACTTCATGCAAGGCCAGAAGCTCTGAGCGCTCGGCGCTTTTGATCCGGCCCCGCGGCGCGAGCCCCGGGGCCTTTTCGCATCAGGGCTTCTTCTTCTGCTGGTCCTGCTCGACGGCGCGCCGCACCGCCTCCATGGCGTCGTCGTTGCTCGAGCCCTCGGCGGGCGGCGGCGTCACGCCGGCCGGCGCCGACGCCGTCGGGCCGGCGATGCCCGGGCCCGTTTCGCCCCTGCGGGTGCGGTCCATCTGCTGCAGTTGCTCGGTCGCCTTGTTGAGATCGATCACTTTTTCCTTGTCGAGGAACGCAGTGACCGTCTGCGGGAACGCGATCACGATGCCGACCAGCACGAGCTGCAGCACCACCCACGGCAGCGCGCCCCAGTAGATGTCGCTCGACAGCACGTTCTTGGGCAGCGCCTTGCTCTTGAACAGCGTGTCGGAGATGCCGCGCAGGTAGAAGAGGGCGAAGCCGAACGGCGGGTGCATGAAGCTCGTCTGCATGTTGACGCAGATCATGACCCCGAACCAGATCATGTTGACGCCCATCTTGTCGGCGACGGGCGCGAGGAACGGAAGGATGATGAACGCGATCTCGAAGAAGTCGAGGAAGAACGCGAGGAAGAAGATGAAGATGTTGACGGCGATCAGGAAGCCGATCTGGCCGCCCGGCAGCTGCGAGAGCATGTGCTCGATCCAGCGGCCGCCCTCGACGCCCTGAAAGACGAGCGAGAAGACGCGCGAGCCGATCAGGATGAAGACGACCAT
>Ga0207689_10000227_pt1 | contig 50048 bp, 57 predicted proteins | sample KBSMisM52_FD_184312 | JGI IMG/M metagenome (GOLD analysis project Ga0207689, IMG submission 184312) | Miscanthus rhizosphere microbial communities from Kellogg Biological Station, Michigan, USA - KBS Miscanthus M5-2 (SPAdes) (version 2) | ecosystem: Host-associated > Plants > Roots >...
CGCGGTTTTCGAGAACGGGATCGTTCACCGACGACGGCGCCTCCCGCGCGACACACTGCCCGGCGAGCATGAAGAATAGAACGCCCAGCGCTGTAGGAATGGTTCTCATCCTTGAAGCTGTCTCACCAGCGGCAGAATCTTCTCCTGAAGTATCTGGACCGTCACCGGTCCAATGCGTTTGTAGCGAATCAGCCCGTTGCGGTCGATGACATAGGTCTCCGGCACGCCATAGACACCGTAGTTGATGCCCACGCGACCGTCTTCATCCCGTACGGAAATCGTATAGGGATTGCCGTGCTTGGCGAGCCATCTCAGTGCATCGTCGCGTTTGTCCTTGTAGTTGAGCCCGTACACTGGCAATTCGTTGCGCCTCGAAAACTCGACCAGGATCGGATGCTCTTCGAGACAGGCCACGCACCATGACGCCCATACGTTGAGCATCCACACCTTGCCTTTGAGCTCTTCGCTGCCCAGCGTGCGCCCTGGCTCCTGCAACTGCGGCAACTGGAACGCGGGCGCTGGCTTGCCAATCAGCGGAGAAGGCACTTCGCGCGGATTCAGGCCAAGCCCCACGGCCAGGAACACGACCAGCACCAGAAAGATCCCTAACGGCAGAAAACGTTTCATCTAAAGGCGGTGAATGGGTAAATGGTGCACGGTGAACAGGAAATACATCTGTCAGGCCGTTACTACGCCGGCGGCCGAAGACGCTTCATGCCCGGTTTTGCGCGCCAGGCGGTAGCGTTTGTCGGAAATCGCCAGAATGCCGCCCAGCGCCATCACGAAGGCGCCACCCCAGATCCAGTCCACGAAGGGTTTGTGATAGACGCGCACGACCCACGCGCCGCCGTCGACCGGTTCGCCCAGCGAGACATACAGGTCGCGCGTCAGGCCCGTATCGATTGCAGCTTCGGTCATCGGCATTTGCTGCACCTGGTAGAAACGCTTTTCCGGATACAGGGTGCGCAGTGCTTTGCCGTTCTTCAGAATCGTAACCGCGCCGCGCGTTGCCGAATAATTGGGACCGGATATTTCCCTCAGAGCGTCCAGCCGGAAGGTGTAGCCGCCCACGTCAACGGTGTCGCCCAGCTGCATGCGCACGTCTTTCTCCGTTTCATAGCCTTTCACGAGGGTCACGCCGGTGATGAAAACGGCCACACCGACATGCGCAAGCAGCATTCCGTAGTAGCCGCGCGGGATAGCGCCCAGTTGCGGGACCAGGCTGCGCCCGCTGGCAGCTCGCAAGCGTGCGACGCGTTGCTTGAGATTCAGGAAACTCGCCAGCGTCACCCAAAGGGCCAGCAACAGGCCGAAGGCGATCATGGGAGTCCATTTGCCGAGGGTAAATGGCAGCAGCAACGCGGTGGCGAGCGCGATGACGAATGCCCACTTCATCCGCGCGGCCATCTCGGGCAATGCCGCTTGCTTCCATTTTGCGATTGGACCGATGCCCATCAGGAACAAGGCAGGCGCCATCAGCGGCACGAATACCGCTTCGAAGTAAGGCGGACCCACGGAAAGTTTGCCAAGCCCGAGCGCATCGAGGAACAGCGGATAAAGGGTGCCCAGCATCACCGATGCCGCCGCCACCAGAAGCAACACATTGTTGGCGAGCAGCGCCGATTCCCGCGACACGAGTTCGAAACTGCCGCCGAGACCCACCCGCGGCGCGCGCCACGCGAACAAGGCGAGTGAACCGCCGATGACGATGACGAGGAAGACAAGGATGAATATGCCGCGCGCCGGATCGGTCGCGAAAGCGTGCACAGACGTCAGAACGCCGGAGCGAACCAGAAAAGTGCCCAGCAGTGACAACGCAAACGCGATGATCGCCAACAATACGGTCCACACCCTGAAGCCGCCGCGCTTTTCCGTCACTGCCAGTGAATGCATGAGCGCCGTGCCGACCAGCCAGGGCATGAACGAGGCATTCTCGACCGGATCCCAGAACCACCAGCCGCCCCAGCCCAGTTCGTAATACGCCCAGCCGCTGCCGAGTGCGATGCCCACGGTGAGGAACACCCAGGCCGTCGTTGTCCACGGCCGCGACCATCGCGCCCAGGTGGCATCGAGTTTTCCGCCGAGCAACGCCGCGATGGCAAAGGCGAACGCCACCGAGAATCCAACGTAGCCCATGTACAGCATGGGCGGATGGATCACCATGCCGGGATCCTGCAACAGTGGATTGAGATCATTGCCGTCGGCTGCAGCCGGCAGCAACCGCTGGAACGGATTGGACGTGAACAACATGAAGAGCAGGAAGCCCACGGAGATCAGCGCCATCACGCCGAGTATGCGGGCCACCATTTCCAGCGGAAGGTGCCGGCTGAACACGCTGACCGCGAGCATCCACACCGACAGCATCAGTACCCATAACAGCAGTGAACCCTCGTGGCTGCCCCACGTTGCGGCAAGACGGTAGAACCAGGGCAGGCTGGAATTCGAATTCGTGGCGACGTTCAGCACCGAAAAATCATTGGCCACGAAACAATATGCCAGGCAGGCAAAGGCGAAAATCACGAACACGAACTGCCCCTGCGCCGCTGGCCGCGCCACTCTCATCCATGCCGCGTTGCCCCGTGCGGCGCCCGCCAGCGGAACCACCGCCTGCGTGAGAGCGACGCACAAGGCGACGATGAGCGCGAAGTGGCCGAGCTCGGGAATCATTTTCTAGTGAACGGTGAATGGGGAACGGGGAACGGTGAACGGTGACAAGAAAAACCGGGCTGCGCGCAAGCCGCGGCCTGCCGGCGGAGCGTTAGCCCGAGTTCGTGTCTGACGGGCAAGACTGATCGGTCACTGTGCATTTGCATTTGCATTCACTGTCTGTTCACTGTTCCCAATTCACCGTTCCCCGTTCACCGTTCCCCGTTCACGGCTTCACCAGCGTTTTCTTCGACTCCTGCATCGCCTTGTTGGCCCGTTCGACTGCGTCGGCAGCCTCCGGCGGCATGTAGTTCTCATCGTGCTTGGCCAGCACCTCGGAGGCGAGGAACACGCCGTCGGCTCCCAGCTTACCTTGCGCGACAACGCCTTTGCCTTCCTTGAACAAGTCGGGAAGGATACCCGTAAACGCCACGGGCACACTCTTCGCCGTGTCGGTCACGACGAAACGCACCGTTACCCCATCCGGCTGACGCTTGACGCTGCCTTTTTCGACCAGGCCGCCGATGCGGAAATTGCGTCCCTGCGGCGCTTCATGCTCGACAACCTGCGTGGGCGTGAAAAAGAATACGAGATTGCTGCGAAAAGCGCTCAGCACCAGCGTCGCGGCAATGCCGAGAATCGCCAGGCCGGCAACGATGAGCGCAATGCGTTTGTGCCTGGGCTTCATGGATTAGGCATTCTGATCAGGCATGCGCACTATCGACCTCCTCGCGTTCGCGTGCGCAGGGTTTTGCCGCGCCGAAGCAACCCGGCTACTTCGGCGGCGATGAGGGCAGCAGTGACTGCGTACGCGCCCCATACATACAAACCGTAGCCACCCATCGCGAAAAATTCTGCCGCGCTCGACCATTGCATTTAGGAGCCCTCCAACTGTTTGACCCACGCTGCATCGCGCTCGCGATCCCGAATTTGACAGCGCACGCGCATCAGCACCACGGCGATCGAATACGCCCAGAACGCGAATACCATCACAAGCATACCGGTCAACATGATGCTCGCCATGCTCGGCGCCCGCGTCATGCTCACGGAGGAACCCTGGTGCAGGGTGTTCCACCATTTGACCGAGAAATAGATGATCGGCACATTGATCGCGCCGACCAGGGCAAGTACCGCCGAAGCCTTGTCGGCTCGGCGCGGATCGTCGATCGCGGCGACCAGGGACAGATAGCCCAGGTACAGGAACAGAAGGATCAGTTCCGAAGTCAGCCGCGCATCCCAGACCCACCACGCCCCCCAGGTTGGGCGCCCCCAGAAGGCACCGGTCCATAGTGCGATGAAGGTCATCAAGGCACCGGTCGGCGCCAGCGAGTGCGCCATCATCGAGGATAGCCTGGTGTTGAAAGCCAGCCCGATTCCCGCCCAAAAGGCCATGACCAGGTAAATGAACATCGACATCCACGCGGCGGGCACGTGGATGAAAATGATTCTGTAAGCATCGCCCTGCTGGAAGTCTTTGGGCGCGGCGAAGAACGCTATGTACAGGCCGACGACGCCGAGTATCACCGCGGCGCCCATGAACCATGGCACCATTTTTCCGGCCAGCGGATAAAAGGTCTGGGGTGATGAGTACCTGAGCCAGTTCATGTCGTGAATCTATTCCAGTGAGATTCTCAATGCCGTGGCTGTCGCCCACGGCGAAAATACCAGTGCAGCCAGCGACATCGCGGCCAAAAGCGACAGATGCCCCGTCGAACTTACGCCGGTTGCCGACGCGGTCACGGCGCCGGCGCCAAACACGAGCACCGGCACGAATAAAGGCAGTACCAGTAACGCGGTCAGCGCTCCGCCTCCGCGTACGCCGAGCGTCAGTGCGGCACCGACCGCTCCGATCAGCGACAGCGCCGGCGTGCCGATCAACAGCGACAGCAACAACGTAGCGAGCGCAGCGCCGTTCAGATCGAATTGCAATCCCAGCAGCGGCGCAATCAGCACCAGCGGCAGACCTGTGGTCAGCCAGTGTGCGAGGATTTTCGACAGCACCAGCAGAGTCAAGGGCTGCGGTGTCAGCACCAGCTGTTCCAGCGTGCCGTCCGCGAAATCAGCGCCGAACATTCTCGCCAGCGACAACATCGCCGCCAGCAAAGCCGCCACCCATACCACACCAGGCGCAATTTCCCGCAACGTCTCGGGCTGCGGTCCTATGCCCAGGGGAAACAGGCTGACGACGATCACGAAAAAGAAAAATGTCGTCAGCACGTCGCTGCGTCGGCGCGCCGCGATCAACAGGTCGCGCGCCGCAACTGCGGCACAGGCCGCGGCTGGCGAACCGCCCAACTAGCAAACTCCCAATTCGACCGACTGCACCTGCGCGCCGGCAAGTTCCACTTCATGATGCGTTGTAAACAACACCATGCCGCCGACTTGCAGATGCCCGACAACGGCCTTCTCGACCCGCGCAACCGATGCGGCGTCCAGCGCGCTGAACGGTTCGTCCAGTATCCACAGCGCCCTGTTCGCAGAAAAATCAAGTCGAACCAGTGCGGCACGGCGCTTCTGTCCCTGAGACAACAGCTTGACCGGAATGTCCGCGACCGCTGCAAGTCCTTGTTCCGCCAGCGCGGTGCGCAATTCGGCGGGTGCAACCCGCATGCCGGCCAGCGCAAGCGCGTGCCGCAGGTTTTCCACCGCAGACAGATCGTCCTTCAGGGCGTTGGCGTGGCCGAGGAATACGATGTCGCGCAGGTAGTCCTCGCCAAGTTTGGCAATCCGCGTGTCGTTCCAGAGAATTTCGCCCCCCTCAATGGGGGATAGGCCGGCGGCCATTCTGAGCAGGCTGGTCTTGCCGGTGCCGTTTTCTCCTTTTACGCGCAGCGCCCGCTTCGCTTCCAGTCGAAATGACAGATCGCGGAACAGGCGTCGATTGCCGCGGGTACATTCGATCTGACGGGCCTGAAGCATTGGAATCCGGGATAGCGCGGGCGCGCCATTATAGATGGTGAACGGGGAACGGTGAACGGGAAAGCCTGCGCGGCTTACAACCCGTGATCCGAAATTGGCGAATTGGCGCGATGCCCCTCCCTTGCGGTAAAAGCGAATTGTTCTTTGGCCATCGGAGTTTTCTGTTCACCGCGTTCTGTTCACCGTTCACCGTTTCCAGCCGCTTCGCAAACGCGGCGCATGCTCTCGCCCCCGGGCGCCTCGGGATTGACCCACTCGAAGCGGATCTCGGCATCCGGCGTGCGATAGACCTCAGTCACTTCCCCGCCTGCCATGGCCCCGCGGTATAGCGTGCTTTCCACATTGGCGCGAGTCCCGGCCTTGCAGTCGTAACGCGTGAGCCGTGTTGCAGAAAGGTAGGGCTTGATGGGCCTGCGTGTCAGCTGCACTTCGGGAAAATTCCACAGCAGCAGCGCCTCGACCACATCGCCGTCACGCTTCAGGGTGGCTCGATCGAAATAAAATGACGATTCCTCATCGGAAGAGATCGTCACCCAGTCGGCCGCCCCCACCGGCAGCGGCGCGATCAAAGCCAAATACAGCACCGTGATTCGGGCGAGCGGAATTTGCTTGCAAAGCACCGGACTGGTGGGGCTGGCACACACCTTCATCGTTGGGACGCAGTCAAATTGTCCAACTGATTGCAGGCATCCACAGCACAAGCACATCCCAGGATCAACTTAAGACCGGTTCTTTTCGATAACACTCGCCATCGCCTGCGCCGAGGCGTCCACCGAGTCGCGCAGCCCGGCAACGACGCCTGCGCGGTCGGCAACCGTGCGGTTCTGGCTGGTTTTCCATTTGCCGACCAGCCGTGTGAGCTGGATTTCGATGCCGACGATTGCACGCAACTGCATTGCGATGAAATCCTCCGGTGCGTCGGCCATCGCCCAGGGCTGTGCGCGCGACGCCTCGAAGCGATCAGTGAGGTTGCGGACGAAATCGCGCAGCCATTCCACATCCTCGATGGCGCGCATGGTGCCGTGGGCATGCACGACCATGTAGTTGAAGGTTGGCACGACTTTCCCGGTTTCCCTCTTGGTCGGGTACCAGGACGGGGTTATGTAGCTCTGCGGTCCCTGGAAAATTACCAGCGGTTCAACTTGTTTCGAAAACTCCCGCCAAACCGGATTGGCACGGGCCACATGGGCTCGCAGAATTCCGAGAGGCGCAGGATGCGGATCGTATTCGAACGGAACGTGATTTGCGTTCAACCCGTCCGGCCCGAATGTAACCAAAGTACCAAGCGGATGAGTGCGGATCAGTTCCTGCAGTACGTCCGCGCGCGTTTCCTGGAAATGCGAAGGCAGATACATCAGACCAGATCCTGCAGCTTAAGGCCGGGACTTGGGAGTGTACCCCATGTCCGCGGCCCTTCCTGCCGTCGTATCCACTACACGTGCTTCCACGAGGCAGGTCTCCAGGCGAATTCTGCCTGGAGCAAAAACAAGTCCACCGCGAACTGCTTAGATCAATCCCAAGATCACGTCCTGAACGACATCCGCCTGGGATATGTCCTTGTCGATAGACTTCGTCTCGTAACCGGTCGCCGAAGCTTCGAGGTTGTAGAGGCCCGCCAGCGCGGGCTGTGGATTCAATGGAATGGGGAGCGTGCCACCCACTTCATATCCGCCGAGCACCGGCGCGTCGACCGGCAAATTCAACTCGTACGCTCCTGTATCGGGATCTGCAGACTGGGATTTCACAGTGACTATCGGGCCGCCACTGAACGTCTGTCGCGCAGTGAGCAATGCGCTCTCGGTCGCGCTGGGCGGATCAAGTGATGCAGTGCCTCTGATGAATCCAGTCGTGGAATTCGGCAATATTACTGGCGCGGCGCTGGTACTGATCTCAGTCACGCTTGCGTTGTCCGCAACCGGCACCGCGGCGATGACCGCCGTGGCATGGCCGTCCGCCGTAATCACGACGTCGTAGGTTCCGGGATCAAGGCGCGCGAGCAGGAACGCGCCCGTAGTGGCATCCGGTATCGTCGATCGCACTACGCTGCCACCTATTTGCGCCGAAACAGCGACGTTGCTTCCGCGCAGAGACTGATCGACAACGCCCCTGATCCCGTTGAGTTCAGCGGGGATGACCTTGATGACGGGTTTGAGATTGAAACCAGGCTTGCCGGCTTTGCGGCCTTTGCCTCGTTTGACGATGGATTTGCAGGCATCGAAGTCGAGCACCAGATCGACTTGCTGCCCGGCAACCATGTCGAACTCGTGAATAAGCTTGATACCGCTTTGCATCGCGCTGGGAGTATCCAGTTCGATCTCGTCGCCGGAGACGACGACCGAATTGGCCAAGACTGAACCGGCATTCGGCTCCAGTACCAGGCGTATTTGAGTGTAATGCCCGGCGGGCAAGGTCGTCTGTCCCAGGGGTTCGAGCACGCCATTGGTGAGATCCAGCAGGTTGATTCTACGTGGCGGCTGCAAGGCAATTTCGGACCACCCACGGTCATTCTCGGAAGCACCGCCGCTCTGGTGCACACGGATCTTGCTGACCGTAACATACACCGCCTCGACACCGCACCCCGGCGCATCGGTCAATGAAACGCTGAGAGTGCTGGTGCCGGCGCTGCTGCCTCCACCCCCACCACCGCTTCCGCCACCGCATCCACCAACCAGTGCTGCGAGTGCCAGCATGAGCAGAAATTTCACCGGCTCGGAGAAAAATTTAGATGAGTTCATGACAAATGCCTCTATGACAATTGAGAGTTGTTGAGCTTCCCTGCAGTACCGCGACCCACAAGTAGACCCTTCAACTTTCCGTTATGCAAGAGCAACAATCTGTGCGCTAGCGCACGAATCCATCTCGCGGCTGCGCCAGGTGTTTCCCTTCAATTGAGTTGAAGGTCGAATTTCCCCTCGCCGCGCTCTACCGCAATCAGGCGCAGGAGCGGAGCAAGCTGGGGCTGTTGCGGGGGAGCTACGCGCGCCGTGGCCAGGAAAGTGGGCGTTGTACCCTGCTTCCAGGAGCCCTTGCCATCGAGATAAAGCGGGCCTTCGACAGTACGCAGGTAGGCGTGGATCGTCGTTCCTTCGCCGTCGAGGCGCAATTCATAGTCACCAAGAGGCGACACCGATGTCAGCGTGGAACCGGCGGCAAGCCATTGCAGCGTCGCGGTGCCGTCCATTGCATCGCGTGTGAACGACAGGTTCGCTATGTGAATCTGTACATCGCCGGTCAGTCCAAGCGGTGCGAGCTTGGGGACCCCCAGCCCCAGCACGGTGGCGGGCAGAGTGATGTCTGCGTTGGTCACCTGGACGCGCGAAGGCGAGACTGTCACGGGGAAAACCCTGGCCGGTTGGTCGATGCCGACTTCACACGCCAGACGTCCGCGCAACAATGATATCGGCATGACACGCCACGTGAGGTCCTTGGCGACTCCGCTGCGCCCCCCTGCGTCCCGAATCTCTATTTGACCCGAACCCGACCAAACCGTGCCAGCGGCCTGCGCAAGCCTCAATCTGCCGTTGGTCGCGCGCTGCAGGCCGCCATCCACCAGTGTCGCCGGCGCCATCGCGATGAGCGCGACGGCATAGGCGACGAGCCCGAACACTATCGCATGCCACCGCCTCATTTTGGTTTCGGTCGGGCCAGGGTGGCCGTAATGCTCACCAGACCCGGTGTCGACAAGGCTTCAAGCCGGCAGGTGTCAACCCGGACTTGCTGTGCTTTCAAACTGACGATCCAATTGTGCCAGTCAGCGAATGGCACAGCCCCGAATACGACCACTACCTGATCGGGGTCCATCGCATCCATGCGCACGATTGCGCGCGCCAGACCTGCGGACGCGGCTTCGCTTTGCAGCAGGGTGCGCAAATCGGTCTGCGAGGCCGAAATACCCGGGGCAGCCCGCAGGCGCTCCAACTCGCCCGCCTGCTGTTCAAGAGTAGCGGCCTGGGTTCGCAGTGACGTGACGCTGGTGCGTAACTGGGCGCGTGCACGCCAAGCCGTCTGCATCAGTGCCGCATACAATGCGAGGCCCACCACGATCGCCAGCGCGATGATGATCGTGCGCTCACGCGGCGCCCGCGATTCCCACAAGCTGAGCAGCCTCGCCTTCACGAGGACCTCGCCGTGATCGTGACCGTTGGGCCTCCCGGGCGCGCCGACACGGAAGGATCGACAGTCAAGCCGGACCTAACCAGTCTTGCGGAGATGCGTTGGATGACGGATTCGTCCTTGGTGGCGACTTCAAGTGTCATGCGTCCGCTCTCGTAGGAAACGATTCGCAAGGCCCCCGCCGGGACGTCCTTCATGGCCGCCATGACCTTCTGGGTCATGGGTAGAAAATCGCCGTTGTCAGGCTGTCCAGCGGCGTGGCGCGCTTCCGAGATTTTTCTGCGCATCTGGAGCACCGGGTCCACTACCGCAACCGCATCGGGAAAAGCGGCACGAAATCGCGACTCCATTTGCCGACGCAGCGTGCGCTGCTCGTGCGCCAGCGAAGCCCAGTCTATCATCAGGGCTACCGTTTGAATCGCCAATGCAACACCTAGTATCCAAGCTGCGGGCCGCAACCGGGCGACCACGCCGGAAAGCGCACGCCAGCGTTGGCGCTCCTGCGCAAGACTGACACCCGCATCGGGCGCACCCCTGCGCCAATCCCAGGTTCCGGCGAGGCTAACGGCAATGCCGAGTGCGCGTGTCCATGCCTCGACATCCGGCGCTGCATCGGGCTCGATGGTGTAGAGCGCGATAGAACCCGGGCCGGCACTGTGCGTTTCGGCTTCATCGAGCATCATGCGCAGGGACAACGGTGGAATTTCGCGGCTGCCGCAATCGGTCGCCGCTCCCTCGAACTCCCCGGTCCGTACAAATCCTTCCCGGCCGTTCCAGGCGAGGCTCCACTGTCCGGCCACCCATGGCAGCAAAAGGGTTTCGCAGTGGACCTCGTAATTCTGGATGCCGGCGACATCTAGCGCCTCGCGCCAGCGAGCCAATCCTGGCTTGTCTACGACCGCGAGCACATCCTTGTCGCCCACGGCACCGAGCCAACTGACGTGATTGGCCTCCGGTTCGCCCGCGGTTTTTTCCTCGACTGCGAAGGCCAGCGCTGATCCGGCGCGGCGCCGGGCCTCCTGGGGCACGCGCGCACGCGTCAGAAAAACCTGGGCGGCTGGCAGTACCAACTGGATGCGCTCGGCTCGGCGCGGCAACTCCGCTAGCCGTCCCTCGCCCGCTACCGGTTCGGCTCCACTGTTGGCAAGTGCCCATTGGCATCGCTGCGGGGGATCAATCAGCGAACCATATATGCGCAGGAGGCTCATTGCGTTTTGGTCCAGACGATGGCGGGCCAGGCGTCCGTATTTCCGCGGGCCAACAACGCCATGCCGCGCGCCTCCGAGCCGCCCATTGTTACCCGCAGGGTCGCCATGAAGTAGCTACTGCTCACGGAAATATTCTCCACGGGCGCGACGAGCCCGGAGGGAAGCTGCTTGATGAAATCGTCGTAGCTGCGAAAAAAAGTGCGCTCGCGCCGGCCCACCATGTTGCGCGCCCCGTCCAGACCCAGGCCGTCGATCACCGCAGCGAGAACTTCTGGCGGGGCGGTGTTCACGTTCACGGCGGTGAAGCGGGGCAGCGCGCTGATGAACGGGCGCAGACGGGCGCGCACGCTGTCGGTGTAGCCACGCACCAATACGAGCTCATCCACATCGATCAACGCACGATTGGCGGCAAGGTATGGCGGCTGCAATGCCAGATAGAAAGCATCTTCGCCACCCTGCGGCATTGCCTCGCTGTCGGCGTCGACCCAGTCCGCCAGCGCGTCGGCCAGGCCAGCGGGCAATCCCAATGTCGCCAGCAGACGCTGGAAGATGGCGAATTGCACCGGACTCACTTTTCCGTCCTTGACGATGTTGTTGACATTGAAACGGCCCTGCTGGTCCTCGATATAACCGCGAAGTTCGCCATTTTCGACCGGCATCGCCGGCAAGCGCATGGCCCATGGTTCGCCGAGATGATCGACGTTGTTCCCCCGGCGATCGTAACTCAGTAGCGCGCGCGCCCAATCCGCACCGGCCTGAATCAGTACCTGACCCTGAACATGATCGACCGTGAGCTCGCTCGCGCGCGACCAGGTGCTTTGCGTGATCACGATTGCCGTCGCGGCCATCGCCGCCAGCGCGACGACCCCCATGGCAAGCACGATTGCGACGCCGCGCTGCCGGACTTTCATGCAGTGAGCGCAAATATGCGCACCAGCTCTTCGCCGGACCCGAGCAGGACGCGCAATCGCACCGCATTTGGAATAGGCGGTGCAAGGCGTGAGACGGGCCAGACGTTTGCCCAGACGAGGTCGGAATTCAGATATTGCACATCGAATTCCTTCACGCCGGCGAGAACCGGATAGCGCGCAGGCGAGCTGTCGGGGGCGATATCCAGGCCCGGCCACAGCCACAATTCGATCTCCGCTTTGTCGTTGAGCCGGTAACCAAGCCGTCTCGGTGTATCGACTCCTCCGCTCGAGGCGAACCGGCTGAACTCGACTATCGGATCCTGCGTCCCGTCGGGCCGCCCCAGCCACGCCGCCGCAATGCCGGAAACGGTGCGCACCGGGCGCGGCGCCGCCAGCTGGATGTCGCGCTCGAAGCGTGCAAAGAAGGCAGCAACACGCCGCCATTTGTCGGTCTCTTTGGTGACGTGCTCACGCGCATCGAGAACTGCGCCGAGTCCGCGATACGACATCAATGCCAGAGCTGAAAGGATCAGCAGCGCAGTCAGCAGTTCAATCAACGTGAAGCCGCCAGGAATAGTCGCAGCGGTCTTCATTGTCTCGTGGCCGGCGTGTTGACGAGGAAACCCGTAAGACGGGCAAGTGCGTGTGATTCCTCTGCGCTTGGAAACACACGGATATCGACGCGACGGAACATGACGTTCGGCGTGGCGATCACTTCCTCGCGCCAGGCAAATTCAACACCCCCTTCGCGCTGAACGCCACGGCGTATGCCAACAGAAGGCCAATCCGCGCGGGCGCGCTGCTCCGCCAGCAGATTCTGCGCAACCCAGCCGGCCAACAGACGGGTGCGCAGCTCCCCTACGCTGTTGGTCCCGCCGCCCGCCACGCGCAGCGCTGCGAGAAGCGCAATCGATATGATGGCCAGGGCGACCAGCACTTCCACCAGGGTAAAACCGCGCCTGCTGCCGCCGTGCACGCCCGTCATTGCTTTTTTTCCTGTTTTGGCACGACATAGATGTCGCCGATCGGGGAGCCGGCAATCGTGCTGCGCTCGGTTCCCAGGGACATTTCCACGCCGAATGAATTGGTCTGGCCGTAGGGTGTGAATTCCAGACGCATTTGCTCCGGAGAGCGCATGTTTTCGATGGTCAAACTGGAGATTTTCATTCCCGCCGGCAACGCGCGCGCGCGCAGCGTATCGTCGTCGCTTATCTCCGTCCAGGAAGTGTCTTCGTTGAATTGCCAGAATCGATAGCTCGCTGCGTCTGCACTCCAGGCAACCGGCTTTCCAGTCAGGTGCGACTTGGTCGCCGCAAGATCCAACAGCCTCGCGAGGCGCTCGGACTCCATATGGAGCAGCGCCCGATCGTCAGGTTGCGTAATGGTGGTGACCAGGCCGACGAAAAGACCCATGATCAGCAACACCACCAACATCTCGATGAGCGTAAAGCCCCGCCTTCGTTTCAGGGCACGCACCTGTATCTTGTCGGACAAAAGGAATCTCGTCAGAAGCACGCAAGGCAACTCCAAAAAGGACGAGGGCGAAAAAAATTGCAGCCGATGCGACGCGCCGCGCGGAACAGGAACCGAACTTCCATGTCTAAGCCGCTTGGCTTGTCCTGCAGTACGCACGTCTGCGCATTCTCGGCCTTTTCAGGACTTGCGCAATGGACCGCGAATCCGGGATTAAAGCGCCCACGAACCGATGTCTGCGTCGTTTCCCTCTCCCCCTAGCGCGCCGTCCGCACCGAAACTGAAAATGTCGATTTCGCTGTGAACCCCGGGATTGAGATATTGGTAGGGATTGCCCCACGGATCCCGCGGCAGCCGTTCAATGTAGCCGCCCGCCTTCCAGTTGGGCGGCACCGGCGCGGTGGTCGGTTGGACGACGAGCGCCTGCAGTCCCTGTTCGGTGGAGGGATAGCGTTGGTTGTCCAGTCTGTAAAGCTTGAGAGCCTGCATGATGCTGGCGAGGTCCTGCTTGGCCGCGATCACCCGCGCCTCGTCCGGGCGGCTGATAATTTTAGGCACCACCAGGGCGGCCAGAATTCCAAGTATCACAACAACCACCATTACTTCAAGCAGAGTGAAACCATGGTGGCGCTTCAGGGATTCCATTTAACTCTCCGTATATAATATATTGATCTGAGGGTCGTTTACTTTCTACCGTTCAGATTAGGAGAATTATCCGGTTTAGGTGCACAGGCTCTGTTCGATAACGCACATACTACCACGCGGCATCCATTTACCCTTGACACCCACTAGAGTCTTTCACCGTCGAGTCAATCACTGAACGCAGGCACGCGAAAGCCCGCTTACGTTAGAAAGAAGCATGCCACAAGTCTGGTTCGACCGAGCGAATCTTGCGCAGAACACCCTGATTGCGATGGCGACTGTAACAGCGCTTATTGTGCTTGGCTTTGTCGCTGCGTACTGGACCTGGGGCTGGCTTGCGCCCCGCCCCGAATCGCGCGCGCCAGCCGCTGCGGATATGGGTGGCGTGTCGGCCGCCGCGCTGTTCGGCAACGTACCACAGGCGGAACGCAACAACGCGACGCAAGTCGCGACCGGAATAAAGCTTCTGGGTGTCGTTGCATCGACCAGTGGCCAGCGCGGATACGCGGTCGTTGAAATCGACCCCAGGCAAATCCTCGCCGTGGAGGAAGGTGAAGACATCGCGCCAGGAATCCGGCTCACCGAAGTCAGCGCCGATCATGTGCGGCTGGAGCGCGACGGAGCTCCGGAAACATTGACATGGCCCGACAAAAAATCCACCGAACCCGCTCCAATACGAACCAACCGATGAATTCCTCTCGAGTGCTTTGCATCGCGTGTCTCGCGCGACAGACAATTAGCCGTGGCTGGACGACGCGCTGCCTTGCAGCCGCGATCATCGCCATGTGCCAAGCGGGATCCGTGAGCTCGCAGGATCGGCCCAAGGAAGTGACGCCGCGGCCAGGGGCCAGCGAACCTGCGCGTCCCGCCGATACAACCACAGGGGGAAATGGTGGGACAGCGCGCCCCCCTCAACCACAAACGGGTGCCGCAGGTGCTAACGGATCCGCCAGTCCAGCCACGGCAAAGGAAACCCCAAACGGTGGAACAACGAAACGCCCTGCGCAAGCAGCCGCCCCGACCAATGAGCCGGGGCGTCCCGCTAGTACGCCGATAGTCAAAGGCATGCCGGTCATCAGCGGAACGGCGACACGCCCGACCCAAACCGCGACAACCGGTGCTCCCGGGCGCGCCGGTCCCGACGTTGTCACGCTGAACTTCATCAACGCGGATATCGAAGGCGTCGTCAAAGTGGTGAGCGAAATCACTGGCAAGAATTTTATTGTCGATCCGCGCGTCAAGGGCACGATCAATATCGTCTCCGCCAAGCCGATACCCAGGACCCAGGTTTATGACATATTTCTCTCGGCGCTGCGCCTGCAGGGTTTTGCCGCCGTTGAGGACCGGGGCGTCGTCAAGATTGTTCCGGAGGCCGATGCCAAGCTGCATTCGAGCCCGACGCTCGCGCCCGGCGACATCGGGCGTGGCGGTGGAGACCGCATCGAGACGCGTGTATTCACGCTGAAGTACGAATCGGCGGTGCAAAGCCTGCCCATTCTGCGTCCGCTGATTGCTCCCAACAATACCATCACCGCCTACCAAAACAGCAATACGCTGGTAATTACCGACTACGCGAGCAATCTACAACGCCTCGCGGAAATCATTGACGCGATCGACCAGCCGGCGGCAAACGATCCCATCGTAATTGAACTCAAGTATGCTTCGGCAGTGGATGTGGCACAGGCTGTAAATAAGCTTTTTACCGACACGGGACAAACGGCCGTCGAACCGACCCAGCGCGTCCTGGTGGTCCCCGATGCCCGTTCGAACAGCCTGCTGATTCGCTCCGGCGATGCAACGCGGCTCGCCCGATTGCGCAAATTCGTGGCGATGCTCGATTCACCCACCAACGCAGGCGGCAACATCCACGTCGTCTACCTCAAGAATGCCGAGGCCGTAAAGATCGCCGATACGCTGCGAGCAATCTACCAGGGCGACGGTGCAGGCGGCAGCAGTACTGCAACGAGCACCCCGCGGGCCACCAACACAAATATGACGCTTGGCGCGACGCCCACATCATCATCTTCGACGCAAGGTTCGAGCACCTCCGGTGTGGGCGCTCCTTCTACCTTCAATCAGTCGCAGAGCGTTGCAGCCGTTCCCGGCATTATCCAGGCGGACGCGGCGACCAACTCGATCATCATCACCGCTCCGGATGCGATCTATAACAATTTGCGTTCGGCGCTGGACAAGCTCGACGTGCGTCGCGCGCAGGTCTTTGTCGAGGCGCTGATCGCCGAGATTTCAGCCGACAAGGCTGCCGAGTTCGGCATCCAGTGGCAGGCTCTGAATGGGTTGAGCAAGTCCACGACGGAACCCTTCGGCGGCACAAATTTCGGTACGACCGGTCAGAACATCATCGGAATCTCCCAGAATCCGGGCACGGTAGGACCTGGCCTCAACGTCGGTATCGTCAAGGGCCAGGTATCGATACCGGGCATCGGCCAGATTCTCAACATTGGGGCCCTGGTTCGCGCCCTGGAAAAGGACAACAATGCGAACATCCTGTCGACACCGACACTATTGACGTTGGACAACGAGGAAGCCGCCATCCTAATCGGCCAGAACGTCCCGTTCATCACCGGGTCGTATGCGGTGTCGGGCGGCGCAACCACACCCACCCCTTTCCAGACGGTCGAACGCCGCGACGTCGGCTTGACCCTGCGCGTCAAGCCGCAAATTTCCGAAGGCGGCACCGTGCGCCTGCAAATCTACCAGGAAGTCTCCAGCATCCAGGACGCGACTAACCCGGCGGGCGTGATCACCAACAAACGGGCCGTGGAATCGACGATTCTGGTCGATGACGGCAGGATCGTGGTGATCGGCGGGCTGATCCAGACCAACGTCACCGACGGGGTGCAGAAGGTGCCCGTGCTCGGCGACATACCGTTCCTGGGCGCGCTGTTTCGCTATAAGACGCGTTCGCTGACCAAGACCAACCTCATGATCTTCCTGAGGCCCACACTGGTGCGCAACAGCCTGCGCGCGGAGACCTATACCGCGGAACGTTACGACTATATCCTTGGCGAACAGGAAAAAGCCAAACCCACCCACGACCCGATGTTGCCCGACGTTGAGTCTCCAATGCTGCCGCCGAGAACCCCTGCGCCGATAACAGAATTCGAGATCAGGCCATATCGCGACGAGGGCCGCAAATAATGAACCGGGGCGCGATTCGCATCCCGTACGCGTTTGCCAATGCGCAGGGCGTCGTCGTCACCTCCCTGGACGGTGAACTGGCCGAGGTTGCCGTGCGCGAAGGCGCGCACGCGGGCGCGTTGGCGGAATTACGCCGGTCACTCGGCGTGCCACTGAACGTGCGTCGCATCGACAGCGGGCAATTCGACGAACTCATCGCCGCGACTTACAACGGCTCCGAAGCGGGAGCGGCCGCGCTTGCCGGGGATCTGGCGCAGGACCTGGACTTGTCCCGCCTGCTGCAGGAAATCCCGAGAATCGAGGATCTGCTCGAAAGCCAGGACGATGCACCCGTCATCCGGCTGATCAACGCTTTATTCACTCAAGCATTGCGCGACGGCGCATCCGACATCCACGTCGAGCCCTTTGAAACACGCTCGGTCGTGCGGCTGCGCATCGACGGCACGCTGCGCGATCTGATCGAGCCGGCGCGCGCCTTGCACGGCGCCATCGTTTCCCGCGTGAAGATCATGGCGCAACTCGACATCGCGGAAAAGCGCCTGCCGCAGGACGGACGCATCACGTTGCGCGTTGCGGGAAAGCCCGTGGATGTGCGCGTCTCCACGATTCCCACGGGTCACGGCGAACGGGTGGTATTGCGGCTGCTGGACAAACAGGCCGGACGGCTCGATCTGGGGCGCCTGGGCATGGACGACGCCACGCTTGCGCAAATGGACCGGCTGATCCTCGAGCCGCATGGCATCGTCCTTGTCACCGGGCCGACCGGCTCGGGAAAGACCACCACGCTCTATGCCGCGCTGTCCCGACTGGATGCCGCCACCCTCAACATCATGACCGTTGAGGACCCCATCGAGTACGACCTCGATGGCATCAGCCAGACTCAGGTCAATACCCGCATCGAGATGAGTTTCGCGCGTGCATTGCGCACCATCCTGCGCCAGGATCCGGACGTCGTGATGATCGGCGAGATCCGCGATCTCGAGACCGCGCAAATCGCGGTTCAGGCTAGCCTGACCGGTCACCTGGTCTTTGCCACGCTGCACACCAACGACGCCGTAAGCGCCGTCACGCGCCTGGTCGATATGGGCGTGGAGCCTTTCCTGCTGGCTTCCAGCCTGATCGGCGTGGTCGCGCAGCGCCTTGTGCGCCGGCTGTGTGTCGAGTGCCGCAAGCCCTTTACGGCGGACGCGTCGCAACTGCGGGCACTTGGTTTCGCGCCAACCGATGGGCACCTGTATTCCGCGCAAGGATGTCCCGCGTGCAACCGCTCCGGTTATCGCGGGCGCACCGGCATTTACGAACTGCTCAGCGTCGACGACGACCTGCGCCGGCTGATCCATGACCGCGCCTCCGAGCAGACACTGCGCACGCATGTAGTCACGCACGGCATGCGCTCCCTGCGCGAGGACGGCATGCGCTGGGCGGGTCAGGGCGTGATCAGCCTCGAAGAAGTCGTGCGTGTCACCCGGGAGTAGCATGAACGAATGATCGATACCCGGCTAAAGCGGTAAATGGAAGCCTTCCAGTATCAGGCGCTGGATGCGGCCGGGCGTAAGGTCTCGGGGGTGGTGCAGGCCGACACGGTACGCCAGGCGCGTTCGCAATTGCGCGCGCAGGGTTTGCTCCCCTCCGAAATAGGTCCGGTACACGCGCGCGAACGCGCGCGGAAGGGTTGGTCGCGCGCCATCAGTTCGGCGGAATTGAGCCTGGTGACCAGACAGATGGCAACACTGCTCGCATCCGGGTTAACCATGGAGCAATCCCTCAACGCGTTGATCGAGGCCGCCACCGAACCGGTAACGCGGGAAATCCTGACCGGGGTCAAGACCGAAGTCACTTCAGGTCTGTCGCTGGCGGGATCCTTGGGAACATACGAGAAGAGCTTCCCGGATTTTTACCGGGCCCTGGTGCATGGCGGCGAGGAATCCGGTGCCCTGCCGGTCGTACTGCAGCATCTTGCCGACTATCTGGACGCCCGCCAGGCACTGAAACAAAAAACCGGCCTGGCACTGCTGTACCCCATTCTCGTCACGATCGTTGCACTATCCATCGTCACCGGGTTGCTGGTCTACGTAGTTCCGCAAGTAGTGCAGGTATTCCAGCAGTCGCGCCAGAGCCTGCCGTTACTGACGCGCGGCCTGATTGCATTGAGCGATTTCCTGCGCGCAGCCTGGCCATATATTGCCGGGCTCATTGTCGGCTCGGCGTTCGGCGCGCGTGCGTTGTTGCGTAACGATTCGTATCGGCGCGGTTGGCACGCCTTCTTGCTGCGCATGCCCTGGGTGGGCTCGCTGATTCGCGGCATCAACACCTCGCGCTTCGCCAGCACTCTGGCGATTCTGGTCGGCGGTGGCGTACCGCTGCTCTCGGCGCTCGCCTCAGGCGCGCGCGTCGTAACCAACCTGGTATTGCGCGATGCGGTGGAACGCGCCATCGAGCGTGTGCGCGAAGGCGCGAGCCTCGCCCGCGCCCTCGGCGAAACCCGTGCGTTTCCCCCGCTACTGATTCATCTGATCGCCAGCGGAGAGGTGAGCGGAAAACTCGAGCAGATGCTGGAACGCGCTGCACACCTGGAAACCCAGGCCCTCGAACGGCGTCTGGCGGTGTTCCTTACCTTGCTGGAGCCAGTCATGATCCTCGTGATGGGGGGCGTGGTGCTGATGATCGTGCTGGCCATATTGCTGCCGATTATCGAGATCAACCAGCTCGTGCATTGATTCATCCCTTCCCAATCGTAATTGCGCGCCTCAATGAGGACCGGTGCCGCGCCAATCGACTGCGCCGAAACCATCGTTGCCCAGGAAAGTGTAGAAGAGACCGATCCATCCGCTGCTTTGTGTGATGTTTCCGAATTGCGGCGAGACCGTGTCGCGGCGGGACAAAAGATAGCGGATGGCAACCGCATGCTGGCGCCACACACGAACGGTGAATGCCACATCCGCGCGGATGATGTTGTCGTGACCGTCGCGATTGCCACTGCCGATGCGGCTCACGAAATATTCCCGCCCCGTCGCATCAAAGGAGGCGCGATCGCCAAAAATGAAGCGCAGCGCTAACAGGGCTTGCGGAGCGAGGCCAAAGTGATAGTCGTTTTCCGTGGTGCCATGCACGGTGCCCACCGCTGCGTAGCCCGCACCCAGGGCCGCACTGCCTTGCAGAGCGATCCTCTGCGACAGCCATGCCTGCGCCGTAGTGCCAAGCGATAACGCGGTACTGGAAACGCGAAATGTTTGCGGCTCGATGTAATCGTAGCTGCCGTAGAGTCCCCAAACGCCGCGATAATTTTTTCCTGCCTCGTAGGCTTCTCCGACCAGCAAACCGCGCGTCATGAGGTTTTCGAAACCGTTGGCACTGGAGACAGTAGCTTTGAATTCGAAATAATCAAAAGGGCGGTCATATTCGTATCCGGGTTTTCCAGGCATCCCGTAGTCAAGCGAGAAATCGGCAATCGCCACCGTATCCTCGAGTTTCGTCGATGGACCGGATTGGTTGTGCAGGGTGGCGCTCGCACCGAGTGCAAGCCGGCCGTAGTACTCTGCATTCCGGCTCGAGAAGACAGAGTCGAACCGGTCGCCGAATGCAAGGCGATTGATTCCCGTCGGCGGCGAAACCACCGTCGCAAAAACTTCTCGCCAAAACTTCGGCATCTCCGATTTTTCGAGGACGAGGCTCGACATGCGGAACAGCGACTCTCCCAGAAAGCTGCCGCCAATACCGGTCGTGATCTGGTCATTGAAAGACGGCGCCGTCGTCTCGCCGGCGATTTCCCAGGTCGCGCTGCCTACCACTGTGTACCCGAGCGATTCCCAATAGCCAAGTCCGGCGGACCGGGCGAAACCCTGGTACATCGATCCCTGATAAGGGTGACCCAACTGGTTCGTCTTGAATGGGTCGTTGTCGATCACCCAGTGTCTGTGCAGGTTGTGCCAGATTGACGGCACATTGCTTTCGTATTCGCTGTTGATGTAGTGCCGGTTGATCAGGTTCAGCAGACCGTCGAACACAAGGATTTCGACTGCGGGAATCGCGTAGCTCTTGCGCGCCTCAATATCCGCCGAGAAATCGCCGGCGGCTCTGTTCAGGTCGGGCAGAACGACATTTTGCTGCTGAAGGGGAATCGATTGCGACGAACTGTCGACTGGCGGAGACTGATCCGCCATGGAGTCACTGATCGCGGCGGCCAGAACGCAGGTAATGCCCAGAGCGGCAATGCGCAGTGCCGGGCTCTGCGCGACAGTTTTGCGCTTGTTCGTGACCGGCCGCCTGCCCTTCTCATGGCAACTGCTTCCCTTAGGCGCGTCAAAATCGGTGCGCTTCAAACCGTTGCTCGCCCAAGCAGGATCTTATTCCTGAAGTTCAGCTCAACGCGGCAGCGCGCTGCACCGCCTCTCGACGCAGATAGGAGCCGTCATGCAGCGCCAGTTGCCCAGCGCTTTGTGGCCAGGAAACCGATCAGCACGCCGGCCGCCATCGCAACACCGACGGCCTTCCACGGATTGCCGTGAACGTAGTCGTCGGCCACCGCAGCGGTTTCTCTGGTTTTGTCGAATATGGGCTGAGAGGCATCGGCCAGGGCGGCCTTGGCTCTGTTCAGTTTCTCTTCGAATTTCATCCGCGCCGCCGTGAAACCTTCCCCGGACACTGTCGCCGCGGCTTTGAGCAACTCCTCGCTGTCGTCGATCATGATCCTGAAGTCGCCGGCGACTCTGCTCCTGGCGCGTTCGAACACTTCCATTGCCTGATCCGTCATCGTCGTCTCCTTAAATTGCCGTTGAGTCGTACTGTGGTGCTGCTGGGTGATCGCGGCCGCTTCGCACATCGAGTTCTTGCGCCGAAGGCTCCAGCAGCCGAAGAATCGACCTGTACTGCGTGTTTGCGCTACTTCAACTGGATGTCGTTGCTCACGGATGTCACGCCATCGACATTGCCGGCAACCTCGACCGCTCTTAGCATTTCGGCGCGGCTGTCGACGATGCCGCTTAGTTGCACGACACCCTGCTGCGTTTCAACGTTTATCTCGGCGCCCTTCAGCGCGGGCTCCTTGAAAAGCGCATTTTTTACCTTGCTGGTGATGGCGGCGTTGTCGCGAGATTCACCCGTTCCGTCCTTCTGTGGCATGGACATGCAACTCGCCATCGACAACAACAGTACGGACAGCAAAGAGGCGAATGCGGGTTTGAGAAAGCTCATGATCAATTTCCATAAGAGAAAAGCGGTATAGGCGGCGGCCTGTGGTCCGTGCTGCGACCGGTGACGGCGGAGGAGCTCTTCGCTGCTCGCGTGCACCTTGCAACGGTCGCTTGCTCATCTACTCGAGGTACGAATTGTCGTCCGCGCGACCTCCGCGTTCCGTGCGTTGCCGTACATACGTCGCTCGCTTTTTACCCTAGCCTGCGTCTGCCTGCGGGCTTGCGAGCGCAGGATCTGGATGTATTCGCTGCAGACCACGCCATTGTTCCAACGATCGATTCATCATGCCGACTCCACACAGTCCGAAACAAAACCATCTTCTGGCCGCACTGCCGGCCGCGGATTACAGGCGGCTGTTGCCGCATCTGGAACCGGTTGAATTCGACCTCGGCTTGGCACTTTACGAATCGGACAGTCCTCAGGAGTACATCTATTTCCCGACGACCAGCATTGTGTCTCTGCTGTATGTCATGGAGAACGGCTCCTCGGCGGAGATTGCGGTCGTGGGCAACGAAGGCATGGTGGGCGTTGCCCTGTTCATGGGTGGGCAAACCACCCCGAGCCGCGCGGTGGTGCAAAGCGCCGGGTCCGGCTTTCGGCTGCGGGCAAGCGTGCTCAAAACCGAATTCAGCCGTGGTGGCGAATTTCAGCATCTGCTGCTGCGCTTCACTCAGGCGCTGATCACCCAAATGGCGCAGACCGCGGTATGCAATCGGCATCACTCCGTGGTGCAGCAGTTGTGCCGCTGGCTGCTTTTGAGTCTGGATCGGCTGCCTGCGAACGAGTTGCGTATGACGCAGGGCTTGATTGCCAATATGCTGGGTGTGCGGCGAGAAGGCGTGACGGAGGCTGCCGGCGCCTTGCAGGCGGACGGAATCATTCAATACAGCCGCGGCAAGATCACGGTGCTGGACCGCGCCAAACTGGAGACACGGGTCTGTGAGTGTTATGCGGTCGTCAAACGCGAGTCCGATCGATTGCTTGCTTCAAAGGTTGCGGTGCTGGAAGCGATTGCATGAACGAGGCTTTGCGCGAGCCGATGTTCGCGCCGCCGGTAGTTGCACCGCTGCAATCGAGGCAGCAACGTTCCCCTCGCGCGCATCGCCCTATTCTTGAAAACCGCCTGCTTGCGGCCGTCTCCCGTGAAGAATACCGGCGCTTGCTCACCCGTCTCGAACCCGTCACGCTGACCTTTGGAAACGTGCTCTACGAGCCCGGTCAGAAAATGCGGCATGTCTACTTTCCCGGGGATTCCCTGGTCTCTTTGCTGACGCTGGTGGACGACCACCTGGCTTTGGAAGTCGGGATGGTGGGCTGCGAGGGAATGGTCGGTATTCCGCTGGCGCTAGGTATCAACGTATCGCCGTTCCGCGCCCTGGTGCAGGGTGGCGGCTTGGCGATGCGCATGAAAGCCGCGCACTTTCGTAAGGAATTACACCAAAGCCTGCACCTGCAGCAAGCCCTCTTCCGCTATACGCATTCATTGATGGCCCAGGTGGCACAAACTGCGGCCTGCAATCGCTTTCACGTCGTCGAAGAGCGTCTTGCCCGCTGGCTGCTGATGACGCGCGACCGGGTGAAGTCAAACGATTTTCATCTGACGCAGGAATTTCTGTCGAACATGCTCGGAGTGCGGCGAGTAGGTGTGACCAAAGCCGCCGGACATTTGCAAAAGAGGGAACTGATCGAGTACAGCCGCGGCTATATCAGCATAACCGATCGGCGCGGTCTGGAAGCCGCGTCGTGCTCTTGTTATCGGGCCACCAGAAACTGAAGTGCGCTGATACCGAAGAATCGTTGACGATGGACCTTGACGTAACATCGTCTGCTGCAGACTATCCCGATCGGTGCAAGTGTTCATCGCCATGCCGAAAAAGGGAAGCTCAAGTAGAAACCGAAAATTTCGACCTCGTTGTAGTTCGCGATCTTCGGAAAATAGACGGCGTTCAGCTTGATGCGGCCAAGATCGTACGTTATCAATGGAATCATGCCCACAAACGTTGCACCCCGGTTGTAGGTGGGGCTGTTTACCACGGCGACGGCCCCTCCAATCCTCCAGCGCCGGCTTACTTTGAATTGATAGCCCAGCCCGGCAAATTGCGCCCAGGCGCTCCCCGAATCATAGTAGGCCCCCGCTTCGACAAAAAAGTTGCCGCGCGGGCTGTCGGTCAATGTGTAGTGAAGCCCGATCCCCGGGTTGAACTGATTGTCCAGGTTCTTCTGGTGCACGGCTTCGCGGTCGGGATGGTACGAGAGCCCATAGATATTTACATCGAGCTTGTCGAGATCGAACCAGGGGTCCCGTGTCTGTTTCGGAGTTTTGACCGTAATATCGGTGTCCGCTCCCTCAGCAGGCGGAGCGCTGACTTCGCTGTCTGCCGCGACCGCAGTGCCGACGCTCAGCGCCAGACCGACGAAAATCGCTCCAGACATCCAACCTACAGGGCAGGTTTGCAAATTGACCTCGCGGGGTTCCAGGCAGACAAAACTGCGAGGAATGATCGAAAACCGAGCGCAGATCACGCAGCACGGCATTAACAGTGAGGAATTCGTCCATGCGCCGTTGCACGACGACGCAAGCACGCCCCACCGGACGAAGGTCAACCAGCCCGCGCTCAATGGGGAAGATCGGGTCGAATCTGAATTGTGTGAGAAGCACAACTGGCAGGGGACGAGGCTGCGCCTCTTGCCCACGTCTCGTCCGTGGGGTACACCACTTAGCATCAAATCATTTCGCCGACGTCGACCCGCTCGTACTCCTGCTCTTGCGCGGGTTTCCCAGCGCATTCACGTTGCAAGGCGAAATTACGTGTTGATGAGCGAGAAGCCACGCGCGAGTACCAGGCGAAGGCAAGCGCTCTCTTGCGAATCGGGTTTGGTGAGCCGAATGGCTAAAAGTCAATTCGGCGAGCCGGTAAGCCGCTCAACGCGCCATTCGGGTGTGAGTGGGATGTGAAGTCCTGTGCCGGTTGGCGCCAGGACGAAATACGTAAAGCGGGAGCCGGCCCTTTGGCGTTTAGCCAGAACGCATCGAAGCGTTGTTGCGTGCCTTTGCCAGATACATGGCGACGTCGGCCCGCCTCAGCAAATCATCCTGGGTGTTGCCGTCGCCGGGGTAGACGGCAACGCCGATGCTTGATGTCACCGAAATCGCCTGATCGTCGACGGTATATGGCTGCGCCAAATGTGCCCGGAGTTTCTGCGCCACATCCGCGACCTTTTTTTCGCTGTCGATCTCCGGCAGCAGAATGACGAACTCATCTCCGCCATAGCGACAAGCCGTGTCTCCCCCGCGAATGCAGGCGAGGAGGCGCTGTGCCACCCGCTGCAGAAGCTTGTCTCCGGTTGCATGCCCGAGCCGGTCGTTGACATTCTTGAAACCGTCGAGATCGAGCAAGAGCAAGCCCACCTGTTTATTCTGCCGGGCTGCCTGAACGAGTGCCTGATTGAGCCGGTCCCGCAGCAAACTGCGATTGGGCAATCCGGTCAGTTCGTCGTGATATGCGTAGTGGTGCACGTGCGCCACTTCTTGCTCAAGCCGGTTTACGTTCTGCGTCAGAAGCGAAATGGTCTGTATCAAGCTTTCTATCTTTCGGCGCGCGGCATTCGCCTCTTCCCTGCTCAACGTCAAGGCGCGGGTGAGTTTTTCCATCTCGGCAAGAGTTGGAAATCGATTCGCGAGCGAATCGGTGGCGGCTCCAAGGGCGGTCCCCGCCAAGTCGGCAACGCCGGCATGGGGCGCAGTGACGGCAGCGATAGTCTCGGGCAGGCGTTCGCGCTTCATGCGCTTTTTTCTTGACCCATATTTGAGGCTTGCCTCGTCCGGCATCGCGCGCGACTGAACCAGCGCGGCTGCTTGCGGCCCAACCACTGTTGGAATGAGAACTGCAATGGGATCAACTGCAATTGGATCGGCGTTATTTGGGTCGGCGGCAATTGCGCAAACTGCGATAGGGTAGTGGCCGAGGTCAATGCATTCTCGGTGCGGAGCCGTCGTGCGCTTTGGGCCCATCCCATACAGACTTCCGAACTCCGCTTCGGGGTGCATCCCAAGCGCCCGGCGCGCCATGCAGGGCAAGAAATGCTGCCGTGTCCGGCGCTTGAATTGCGGCTGCCGCATTCTTCAATTCCGGGGCGACACAGGACGAGCTGGTGACGCTTAAGCCCGAGTGCCACTGCATCAGTTCCGTAAGATCCTCCGCTGCGGCTGTCAAGACACCGAGGTCATCCCCTGCCCATGCACTCCCGGCTACCATAGCAGCGACGTAACCAGCCGCCAGGGTGCCGACGGTTACCAGCAAATGCGTGAACGACGTGGCCATGAACTTGCTCCTTCCTGCGGTGTCCCACAAACCAGAGAGAAGTTGTCTCTGCGTAGGGCCGGTGAAAAAACGGGTTGGTTCGGAACCAATTGCGTCGCCGCGGTACCAATAAGCGTACGCATCGCTGCGCACTCTCGTCCTCGGCAAGCAGCGGATGAGTCGTCCTAGTCAGAAAAAAACCCGTTTGTCATGGGCGTTAGCTTGCGCCCCAAAGGTCCTTTCTTCTGTGCGGTACCGCACATAGCGCAGCCAGGAGCGCCCCTTAACCCGGCCTTCTGCCATCCTTTTGCGTCCCAGTCATTTACAGGCGCGCCACCCGCAGGCAAAAGTATTGTGCCCGCAGTCCATAGGCCGCTCTGTGCGTTCGCATACATATGGACATGTTTGGGAAGTTCTGCCGTAGCCTTCAGTCTGGCGAAGCCCGGGTGTTATTAAAGGGGTAGTAGTTTCCAGCACGCAGTAGGAGGTTTTTCTTACGGCCTCGGATCGGAATCTGGCTTCTCCGCTGACCTCCTGCATGAAATTTTGCTGGAGCCAACCCAACTGGAGAGCCTGATGTCGAAGCTGGTGCTGGACAGAATACCTCAAACAAACAGACTGTTAGCCGCCCTTTCGCGCGCCGATTTGGAGCGGATTAGTTCCGGTCTCGAACCCGTCACGCTGACTTTCGGCGAGGTGTTGCACGAAGCCGGGGACTCCATCGGGCACGTCTACTTCCCCGACAATTCGCTGATATCGCTGCTGACCCTGGTCGACCGCCGCCACGTCCTGGAAGTTGGCATGGTCGGACGCGAAGGCATGGTCGGGCTCGCCCTTGCACTGGGGATCGACGTCACCCCCGTCCGCGCCCTGGTACAGGGCAGCGGCACGGCGATGCGCATGAAGGCTGCCCGCTTTCGCAAGGAATTCTGGAAATGCGTCCCCCTGCAGCGGGGCGTCCATATGTATGCTCACACACTGATGGCCCAGGTTGCGCAAACCGCTGCATGCAACCGCTTTCACATGGTCGAAGCGCGGCTGGCGCGCTGGCTGCTGATGACACGCGACCGCGTCGGTTCGAACCATTTTCGCCTCACCCAGGAATTTCTCGGCCACATGCTGGGAGTGCGCCGGGCCGGCGTCACCAACGCCGCTTCTGCATTGAAGAGGCGCAAACTGATCGAGTACAGCCGCGGGTATATCTCGATCACGAATCGACACGGTCTGCAGGCTGCGTCGTGTTCGTGCTATGAAAAGGTGAAGGGCTAGCCTGGATATTTCACCAGGCCACCCCCGTTTGCTTGCAGGTGCGCGTGTGCAGCCAATCCGAGCAGTTTGCTTTTTCGTCCAGTAGATTTGGGGTTACGCGGCAGACTCCCGGCCGCAACCACGCAAAAAGAGGCCTGATAGCGGTTGCCGCTTTCAGGCCAGATACGTCAGGTGGCCACCTGGGAGGGAGGATGAGCACCCGCGGCAATATTGCCATCCTGCCCGCATCTCATCTGTTCGCTACCGTACCCAAGCACGATTTTTTTGCGTGCCTCCCCTCAAGCAAGTTTTGATCAATTAAACAATGTCGTGATACGCGATTGTATGGTGCACGTTACAAATCGTCGCCTAACGCTCTGTACGCTATCGGACATATAAGGAGTATGCTGTGCGCTTGGAGTCCCGGTCGACAGATTCTGGAACGATCATGTCCCCGGGATTCGAGGTGCGCCATGAAGACAAAGCCGTCCGCATCACCTGCGCTTCCCACAAGAAATCACTTGCTCGCCGCGCTGCCAAAGTCTGATTATCAACGGCTGGCGACGCACCTGGAGCCCATTCCCCTCCCGCTTGGCTGGTCCGTATACGAACCGGGCAGCCCGATGGAGCACGTGTTTTTTCCCACCGATGGAATCATTTCCCTGCTGTACGTGATGGAGAACGGCGCCTCCGCCGAAATTGCGGTTACCGGCAATGAGGGCCTGGTCGGGATCGCCTTGTTCATGGGAGGCGAGAGCACGCCAAGCCGCGCGGTCGTGCAAAGCGCCGGTCAGGCCTACCGGCTGCGAGCGGATTTCCTGAAGGAAGAATTCGAGCGCGGCGGTGAATTGCAGCATTTGCTACTGCGCTTCACTCAGGCCCTGATCACGCAAATGGCGCAGACCGCGGTGTGCAACCGCCACCACACCGTGGAACAGCAATTGTGCCGGTGGCTGCTCCTCAGCCTTGACCGTTTGCCGTCCAACGACCTCATCATGACTCAGGAATTGATCGCGAACATGCTCGGCGTGCGCCGGGAAGGTGTTACCGAGGCGGCGGGGCACTTGCAGCAAGCCGGGTTGATCCAATACCAGCGCGGCCATATCACCGTTCTGGACAGGTCGAAATTGGCGGAACGTGTGTGCGAATGCTACGCCGTGGTCAAACGGGAATCCGATCGCTTGTTGGGACGCCGCCCCGCGCAAATGCTGCAATAGGTTGCGCTGAGTCGATGCCGCCGATCTGAGCCTTGCGGTTCGAATTCTTATCGAGCAGTCGGCATCAAACGATATGCGGCAGGCGCCGGGCAAATTCGCGCAATGCGGCGATGCCGCTGGTATCGGCCCGGATCCGCCAGTCTCCGAGTTGCTTCAGCAACTGGTCGGTTGAGGCACTCGATGGACGCCACAGCTCGCTCAACTCCTGTCGCATCAAATAAACGGTGTTAAGCACGCGGTGCTTGCGCACGGCGGGCTCCAGCATCATCGGACGCCGCGCTCTCCAGTCCCAGTTATAGAGACGCAGCCAGCGAAGCACACTTCTGGTAGAGGGAGCGTCGAAGGGATCACCGCCTGCGGCCGCGTTGCGTCTGACCTTGACGATCTCCTCGCGGCATGCCTGTCTGATCGAACCGGTGTACTGAGCCAGCACATAGTAGCGATGCGTGATGATGGCCTTCACCGTGTCTGCATCGCACTCGGTCTTTTGCGACGAGAAAGTTGGCGTGGGGGCAGTCCTTCTCACCCGGGCCAGGCCCAGCATTTCGAGCAGGCGAATGTACATCCAGCCGATGTCAAATTCGTACCAGGCGCTCGACAGCTTCGCTGACGTCGGATAGGCGTGATGATTGTTATGAAACTCCTCTCCGCCGATCAGGATGCCCCAGGGAAACAGGTTGGTGCTGGCATCTTCCACCGGATAATTGCGATAGCCCCAGTAATGCCCGAGGCCATTGACTACGCCGGCAGCCCAGAACGGTATCCAGACCATCTGCACTCCGTAGATCAGACTCCCCGGTCCGATGCCGAACGCAACGACGTCGGCAATTCCCAAAAGCACGATCCCGACCATTGGAAAGCGCGCATACAGATGGGTTTCGATCCAGTCTGCCGGCGTGCCGTGTCCGTATTTCGCGATTGTGGCGGGGTCTTGTTTCTCCGCCGCATACAGCAACACGCCGCCCCAGAGCACCCAGGCAATGCCGCGGATCTGCGGGCTGTGCGGATCTTGCGCGGTTTCAGTGTTGGCGTGATGTTTGCGATGGACGGCCACCCAGTCTTTGGTAACCATGCCGGTAGTGAACCAGATCCAGAAACGGAAGAAATGGCTCGCCGCCGGGTGGAATTCCAGCGCGTGATGAGTCTGGTGCCGGTGCAGGAATAGGGTCACCGAGACAATCGTGACATGCGTAAGCGCAAAGGCGGTCAATACATAGCCCCACCACGCCAGATCGAGCACGATCTTGTCCCCTCCTTCTGCGTACCTTTGGCGGCGCCTCCGGCGCGGCCAGTTTTATTATCACCCTTATTCGGCCAAAGGTATGTACGGTAGCGCACATAGTGCATGAGAGCGCCGGCTCGCTTAAGCCACTGGGGAATTGCGGGAAGGCGGGATAAAAAACCAGGTCGCCGCGCGTCTGTGGGGTGCCTCATCTGGCGTGAGCGCGCGGTCCTGCCGTCATCATGCAGCGGTTACATGCCGGGCCGCGAATCTATACCCTCAGTCCGCCCCGATCGCCGTCCACAATTTGCTTGCCGTAAGAAATTGCCCCTTCGACGGCAAGTTCCCTGGTGGCGGCCGTGGGGGCTAGCAATTCGCACTGTACGTCGGTGTTTCTTTCTATCGCCACCATGGAAAACCACATACCGAGGCGCCCGCGACGCGCGCTTGCGGTCAGCAGATAGCCTTTGTAGTCGACGATCTTTTCCTGCGCGTTCGCCATGAAATCCTCTTGGCTATGGACCATCCGGAGCGTTTACCGCGCCTCGATCTTCGGCATAGCATCCCAATGAGGCCAAATCGCAGAAATTCAAGTCAGAGAAAGGCAAGTCCCCTCGACTTTCGAGCCAGAAATCTGGCAGGTCAGGAGCATCCAAGGGCATGAACGCAGACATTATTCGAGAGAAGAAACGCACGCAAGTATGGCAACAGGCAAAAGACCTTGCCCTTACCGGAACTTTTGAGAACTTTGACAAGGTGATGAAGGCTCTCCAGGTTTTTGGCCTGGACGCCGGGTTAGATCCTCGCAGTCTGCTCAGGGCGCAACGCGGGACGATCAACAGGCTTTGCGCAAAGAGCAGGCGCAGCCGGTAGGGTCCTGGCAATCGGACCATCCCTTCCGGATAAATGCAGGCTCAACAACCTGCATGCCGCGACGCTCATTTGATACAGGCATGCGCGCACGCGACGATTGGCAATGCAAACACTGCGGAAGTGAGAGCCGGAAATTTTATTCGGCCATCAATACTCGGCCGTCATATAGAAGGGCTGGATTGCGCGCGACTAACGCCAATCCAGCCTTACACAGTGGAGAACTTTGGGGAACTGCACTGCGCAAAACCACTGTACGCCGCGCGCTATTGCAACTCAATAGCCCGGAGGGGCTAGCCGTTTCCGACGCGCGAATCGTGGCGCGAATGTATCGGCCTGTTCGTTGCGCTTTGCTGGGCTGGAAGCACTACTCCGCTGCGCGCGCCGCCGCCATTTTCCCCGGCACCACCGCATCATCGGTCCCCGGCAGGATGAATGGCTGCGCTTTTTCGTAGGCACGCGCAGCGCGCAGGACCAGCGCATCGGCAAATTTATTCCCCACCAGTTGCAGCGCGACCGGTAATCCCTCAGAGGTAAAACCGCAGGGTACGGCAGCGGCCGGTTGTTGCGACAGATTGAACGGATACGTGAATGGAGACCATTCCCACCAGCGCGTGCGCTCCGAGTCCGGGGGAACCTCGTGGCCGGCGGCGAACGCCGGTATCGCGAGTTGCGGCGTTAGCAGCAGATCGAAATTCTGATGCAGCAAACACATATGCCGGGCGAAGGCTTCACGCGCGCGCTCAAGCTTGCGATAGGCGAGCGCATCGATGCCGAAACCCGACTCGGCCAACACCAGCAGCGGCGGATCGAGCAGCGCGCGCTGTTCGGCTGTCATCGGCTCGATCGCAAGCGCCAGCGCGACCGCCCACAACGGTTGCATGATCGCAATCGGATCGCTGAGGCCGGGATCGATCTCCTCTACGTTGGCGCCCAGAGATTCGAATAGCCGTGCGCCCTGCTCCACTTTCGCGGCAACTTCGGCGTCGACACGGGCATAACCCAGCGTTCGGCTATAGGCGATGCGCAAGCCCTTGATCCCACCTTCCATGCCGGCGACAAAGTCGATGTCGAGCGCGGGTGCTTGATACCAGTCGCGCACATCCGGCCGCGCAATCACGTTCAGCATCAGCGCCGCGTCCGCCACCGTGCGCGCGATGGGTCCCTGATGCCAAAGCGTGCCGGCCGGGGAATGCGGATGCACCGGCACGATGCCGAATGTCGGCTTGAATCCGAACAGCCCGCAAAAGCCCGCGGGAATGCGTATCGATCCGCCGCCGTCGGTGGCGATATGCAGGCTGCCCATGCCCAGCGCGGCGGCCACGGCGGCCCCGCCGCTGCTGCCCCCGGGCGTGAGACTGGTGTTCCATGGATTTACGGTAACGCCAGTCAGCGGGCTGTCGGTCACGCCTTTCCAGCCGAATTCCGGGGTGGTGGTTTTGCCAAGGAACACCGCACCCTGTTCCCTCATGCGCGCGACCGGTGGACCATCTTCCGTCCACGGCTGATGTGGATTGATGGTGCGCGAACCGCGCAAGGTCGGCCATCCCTTGGTTACGATGAGGTCCTTCACCGTAGCGGGAACGCCGTCCACGCTGCCCGCTGGAGCGCCGCGCTGCCAGCGCAATTCCGAAGCACGCGCGTCCTCCATTGCGCGCGCTTCGTCCACCATCACGAAAGCGTTGTAGACTGGATTGAGCCGTGCGATGCGGTCGAGGGTTGCCCGGGTCGTTTCCACGGGCGACAGTTTCTTGCTGCGGTAATGCGCCGTTAACTCGACGGCGGTTAACGAAAGAATGTCGTCGGACATCTGACTGTTGCTCCCGCTCGAAGAGCGGCCGGTTTACAGCGGGCGGAGTCGCAGGTTCCGCGGCAGACGGCACCGCGAAACCCGCACCCGTTTCATTGCCTTACGCCTTGATCTTCATCGCAGCAAGCACCGCCTCGGGCGAGATGGGCATATGCCTCACCCGCGCACCCACCGCATTCGCGATCGCATTGGCTACCGCCGGCGCCACGACAGTCGACGCCGGTTCGCCAACGCCGCTGGGATGGCGCTCGGACTGGATGATCGTGACATCGATCTGCGGCACCTGTGCCAGCCGGATCGGCTGGTACTCGTGGAAGTTGCTCTGTTCGAAGGCGCCATTCTTCAACGTCAATTTCTCCGACATGATCTGGCTGGCCCCCCATAGCGCCGAACCGCGGATTTGCGCCTCTATGTTTGCGGGATTGACCGCAATGCCGGGGTCCATGGCGATGGTGATCTTGTTGATGCCGAACTTTCCGGTCGCCGGATCGACGGTGACCTCGGCGATGCCTGCCACCCAGGTCGGACTCTGGCGCTCCTCCGCCGCGGTCACCGCGATGCCCATGCCGGTATTCGGCGGGAGCTTCTTGGTACCGTAGCCCGATTTGCCGGCGGCAACACGCAGGCAGTTGGCGAGCCGCAGCGCGCCCCCGACGGTAGCCGACTCGTACACCGGCCAGGACTTTTCTTTCGGCCATGGCAGCGAAATCCAGAGCTGGTCCATGTAATAGTCGGAGCCGGTGCCGGCCGGATAGCCGGAATTGGGAATGCCGCGGTTTCCGCCTTTGCCATTGAGCATCGCCAGTCGAAACTCGAGTGGATCGCGACCCGCCGCCAGCGCCACTTCGTCCATGAAGGACTCGACGACGAAGATGTTGTACGAATTGGACACTGTGCGCAGCGCGCTGGCCTGTACCGCCCATGTGGTGTTCTCGTGATTCCAGGCACGCACGCGATGATTCTTCACGTTGTACCAGTGATCGCTGCCGCCGATGGACCACTGGTCGATGTCCTGCTTCTTCTCGTCCCAGGAGTCGAGTTGCAGCCAGTCGGTGCCGCCTTTCTTGCCAACCCCGAAGCGCGCCCCCATCCAGCCGCACACGATGTCCTGGTTCATTGCGACCAGTTCCCCTTTCTTGATGCCGGCCTTGAGCTTGTGATACGTCGGCGTGCGCGCAAAGCTGGTTGCAAAATTGGTTTCGCGCGTGTGGATGAGTTTGACGGGCCTCCCGGTTTCCTTGGCGCAATACGCTGCAGCGAGGATGTCGTCGTAATCCTGTTTTCCGCCAAAACCGCCGCCCACCAGATACTGGTGCACGAAGACCTTGATATCCTCGGGCTTCTTCTTCAGCACGCTGGACAGGTAGCCAGTCAAGGTCATGCGCGCGAAAGACGTGCTCTGCGTGCCAACATGGACATGCCACTCGCCGTTGATCTGCTGCACCGTCGCGTTCAGCGGTTCCATGGTGGCATGGCAGACCATATCGGTGGTGTATTCCATCTCCAGCGTTTTGTCTGCGTCGCTGAAGCCCTTGTCCACGTCGCCTTCGAGCACCCAGTTCGCGCTCTGTTTCTCATCTTTGGACAACTGCTTGTACTGCTCGAGCATTTCCGCCGAGCCGAGGCTCGCGTAGGGCCCTGCGTCCCATTTCACCTTCAGCGCTTTCGCTGCCTTCATGGCGGTTGGAAACTTGTCGGCCACCGCAACTACCCAGCCGGTGCATTTGCCCATCGAGTTGTCGATCTTCACCGCCTTGATGAAGCCGGGAATTTTCTTCGCGTCCGAATCGTCGATGCTCAGCACTTTCGAGTTATAGCGGCTGCGCGGCACCACGAGCGCACCGTAGGCCATGTTCGGCAGGAAAACGTCGATACCATATTTGGCCTTGCCGTTGGTCTTGGCCGGAATGTCGAGCGCGGCAAGCGACTTGCCGATGATCTTGTACTGGCTCGGATCCTTCAGGGTGATGCCCTTAAGATCGTCCGGGTAAGAAAACTTCCGGTCGATCTTCACCTTTTGCAGTATTTCGCCGTAGCCCACCGACCGGCGCGAGGCCTTGTCGATCACGCGTCCAGATTCCGCGTAACAGTCGGCCACCTTGGCGTTGAGCACCCCGGCGCCGGCCTCCACCAGCGCGATACGGCCGGCGGCACCGGCACGCGCGATGCGATCGAACTCGGTGGTGACGCTGCCGCTGTTGACGGTATAGGCGAGACCATAGACCGAGAAGTTCTCCACGCTTTCCAGCGGCGAGTCGAGGCGGACGTCCTCCCACCTGACTTCCAGTTCCTCCGCGATCACCTGTGCCAGGCCGGTACCGATGTGCTGCCCCATTTCAGCCTTGACGATATGCATCGTGGTCTTGCCATCCGGCGTGATGGTGAACCAGATCGCCGGCGTGTAGGCGGGCGTGGCTAGCGCCGCTTGCGCATTCTTGCCAGCCAACAGTCCAGGCAACCCGATGCTGAAAAAACCGCTGCCGGCGATCACCGTCGAGCGCACCAGGAATTCACGCCGCGTCATAACCGTTTTTTCGGTCTCAGCCGTGACGGGGTTGGTCGTTATGGGATTAACCATGATTGACCCCTTCCTTCATGAGGTCGGCAGCCCTGTGCACCGCGCCGACAATGCGCGAGTACGTGGCACAGCGGCACAGATTGCCATTCATGTGCGCGACGATCTCCTCGCTGGTAGGGTTGGGATTGGCGGCAAGTAGTGCCGCCGCCTGCATGATCTGGCCGGACTGGCAGTAGCCGCATTGCGGCACCTGTGCTTCGATCCAGGCTTTCTGCACCGGATGCGCGTCGCCGGGGTCCAGCCCCTCGATGGTAGTGATGACGGTGTTGCTGTCCACGTCGCCGAGCTTGACCATGCATGAGCGCACCGGCTGGCCGTTCAAATGCACCGTGCAGGAACCGCACACACCGAGTCCACACCCGTATTTGGTGCCTGTGAGTTGCAGATCCTCGCGGATGACCCAAAGAAGCGGCGCATCAGGCGGCGAATCGGTGAAATAACTTTGACCGTTTATGCTGAGCTGTGGCATGTGCGAAACCTCCCTGGTTACGATGACGAAATGGCCGGTGCGACTTGACTGGCCGATCAGGTTACGCCACGAATCGTCCAGCCGGCGATTCCAGCTGTCGCGACATCGCGCGCGTCCCCGTTTTCCACGAGCGGAGAGAGTCCCCTTTTCTCCGTCCGAATTCCAAGACTCAATCATGAACGCGTCGCGGAGCAAATTCCAGCCGATTGGATACTATTGCTACGGAAAGGCTGTGCGAATCCGCCACTCAAGCGAAAGAGACTGGTTAGCAGCTTCCATACCAATAAAGGGACCGCATACTTCTGCGGAAAAACAGCGGGCTAGCGGGCCAGTTGGAATCGATCCGGCGCAGGGGCGTGCGTTGCGGTGGTGCCGCACTCGCAGCTTTGCACGCCGGTTGTGCGTATCCTGCGCTGCAATCCGATAGGGAAATTCGGCTATCGGACGATCATCATGACCCAGGGCGTGTTCTTCGCGCCCGGACAATTCTGCACTCCGGTCACCTTATTGCCAGATAAAGTGCCGGAATAGTTGCAGACATTGCCATCCGAACGCTTTACAACGGCGGTGATCGCAGCATTGGAGTGCTTGGTGACCGCGGTGTCCGCTGCATCCTGGATGTCGGCCTGCACGGTTCCTGTCACCTGCGCTCCCGAAGCAGCCGTGCATTTTCCACCTTCGTGAACCAGCTCGACGGTTCCCACGTAGCCAACCTGGTCGCGCGTCGCCATATGCCAGGTGACATTCCAGTCGGAACACAACCCTTCCCGACCCATCCAGATTCTGTCGGCCGCCAGAGCAGGTCCAACAGTGCACGTGGCCACCAACAATAAGCCGAGACGCATTGCCATCAGGTTCTCCCATGATTGACTTGCGGGCTTCCGATCAATTCAAAGCCGCACCTTTACCGCGATCGTCCCGTCGCAGGCCGCAGGCAGGCAACCCGCGTCGACCCGGGAAGCTACGCACGCGCTGGATCACTTCGAGCCCGAATTGGCCGGATCGGCGGGGGTTCCCGCGTCGCTTCCGGAATTTGTGCGAGAAGCTGCGTTTGAACCATTCATCTCCGGTTGGGTGCCAGTTGCGCCTACTTGCATGGCAACTTTGCGTGCCAAATCCAGGTGCTCGATGATTTTTTGTTCGGTTTTTCTTGCAAAACCCTTGACCTCGGGATCGGCGGCATTTTGTGATGCCTCACGGAAGAATTTCAAATCCTCTTCGTGATCCAGCACCATGTCAGCCATGAATTTCCGGTCGAAGTCCGGTCCGGATTCCTTTTTGAAATTTGCAATTTTTTTATTTTGTGCACTGTCCAGCGATGCTGGCATGCTGATGCCCTTGTCCTCGGCAATCTGTCTGAGTTCGTCATTGGCCTGGCGGTGGTCCTGCTCCATCTGGACGGCGAATTGTTTAACCTGCTCGCTGGAAGTTTTGCGCTGCGCCAGCCGTCCGAGTTCCACTTCGGCCATGCCGTCTCTGGCCGCTTTCTGAATAAATTTTTTATCCTTGTAATCCAACGTCGTCGCTGGATTGATCCGCGTGCCGCTTTGCTGGGACTGGATCTCCTGATCTGCAGGCGCCCCGGGCCCCGCGGCCACCAGCAGTGCCCCGAGCGTGATCTTTCCAAGTAACCTGAAACCCGTATTCATGTGCCTCCTTGCTGTCGAGCTCTATGGATTGTCCTCCGCATTCAGTCCGGAACAAATGAACTGAACGACCTAAGGATAACTCGCTCGTCTCTTCTTTGCTTTTGTCAGGTGCCAAAGAAACACCGCAGGCGCCTGCAGCATATTGCGATCCCCAAGACCTTACAAACACACGGATTTTTCCCCTGGCGGGGCATAGTCTGTTTAGCGCATAACGCAGCCGGTTCAATCGGTCTAACCTCCATTTTCACGCTGAAAGCGGGCGACGGACAATCAGGAACGGTGACTATGAACAAAGATCAAGTGAAGGGCGAAGCGAGGGATATCGCCGGCAAAATCCAGGAAGAAGCAGGCAAACTGGTAGGAAGCAAGGATCAACAGGCCAAGGGGCTTTCAAAACAAATCTCCGGCAAGCTGCAGAAGGGCCTCGGCGATGTTAAAGAGTCTATGAAGGATCGCAACAAGCCATAGCCGACAGGCGCGTCTGCTTGGCGTGCGACCAGACCCAGTCGGGATAAACGAAACCAAGGAGCAGATGATGAGCAAGACAATTGTTGTTTTAATGGCTGCTGTTCTCGCGCTGACATTGAGCGAAGCCGCCGCTCCGGCTGACCAGGATAAGGAAAGTCCGCAGCAACCACGAGTAGTCCCGGAAGCCACCGATCCGACGGCGGGTGGCGCAACGGCGTCCGAGCGCGAATGGGAATACCTGACGGCCTTGCAGAAGTGCGAACTTCTCGTCGACGACGAGAGGAACAAATGTGTCGAAGCAGCTAGGAAGAAATTCGGTCAGATGTAACATTCTTTTACACTTATCGAAAGAGGATATTCATGGACAAGATGAAATCTGCACTGACTGCAGGCGCAGCAACACTGATCCTCACAACCGGTATTGCTGCAGCTGCAGATCAAACCCTTCCGGAACAGGAACCGGCGGCGCGCCCGTTGGAAAGTGAGCCGGGCGGCCCCCCCTCGGTGACCACCGGCACCGAGAAGGAAAAACTAAGCGACGAATACTCGGCTGCGCTAAAGAAGTGCGATTACATGAGGGGCGGCACAAAGCAGAAATGCGTCGATGCCGCGAACAAGAAGTTCGGCTTCATGTAATCCAGCGTGACGAGCGGGAAAAAGGGGCACCAACCGGTGCCCTTTTTTATGGGCAAGTCCTTGAATTCGTCGCTGAGAATTGGCTGCCAGGAAACGCCCCCGGCTCCATGGCAATGGGCCTTCTATGACGCTTTTCGGCCGTCATCGTGTTGAACATTCGACATCGCAGACCGGCACCTTTCCGGCATGTCCCTTTTGCGTTCGAAAACAGAGAGCTTTCCAACCGTATCGGGATGTCACTATTTCGTCGCGTGGCGTGGGCATGGACGTTGCGACGTAGAGAAGTGCGCCGGGGGGAAACAGGAAACGCTGGCCACACTGCCGACTGTAGGCGTGCGATCTCCCGGGAAGCTCCCCGAGCGCACCGATTTTTTGTTGATGCTGCGTGCGCGCGGAGGCTGGAGATGACCGAAAACTACGGAAACATGTCACACGTGGCGTTTGCAAAAGCCAACGGAGTAGCCGCGACCGTGATCTTCCTGGGTACGACAATTTCGTTATTTATTGTCGTTGCCGGAATGATAAGAGGCATGATCGGATAGCCTGCATGGGATCACGCATAAGTCCCGATCCGGCAATGGCTCTGCGCCAATAGGATCGTAGAGAAGAGCCGTTGATGCGGTCTTAACCGTTAGCGATGCGGATTGCCGGTAAGCGGCGGTACCGAGCCAATTGGGGTCGCAAGGGCCGGCCTGCATAGTGCACCAACCATGAAGGCACATTACTCCCCCTTGTGTTGCAAATTATTTCATCGCGCTTTCTCGCGTTGCTTCGTCCGCCTTTGCTTGGTCCGCCTTTCACTGCCTGCGTTTTCCTCTTGCTCTGCGTCGGAACCGCTTTTGGCCAGGTTTATTTCCTGCTCGGCGGCAAGCCAGTCGTCGAGTTGACCCTCCGCAGAAAATCCGCGCCGCTCAGCCTTGTAGTAAGCAGCGATCGCTATGCGGCTACGCCGGTCTTCGTCATTCGATTCCGCAGCCGGACCGTCCCCGATGCCCTCCTGAGGTCCCAGATCGAGGCTTTGCCGTTTTGCTGCCATATGTTTTCCTCCTGTTTGGTGGCGCTCCTCCGGGGATGGTCAGCCAGTGATCGATCGGCCCCGGCTCCCACACCATATTCTTGTACCGCAGTTGTTCGAAGTTCCGTGCGCCGGCGCACATTCGATCTCTGAACAGGGCCGCTGCGCGTAGGGCACGAACCCAACGTGCGGGCCCTTGAAATTCGCACGGGCGCCAATATTTCCACCAGCGCATCAGTCAGTCGCCATGAGCGCAACTGCTGGGTTGGCCAGGGCGGCGGGTCGACTTTGGTTTAGGCCGGTCGCCTCATGGTCCGTCTGTTCGCTTTTTTTTCAACAATTTATGAAAGGAGGGTTTCGATATATGAACGGCTCCCTGCGAATTCCAACAGACATGCTGGCCGAATTCGATCGGCTCCAACAACAACTAAGGAGGGTTTTTTCTCCGTCCTATTCTTCCCGCAGTATCCGCGCTACAGGGCACGGCGAATTTCCACCGATAACTCTTGGCAGCACCCCCGATACCGTCGAGATCCTCGCATATGTTCCGGGCATCGACCCCAAGTCCGTGGAGCTCTCGATCGACAAGGGGCTACTTGTCCTTGCGGGGGAACGCCAGACCAGCCTGCCCGAGGGCGCTGATCGCATAAACGTGTATGCCCAGGAGCGCTTCGCTGGCCCGTTCCGGCGGGTTGTCAGTCTGCCGGAAGAGGCCGATCCCACCCGGGTGAATGCGAGCTACCGCGAGGGATTCCTGCGCGTGAGCGTGGGAAAGCGCGAATCGTCCAAGCCACGCCGTATTGAAGTCCAAGCCTAGGAGGAAGGCCATGAATGTACGTGCACAAGCAACCACTGGTGAAACCGAGACTGATCAGCAAAACCAGAGCACGCTGCTCCCGCCCGTTGACATCTACGAAGATGAAACGGGATTTACCTTGACCGCAGACCTGCCGGGTGTATCGAAAGAGCGACTGGGCGTCAAGGTCAACGGAGACAATCTGCTCATAGAAGGCGACGTATCCGTACCCGCGCCGCAGGACATGGAACTGGTCTACGCGGAAATACTCGCCTCGAGCTACCGCCGCAGTTTTACTCTGAGTCGGGAACTCGATGCCTCGAAAATCGAGGCCAATCTCAAGGATGGCGTATTGAAGTTACGCATCCCGAAGGCGGAGGAAGCTCGACCGCGCAAGATAGAAATCAAGGTTGGCTAACGGCAACGGCTCGGGTAGCGCGCAGCGGGATTTGCGCTACCCGGAGCGAACAGAGGTCCAGTCAATGGACGCGTGCGGAGGACACGGCGATGTTTGTAGCTACGAAGGGCAAGCTGGAACAGTTGGAAGCTGCCGAGAAAACACTCATTGAAGCGGGCTATACGCGGGCGCCCACGGACGTTCCCGCAGAGAAGTTTTCTCCAAAGCAGTACCGCTTTATTGAGGTGCCCATGGATGGCGCGGGGCACGGGCGGCAATTCGTACTCTACTATCGGGATGATCAGCCCTAGAGTGCAATGCTCATATTCAGGAGATTGGTTGGCTCTGGACAACTGGCGGCTTCCCAGAATCTCAGGAACCGATCAAAAACCAGAGTAGCTCTGGGCGAAAAATAGTAGGTGTAGCTGCCATCGGAATTGGCGCTGAGATACACGCGGCAATTCCCGGGTTGGCCTTCGACTTCGAATTCGGACAGCAAGAGACTTTGGAATGTCGATTGCAGCGCCCGGGTTAGGCGCATGTGCTCGATATGCACGCACGACCACTGCGACCACTGCATTGCCAGTTCCCTTTTACCGACCCCCAACGCAGGTGTCTTTATTATTGTTCGCGGTATGGATTGATCCTAGCCGATGGAGGCCCTCCTTCCTATACGGACTACTGCTGATTTTTGCGTTCTCACTGCTGACTATTTTCTAAAGTCCGCGCGGTACACCTCGTAGGACATTTTGGAAATGGCAGCAACCTTCCATTCAGGGCGCCCACGCTCCGTCCGATCGTCATGCCGTTATTTACATTGCGGCCGGTAAAAAGCTTCTCCTGCTGACCTCCGAACATTGCTTGCGGGCCCAGGGGGCCCGACGCGCCGCTGGCCGACTATTTGCTGTCTTGGAGCCGGCGAAGCCATCCATGCCGGACTGGCATCGCATTTGCCAATGGAGAAACTATGAAGGATAAACAAGTCGCCGAACTGTTGTTGCAATCTCTCGAACATGAAAAGGGTGGAGTTCTGATTTACGAGACGGCCCTGCAATGTGTGGTTAACGAAGATCTGAAAGAAGAATGGGAAAAGTATCTGGATGAAACCCGCAATCACGAGCGCGTCCTTATGGAAGTTTGCGCTGCTATGGGATTGGATCCCGAGCAGGAAAGTCCCGGACGGGCTGTCGTTCACGACATTGGCGCATCGCTTGTTGCCGCAATGAATAAGGCGTTGGACGCCGGGCCACCCGAAGCTGCCCAACTGGTTGCGTGCGAATGCGTGGTGCTTGCCGAAACGAAAGACCATCTGGATTGGGAACTGATCGGCAAATGCGCGGATAAAATTGGCGGAGCGAAGGGGAAAACCCTCATGGATGCCTACGAAGAAATCGAAGATCAGGAAGACGAGCATCTCTATCACTCAAAAGGTTGGTGTCGCGAACTGTGGATCGAGTCTCTGGGGATGAAAGCGGTCCTCCCGCCCCCGGAGGAGCGCAAGGATGTCAAAACAGCGATCGGAGCTGCCAGGGCCGAGCAAGCCAGCGCGAAGAATCGCTAGAAGGACTGTCTCGCAGGTTCGTGCAAGGGCCATAAAGGGCAGGACATTTAAGTTTCGGGTAAGACGCGTTCCATAGACTGTCCGGCAACCTGGGAGGGGTCAGCCGTGGCAGAAGAAAACCGCAGTAACGGGAAGGAACTCGATCGCACCGAATTCATTGCGCAATGGGCTGTGGACTTCGCCAGGTATGTCCTTCCGGCCTGCCTCATAGCGGCGCTCGCAACGGCGTGGGGTACCGTCAGGCATTGGGATCCCCTATGGGTAGGAATCGCAGCCATTACGGTATTCGTGCTGGCGCAGCTGGTCATAACCGAGCTCGCACGCTGGAATGGACGAGCCGAACCCACAAAAGAACGGGGTTCGCAACTGTCCTACCTTCCCCGGTCGGACGTTGAACTGAATCTAGCGCTAATGCTCTTGGCGCAGCGCTCGGCGTGGGGCCGATGGCATGCAGCCCGGATCCTTGCCTTGCACAAATCAAAAATAGAGGAAGAAGATTTGATGCTCACAGCTTCGGGCCAGGTCACCTCTGCGGCAGCAAATGGGCGCTTGACAATTCGAGGGAGGAGACTCGGCGGGAGGAGCTACGAGCCCATCCCCAAGGAGTACTGGGGCTCTGCATTTCTCGATGTGAGGGCCGATCCAATCGCTCTGTGGCAGGTCTTTATTTCGCCTGGCGATTACAGCGCGGGCAACACTCTTCAGTTCGACAGTTTGATCGTCAGTGCGAAGGAAATCGAAACCCTGTGGCCGAAACACGAAGGAAGTTCTGACGAAGCCAGGAAAGAGTTCCTGGAACAGGCGAGGCAAGAGGGTTTGGATCCGGCCGAGATAGCCAGATTGAGCGCAGCCTGATCCGATCATGATCCTTCAGGTGGTGGCCTGCATTTTTTCCAGGATCGGTGCAGGCCTATGCGGGGCGAGACGAGTACGTGCCCCAGGGTTTTTCAAGCACTCTGCGTTCCCACGCAGTAAGTGTCTGTATCCCGTCTGTGCACATCGCCGCCGGCCATTGCCCCGACAGTTCGCCATTCGTCCACGCTTCCCGCTGCATCGTGTCCGGGTTGTCGAAGACACCATTGAGTTTTTGCATTTTCCAACACCCTTCGTGGATTGCTATACCCGAGGCGACTCAAGGAGATCGCGTAAGTCGACCAGTGCAGTCGCATGGATCTTTGCCGTGGCCCCGTCGAGTCTTCGGTTGCCATTTTCAAGCGCGGTAAAGGAATGGATGGCTACGTCGATTAATCGGCGCCGTTCATCCGGCCCACGGGCAAACGCCGCAACAGCGGCGGCAACGGCGATGTCGAGGCAACGGCTGAGAGTCCGGAACTCGTCTGTGCCAATGGGTGCTTCCTGTTCGACGGCCAACCCAGTGATGACCTGGCACACATCACCGTAGACGTGCACTACCTGATCGATGCTGTATCCACTGCGGAGCAACTCGGCGCCGTGCAGAGTCGCGGCGCGACTGATCTTCGTGGAAGTGGGTCCCGGCGCCGGTTCTTCAACGTCACCGATGGCCGTTTTTTGCTCGATACGAAGGGTGGCGACCAGCTGCTCCAGGAACAGGGGAACGCCGAGTTCGAGACCTGCCGTGGCGAGCGGGCCCCTTAGCACGGCCTTGCCCCAGCAACGGTTGATTACTTCGTTACGATTCAAAATCAGAAAGTCGCGGAGCATCTCACAACGATACGCCATCGCTGCTGTACGTCACTGTGGCTTACCGCACATAGTGCCATCTTGGCTGTCAACGCCTCACTTCGCAGCAAGAACCGCCGCGGCATCAAGTGCACGTTCGTTGAGGATCACGGATCATCCTTCCATCGGTAATGGGTCTCTAAGCTAGTTGCCGCACATACCGTTCAAGCGCCAGTTGCTATGCTGCAAGCAGGCGATCCTTGATCGCCTCCAGATGTTGCCAATTCTAGCGAACCGACCGAGCTGACCCGTCAAAAACGGAGACATCATGCTGCACGCATTTCTGACGACAAACCGCAGTGAACTCATCGATCGCTGCAAACGCAAAGTGTCCGGGAGATCCTTGTTCCCCGATCTCGCCAAGTTGGATCATGGAGTTCCTCAATTTCTTGATCAACTCGCGCAAACGCTCTATCTGGATAGCACTTCGAACCCGGCGGAGAGTCTCAAAGTCTCTGGGCCGCCGGATAGTTTGGGCTTTGCGGCAACATCCGAGATGGGCGTTACGGCAGCAAAGCATGGCCAGGAGTTACTCGAACAAGGATTCTCCGTGAGCCAGGTCGTTTACGACTACGGCGATCTATGTCAGGCCGTTACGGAACTCGCGGCCGAAAAGCATGCATCGATCAGCGTGGGGGAATTCGGGACGATGAACCGTTGCCTCGACAATGCAATTGCCCAAGCGGTATCTACTCACAAGGAAGCGAAAACTCCTGAGCCGGGCGATCGATCACTGGACAGGCAACTGGCGCTCGATGACAAAATGCGCAGCCGCCTAAACTCGGTCGTTGTTGCCCTGGACTTGATCAAACAGGGGGCGGTGGGCTTTGGCGGGGCAACGGGATCTGTCCTCAATGCAAACCTGATCGCTATGCGCGAGCTGCTCGATCTATCGCTCGCGGAGATACGCTTGCAAGCCAGTCGTCCATCGGGTCACGACCGTAGCACATTGGCTGGGGCAGATTCTCAATCGCCGCGCGGGACGGATGAGCGCCGGCACTAAGTACCAATGGGGAAAGTCCCTTCCAATCCTCGATCCGGAAGAGCGAACCTTGGCAGGGGCTACCCCGTCGTCTCTGCAATGACTCGAGGCATTTCGCCATTCATGAACCGTCAAATTCTTCCTTGTCCATGGATTGCTCCCCGGTCGAACAGAGTGCAAATTTTTCTGCTGCTCCGGCTTACCTGTCACGCCGCCTTGGCGATCGACAGATCGCGTCTCGCCCCACGCCCGTAGCTGACCATATTGGGTAGTCCGTTACCCAATTAAGCGTTGACCAGTGTTGAGGGTTCGTCATAACAACTGATGGATTCCCAACGGTCGGTTTTCCCCTTCAATTCATTGCATTTACGGCGCCCTGCATGGCGATTTCTGGACACGCCCCAATGGCATAGCGGATGCGTAATAGAGGATGCACCGGCAGCCGACCATGGGAGGGGGATGGGGCGTCGTTAACACGCGCTGGCCCTTGGTTGCCGGTGCACCTTCAAGGAGAAAGCCAATGTTCAGCGATGACTTTTGGAGTGAGTCGGATGCACCGGGAAAAGACCTTAGGCCCGTAACGTTAGGGAGTTTCTTCAGGAAGATGGCGGGATCGGTGCAGAGCATTTTCGCGGCGAAGTACGCGCCGGACTACCCGGACTGTGATGCGCTGGGCGAGCAGGTCACACTTCCGGAATTGCTCAAATCTTATACCCACAGGCGAGCTTGATGAGATTGACGGACAGTCAACCATCGCGACAGTAGAAGGACGGGTAGAAAAACTACGCTACGGGTAAAAGGGCGGGTAAATAATCGAATTCAATCTCAGAGGTCCAAAATATTGTTCTATATTTCCATATCCTGTAGAAAATGTTTTGGCGGAGAGGGTGGGATTCGAACCCACGTGCCAGGTCTCCCTGACCATCTGATTTCGAGTCAGCGCCGTTATGGCCACTTCGGTACCTCTCCGGTTTGGTGTGCTATTTTACCAGCGATGCAGTTCATCGCGAACCTACGCTCGCGCGGTTTTGGCCAGCCAACCGGGCCGCGCCCGATCTTTCAATGCATCACTCGTTGAATTCAGCGATCGGCATTGTTGTCGCCTCGCTGATGTTGGCATCCTGTGATTCCGAGCCCGTGGAACAACCGGTGCAGCCGTTCGGTACAACCGACGAACTCGTCGTCCTGGTCCATAACGGCCCCGCCACGCGTTTCCTCGGGGCTGATGGCAAGTACAACGGCATCGAACAGGATCTGATCGAGATGTTCGCCAAGGACACCGGCACCCGCATTCGTCTTGTCGAGCGCGCGAAATATAAAGATATCTTGCCTGCATTGCGCAAGCATCTGGCCCACTTCGCCGCGGCAGGAATGGCGGCGACCGAAGCGCGCCGCAAGGCATTCATCTTTGGACCCGCTTATTTGTCCATACATACCGTAGTTGCCTATAACACCGAAAACCAGCGCCCCAAAAATGTTCGCGAACTGATCGGCAAACGCGTAGTCGCCCTCGCCGGCTCCAGCGGCGCCGAGCAGCTTGAAGCGGAAGCAATGGAGGAACCCAAGCTGGCGTGGGAGGAAATTCCTGCTACGGACAGCATGGAACTGCTCGACAGACTGGCAAGCGACGAAGTCGACTATGTCGTAACCGATTCGAACATCGTCGAGCTTGCGCAGAATTTCTCTCCGAACATCGGCCGGGCATTCAATCTGGGTGAACCCGAAACGTTGTCCTGGGCGCTGCCGAAGGATGCGAGCCCATTGCTGATGGCACAGATAAAAGACTTCTTCGACCGCATCAATGCCAATGGCACGCTGAGAGTATTGCTGGATCGCTACTATGGCCACACCCAGCGGCTGACCCAGGGTGACGTGGCCGCCTTCTTGCAGCGCCGGCAGCTCGTTTTGCCTCAGTATCGGGCCATGTTCCAGGAGGCGCAGGAAGAGACCGGCCTGGACTGGCGCCTGCTCGCCGCCCTCGGATTCCAGGAATCGCATTGGAATCCGCTGGCGACCAGCCCGACTGGTGTGCGCGGATTGATGATGCTCACTTCCGAAACGGCGGATCGGATGGGCGTAAGCGATCGACTGGATCCGCGCCAGAACATTATTGCGGGTGCCCGTTATCTGAAAATGCTCAGGGATACGTTACCCGAGCGCATCATGGAACCGGATCGGACCTGGCTGGCACTGGCGTCGTACAACGTCGGATACGGCCACCTCGAGGACGCAAGAGTCCTGACAAAACGACACGGCCTGAATGCGGATTCCTGGGTCGACGTGAAGAAGACGCTCCCATTGCTCACGCGTTCCGATTTCTACAGTACGGTCAAGCGTGGATTTGCGCGGGGAGGAGAAGCGGTCATTCTCACCGAGAACATACGCAACTACTTCGACATCCTGGTCCGCTACGAAGAATCCTATCGTCCCCAGTTTTCCATCGTTCCGGATGACGAGGAAAGCGCCTTGTCGCCATGACGTTCTGCCGAGATAAGCAGTTTCGAGACTGCCCCGCATGACGTCTACTGAAATCGTCGCAACTAGCTAAGCATCAACGCGAGCGCTCGATCGCCCGCAACCCTCCCATGTAGGGTTGCAGGACGGCGGGAACGTCGACCCCGCCGTCCGCGCGCTGATAGTTTTAGCTCCGGCCGCTTTGCTTAACCTGACCACAACTCAGGGCCAGGTTAGCCTCCACTGAAACTACCGAAGAGCCGTGATACGGCTCGCGCCGCCCATGTAGGGGCGGAGCGCAGACGGAACAACGACGCTTCCGTCTGCTTCCTGGTAGTTTTAGCTCCGGCCGCTTCGCTTAACCTGACCAGGATTGGCCAGGTTAGCCTGCACTGAAACATCAACGCGGGCGCTCGATCGCCCGCAACCCTCCCATGTAGGGTTGCAGGACGGCGGGAATATCCACCCCGCCGTCCGCGCGCTGATAGTTTTCCAGGATGGCCACCAGCGTTCTGCCTACGGCCAGGCCGGAACCATTCAGCGTATGCACGAGTTCGTTCTTGCCCTTCTCTGTCTTGAACCGCGCCTGCATCCGGCGCGCCTGAAACGACTCGAAGTTGCTGCACGAGGAGATTTCGCGATACGCATTCTGTCCGGGCAGCCAGACCTCGATGTCGTACGTCTTGGCGGCGGCAAAGCCCATGTCGCCGGTGCACAACGCCACCGTGCGAAACGGCAACTCGAGGCGCCTGAGGATCGTTTCCGCGTGCCCGGTCAATGATTCCAGCGCCTCGTAGGATTTTGCCGGCTCGATGATTTGCACCAGTTCGACCTTGTCGAACTGGTGCTGGCGGATCATGCCGCGCGTGTCTTTGCCATAGGAACCAGCCTCGGAGCGAAAACACGGAGAATGGCAAACGAACTTGAGTGGCAGCTGCTCTGCAGCGACGACCTGGTCGCGCACTATGTTCGTCACTGGTACTTCAGCGGTGGGAATGAGGTAGAGCTTGCCGGCGTCAGCCCTGGGCACAGAAAACAGATCATCCTCAAATTTCGGTAACTGTCCGGTGCCCCGCATGCTATCCGCGTTGACCAAATAGGGCACATAGACTTCGGTGTAACCGTGCTCGGTGGTATGCACATCGAGCATGAACTGCGCGAGCGCGCGATGCAGTCGCGCCAACGGACCCTTCATTAGCGTGAAGCGCGCGCCGCTGATTTTCGAGGCAGTGTCGAAATCCAGAAGACCCAATCCGAGGCCGACATCGACGTGATCCTTCACCGCAAAAGCGAACTTGCGCGGCTCGCCGACGCGGCGCACCTCGACGTTCTCGTCGGCGGATGTGCCTACTGGCACGCTGGCGTGAGGCAGATTCGGAATTGTGAGCAGGATCTCCGTCAGAGCGAACTGAATTGCTTCCAGTTCGGCCTCGATTGTTTTAAGTTCGTCGCCGACGGCAGTCATTTGCGCCATCAGCACTGAAGAATCCCCGCCCTTGCGCTTGAGTTCGCCGATCTGCTTGGATGATGCGTTTCGCCTGGCCTGCAGTTCCTGGGTTCGGACCTGCGCATGCTTGCGTTTTTCTTCGAGAGCGCGCACTGCCGCAACATCAATCGTGCTACCGCGAGTGGCAAGCCGGGTTGCCACTTCTTCGAGATTGCTGCGAATCAACTGAACATCCAGCATTGCTTTCCTTTGCGTCCTCTCTGTTTATCCATGCGACCTCAAGGTGCAACACTCAGAGAACACTTGAAGCTGTTGCGTCAACGCCCTTCAGTCTTTCTTTTTTGCCTTCAAGTCCAGTTCGCGCAACTGCGCAAGCTTCTCCGCAATCTTGCCCTCCAGTCCCCGTGAGGTCGGACGGTAAAACTCGGTATTTTCCATGCCCTCCGGAAAATAATTCTCTCCCGCTGCATACGCATCCTGCTCGTCATGCGCATAACGATAACTTCGGCCATAGCCGAGATCCTTCATGAGCTTGGTGGGAGCGTTGCGGAGATGCTCCGGCACGGGCCGGGATTTGTCGGACTGGATCAGCGAGCGGGCTTCATTATACGCAACGTAGGCGGCATTCGACTTCGGCGCACATGCCAGGTAAATAGCCGCCTGCGCAAGCGCCAGCTCGCCTTCGGGCGAACCCAGGCGTTCATAAGTCTCGCAAGCGTCCAGGGCGAGCCGCAACGCCCGGGCGTCGGCGAGTCCGATGTCCTCGACCGCCATGCGCACGACGCGGCGGGCCAGGAACAGCGGATCCTCGCCGGCGTCCAGCATGCGCGCGAGATAATACAGCGCCGCATCAGGATCGGAGCCGCGCACCGATTTATGCAGCGCAGAGATCAGGTTGTAATGGCCGTCGGCCGATTTGTCGTAGATCGGCGCGCGCCGCTGCAGGATCTCCTGTAATTGCGCGGC